>Ga0181524_10003743_pt1 | contig 14523 bp, 13 predicted proteins | sample PEATcosm2014_Bin_34_FD_119761 | JGI IMG/M metagenome (GOLD analysis project Ga0181524, IMG submission 119761) | Peatland microbial communities from MTU Mesocosm Facility, Houghton, MI, USA - PEATcosm2014_Bin05_60_metaG | ecosystem: Environmental > Terrestrial > Soil > Wetlands > Peat | place...
CTCGTCGGTGGTGGAACTGATTCCCAATCCGGCGCCGCTGGCCTGCGACCGGCGGCTGCTGACGCTGGTGACGCAAGCGGCCTTCGGCCAGCGCCGCAAGATGTTGCGCCAGAGTTTGAAAGGGCTCGGCGTCGATCCGGCCCTGCTATTGGCGGGCGCCGGCATCGATCCCACACGCCGTGCGGAAGAGATTGACGTCGCCGGCTTTGTCGCGCTGGCGCTGGCGCTGGAGAGCTTTCGCCTCGCGCCTTAGCCTTGTGCCGCTTGCGTTTCTCCGATGGTCAGGCCGTTTTGCGCGGAGCCCGCCTCACGCGCCGGCCTCCAGCGTCTTTAGCCGGAACAGCTGCGCCCAGCCCGCGACGTCCTGCATCATGGAGAGCGTCAGTCCGTCCATGATCCGTCCGAGCTCCTTTGAGGCGAGCGGTTCGTCTTCTTCGACCGTAGCGAGTTCGGCCTCCGTCTCTTTCAGAACGCGCAGCATGTGCGTCGACTGGCGCGTGAGCAGGGAAAACTCCGAATAGGCCTTTATGCCCACGAAGGCGCCGGACGCCGCCGAGAGGCACGCGCCAATCGTCCCGCTCCAAGCCACCAGGGTCAGCTTGTCGACGAATACCGACGCGAATCTCAGCGCGCCGAAAACCAGCGTCGCGACGAAGGAAACCTCGCCGACCAAGCCGACGAGCGCGCTCGCTTTCTTGTTTCGGTCGCCGCGCGTCGAATGATAGGCGGTCTGTTCCGCGCACAATGTGAGCAAGAGGCTTCTCGCCGCGGGCTTTAAATTTGCGAAAGAGCCGAGCGGGAAGGGCGCCGCGCGCTGCGCCGCCGAGTAATACCAAGCGACCCAAAGATCGCGCGGCAAGGGCTCCTCGATCTCGGCGGAGTCATAAGACATTCGGAACACTTCGGGCTTGGGCAGCGCGCGGCCAAGAGAGGAAAGCACATATTGCTTGCGGCATAATTCCGCGAGCAGACGGTAGGAAATCCATTTCTCGTGCCAGCGATGCCAAATATTGGCGAAAACCAACGCAAGGATTAGGACGAGCGCAAGAATCTCGGCTCCGACGATCAGCAGTTCGGTTCTTCGAGGCATCGACGTGGACAGCGCGGCGCCGGCGAGCGCGACAAAGGCCAGCGCGGCGATCCAGATGTAGGAGGCGCGGTAGCGGTCGCCATAGGCGATGGCGAACCCGTCGGCGCCCTTGTAGAGAGCGTCCCAATAGCGCTCCGCGCGCGTGCTCGCCGGCGCGAGGCGCGGCGGCTCGGTTGCGTCGCCCGGCGCGAAAAAATCCATGATCCAAGTGAAGGCGCGCCAGATCGCGCGATCCTTGCGCGGCGTTTCGGCGAGATAGCAGCTGAGCGGCTCCGTTTCTCGCGAAAATAGACGACCCAAATGATGCGCGCACCAGCCGAAGAAACCGCCATGCTCCGGATGAGCCAGTTGCGGCGGCAGAATGAGCTGTTCGAGTTTGCGCGAGAGGCGCGCCTTCTCTTTCGCATCGCCGTCGCCTGAGCCGCGCAGTTCGGCGGGCCCTTCGACAAGTCGGGGCGACGCCTCGCCGTTCGAATCGATCCACCACACGGGCAAATGCGCTTGCGCGGCCAGGCGCACGATTTCTCCGGTGCCTCCGGGGCCATGCTCGCGCGCGCCATCCCAGATAGCGATGACGAGATCGCAGTTGCGCAAGATGAACAGCCCCGTCTCGCGATAACCATCCTCGGCGAAGGAGCCGCGTTCGCCGTCGAGTTCGAGCGCCTCGCCCTGTGCGAGCAAGGCGCGGAATGTTTCGACCGAACCGGGAAAATCCTTTTCATATTCCGCTTGCAGGAAGGGCAGCGGCGCGAAGAGAACAAATCCCGCCTTCAGCGCTTCCTCGGCGACAAGCCGGTCGGCGCCCTCCGCCAGCGGCGACAACAGGCGAAGGACCGGCGCTTCTGGCGCATAGGCGGCCGCCGCGCGCGGATCCGCGCCGAGCCGCTGGGTCTCCTGTTTGATGTAAACGAGAGCGTCGACGACTAGGGGCCGAAGGCCTTTCACCGCTTCCGGCGTTAGCGCCCGCGCGCCCGTGACGCCGACGCGTAGCGCCAGCGGTGGACGGGGAGGATTGGAAATAGATTCGTCAGCCATGCCCCTCTACCCCGAAATTGAGCCGCGCGGCATTGTAGTTCGCGCGAGCCGGGTCCGGCAATGCCCAACCTCTCGCTGTCTCGCGTCCCGCCCCCTTGCCCGAATCTTTTTCGCGCTATGTCAAAACTCGATGCCCTCCTGCGCCTTCACCCCCGCCGCGAAATGATGTTTGATCAGCGTCATCTCGGTGACGAGATCGGCCGCCGCGATCAGTTCCGGCTTGGCGTTGCGGCCGGTCACAAGGATGTGAAGATCGTCGCGGCGGCCGCGCAGCGCCGCGACGACTTCGTCCAACGGCAGATGCTCGTAACGCAGCGCGATGTTCAACTCGTCGAGCAGCAATAGACGCAGCTCAGGGTAGGCCATCAACTCCTTCGCCTTGTCCCAGGCGCGGCGGGCGGCCGCTTCGTCGCGGGCGCGGTCCTGCGTCTCCCAGGTGAAACCCTCGCCCAGCGTGTGCCAGGAGACGCGCGCCTCGCCGAGACGCTCCAGCATGGTCCGCTCGCCGCTTCGCCAGGCGCCCTTGCCGAACTGCACCACGCCCACCTTCCAGCCGTGGCCAAGCGCCCGGAGCACAAGCCCGAAGCCCGCCGTGGACTTGCCCTTGCCAGGGCCGGTGTGTACCATCAGCAACCCCTTGGCGGCGATAGGCTTGCCGGCGACCTCGGCGTCCTGCACGGCCTTGCGCTTCTCCATCTTGGCGCGATGGCGGCGGGCGGCTTCGTCTTCCTGGTTCATGGGCGCTCGCGTGAAGGGGTTGGAGATTTTGGAGCGGCGGGGCGGGTCAGTTCATTTTCAGACGATAGCGCACGAAGTCATCGGCCTCGACGAAGCTGTCGTATAGCCGGCGCGCCGCCGCGTTTTCGGCGCGCGTGTGCCAGTAGAGACGCGACCATCCGCATTGACGCGCCATCGCCACAAGGTCGGCGATAAGCGCGCGCCCGACGCCGCGTCCGCGCGCGCAAGGATCGACGAACAGATCCTCCAGATAGCATACGGGTGTTAGAACCCAGGTTCCTTCGTGCGGCGCCGAGTTGGAAAACCCCAGGATCTGGCCGTCTTCTTCGGCGATCCGGCACAGGATCGCCGGCTTGGGCGCGACGATCCGTCGCCATGTGGCGGCGGTCACCTCCTCCGGCAGTTGCGTTTCATAAAAATCCGTGTAGTCGCGCCAGAGCCGGCGCCATTGCACCTCGTCGGCGGGACGCGCCGTTCTGATCTTCACTGGAGTCCCCCCTTTCGCCCGTTTGACGGCGCCCGTGGTCTCGGCATATGACTGAATGTGACGGTTCTTCGCAAGAAGTGAAAAGGGAACGCGGTGAGGGGTTTTCCTTAACTCCGCGGCTGCCCCCGCAACTGTGACCGGCGAGGCCGCGCCATCAGCCACTGAGCCCTTTGGGGCTTCGGGAAGGCGGCGCGATCCAGCGACCCGGGAGCCAGGAGACCTGCCGTCGCTTGTCGCAACGCTAGGCCGCCGGTGGGGCGGTTAAGGAGACGATCATGAGCCAGCAAAGCCTTTCAAACGCAGCCCCCCTCGCTCTTACCGCCGCCCGCGCGGAAGTTCTCAAGGCGGCCTTCGTCGCGCTGTTCCTTGGAGTGGGCCTCGTTTATCTCGTCGGTTTTTCCCATTCCGACTCGGCGCATGACGCCGCCCACGATACGCGCCACTCCCTGTCCTTCCCCTGCCACTAAGCCAAGGGTGATTTCGCGCGTCCTGGCGATCGGTCTGATTGCCGGGCTTGTCGCGGGGCTTGCGGTCGCGGCTCTGCAACAAGTCACCACGACGCCGCTCATCCTCGCGGCGGAAGTTTACGAGTCGGCGCAGCACGCTCATGCGCCCGCCCACGCGGAGCCGGCCAGCGAGGGCTGGAAGCCGGCTGAGGGAGCCCAGCGCATTGGCGCGACCAGCGTCGCCGATGTCGCGACGGCTGCGGGTTATGCGCTGATTTTGCTCGCCCTGATGCTCGTCGCCGGCGACGCTATCGAACCTCGCCGCGCGCTCGCCTGGGCGGCTTGCGCCTTCGCCGCGACCGGCCTCGCCACGGCGCTCGGCCTCGCGCCGCAATTGCCGGGCGCCGCCGAAACGGATCTGTTCGCGCGCCAGCTGTGGTGGGGCGCCACCGCCGCCGCCACTGGAGCGGGGCTGTTCGCATTGTTGCGGCGAGATGAAATCGTCGCGAAGATTTTGGGCGCGGCGCTGCTCGCCGGCCCGCATATTTTCGGCGCGCCGCAACCGGCAGCGCCCGAAAGCGCGGTTCCGGCGGAGCTTGCCGCGCGCTTCGCCGCATCCTCGCTGGTTGTGCAGGCGATCATGTGGGCGCTCGCCGGCGCGCTTGTCGGCGTTTTATGGCGCCAGTTCGCGGCCCGCGACGCGCTAAAGGCGATGAAATGACCGCCAAAATCCCCGTGACCATCGTCACCGGCTTTCTCGGCGCCGGCAAAACCACGTTAATCCGCCATTTGCTGGAGACGGCGCGAGATCGGCGCCTCGCGCTGGTCATCAACGAATTCGGCGATGTCGGCGTCGACGGCGAGATTTTGCGCGCCTGCGGCGTCGAAAACTGCCCCGACGAGAACATCGTCGAACTCGCCAATGGCTGTCTGTGCTGCACCGTCGCCGACGATTTCGCGCCGGCCATCGAGGGCCTGCTCGCGCATGAAAGGCGGCCCGATCATATCATCATCGAAACCTCGGGACTGGCTTTGCCAAAGCCGCTGATCAAGGCGTTCGACTGGCCGACCATTCGCTCGCGCCTCACCGTCGATGGCGTCGTCGCCGTCGTCGATGGACGCGCTGTGGCGGAAGGGCGTTTCGCCGACGATCTCGACGCAATCGCGCAAGAGCGCGCGGAAGACGCCAACATCGACCACGACAATCCGCTCGAAGAGGTCTTCGAGGACCAACTCGCCTGCGCCGACCTGATCATTCTCAACAAGACGGATTTGCTGAGCGAGGCCGAGGAGGCGAGCGTGCTTGCGACGCTGCGCGCCGGCGTGCCGCGCGCCGCGAAGATTCTTCGCGCGCGACAAGGCGGCGTCGACGCTCGCGTTCTGCTTGGCCTCGCCGCCGCCGCCGAGGACGATCTGGCGAGCCGTCCCTCGCATCACGATGGGGAGAGCGATCACGACCACGACGATTTCGACAGTTTCGTCGTCGAGATCGCGGCCGCCGTCGACCCCTCGACGCTTATCGCGAAACTCGCTGAGGTGGCTCGCGCGCATGACGTCTTGCGCATAAAGGGCTTTGTCGAAATCGCCGGCAAGCCGTTGCGTCTTCTAGTGCAGGGCGTCGGCGCGCGCTTCCAGCATCACTTCGATCGCGCCTGGAGGCCAGGCGAACCGCGCATAAGCCGCCTCGTGGTGATCGGCCAAAGAGGCCTCGATCGCGCGCGCGTCGTCCAGCAGCTTGCGTCGCCGTAAAGCCATGCATCTTCTCGCCCGCGATCTTCATGGACTCGACGACGCAGGCTCCGCGGTCGATCTCGAACAAACGCCGGCGGAGATCGTCTTTCTGTCCTTCTCGGACTCCGAACTTGGCCTCCTTGCGCGCGTGCATGAGGAGAGCGCGGCGTCGCGTCCCAGCCTGCGTTGCGCTTCGCTCGCGCAATTGAAGCATCCATTTTCCGTCGATCTTTATCTCGACAAGGTGGCGCGCCATGCTCGTCTTGTCGTGGTTCGACTGCTGGGCGGCAAGGACTATTGGCCCTATGGCGTCGAGCAGCTCGCCGCCCTGTCGCGCACGCAGGAATTCGCGCTCGCAATTGTTCCGGGCGATGGTTCGGATGACCCCCGTCTGCGCGAGGCCTCGACGCTGGCGCCGCGGGATTGCTGGCGCATCTGGTCCTTCTTTCAGGACGGCGGCGCAGAGAATATGCGCGCCTTTCTCGGCTTCGCTGGCGGGCTCATCGGCAAGCCGGCGCCCTGGCGCGAAAGCGCCCCCATCGCCAGCGCCGGCTATTGCGACGCCGCGCGAAGGGGCGCAAACGCCGACGCCAAGCGCGCGCTGCTGGTGTTCTACCGGTCCGCCTTTCTTTCGGACGACTTCGCGCCAATCCTCGCGCTGGCGAACGCTTTGGCCTCGCGCGGGCTGGCGGTCGAGGCGGTCTTCGCCGCAAGTCTTAAGGAGAGCGCCAGCGAAGAGTTTTTGCGCGAAGCGATTAGCGCGTTTCAGCCGGACGTCATCATCACAACGACGGCTTTTTCGGCGCGCGGCGCTGCGGGCGGCGTGCTCGATCTCGCCGACGCGCCGGTGTTGCAGGCGGCGCTCGCCACCTCCGCGCGCGAAGCTTGGGCCGTCTCGAAACGCGGCGCCAATGGGGCCGATCTCGCGATGAACATCGTTTTGCCCGAGGTCGACGGACGCATTTTCACCCGGGCGATTTCTTTCAAGGCGCCGGCGGGGGCGCTTCTCGCCAGCCAATTCGCGCAGATGCGCCACGCGCCAGAAGACTCGCGCATCGCATTCGTCGCAGAGCTCGCGGCCAATTGGGCCGGGCTGCGGCGCAAGGCGAACCGGGAAAAAAGTCTCGCGCTGATTTTGTCGGATTATCCGGCGCGGCGCGGGCGCGGCGGCTACGCCATCGGGCTCGATGCGCAGGCGAGCGTCGAGGCGATCGTCGAAGCGTTGAGCGCGGCGGATTACGACGTCTGCGAGAAGCAGCGGCCGGCGCGCGATCTGATGCGCGCGCTTGAGGGCAATCGTCACTGCGCGCAATTGCCGCTCGACGACTATCGTCACATGTTCGCGCAATTGCCTCAGGACTTCGTGAACTCCGTGCGCGGCGCATGGGGCGCGCCCGAGCAAGACCCGGCCTGTCGCGACGGGGCCTTTCATTTCTCCTGCGTCGAGACAGGCAAGCTCGTCATCGCATTGCAGCCGGATCGCGGGGCTAGGGCTGAGCGGCGCGAGACCTATCACGACGCCGAGGCGCCGCCGCGCCATGGCTTTGTCGCATTCTATCTGTGGCTGCGCCATCGACGCGTCATCGACGCGCTGATTCATCTTGGCACGCATGGCACGCTCGAATGGCTGCCGGGAAAATCGGCGATGCTCGGCGAAAACTGCGCGCCGGAGGCGGTGCTTGGCCCGACGCCGCTGATTTATCCCTTTATCGTCAATGACCCTGGGGAGGCGGCGCAGGCCAAGCGGCGCGCCTGCGCGATCACTATCGGTCATCTGACGCCGCCGTTGGCGCAAGCGCAATTATACGACGACGCCGCGCGGATCGAACAAATGCTCGACGAATACGCCAACGCGGCGGCTCTCGATCCGCGCCGCGCGAAACTCGTCGCGGGCGCAATTGTGGACGAGGCCGAACGCAGCGGTCTTGGCGCGGAATGCGGCGTGACGCCGGGTCTGGACGCCGCGGAGGCGCTGACTCGGCTTGACGCCTGGCTGTGCGACATGAAGGAAATGCGCATAGGCGATGGGCTGCATGTCTTTGGCCGCGCGCAGGATAACGACACTATGCGCAACCTTTGCGCCAAAGCGGAGATGTCGGCGTTGCTGCGCGCGCTGGACGGCCGCTTTGTCGAACCCGGCCCCGCCGGAGCGCCCTCGCGCGGACGTGTCGACGTGCTGCCGACCGGACGCAATCTTTTTTGCATCGATCCTCGCCATGCGCCGACGCGCTCGGCGTACGACATCGGCCGCCGCGCCGCTCATGAGGTGATGACTCGTTACGCGCAAGAGCACGGCGAGTGGGCGCGCGCGATCATGCTCGATCTTTGGGGCAGCGCGACGATCCGCACCGGCGGCGAGGATTTTGCGCAAGCTCTTGCGCTGCTCGGCGTCATCCCCGTGTGGGACAACGCCACCGCGCGCGTCATCGGATTCGAGATCGAACCGATGGCCAAACGGGATTTCCCGCGCGTCGATGTGACGTTGCACATTTCGGGGCTGTTTCGCGATATGTTTCCGGGGCTCATCGCGCTGTTTCACGACGCCGTGAGCGCTGTCGCGGCGCTGGAGGAAGAGCGGGGCGTCAATCCGCTCAGGCAATTTCGCGGCCGCGCGCCGGATCGCATTTTCGGCGCCGCGCAGGGCGTTTATGGCCTGGGGCTTAGCGAAACGATCTCCCGAGGCTCCTGGACGACGCACGAGGATTTGGGCGCGGCGTTTCTCGATGCCGGCGGTCACGCCTATGATCGCGTCGGCGAGAGCGCGCCGGCGCGCGAGGAATTCGCCGCGCGCGTGGCGGGCGCCGACGCGCTGGTTCATGCGCAGGACATGGCGGAGACGGATGTGCTCGCGGGCTCGGCCTTCGCGGAGTTCGAAGGCGGCTTCGCCGCCGCCAATCGCGCGCTTGGCGGCGCGGCGTCGCTGGTGCATCTCGACGCGACGCGGCCGGAGAAACTGCGCGCGCGCGCTCTGCGCGAGGAAATCGCGCGCGTCTTGCGCGCCCGGGTCGCCAATCCGCAGTGGCTCAAGGGCCAGATGCGTCACGGTCATCGCGGCGCGGGCGAGATCGCCGAGGCGATCGACAATCTTTTCGCCTTCAGCGCTTTGGCGGATCTCGTCAGCGACGCGCAATTCGATCTCGCCTTCGCGGCGACGATTGGCGACGAAAAAGTGCGGGAGTTTATCCTGGCCGAGAATCCGCGCGCCTATGAGGCGATCACGCGCGCCTTTAACGAAGCGCTGGCGCGCGGTCTATGGCGCAGCCGACGCAACAGCGTGCATGTCTTAAGCGAGGTCGTCGATGAACAACGCGCCTGAAATCAAGGGATGGTGTCCCGGCGCGCTGGCGCCGATGCAAAGCGGCGATGGCCTGCTGATGCGCGCCAAAATCGTCGGCTCGAAACTTACCTTGCTGCAAGCCGGCGAAATCGCCGCGATCTCGCGCGACTGCGGCAATGGTCTGCTCGATCTCTCGCAACGCGCGCAATTGCAAATGCGCGGGCTTAGCGAGGAAACGCGCGACGCGGCGCAGCTGCGCCTAAAATCCATCAACCTGCTGGCGCGCGATGCGGCGACGGAAAGCCGGCTCAACATAATCGCCTCTCCGCTCGCGGGTTCTGTCGCGTTCGACGCCAATGAAATTGCGGCGCGGCTTGCGCAAGCCATCGCCGAAGATCAAGCATTAAAGGCGCTGCCCGCCAAATTCTTGTTTCTCGTCGACGACGGCTCCACGCCCGGCCTTCGCGATGTCGCCGCCGACATTCGCCTTGAGGCGCAGGGCGCGACATTTGCGGTCGTCGTAGACGGCGCCCGCGATCTGGCCGTGATCGCGCCGTTGGACGCTGCAATCGGCGCCGCGATCAAACTTGCCCGCGCCTTTATCGAACTGCGAGCGGGGCGCGAATTCGAATTGCGTCGTATGCGCGCTTTGGTCGCCGCAATGGGCGCGGAGCCTTTGTTGGAGGCCTCGGGTTTGAAGCCCGCGCCCTATCGTTCGACCTGCCATGCGGGCTTATTGTCCGATTTGCTCGGCGCGCGTCAGGCTGGTCAAGATTTCTTCGCTGTCGTCGCCGCGCCTTTCGGGCGGCTTCTCGCGCGAGATCTCGCCAAGCTTGCCGAGGCCGCGCTGCAAACGGGCGCCAAGGAGCTGCGTCTGACGCCCTGGCGCGCGATGTTGACGCCAACGCAATCTCTCGAACAAGCCGCGCATATTGTCGAGGCGGCGCGGGCGCTCGGGCTCATAGTCGACGCAGGCGACGCGCGTCTCGCCATCGCCGCCTGTCCCGGCGCGCCGGAATGTTCGCAGGCCAGAGGCGCGACGCGCAGCGGTCTCGACGCTATTGCGGGTTTTGCTAAAGCGCTTTCGCCGGGCGGCGTCGGCCTGCATGTTTCAGGCTGCGCCAAAGGCTGCGCCAAGCCTTCGGCGACGCCGCTGACCCTCGTCGCCAATGACGGCGCTTTTGATCTCATCTATAACGGCGCGCCGGGCGACGCGCCCGTCGCCAAGAGGTTGACGCTGGGCGAAATCGCCAGCGTTCTTGCGCAGCGCGGTTCGACGGAGGCGCTATGTCCGACGCGATAGATTATATCCGCGACGGCGCCGCGATCTATGCTCGCTCCTTTGCGACCATTCGCGCCGAGGCGCGGCTCGCGCGCTTTTCGCCCGCGGAGGAGCGCGTCGCCGTGCGCATCATCCACGCCTGCGGCATGGTGGAGGTCGCGGACGACATAATATTTTCACCAGGCGCGGTCGAAGCGGCGCAGAGCGCGCTATACTCGGGCGCGCCGATCCTATGCGACGCCAATATGGTCGCCCATGGCGTCACGCGCGCGCGTTTGCCGGCCAACAACGAAGTCATCTGCACGCTCGCCGACCCGCGTGTCGCGAGTCTCGCCAGGGAGATCGGCAATACGCGCAGCGCCGCCGCTCTGGAGCTCTGGCGCGATCGACTGGGCGGCGCCGTCGTGGCGATCGGCAATGCGCCGACGGCGCTGTTTCGGCTGATCGAAATGCTCGACGCCGGCGCGCCGAGGCCCGCAGTGGTGATCGGTATGCCGGTCGGCTTTGTCGGCGCCGCGGAATCGAAGGAGCTGCTGCGCGCCTATGGGCGCATTCCCTTCGTCGTCGTCACGGGGAGAAAGGGCGGCAGCGCCATGGCGGCGGCGGCGATCAACGCCCTTGCGAGCGAAAAGGAATGAACGTGACGCCAAGCGACGCGGGCGCGCTTTACGGCGTCGGGCTTGGGCCCGGCGATCCGGAGCTGGTCACGTTGAAGGCCGCGCGGGTGATCGGCGCCGCGCCGGTGGTCGCCTATTTCGCCAAGCAGGGGCGCGAAAGCCATGCGCGAAGAATAGCGCATGGCTATTTTCGTCCCGGCTGCGAGGAGTTGCTGCTGGCCTATCCCATAACGACGGAGCGTCCATTCGACCAGCCCGAGTATAACGCCGCACTGGCGGGGTTTTACCGAGAGAGCGCGGAGCGTCTTGCGGATATCCTTGCGCAAGGGCGCGACGTCGCCTTGCTGTGCGAGGGCGATCCGATGTTCTACGGCTCCTTCATGCATATTTTCGTGCGGTTGAAGACGCGCTTTCACACCGAAATCTGCGCGGGCGTTTCCGGCATGTCGGGCTGTTTTGCGGCCGCGCGCCAGCCGATGACCTGGGGCGACGATGTGTTGACGGTCGTTCCGGCGACGCTCGACGAGGAGACGCTGACGCAACGTCTCGCCGGGGCCGACGCTGCGGTCGTAATGAAGTTAGGGGGAAATTGCGCCAAACTGCGCCGCGTGCTCACGCGCCTCAAGCTGATCGAACGGGCGATCTATGTCGAGCGCGGCACGATGGCGGACCAGAAAATCATGCCTTTCGGCGAGAAGCTCGACGACATTGCGCCTTATTTTTCGATGGTGCTGGCGCCCGGCGCGGGACGGCGACCATGACGAAGCGCGAAGGCCGGCTCTATGTAATCGGGCTCGGTCCCGGCGACGCGGGCTATCTGACGCATGACGCCAGCGCCGCCTTAGAGGAAGCGCAGGATATTATCGGCTACGCGCCCTATGTCGCGCGCGTCCCGGAGCGCCACGGCCAGACGCGGCTCGCCAGCGACAACCGCGTCGAGATAGATCGGGCGCGCGAGGCGCTTTCGCGCACTGCGGAGGGGCGCATTGTCGCCGTCGTGTCGGGCGGCGATCCCGGCGTTTTCGCGATGGCTTCCGCCATCTTCGAGGCGGTCGAGCAGGGCGAGCCGGCGTGGCGCGATCTCGACATTGGCGTGCTGCCGGGGATCTCCGCGATGCAGGCGGCGGCGGCGCGTCTCGGCGCTCCGCTGGGCCATGATTTTTGCGTCATTTCGCTGTCCGACAATCTCAAACCGTGGGATGTGATCGCGGCGCGCCTCGAACATGCGGCGCGCGGGGATTTCGTCATCGCGCTGTACAACCCGGCCTCGCGCGCGCGGCCGCAACGCATTCACGACGCTTTCGCGATTTTGCGCGGCCTGCTCGCGCCGGAAACCGTCATTATCTTCGCCAAGTCGATCGGGCGCGAGGATGAGAATATTTTGGTCACGCAACTCGCCGCGGCCGACGTATCCGAAGTCGATATGTCGACTCTGGTTATCGTCGGCGCGCGCGGCACGCGGCTGATCGCCCGCAAGGGGGCGCAACCCTTCGTCTACACGTCACGGAAGGCGCCATGAACGAGCGCTGGCTATCGCTGATCGGCCTTGGCGAAGACGGCGCGCTGTCGGCGACGGCGCGGACGCTGATTGACGATGCTACGCTGATTGTCGGCGGCGCGCGCCATCTGGCGCTGATCGGCGCGACCAAGTCCCGGCAAATGCAATGGCCTTCGCCGCTGACCAAAGCGATGGACGATATTGTCGCGCGGCGCGGCGAGCCGACTGTCGTGCTGGCTTCCGGCGACCCGTTCTTTTACGGCGTCGGCGAATTGATCGCGCGGCATGTGGCGTGCGAGGAAATTTTTTGTCTCCCAAGTCCGTCGGCTTTCGCGCTCGCCGCGTCCCGCCTGTGCTGGAGCCAGCAGGATTGCGCGCTGCTGTCGCTGCATGGGCGCGCCTTCGAACGCATCGCGCCGCATTTGCAGCCGGGGCGGCGATTGATCGTGCTTTCTTGGGACGAAACGACGCCAATGCGCCTAGCCGCGCATCTATCGAGTCTTGGCTTTGGCGACTCGCGTCTGCACGTGCTCGAAAATCTCGGCGGCCCGCGCGAGCGCATTCGCACGGCGCGCGCGGCGGAATTCTCGCTTCCTGACATCGGGGCGCTGAACACGCTGGCCGTCGAGCTCAGCGCCTCGCCGGAAGCGCGCGTCATTCCGCTGACGCCGGGCCTGCCTGACGATTGGTTCGAGCATGACGGGCAGATCACCAAGCGCGACATTCGCGCGGTGACGCTCGCCGCGCTCGCGCCCCGCAAGGGCGAATTGCTATGGGACATTGGCGCCGGCTCCGGCGCCATCGGCATAGAATGGATGCTGGCCGATCCCGCCAACCACGCCATCGCCATCGAATGCGACTCTGCGCGCGCGGCGCGCATCGCGCGCAATGCTTTCACGCTCGGCGTTCCCGGTCTCGACATTGTCGCCGCGCGCGCGCCCGACGGGCTTGCCGGACTTGCGCCGCCGGCTGCGATTTTTATCGGCGGCGGCGCCGACGCGCGTCTGCTCGACGCCGCATGGGATGCGCTTCCGCGCCGTGGCCGTCTCGTCGCCAACGCAGTGACGCTACAGACCCAGGCGCTGCTGACACAAAATTTTACCGCGCGTGGCGGCGATTTGACGCACATCCAGATCGCCAAGGCCCGCGCTGTGGGGCGCTTTCATGCGCTGGACCCGGCGATGCCGGTGTTGCAATGGCGCGCGGCGAAGCCATGAGCGCGCGCTACGCCATCGGCATAGGCGCGCGCAAAGACGTCGACGCGCGGGAGCTGGCGGCTTTGGTGCGCGAGGTCGCGGCGCGGCATGGCGTCGATCTCCAAGCCGCTACGCTGGCGACGTTAGAGACGCGCGAGAAAGAGCGCGGCGTTCACGCCGCCGCGCAATTGCTGGGTATCGGCATCGTCTTCCTGCCGCTCCAAATTCTGCGCGCCCGCGACAAAGATGTGCTGACACGTTCGGTTCGCGTCGAACAGATGTTTGGCGTCGGCAGCGTGGCGGAGGCGGCGGCGCTAGCGGCGCTGGGCGTGGAGAGCGTTTTGCTTGCGCCGCGCGTCGCGACGACGCGGCTCACCTGCGCCATCGCCCGCGCGGGCGAAGGAGACGATAGACCATGACCGTGCATTTCATCGGCGCCGGCCCCGGCGCCGCCGATCTTCTCACGCTGCGTGGACGCGATCTCATCGCGCGTTGTCCAGTGTGTCTTTACGCCGGCTCATTGGTGCCGGGCGGCGTATTGGAACATTGTCCACGAGGCGCGCGCATCGTCGACACCGCGCCGCTGTCGCTCGACGCGATCATCGCCGAAATGCAATCGGCGCATGACGCCGGCCTCGATGTCGCGCGCCTGCATTCGGGCGATCTTTCGATCTGGAGCGCGGTGGGCGAACAGACGCGTCGGCTGGAGCGGCTGAAAATTCCTTTCACGCTGACGCCGGGCGTGCCCTCCTTCGCCGCCGCCGCCGCGGCGCTCGGGCGCGAGCTGACCTTGCCGGAAGTCGCGCAATCGCTGGTGCTGACGCGCACCAGCGGGCGCGCCTCGGCGATGCCTCCGAACGAAACTTTGAGCGTTTTCGCGGCCGCGCGCGCCACCATGGCGATACATCTGTCGATCCACGTCCTGGCGCGCGTCGTCGCCGAGCTCACGCCCTTTTATGGCGACGAATGCCCGATCGCCCTGGTCTATCGCGCCTCCTGGCCGGACGAGCGCGTTATTCGCGGCACGCTGGCGACGATCGAACGACTCGCGGGGGAGGCGCCGATGGAGCGCACCGCGCTGATTCTCGTCGGGCCCGCGCTCGGCGCGCAGGATTTTCGCGAAAGC
>Ga0181524_10003747_pt1 | contig 14519 bp, 5 predicted proteins | sample PEATcosm2014_Bin_34_FD_119761 | JGI IMG/M metagenome (GOLD analysis project Ga0181524, IMG submission 119761) | Peatland microbial communities from MTU Mesocosm Facility, Houghton, MI, USA - PEATcosm2014_Bin05_60_metaG | ecosystem: Environmental > Terrestrial > Soil > Wetlands > Peat | place...
CTCCATGCGATGCCCAGCACTCTGCGCGGCCATTCTGGCCGCTATAGTTCTCTTCAGCGCATCGGCGGCAGCCCTAGCGCAGTCGGAGAAGGCGGCTCCCCCGGCCATTGGGGGCCAGAATGCGGGGCAGCCCGCGGAACTCGATCCGACGAAGACCGGCAAAACCCGCAAGACGTATAGCGCCGTGGGTGACGCCCTGGCCTGGCTCGCGCGGCAGCAGTACCAGGACGGCGGTTGGGACTTTCGGGATGGCAATGACCGCGATAAGCCCAAGGATGCCGATTCCGGCCAATGGCGGTCGAGGACCGGGGCCACGGGCCTGGTCCTGATCCCATTCCTGGCAGCCGGACAGACGCACAAGACCCGCGGCCCGTATCAGAAGACCATCGCTGCCGGACTACAGTACCTCTTGCGCCGCGCCGACGAGCACGCCAGGACGGAAAGGGGAGGCGTCGATGTGGTCGATCTCCGCGGCGAAGGCGGCGACTTGACCCGGCACGCCGTGGCCACGATGGCCTTGTGCGAGATCTACGGCATGACGGGTGACGAGGATGTGGGAAAACGCGCCCAAATGGCCGTAAACTTCATCGCTGCCCGGCAGGACCGCCGGACGGGCGGCTGGGCCGCCAAGGCGGGCCAAAAGCCGGCGATGTCGGTCACCGCCTGGCAGGTTGTTGCGATGAAGAGCGGAGTGCTCGCGGGCCTGCATGTGGACTCCGCCGTCTTCCGGGCTGCCCGCGGTTTCCTCCAGGATCTGCAGTCCGAGGGCGGAGCAGCCTACGGCGAGACCGGCCCCGGCAGGGAGCCGGCGGCCACCGCCATGGGCCTGCTGTGCCGGCAGTACCTGGGTGCCAATCGCAGCGATCCGGCGATCCAGCGGGGCATCGAATTCCTCGGTGCAAGGGGACCCTCGAAATCCGACCTGATTTACAACGACTTCGCCACCAGGTTCTTGCACAACGCTTCCGGCATGGATTGGGACCGCTGGAACCGGGCGAACCGCCCGATGCTGATCTCTTTGCAGACCAGGGAAGGGCCCGAAGAAGGCAGTTGGTGGATTGCCGGCGAGGTCCACGCGGCAGGCGGCGGGCGGCTCTATCAGACGGCCATCGTCGCCGCGACCCTCGAGGTTTACTACCGCTACCTACCGCTTTTCAAGGTAGACACAGGCGGCCGGACCGCGCGGAATTCACCGCCGGAGCGAAGCGGCTCGGTCCGGTTCCCGCTGCCGCCGCTCTCGGCCGAAACCTGGCAACCGTCGCGGCTGGTTCCCAACACCTCGCGGCTCGTGGTCGGCCAGGGGCAATCCTTGCCGCTCAGGGCCATGCAGGCCGACATCGCAATCGACGGCTTCCGGGCTCGCGTGCGACTGGACCTGTACTTTTTCGACGACCGCAAGGGAAATGACCCGCGCGAAGGGGCGTTCCAGCGCGAAGGCACGTTCCAGTTGCGTCTGCCCGGCGACGCCTCGCCGTATTGCTTCGCCTTCGGACCCACGGTCTTTTCGGCGGCGCCGCGGGGCGCGGGTAGTTCCCGCGGCGCCTATGCCCTGGAGCAGCTCGGCAGGGCGGCGTCCGATCCCGAGCAGCTTGCGGCGTTCCGCGACGACACCTGGTGGAGCCAGCCGAGGCCGGCCCGGCTGGTGGCCAGGGAGGCGGCCCGCACGGCCTATGGCGAGACCATGCGGCGCGGCGTCGATCCGGCGCTGGTGGAGTGGGCCGGCGAGGGCGTGTTCCACTGCCGGGTCTTCCCCTTGGAGCCGCAGCAACTTCATCACGTTGTCCTCGGCTACGACGTCGATCTCCTGCGGGCCGGCGACGACCTGGAGCTGCCCGTCGATTTGCCGCAAGACAAGATCCCCGTAGTCGTTGACATCCATGCGCCCGCTGACTCGGCAAGCCGTTTGACGGTCGATCCCGCGGGACAGCGATCGGTCGCGGGCGGGCGCGTGTGCCATCATTTCGCCAAGGGGGCCAAAGGCCCGATTCGCGTGCGGCTCCGCGAGCCGGGACCGGTCGTGCTGGCCGGCGATGACCCGCAGACCGGACCGTATTTCGCCACCCGTCTTCGCCCGGAGCTTCCGGCGGATGCGGCGCCGCGCAGTCCCCGCTGGGCCGTGTTCCTCGTGGATACGTCGCGGGGCGCGAAATCGCCGCCGTTTCACCTGCGGCTGAAGCTGCTCCGCGCGCTCTTGGAACGCAATCGCCCCCAGATCGAGCAGTTCGCCGTGCTGTGGTTCAACATCGAGTCGCGCTGGTGGCGCGACGGTTTTGTGCCGAACACGCCGGAGAACGTCGGCGCCCTGATGAAGTCGGCCGACGGGTTGACCTTGGACGGGGCCACGGACCTCGGGCAGGCGCTGGCCGAAGCGGCTTCGCCCGGCTGGCTCGGCAAGCAGCAGCCGGCGGCGCGCGACCTGTTCCTCTTGAGCGACGGCGCCGTCACCTGGGGCGAGCAGGATTGGCCGGCGCTGGTGGAAATCGTGCGGGCGGGGGCGCCCGGCCGGCTCTTCGCCTACTCCGGCTGCCGCGGCGGGCCCGGGCCGCACTTGTCGCGGCTGGCAGGTTCCAGCGGCGGGGCGGCGCTGTGCGTCGCCAGTGAGGCCGAGATCCCCCAGGCCGCGACGGCCCATCGCGGCGTGCCCTGGCGGCTGCAAGGCGTCCGGATGGCAGGTGCGAAGGACCTGCTCCTGGCCGGCCGGCCCGAGTATCTTTTTCCGGGCCAGGAAGTGCTCCTGGTGGGCCGCGGCGCCGTGAACCCGGCCGACGCCATGGTCGAATTCACGCTTGCCCGCGGCGACACGACGCTGACGCTGCGCACCCGCCTGTCGCGGGTGGTTCGCTCCGAGCTGGCCGCGCGGACTTACGGCGAGGCGGCGGTCGGGCAATTGGAAGAGCTGGGCGAGGCCACGGAGCGGGACGCGGCCCGCTACGCGCGGCACTTCGGCATCACCGGCCGCACATGCTCGCTCGTGATGCTCGAACGGGACGACGATTACCGGCAGTTCGCGGTCAATCCGGAACAGGATGCGCTTATCGTGAAACAGCACGCGGCATCGGCGATCGTGGCCCATGCCCTGGCGGGGCTGGCGAGGGGCCTTGCGGATCCCAAGGTCCGCTTTCTCGCCTGGCTCGGCCGCGCGGAGGGGTCGGACCACGGCGAGAATGTGTGCCGGAAACTGCCGGCCGCCACGCGGCGGGCCGTCGAGCTGATGCCGGAAGCGTCTTTTGCCGTCCGCGTGCCGGTGCTGCGGTGCGATGTGGGCGGCAACGCCCCTGCCTTGCGGACGCTCAGCTCGCTGGTGAAGGATCGACCGGACGATCCGGCCTTGCTCTGCGACCTCGCCTTCTCGGCGATGGAGTGGCGGTTCTACGGGCAGGCCTACGGGCTGCTCCGCCGCACGGCGGACCTCGCGCCCGGCGATCCGCGAACCTATCACTTGCTGGCCCGCTGCCTGGACGACATGGGGCGGGCCGACCTGGCGATGGTCTATTATGAGCTGGCCTACGACGGTCGTTTTGAGGAAGACGGCGGCGACGAGCCGGCCGTCGACGTGGCCCTCGATTACCTGCGGTTCCTGCGCCGCGAGATCGGACACCGCCTCTCGCCCGACGTGGCCAAGCTGGCCCGCTTGCGGCTCGCGGCCGTCGCCGCCGAGTGTGATCTCGGCAAGGCCGACCTGGTCGTGAGCATCTGGTGGAACCCCGATGGGCCGGGCGTGGACCTGCGCATCGCGGAACCGAGCGGCGAGGAGTGTTGCTACGACTACACGCGTACGAAGATCGGCGGGCAGCTTGGCCCGGGAAGCTACGTCCTTCGTCGGGCCGCTAAGGGCAAGTACATTATCCGTGCGTGTTATTTCGGGTATGGCGATGCGGTTCCCGCCCCGCCGCCGATCAAGGTCTATGCCGCGATCTACGAGAACTGGGGCACGAGCCGGGAGCGGGTGACGTACCGGCGCGGCACGCTCGCCCGCCCCGGCGTGACATGCGACTTGGGGACCGTCTTCCTCGATCATGGCCCGGACGGCCGCCAGTTGCCCCGGTTACGCGGAGCCGGCCAATGACCTCGCCTCCGCATTCTTTCCGCCGGTAGTTGCTCGCGGTACCGGGGCAGGGCGCGTTTAGGGCGAAGATCCGGCCCATGGCCCCGGCGAGTTTCCTCCTCTTGGCGCCGGCTGTCTCCCGCCACGTCCAGTGAGTATAATGGAGCCGGTCCGCTTGCCGGCCGGCGGTCGTGGAGTCGGCCGGCCGGTGAGGGCGCCATCCGGGTACTGACGAGCACAGGAGCGAAGCGATGCGGCGCGGCACGTTGCTATGCGGTCTGGCGGTGCTGATGGTCATATTTTGGGGCGGCTTCTCCGCGGCTGCTCGGCCGGCCCCGACAGCCGCGCCGCCGGACGAAGGCCCGGCGATCACCCGGCGGCAGATCGAGAGCGATTGGCTCCTGCAAGATGCCCGCCGCGTGATGGGCCGGGTGCAGGCCCCCGCGGCCAGCCGGGCCGACGATGCGGCCGGCGGCTGCGACGGGATCAAGGACGGCAAGTGGGGCTTCCATACCGAGAACGAGAAGGAACCGTGGTGGCAAGTCGACTTGGAGCAGCCGGCCTCGCTGGAGCGGCTGTTGGTCTACAACCGCTGCGACTTGGCCGACCGCGCGTCGCGCCTCAAAGTGTTGCTGTCCGACGACGGCAAGACCTGGCGGCAAGTCTACCAGCACAACGGCACCGTGTTTTATGGCTTCACCGACAAGAAGCCGCTGGTCGTCCGCCTCAACGGGGCCAAAACCCGCTGGGTGCGGCTGCAACTGCCCGGCACCAGTTATTTCCATCTGGATGAGGTGGAGGTTTATCCGACGGGCTCGGACCGCAACATCGCTGTGGGCAAACCGGCCTTGCAGAGCAGCACCAGCACCTGGTCCACGCACCACCCGGTGAAGATCCCGCCGCCCGCCGTGGCCGGCGCGAACGTGCCCGTCCCCGCGCACCCTTTCGACATGCTGATCGAGCGCGGGCGGCGGCTGGCCGAAAGCCAGCGGCGGCTGGGGGCCAAGGTGGACGCCGAAGTCGAGGTCCTCGATCGGGTCGCCCGGCAAGTCCGCCGGCTTCCCAAGGAGACCCCGGCCGAGGTGCAGCGCGATCTCTACTTCCAGGCCCGCTGGGCCGTGCGCCGCATGGCCCTGGGCAATCCGCTGCTCGATTTCGAGACGATCCTGTTCGTCAAGCGGGTGCCGGGCAGTTACAACCACATGTCGGACCAGCACTACGGCTGGTGGTCGCAGCCCGGCGGCGGCGTCTGCCTGCTGGAAGGGTTCAAGACCGATCATCCGCGGGTCCGCTGCCTGACCGCCGATCTGCCGGCCGGAAGCTGTCAGGGCCCGGACCTCTCGTACGACGGCAAGCAAGTGCTCTTCGCCTGGTGCCGGCATTACCCGGCCATTGCGGGCATGGCCAACAAGGTCGACAAGGAGAAGCTGCCGGAGGACTCGTTCTATCACGTCTTCGCGATGAACGTCGACGGCAGCGGGCGGCGGCAGATCACCCGCGGCCGCTACGACGACTTCGATCCCCGCTGGCTGCCCAACGGCGAGATCGTCTTTCTCTCTACCCGCAAGGGGCAATTCCTGCAATGCACCCGCTCGGGCACGGCCTCCACGGCCGGGGCGGCGCTGCCGGACAGCTACGTCCGCTGCGGCGGCGGCGACTCGCGGCCCGTGGCCGTCTTCACGCTGCACGCCATGGACGCCGGCGGCGGCAACCTGCGGCCGCTGTCGGCCTTCGAGAACTTCGAGTGGACGCCCTCGGTGGCCGCCGACGGGCGCATCCTCTACGCCCGCTGGGATTACATCGATCGCTTCAACGGACCGTTCATCAGTCTCTGGTCGACCAACCAGGACGGGACCAATCCGCAGTTGGTCTTCAAACAGTATTCCTACCAGCCGCAGTGCGTGTTCGAGGCCCGCTCGATCCCCAATTCGCCGAAGCTGGTGTTCACCGCCTCGGCGCACCACGCGCAAACCGGCGGATCGCTGGTGCTGTTGGACCGTCGGCTGGGCACCGAGGATTTCGGCCCCATCGTGCGGCTCACGCCCGAGGTCCCCTTCCCGGAGACCGAAGGCCCGAGCGATCACCACTACGCCAATCCCTATCCGTTGTCCGAGGAGTATTACCTGGTGGGCTGGGCCGCCCGCCGCAACCAGACCGAGGGAAGCTGGGACCCTGCCGGTCAACAGGGGCCGCTGGAGCGGGCCATGGCCGTCTATTTGTTCGACGCATTCGGCAACCAGGAGCTGCTGTATCGCGATCCGGCGATCGGCAGCCAGTTCCCCCTGCCGCTGGCGCCGCGGCCGCGGCCGCCGCTGCACTCCAGCGCGGTCGCCTGGGACGGCCCGCAGGAAGGCTGCTTCCTGCTCCAGGACGTGTACCGCGGGCTGGACAAGGTTCCGGCCGGTACGGTCGAGCGGCTCCGCGTGATCGGCGTGCCGCCCAAGACCCAGCCGCAGATGAACTCGCCGGCCATCGGCATCACGGGCGAGGACCCGGGCAAGTTCGTGCTGGGGACCGTGCCGGTGGAAGCGGACGGCTCGGCCCATTTCCGCGTGCCCTCGGGTGTGCCCGTGTTCTTTCAGGCCCTGGACGCCCGGGGCTCGGCCGTGCAGACGATGCGGACGCTGACCTACGTGATGCCCGGCGGCACGCTGTCCTGCATCGGCTGCCACGAGTCGCGCGAGGCGGCGCCGGCCGTGGGCGCGATTCCGCTGGCCGCGCGGCGCCCGCCGTCCCGGCTGGCGCTCGATCCGCCCGGCACGTGGCCGCTGCGCTTCGACGAGCTGGTGCAGCCCGTGCTCGATCGGCAGTGCGTCTCCTGCCATCGCGCGGGCGGCGGCGATGCCAAGGCCGCGCGGCTGGACCTCACGCCGGCCAATGCCTATGCGAGCCTGTTGGGCTACGGCAATCTGCGGGGCTTGGCCGGCGAGCGGGACCGCTCGATCGCCGGCCAGGGCGTGGCCGCCAACAGCAGCCTGCTGGCCCTGTTGGGCAAGCCCGGCGGCCATGAAGGCGTTCGCCTCTCGCAGCCGGACCTGTACCGGCTGGCCGTCTGGATGGACATCTACGCCCAACGGCTCGGATCGTTCAGCCCGGAGCAGGAGCAGGATCTGCGGAAGATGCGGCAGGCCTGGGCGGCGCTCTTGCAGCCGGACGCCGGCAAGTAATGCTGTTTCACAACCTAATCGCCGCTTTGGCCCGGCGGAGAAGAGCACCATTGTCGGGAGGTCTTGAAATCGGCAACAAGTCTTTGCTATTGGCGATCGCGATTGTGCTGGCCTCGCTGGAGGCCCCGGCTGAAGATTCGGCCGACTGGCCTCGTTGGCGTGGCCCGCGAGACAACGGCAGCACCACCGCGGGCGTCTATCCGGTCAAATGGGACGCGACCGCGAATGTGCTCTGGAAAACGGCATTGCCCGGCAAGGGCAGCTCGACGCCCATCGTCTGGAAGCGCCGCATCTATCTCACGGCCCCCGTCGAGGGAAAGGATGCCCTGCTGGCCTTCGACTGGTCGGGAAAGCCGTTGTGGAAGTGCGTCCTGGGTCCGGAGCGGCCGGGCGCACATCGCAACGGTTCCGGCTGCAACCCCTCGGCGACGACCGACGGCCAGGGCGTCTTCGCCTATTTCAAGAGCGGAACCGTGGCCGCCGTGAATCTCGACGGCACGCTCCGCTGGCAGACCAATCTGCAAGCGCGCTTCGGCAAGGACACCCTGTATTGGGACATCGGCTCCTCGCCCGTCCTGACCGCCCGTGACGTCGTCGTGGCGGTGCTGCAGCACGGCGATTCGTACCTTGCCGCCCTGGACAAGCTCAGCGGCAAGCTGCGCTGGAAGGTGGCCCGCAACTACGAGACGCCCGATGAAGGCGACCACAGTTACGCCACGCCGCTGCGGATCCGGCATGCGGGACAAGACGCGCTACTGGTCATGGGTGGAGAACATCTCACCATACACGACGCGGCCGACGGCCGGGTGCTCTGGTCCTGCGGCGGCTTCAATCCCGACCGCAAGCCCAACTGGCTGGCCGTCGCCTCGGTGGTCCTGGCCGGCGACATGGCGGTGGTTCCCTATGCGCGCGGAAACCGGCTGCACGGCATTCGCTTGGGCGGCAGCGGCGACGTGACCGCTACGCACCGCGCCTGGGAGCGCACCGACACGGGCTCGTTCGTCCCCACGCCGGTCGAATACCGCGGACGAATCTATGTGCTCCGCGACCGCGGCGAGATCGAGTGCATCGATCCGGCCACCGGCAAGACCCTGTGGAGCGACGCCCTGCCCAAGAAAAGCGCCAACTACTACGCCTCGCCGACGGTGGCCGGCGGCAAACTCTACGCTGTGCGGGAAGACGGCCGCGTGCTGGTCGCCCGCGTCGAGGGCAAGTTCGAGCTGCTGGCCGAGAACGACCTGGGCGAGCGGGCCGTCGCCTCGCCCGTGCCGGTCGCCGGCCGCCTTCTGCTCCGCGGCGAAAAACACCTGTTTTGCATGGGTCGCCAGTGACGCCGTTGCGGCGGGTGACGCTGGTTGTGCCCCGCGGCCGGCCAGCCCGATCCAAGTGGCCCGATTTGGGCCGATTTGCCGCGGGTCCTTGACAGCGATCGGCGCCCACGTTACCATCGGTGGCGTCGTTTACGATCCACATTCCTATCAGGCAGTCGCATCCAGCGATCTAAGGGGGGAGTAGCACATGACAAGCAGAACTTGGCACCGCGCGGCAGTAGTGGCGATGTGCGGCATCCTGGCCGCAGTGATGGTCCCGCAGGCGGGCGCTCAGACCAAGAGCAAGATCCCGCTCAATCCCAAGCGGTCGGTCGAGCCGCCCGAGGGGGCCATCGTGCTGTTCGGCGGCAAGGCGGAGCAACTCCGCGACAACTGGTACGCGCGGGGCAGCACCAACCCGCCCGGCTGGACCCTGGACCAGAAGGGCGTGGCCACGCCCAATCATCGCGACATCACCAGCAAGCAGGAGTTCGGCGACTGCTATTTGCACGTGGAGTTCTGCGAGCCGCTACAGGGCGATGGCAACAGCGGCGTCGGCATGGAGGGCCGGTACGAGATCCAGATTCTGAACTCCTACGGCAAGAAGCCCGAGGCCCACGAGTGCGGCGCTTTCTACAGCCAGACGCCGCCCAGGGTGATCGCCTCCAAGCCCGCCGGCCAGTGGCAGACGTTCGACATCTTCTTCCGCGCACCGCGGTTCGACGCCGGCGGCAAGCTCGTTGAGAAGGCCCGCGCCACCGTATACCAGAACGACATCCTGCTCCACGAGAATGGCGAGATCAGGGGACCGACCGGCATCCAGTACGGGGAGTTCAAGGGCGAGGTGCCCAAGGGGCCGGTCGTCCTCCAAGGCGACCACGGCCCCGTGCAGTTCCGCAACGTGTGGATCGTGCCGGCGAGCTACTGAGCCGTCGCGGGTTGATGGTCGAGGGCGGCGGGGGGCCAGCACGGGCTTGCTGGGCGATCAGCCCGCCGGGCGATGTGAGGATCAGATGAAAGGCCCACCCAGCTCCTCGAGCTGGGTGGGCCTCTTCGCATCCCGCCCGCTCGGGTTCGAGGGCCGCCAACCCCACGCCACGCTGCGGCACGGCATGTTCGCCCTGGTCCGGATCGGCCGGCCAGGCCCGCGGGAACAAAGGCGGGAACAAAGGCCAGGAACCATTGTTTTGTCGCGAATTGCGTGACAATGGTTCCTGACGCCCTCCACTTTCAGCCCTGGCGAAAGTGCAACTCGAAGGAGGCGCTATGCGCCCCCACATCATAACCGCCGAAATCCGGCAATTACCTCGGCGGCGGAGGCAGCAAAAGTGGCTGCGGGACCGGGGTCGGGACGATCACAGAGTATTGACGCAACAGAGACCAGGTAACGCGGAACTCGGGACGCTGCGCAAGAGTCTGGTAGCGGGGATCGGTGGCCACGGTCGCGAAGCGGTCAAGCGAAGCGCGGAGGGCCTCGGCCGGTGGCAAGCGGTCCCCGGCGTAAACCTCCGCGGGCAGCGCAAGGTACCTTTGCCATGATGGGTCCAGCACCGCGGCAAGCTGCCGCGACGAAGCGGCAAGTTGACCACGCAGAACCTGCGGGTCAACCGGAGGCGGCATCGCGGCAATCGGAGCCGGATTGCCCGCCATTGGATTGGCCGCGGGTGTGTACTTGGCCAGTTGTTCTTGCAACCGCCCTGCGGACGGCGGCAAGGCGACGGGCTGCCCAGGCGGACCGGCGGGGCCGCCGAGCGGTTGGTAGTAGGCGTTGGTTGCGGCTTGATCGACGCTCAGTACCGCACCGTCCAGCGCCACGCCGAGGAACAGCCCGCGGCTGCGCGAATACGAGAGAATTTCCGCCTTGAGCCTGGCGTCGGTGGCGGCCTCGACATCGCGCCCCACGGGGCCCGCGGCCGCGGACGCATTGGCGCCGATAGTGAATTTCCCGCGCATCAAATTCTGCCAACTGTTCTTGGTGAGAAAGACCAACACCAGGTCGGTACCCTGAATTCCGGCCTGCCAACCAATGCTGCCGCCCGTGATTTGCACGAACATCGGCGGCTTCCATCTGCCGGCTTCGTCGCGGCTCACCATCACGCCGCGGCCGTGGCGGGCACCGACAATGAACCCACCCTTGATCATGTCCGGAATAATGACGATGCCCTCCGCCTTGACCAGCAAGCTTGCGGGAATGCCTCGGGCGGGGATCGACATGATCTGGCCCAGTACATCCGCGGAAGAGTCCACGATGGCGGCTTCGCGACTCGCGGCCGGCATGGCGACCGCCTGCCCGAACGCCGAGCTGATCGACAGCAGCAAGACCAGGGCCGAAGTAACAGTGAGTTGAGGCTGGAACTGCATGACTGGGATCTCCCAATAGTGGAGGATGCGACGGAGGATGTAAATAGCGAAAAGGGTTGTGCCCGTCAAGAGTGCTTTGGCGGCCATTGCCGTTGCCCTCGCCCCGGCCCGCTGGTGTCGCACCGAGCGGAGCCGCCCCGTCGAGGTTCCGTCTTGCAGAGGCGGGCAGCGGGACGGAGTCTGCAAAGTCTGCTCGCCCGAAGTCCTTGCTGGGCAACGGGTTGCCGCCGGAATCATCAATCAGGAAGAGGCCGGCGACCGCGCCGCGGGGGGCTCCGCGGCCTCGGGGTACCGCCAAGGCACTTCGTGCCAAGGCGACCAATACCATCCGCGCTCCGGCGTGCCGCTGTCGTAGACGTAAAACCCCTCGGCGTCAATCCCGCCGAAATACAGCACGAAACGCTCGTCGCTGATCGCGCGGTATTGTATGTTATGGCGCCCCCAGTGGGGCCAAGGGATGACCGGCATCGGCCTGCCTCGGAGCTTCACAAGTTCCTCTTCGTTCTTGGGAACCCGGCCTGACCGCTCGGCAATCGCGCCCACGTCGTCGATGAGTGCCTGCCGGACCGGGCGGTTCGCCCTCAACTGCCGCGCAATCCGCAGCTCGTGGGTGCTGCAGCTGAATTGCTGGAGGGCACAGAAGGCCAGCACGAATACGACGGGCGACGCTGCAACCGCGACTGCATTCCGCCGCCGGTGCTGTTTCGAGCAGCACGCACGGACCAGGAAGGCTATCGAGGCGAGTGCCAGAGCCACCAGCGCCGCCACGAGCAAGGCTGCCCAGGGGAGCATCATGAAGATGTTGCCTTCGGACCGTGACGCGATGCCGTTGCCCCACGTCATCAGTCCAAGACTTATCGCCCCGAGGGCCATTCCGACCGCGCTGACGTGGAGCCGTCGCCAGACAACCCAGGCCAGCCACGCAAACCCGATGGCGGGAACTACCTCCGGGAAGTCGAAGTAGAGTGCCAGGCCGGTAAGCAGGGCGAGGGCCGGCACGGCCAGGAGCACGCCGCGCGCGTTTAACCGGAAAGGCTGGCGGGGATCGCCTGTTTCCATTACGGCCTCCGCGCTGCAGCGGGGCAGCATCCTGACAGGGCTTGATGGGTCTCGCGCGAATCGTCCGCGACATCTCTCTTAGACTTAGACGCGCGACCCTGGGAGATTATTCCCAGAAGGGTTGGGATTCCCTGCCGAGCGCGCCTTCCGGCGGCCCCATCTTCCTTCCGCGCTAAGGAACGGCCGAAGAATAACCTCCGGATTTCGCGAGACCCTGAGCCAATCAGCCGTGGGTGGAAGGCGGAGGCTTCAGTGCCTTGATGAAGCCGGCGACCGCTTTGCGCCATTCATCGACCTTCAGCCGCGCATCGTCGTCGACGCCCATGCCGACCTTGGGGCCGTCGGCCGGGGAGGCCAGCCCGCTGATCTGCGGAAATTCCGGCATGGCCCGCTGGAGGGCCGCCAGGTAGGCCCGCGCCTCGTCGGCCTTGGGACCCTTGGCCGTCTTGAGCACCTCCTCCAAAGTATACAGGTAGGCGTAGTCGCTGATGCCCTCGGCCAGATGGAAGAAGTGCGACTGGTATAACAGGCCGCCCTTGAATTTATCTTGTGGAGCGCAATTCGTGCAGCTATGAAGCTCCGTGAAAGGATTGTACCATTCCCGGCCCGGGTAACCGCCCGTGGCCCCGTCGCCGTGTTCCATGAACTGCCACTCCCAGCGGCCGTGCGACTTCCAGCGCCAATTGTAGAAGCCGTAAGAATAGCGGTCGCGGCCGCAGTTGTAGAGCCAGAGCGTCTTGCCCTTCGCCAGGGTGCCCCGCATGAACCTCTCGGAGTTCTTCCAGGCATGCGTCGAGAGCACGTCCACATGGTCGATCATCGGCGTATAGTCCTTGCCGTGGGTGATGTCGCCCATGGGATTGCAGCACACGCGAATGCCGCCGATCTCATGGAGCCAATCGCAGTAGCGGATCGTGTCCGCATAATTGCGATTCCAGGAATTGATCCGGTACTCGCGGGGCTCGTCCACCGTGGTGATTACGACCGGCAAGTCCAGTCTCTTGAAGAAATCGTGGTACTGGCGGGCCGCATCCTTGAAATACTTCTCGAAGCCCGGCAACTTCATCTCCAGGCCCGGGTTGTTCCAGATGCCGCCGCCGCCCGGCATACGGGCCGCAATCTGCCGGCCCATCGAGGCCATGATATTGGGGACCAACTGGGCCTGCTCGGGACAGCGCCCCATGCCCGCCTGCTTGACCATCCGCACGAAATCCTCGTCCACGCCCAGCTCGACGGCGCCGTCGGGCTTGAGGGCCTTGACGCTCAGCACGTCTACGCACGTGCCCGTCAGCCCCAGGTCAACCATCGATTCCAGCCGCTGGCGGGTCAGTTGCTTTTTGGTCGCTTCGGGCAGGAACTGCGGGATGGTCCCCACCGTGCCCCAAAAACCGTACGACACCGGCAGGACGGATTCCAGTTTGAACGGATAGACCTCGAACTCCAGCGGCAGGGCGAAGGTCTTCCCACCTTCCGAACGGAGGCTGAGCCTGCCCCGGTACAACCCCGGCTTGGCGTCGTCCGGCACTTGCAGCCGCAGCCAGTAGCAGAACGTCACGCCTTTCTCCAGCTCGAGCGCGAGCGTCGGAACCAGGCACATCTCCGGCATGTATCGGGTCTTCTCCTTTTCGGTCTCGCCGTAGTCCCGGCCGTTGAAACGGTAGTTCCTGTAGTAGCCTTCGACCGCGCCGGCGGGAATCTTGCCCGCCCCGGACAAGTCCGAGACCGCCAACCGGCTCTTGCCGAGGTCTGCCAGGGGCGTGACCGCCAGCGCGATCGCGACCTTCTGGCCCGGGGCGCCGCCCGCCACGACCTTGGTCTGCCGGCGTTCTGCGGGGCTGGGGACCGTCCACGGGTTGACGGTCATCGGGTCGCGCGGCACGTAGAGGATGGCCTCGGGATCGGCCGGGCCCCGCTCGGGCTTGGGCGGGGTCCAGGACGCATTGTTGTCCTTCGACCTGGCTGCGGTCTTCCGGAGGCCCTGTTCGAACGCGGCGATCCGCTGTTGGCGGATGGCCGCTGTCATTTTCTCGAAATCGGCTTTCCCGGCCGCGGGAACGGCGATCAAGGCGCTCAGGAAATAGTTGGCCGCCTCGACCGTGATCGCCCCGCCGGTTACGCGCACGGAATAGACCTCGGCGGGATACATCCTCTCGATGTAGTTCAGCCACACGGCGTGCGGCTTCTCGGAGTACTGCGTCCAGAGGAAGCGGTAGAGGTACTTGTCGCCGGCGAACTCCTCGTCCGTGGGCGTCTCGTCCCAGATCACCTTGTCGTTGAGCGTCAACAGGAAATGGCGGTCCTTCGCGTCGCCGCGGATGATCTTGCCGGCCGCCAGCCACACCAGGTAGTCGCCGTTGGGGACGCTGGCCTTGAACCGATAGGGCTTGCCGGTCAGGTTCCCGACGTAGGTCCCCGTCAAGGGATCGGGCCACGGGCCGCCGGCATGAGAAACGCTCCCCGTGGCCAGCAGGCCGAAACCCCGCTCGTCGCTATAGGCCGTCGTGGCCAGCACGTTCTTGAGCGGCGGGACCACGAGATTGCCGAACTTGAACCCCACGCCCCCCTCGGGCAGATCGA
>Ga0181524_10003749_pt1 | contig 14517 bp, 24 predicted proteins | sample PEATcosm2014_Bin_34_FD_119761 | JGI IMG/M metagenome (GOLD analysis project Ga0181524, IMG submission 119761) | Peatland microbial communities from MTU Mesocosm Facility, Houghton, MI, USA - PEATcosm2014_Bin05_60_metaG | ecosystem: Environmental > Terrestrial > Soil > Wetlands > Peat | place...
CCGTCTGGGCCCTCTGGCTCGCCGCCTGGGGCCTCGCGTGAGCGCGCACTGGCCCGACGTCGCGCTGGCGCTCGCCGTCGGCTGGCTCATTTTTCAAGTCATGAAGAGGATGTGAGATGACGCCCGGTCTCCCGACGCTCAAGCAGTGCCCCTCGCCGAACTACTCGCCGACGCCGATCGCCCACGACCTCGTCATCGTTCACGACATGGAAGGCGGCTACGAGGGCTCCGTAGCGTGGCTGTGCAAAGCATCGGTCCAGGCCTCGGCGCATCTCTGCATGAACGACGACGGGACCGAGTTCACTCAGCTCGTGCCGCTTTCGATGAAAGCCTGGGCCGAGTGCAATTTCAATGGGCGCGGCGTCTCGATCGAAATGCCCGGATTCGTCGCCAAGGGCTTTTCCGACGCGGCGTTGCGCGGCCTCGCCTGGGCGACGGCCTGGTTGCTGCGGACCTATGGCATTCCCTGCCAGCATGCGGCCGGGGGTCAGGGGCGCGGCTTCTGCATGCACCATGATCTCGGCGCCGCGGGCGGCAATCACGACGACATCTGCGGCGTCGGCGACGCGACGTGGCAGAGATTCGAGGGCTTCGTCAAAGAGGCCTATGACGCCTTCGGCGACGGCCCGTTGCCCGCCTGGGCGCTGCACGGCCTGCCGGCGCCGCATGCCGTCTCCCTGCCCCCCAGCGTCCCGCCGGAGCCGTCGCACGGCGGCGCAGCGCGTATCTCGGACGCCGACCATGCAACAGGGGCTCTTCCCGCGCATCCTACAGGCTCCGGGTTCCCGGCTGGATCGGTCCCCGACATGCAATGGCGACTCAACAAGGCCGGCGCGACGCCGTCGCTCGCCGTCGACGGCCATGCCGGGCCGCTGACGGTCGCAGCCCTCGTCGCGTTCCAGGCCGCTCATGGGCTCGATCCCGACGGCCGCATCGGCCCGCTGACCTGGGCGGCGCTCGATGCGGCGACGACGTGATCACGCCGAAGACTGATTCCGCGCCGAAGACTGAGTCCGCGCGCGGCGGCGCGTGAGTCCTATCTTCGCTCGCGGGCGTCGGCCGCCGCCGCGCTCGCGAGCGTCGAGCCGCGCGGGACGAGGATGATCGGCCGATCGGTCGCGGCGGCGACGCGCGCCGCCATCGCCGCCCAGGCGCCGACGCATGGCCAGCCGAGCGATCGGGCTTCGTGATCGTCCGAGGGATAGCCGAGTTCGATCTCGTCGGGCCTGCCGCGCTTGATGATCGCCAGCGTCTCGCGCGCGGCGCGCTCTTGCATCTTGATCAGCGCGCGCAGCTCGTCGAGCGCGCCGCGCGGGCAATTGTTCCGGCCGACCGCCCAGGATTTCACGGTGTCGACGCGGACCCGGTGGAACTCGGCGGCCTCCCGATGCGAGAGGCCGGCGAGCGATTCGAGTAGGGCGAAGGCTGTCATCAGACCGCCGCTGCGATGGCGGTGCGAAGATCGGCTTCGGTCATCTGTAGATCGTGTCTCGGCGTCGCGACAATCCGCCGGCCGACCATATCGCCGAGCTTGTCGGCGAGCGCGAGGCCGCAATCGCCTTCGCGCTTATAGACGCGATAGCCATCGGTCACCTTGACCCCGACGTCCGTGATCTTGCCGTCGACCGAGATCATCCAGAAGGAGCCGCCGGTGCGAATGGTGATTTGAGAATTGGCCATTTTAGGTCTACTACCTCTTGCGGCGGGCCATCCCGCCGCGTTTTGACATTCTCAGAATACACTAATCGTGTATTATGTCAAGCGCTATTTTGCCGCGCGCGGCGGCTCCCGCGCGAAAAGGAGAAGGCCGATGACGGTCCGGGCGAAAATGAAATGCTGGCTGGTGCAGCCGCTGCACTCCGGCGATCCTGACGAACACTGCGTTCAGATATGCCTGATGCCGGTTTACAACGACGGCGGCGCCGACAACGCCTCGTGGTCGAAATACACGCCGAACGGCGAGATCAGGCTGTCCATCACCAACCCCGACGCGACCGCGCAGTTCGCACCGGGCAAGTCGTACTACGTCGACTTCACTCCGGCCGATTGAAGCCGGCGCTTCCCGGCGGTCTTCACGGACCGCTTCTCGCCCCGGGGACATCATGACCGATTCCACCACCGCCGTTGCGGCGGCGCCGCTCGTCGCGCTCGTCGCGCCCTATATTCTCGCCGTCGCCGGCGTCGTCGTCCCCGCGCTGGTCGGCCTGGCGCTGGGCGAACTCAAAAAGCTCACCGGCCTGCAGGCGCGCCAGGACGCCGCCGACCGGATCGACGCGATGATCGAGGACAAGGTCGGCTCGCTCGTCGCCGGCGCCGCCGACAATCTCGCGACGACCTCGATCCGCATCGGCAGCCCGCTGGTCGGCGATATCGCCTCGAGCGTCATCGCCGCCGCGCCGCAGCTGCTCGCCCAGGCCGGCATCAACCCCGCCGCCGTCGCCGGCATGGTGCACGGCGAGATCGGCAAGTGGCAGGCGGGGATGACCTCGGTCTCGCCGCCGCCCGCCAAGGCGCCGTGACGCCGAGCCGCGCCGAACCGCCGCAACAGGAGGAGCCGATGGCCGCGATCACGCTGCGCTTCGTCGAACAGGCCGCCAGCGACCTTTCGCAGATTTTCATCGCCCGCGACACCGACTGTCCCTACGTCCACGTCGAGGCGGTGACGCCGGAGGGGAAATATCTCGGCGCGCTGCCCGACGGCGGCGTCCAGGCGCGCGATCCGGGCTACGATACGACCTGGACGCGCGAGCTGATCGTCGCGATTCCCTGCACGCAGGCGCAGCAGGACGCGTTCTACGCCTATCTCGAATCCAAGATCGGCTCCCCCTACGACGACGCGGCGATCGCGCATATCGGCGCGGCGCTGATCGCCGGGCCGAACGCGATGCCGGCGACCGAATCGACCTTCATCTGCTCGGCGGCCGTCCACAAGGGCCTGCTCGCCAGCGGCAAGGTGCTCGACTGCGCCGGCGACCCGCGCACCGTCACCCCGTTCGACGAGCTCGTCGTCGCCGCCTGCTTCGTCAAATTGCCGGCGCCGCGCCTGCGCGCCGCGACGGGCTGACGCAACGAACGCCGCGCGCGATTGCTCGCCGGGGCGCGCGGTCCTCCTCGGCCCGGCGAGCGCAATGAGGAGAAAACCATCATGGCCAATGTTGCTCAAAACGTCGCCAACGCGATCTCGTCGATCACCTCCGTCCTCACATCGTCTCAGGTCGCGACGGTCACCTCGGCGGTCAGCTCCGTGGTCGGCAACGTCCCCGCCGAGGTGAAGGCGAAACTCGACAACATACGCGGCGCGCAGGGGCAGACCGCGCTGATCGAGAGCGTCATCATCGACATCGAGAAGTTGGGAACGCCGCCCGGCGGCGCGATCGCGATCCTGAACGCCCTCGCGACCTCCACGGACCCGGTCGCATACCAGAACGAAATCACCGCCGTCGAGACGCTCTACGCGAACGAGAACAGCGGCCTCGGCAGCCTGCTTTCGGCGCTCTGATCCTGGCCGCGCACGCCATCGTCGGCGCGGCCCTGTTCTGCGCCGCGATCAACCCCGCGATCGACAAGGTCGCGGGGGCCTTCCCCGAGCTGCTGCCGCTGGCGATCGCCGTGACGATCACCGATACGGCATGCGCGATCGTCATGCGCGCGCCGAGCCCGCGGAACATCGCGGCGATCGTCGGCGACGCGCTGCAGGTCGTCGCCGACGCGCCGCGCGGTCGTCCCGCCGCGCCGGCCGCGCCGCGATTTTTCCCCCACCGATAGGCCGCGCCGATGGCGCTCGTTCATTTCAGGAGCAGAGACATGGACGCCTCCGTTCCCGCCGCGGCCGAGGCGCCCTCGCTCCTCGCCCAGGCGCGCTTCCTCTTCGACACGATCGGCCTCGCCGCGCTCGGCTATGTCGGGCGCGTCAGCTGGCGCGCTTCCGCGCGGGTGACGGCGATCGAGGACGCGCAGGCGACGCAGGAGAAGCTCAACGCCAAGATCGAGGCGGCGATCGCCGCCCAGCGCGACGCCCACGTGGCCCTCCTCGGCGCCGTCGCCGAGCGGCCGACCCGCGACGAGATGCGCGACATGTTCGGCGAGGTCCGCGAGGATATCCGCGAGCTGCGGCGCGCAGGATAGCGCGCCGCCGATTATCGCATTGACGTTTCCGTCAAGGCCCCGCCGCTCCCGCGAGGGACGGCGGGGCCTTTTTGCGTTTCACGGCGGCGCCGCCGCCCAGTCGCGCGCGAATTTCGCCGCGAAGCCGCGCAGGCCCCCGGCGAGCGCACGATGACGAGGTCGTTGTCCTGGGCGTCTTCGCCGCTCCAGGAGAAATTGGCGGCGCCGCTGCGCAAGGTCCGGCCGTCGACGCAATAGCTCTTGAGGTGCATCAGCGCGCCCGGCGGCTTGACGCGGACAGCAACGCCCGGCGACAGGCCGCCACAGGCTGGGCGAGAACGAATCGGCGCCGACACTGTAAACCGCGCTGTAAACCGGCCCCTCTCGGTCCAAGGCGGCGTGGCGATTATCTCAATGACATCAAGCGGCTGGGGGACCTGGATTCGAACCAAGATTGACGGAGTCAGAGTCCCTGTCGGACCGCCGAATTTGTTGGCGCTCTCTGTAAACTGGGCGAATTCCCTGTCGTTTTGCATCAAGGGGTTGCGCGCGGGTTGTAAACCGTTTCGATCGCTATTTTTCTTCGGGCGCGCCCTTCGCGCCGGCGCCCTGCCGCGCTTCGAGCTTGGTCACCGCGCTCTCGGCGAGGGCGGCGTCGCGGCTGAAATAATGGGCTTGTCGGTCATCGCTAATCTCCAGCATGATTATCCCGGCTGAGGCGCAGGCGGACGGGGCGCGCGGAAGCAGAGGTCACGCGGCGTTCCTCTCCTTCAGAGCTTCCGCGCGCGCCGCGTTGAGCTCGGCCATCGCCTCGTGCGTGCCGCCGGCGTCGGGATGGCGGAAGCGCGCGAGGCGGCGGAAGCGTTCCTCGATCAGCTCGACCGACGCCGAAGCCGACACGCCGAGAATTTCCCACCACGGCGCCTTCGCTTCCGGCGCCGGCAGCGCGACGAAGCCCGAGAACATTTCGGCGAGCGAGGCGACGCCGTGGCGCTCGATCGCGCGCGTCGCCTCGATGTGGGCGGCGATCGCCGCGACGTTGTCGGCGACCCGGAGGTAGGTGTCGCAGGGCATGCAGATCGGCTTGCCCGATAGCTGGAAATAGACGGCGACGCCGGGGTCGCGCGGCTCGCCCTGGCCGGAGCGCGGCAGGCCGTCGAGCCGCGTTTCCAGATTGGTGCTGAGAACCGGCAGCTTGGCGCCGATGCGGTCGAGCTCGATCTGCAGGCGCTTCGTCGCCTCGGCAACGGATATCTCGCTGGCGGAACGCCAGCTTTGACCGTCTTTCTTCTCCATCTTGACGAACTTCGCCGCCTTGCGCAGGCTCGCGGCGCGGCGCGGGCGCCCCGCGGGCCATTGCAGCGGAAAGGGCGCCACCGTCGTCATGCCGGCCTCACCAAGCTGCGCGCGCGGCCCGAGCCGACGGCGCGTTCGAGATGGGCGAGCCACAGCCGCGCGGTGGCAAGATCGATCTCGCACGAGATTGCCAGCGCGACGGCGCCATTCTGGTCGAGCGCCGCCATGCCGACGCGCACGCCGCGATCGAGCCGCTCGGTTTGGAAGGCGACGTTGGGCGCCGCCTCGCTCACGACGCGGCCTCGGCTGCGGCTTGCCGGCGCGCGAGCGCCTTGACGCGGCGGACCTCGCTCGCCGCGCGCGCGCCGGCGGCGCGGCCGAGCGCCGCGAACACCTTGGCGGCGGCGGCGCGTTCGCCGTCGCGAAAGCCCTCGTCGTAGCCGAGCCGGAAGGCCTGGCTGGCGCGCAGGGTGTCGGGCTGCAGCGCGCGCGAACGTCGGGGGGCCGCGCTCATCGCGTCGCCCCCTCTCGCCGCTTGGCCTCGTCCGGCGCGCGCGTCGCCGCGCCGGGGTCGAACATCCGGCGCAGTTCGGGATCGTCGCGCCATCCCGGAAACATCGCGCAATGCGCGCACAGATCGCGCGGCTCGTCCTCGCGCGGCGCGAAGGCGAAGATCTCGCGGCCGCAGTCGCGGCAGACGAAGTTAGTCATGGGAGGCTTCCTTGGCGGGGAAAGAGGGAGCGGCTGGAAGGCTGCGAACGCGGGCGACATCGGCCAATTTCTTCTCGCCGTAAGCGACGAGCGCGGGATCGCCAGACGCAACATTCAAGCGCGCGACATGCTCGACCGGCCCATATTTGTCGGTCAGGGCCGCGCCGAGCCGGAGCGCCTTGGTCTTCATCGCTAGGCTGACGTCGAAATGCGTCCAGGACGCCTTGGGCGGCTTTTGCAGCCAGCGGCGATCGAGCGGCAGGCGGTCGGCCATAGCGAGCAGCTCGTCGAGCGAATCGGCCCACATGTGGCACATGATCATGCCGCGGAAGGGGTGGCGCGCGTCGTCGACATAGACGCTCATGTGCGCGGCTCGGGAAATCCGTTGTGCTCGACGCCGTCGAGCCGGCGGCCGGCGCGGCGCTTGCCGACGCGGAACATCGCCATCGCGCCAGATCCGGCGGCATAGGCGCCCCGCGCGGCGGCCTCGACGAAGCGCGTTCCGTCGAGGTGGAGGACGCAAGTCTGCACCCTCGGCCGCCGCGCGGCGTCAGGATGTCGTTCGGGCCGGGGATCGTAGCAGGCGTCGATCTCGGCCTCCGTCATCTGGCTGACCGGCTTCCACTCTCCCCATTGCTTCTTGAAGAAATCGCCATTCGCCGCCTCGCACTGGGCGAGGATCGAGCGCGACCAACCGGGATGCATCGGCCGCGCGTGCGGGCCGGACTCGCCGCCGACGATGATCCAATCGAGTCGCACGCCGACCGTTCCTTGATCGAAATCGTAACCTGTAAGGGCGTCAATCTCGTAACGGTCGACGGGCTTGATGTTGCGAAAGTCGATCTCGCCAAGCAACGGCTCGGCCGAGACGAATCGCACCGCCGCCGGCGTCGCCAGCAGGTCGGGCACGCGCTCGTCGGCGCGGGCCTGGTCCTCGGCGCTGACGCCGAGCCAGACGTTGGGGAACGGGGCGACGGCTGATCGCGCCATCTCGTCTCGATTGCCGAGTGGCCAGCAAGAGCCGCGATCGAACCACCGCCGGTTCTCGCTATCCGCATCGGCATAGAGCGCTGACATATAGGCGCGCATCCGAGCGCTTTGCTTGGTTAGGATCTGGAAGGTGTGGCGCCTCGCACGCTGCATGACGGCGAAGACGCGGTCGATCCAGGCATCGGGGACGCTCTCGTGAAAGAGGTCGCCCATCGAATTGACGAAGATTTTGCGCGGGCGCTTCCAGCGCAGCGGCGCGGTAAGGACGCGGTCGGGCGCGAGCGCCACTTTGCCGGTCCACACCGCGCCGGCCCTGCTCGGCTGCGTCGTCCCGGCATAGTGCGAGCCGGGCGTCATCTTCTCGATCCGCGCCGCCATCTTCATCGCGTAGCAGTTCACGCAGCCGGGCGAGACGACGCTGCAGCCGACGATCGGGTTCCACGTCGCCTCGGTCCATTCGATTTTCGATTTGTCTCCCATTATCACGCCCTCCCCTTCGCTTCCGGCTGGCCTTCGAACCGCGCGACGATCTCCTTGAGCGCCGAGACGATGTCGGCACGCTTGGCGTTCGACGCGTAATTGACCCGCGCGCCTTCGGGCGCGTCGAGTGGGAACACGAGCAGGACGAATCCGTTCACCGGCTTGCTCTGCGCCGCAACGCCGTTGAAAATCTTGTCGAGGCCGTCGGCGACGGCGTTCATGACGCCTTCCGTGTCGGTTGTCTTTGGCATCGCTTTCTCGATCCTCCCGGCGACCCTCGCCGCGTAGCAGTCGGCGCAGCCGGGACTGACGACGCTGCAGCCGACGATCGGGTTCCACGTCGCCTCGGTCCATTCGATCTTCGTCTTGTCGCCCATGGCTCAGTCCCTCCCGCGCGCGGCGGCCGCATCCGCGGGCGAATGCGCAGCATTCGTCTCGCCGGGCTCGCCCGCGATCAGCGCGACGAAGGCGAATTTGTCGACCCTGCGGATGTCGATGCGCCCGAGGCTGTCGACGATGAAGCGGCGCAGTTCGGCCGGGTCGATGTCGAAGGCGCTGCCGCCCTGCTGCGGCAGTCGGGCGTCGGCGCGGCGCGTCGCCGCGATATCGCCGGCGAGGATCCACGCCGTCACCGTTTTCACATCGGTCCCCAGCAGGCGCGCGGCGCTCATCGCGCTGTAGACGCCGCGCGCGGCGCGGCGCGACAGCTCGAGGCGCTTGGCGCGCACCACGATCGCGGTCGGCGAGCGCGAGAAGCCGTGTTCGGCGAACAGGCGCGCGGCGCGACGGGGATCGTGCAGCGGCGCGCGGCGCATCAGCGCGTCCTCCGCCTCGCTCCACGGCGGCTCCTTCTTGTGCGGCGTCGTCGGGCCGAGCCGGATCGCCCGGGCCGACAGCCAATGGCGCGGCACGCCGAGCTCGTCGGCGAGGCGCTGCACCGCGCCGCGGCCATTGAGCTCCGCCCAGCGCGCGCGGATCGTCTCGTCGTCGGGCCTGGCGAAGACGCGCCGCTCGCCGACGCCCTTGAAGCGCACGCCGAGCGCGTGGGCCTGGCGCTGGATCTGCGCCTGGCTTCGCCCTTCCAGGCGCGCCATGCAGCCCGCGGCGCCGCCGTCGGGGTAATGGGAGCGGATCACGCATTTCTCGTATTCGCTGAAATAGCGCTCGGAGGTGCGGCCCGGCTCGCGCGGCGGCGACAGGCGCGGCTTGAACTCGCGGCCCTTCTTGAACGAGACCGGCGTCAGCGCGTTCACGTGCGCATCCCCCCGGCGATGCGCGCGGCGAGCGCCGCGCCTTCGCCGGAGAATTCGATCGTCCCGAGCGAATCGAGCAGCGCCAGGGCGAAATCGATCCGTCGCCGCTCGACGCCCAGCGCCGCCGGCAGCTCGGCGATCGCCGCGCCCTCGGGCGCCAGCGGCGCCAGCGCCGCGAAGATGCGCATCGCCAGCGGCGCGCTCGGGTCGCGGATGAACTCGCGCACCGCGCGCGCCCCCGCCGGCAGCCGCTCGCAATCGCCGCGCGCCTCGGAATCGGCCTTCGCCCGGGCGACCAGCGCGTCGAGGCCGACCAGGGCGCTCGCTTCGCCGGCGCCGCGGCGCGGCGGGGGAAGCAGCGCCGTCCGCGCGCCGCAATGGCGGGTCTCCGTCGCGCCGACCTTCAGCGCCGCCGGCGAGCGCGAGAAGGCGGGGCCGACGGCGACGAATTCGCCGGGCGCCAGCATCGGCAGGCGGTCGAACGCCCGGCGGCGGTCCCAGCCGATGGTCTCGGCGGCGCGCGCGATGTCCAGGTCGAGCGAATTGTTGCCGACCATGAAATTCAGCGCCTCGGAGACCACCGACTTGGCCATGCGGGCGAGGCGCTGCGTCGCCAGCACGCCCCCTAAGCCGCGCTTGCGGCCGCGGCTCATCAGGTCGACCAGCGCCTGGATCGCCTCCTTGCGCGTCGAGGCGGCGCCGTCGAGCGCGCCGCCGTAGGGCGCGAAGAGATGGGCCTCGTCGACGAGGACCAGCGCCGGCGTCCAATGCTCGCGCGGCGCGGCGACGAGGGCGCGGGCGAAGGCGGCGAAGATCTGCATCTGGCGCTCGCGCTCGAGCTGGGAGAGATCGAGCCGCGCGCAAAGCGAGTGCTCGCGCAGGCGCAGCGCCGCGGTCTCCACCGCGGCGATGTCGAGCGCCGCGCCGTCGAGCGCGACGAAGCCGAGCGCGTCGGCGAGCTCGGCGAATTCGCCCTCGGGATCGACGAGGATCTGGGCGACGCGGCTGTGGGTGCGCTCGATCAGGCGGCGCAGCGTCCAGCTCTTGCCGGCGCCCGAGGCGCCCTGGATCAGCAGGCGGCCGTCGAGCAGCGCGCCGAGCGAGACGCCGACGGCGCCGCCGAGGTCGGCCTCGCCGAGATCGACGTCGTCGGGGCGCAGCGCCGCGACGCCGCGCAGCGGCGGCTTGACGGGCGCCGGCGCGGCGGGGGAGGCGCCGCGTTCGCGCCGCATCGCGGCGGCGAAAGCGTCGGCCTGGCGCGGGTCGATGCGGAGGGAGGCGTCGGTCATGGCGCGGGCTGCGAATCGGCGGCGGCGGCTTCGTCCGCGCCGCGCGCGGCCCCCTCGTCCGGCCCCGGCGAACGCTCGCGTTCGTCCGGCGGCGCGGCCTCGCCGGCGATCGCGGCCTCGATCTTGGCCATGTCGAGGGCGGAGCGGCCGCCCAGCGCGTTGGGGATGAATTCGGGATAGGTCCTCGGCGCGTCGTCTTCGAGCAGCGCATCGGCCAGGCGCTTGATCAGTTTCACCGTCGCCGCGCCCTTGCGCGAGGTGATCAGGCGTCCCTTCTGCATCTCGACGAAGCGGACGAGGTTGATCGCCTGGGCGAAGCGGTCGTCGTCCTCGTCGCGCGCTTGCGCCTTCAGCGCCTCGCGCGCCTCCTCCCCGGCGCGGCGCTCGGCCGCGGCCGCGGCGGCGCGGTCCTCTTCAGCGAGGCTCTTGCCCGCGCTGTCGAGCGCGGCGGCGAGGTCGGGGCGCGCGGGCGGCGGCGAAAAGGGATCGTCGTGCGGCGCGGCGCGGGGCAGGCTGCGGATGTTCATGGCTGCTTCTCCTCGAGTTGCGGCCGCCAGCGTTCGATCGGGCGGTCGGTGAGATCGTCGTCGTCCTTTCGCCAGGCGGAGAGGACGGTGAAGGCGGCGCCGGCGCCGAGAACGAGGCCGACGACCAGGCCGCCGACGGCGGCGAAAACGGGGATCAGCCACTCCATGCGCGCGCTCCCAGCTGGATGGCGACGACGAAGGCGGCGAGGCAGGCGATTTCGCAGAGGTCGAACAGCAGGGCGCGGATCACGATTGTCTCCTCGTCAGCTTGAACGCCGGCCAGGAAGGCCGCGGCGCCGGCTGCCGCGCGCGCATCCGGCGCGCCGCGTCGCGGCGGGCGCCGCGATAGCTCGACGCCGGGCGCGGGCCCTTGCCGCGCGTGGGCGCGGCGCTCACAGCGGGTCCGCCAGTCGGCGGATCGCCGCGTCGGCGAGCGGCACGTCGCGGCGCGCGATCTCCAGGAGTTCGCGCTCGAAGGCGGCGGCGTCGGCCTCGGCGCGCACCGTGATCAGCGCGATGCAGGCGACGATCTTGACGCCGCCGTCGGTCTCGCCCTTCCAGCGCCGCGTAGCGAGGCCGCCGAGCGGCACGATGAGGTCGGTGGGCTCGAGAACGATCTTCACGACGATTTCTCCCCAGGCGCGAGGAAGGCGGGCAGCCAGGAGCGCGCGCGGGCGAGGATCGCGGCTTCGCGCGCCAGCGCCTCGTCGTCGCGCCAGGCGTGCGACAGCTCGAGCGCCTCGCCGCCGCAATCGCGGATCGCGCTCAGCGCCGTCGCGCGCGAGGCCTCGCGGAAGAAAGCGGAATAGTCGAGGGTCTCGGCGATGCGCTGGGCGATTTCGGGCTCTACGGCGCGCGCCGCATCGATCAGCGCGGAATTGTAGTCGGCGTCGGCGCCGCGCATGTCGATCGCCGCGGCGACGCATTCGGCGAAGGCCGCGCGCAAATCGACAGCCGAGGCGACGCCATCGGAGAAGAATCCGGCGCACAGCGAGAGCGCTTCGCCGAATGGCGTCTTGCCGAGCTTCAGCGCCAGCTCCGATTTCACGCTGCGCGGCCCCTGGTCGCGGCGCACGCCGACCGGGCGGCGATGCGCGCCGGCGACGGCGAAGGCGCACAAACACGCAGCGACAGCCAGCGTCGGATCGGCGGCGACCGCGTCGGCGACGGCGCGCGACGCCGCGGCCTCGCCGACGCGGCGCGCGCCGGGCGCGAGCGGCGCGTCGAGGGGGACGCGGCGAGGCGCGGCTACGCCCGCAGCGGCGCCTCTCCCGGGTCCGCCGAGCTGAGGAACGGGGAGGGGAGAGGCGCCGGGCTCGCCTTCGCCGGGGGACGCGGGGGGAACCTGGTCCCCGGCGGCGGCAAGAGGATCGGCATGCTCGACAATGCGGCGCAGGATCGCGCGCTCGACCGTCAACCGCCCCTCGGCGTCGACGGAAACGGCGACGCCGTAGGCGTGGCGCTCGGCGAGCGGCACCGCGCGCAGCGCGCCGACGCGCTCGAGCCGATCGCGCTCGGCGAGCAGCGCTTCGTAGGCCTCGGGCGTCAGCGTCTCGTTCTGCGCGCGCTCGATCGCCGCCAGCTCGCGCGTTTCCTCCGGCTTGAGGTCGCTGAGCATCTGCCGCGGCGCCATATCGTCGGCGGCGACGACGAAGCCCCAGCCCTCCTCGGCGCGCAGGTCGCGCGCGATTCTCTCGAGCTTGTCGCGCTCCAGGCGCTCGAGCAGCGCGCGGTCGGCGAACAGCGCCTCGGCGCCGAACAGCTCCTCGACGATCGTCCCGCCGGCGGCGCAATAGGCCTCGGCGCCGACGAACAGCGCCGCCGGGGCGCTGGCGGCAACGGCGCGGCTCGCCAGCCGGCGGCAGATTTCCAGGGGATGGCCGGCGAAAAGGGAAAAGTCGGGGGCCGCGAGCAGCGCGTCCTGCTCGGCCGGCTCGCGCGCCGCGGCGAAGGCCTTGGCCGCCTCGAGGCCGATCGCGCCGGCGCGCCACGCCGCCTTGACCTTGGCGCTCAGCGCCGCGAGCGCCAGCCGCTCGCGCAGGTAGCGGCGCGGCGCGCCGTACCTGTCGGCGACGGCGTCGACGCTGGACGCCTTGGCGAGATGAGCGAAGCGCTCGGCCTCGTCGAGCGGATGCAGCCCCTCGCGCTCGAAATTCTCGGCGAGCGAAGCCTCGCGCGCCGCCTCGTCGTCGCCGTTGAAGACGCGCGCGCGGATCTCGACGCGCGCCGCGTCGCCGGCGCTGGCGGCGAGCAGCTGGAACGCGCGCCAGCGCCGGCCGCCGGCGAGCACCAGATAGCCGGAGCCGCGCCGCGGCTTGCGCACCAGCAGCGGCGACATCTGCCGGTGCTCGCGCAGCGAGGCCGCCATCGCCTCGATCTCGGCGGGCTCGGCGTCGCGCGAATTGCAGGGATCGATGCCGGCGATCTCGGCGAGCGAAATGACGATCTCGGGACCGATCAGGTTGGAGCGGGCGGCGGCGTTCATGGCTGGCCTCCGGTGGCGAGCGGCGAATGGCGAGGGGCGAACGGGACGAAAAGGCGCGGCGCGAACTCGCCCGGCATTCCGTCGAGAACGATCATGCCGTTCGCTCGCGCAATGACGACGCGATAGACGGGGCCGTCGGGCTGATGCGCAAAACAAACGGCCCTGCCGAGCAGCGTCGCCGCGAGCGCTCTGCGCAAATAGTCGTCGCACGAAGCGCGCCGGTCCAAACGGACGTCGGTCATCGCGGGCGCCCTTCATCGAAGACGGGACGGGCGTTGTGCCGAAAGCCCTTCGGGCGAAGAGGGACGCCGAGCGCGGCGAGGCGGGCGTCGCGGGCTTTGAGGTCGCGGATGCGCCGCGCGAAGCGGTCTTCGGCCGCGCGCGATTCGGCGAGGTCCTGGAGGATCGCGGCGGCGAGCACGCGCCGGCAGTCGGCGCGAAGAGGCTGGAGGAGGCGCGGCGGAGACATGGGCGACTCGCGGCTGGAGGGGCGACGAAGGCAATAATACACGGCGCATTATCGCTGTCAATACGCGGTGTATCTTTTCGCGCCGTCGGCTCGCAAGACGTTGTGCTGAAAGGCGCGCCCGCGCGCGGGCGGCGCTCTCAGCACAACGTCTTGGATGCGAATCGCCCCGTCGGCGCGGCGCAGTCACGCGAAGCGGCGCAGCGCAGCGGAGCAGCCGCGGGACGCGGCTTGACGGCGGCGCGCCGACGGGGCCGCGACATTGCAAAGACAATGCCGCGACAATGTCCGGCGCGGGACTCGACTCCCGGCGCGCCGCCGTGCGAGCCTAGGCGCAAATTCGGGGGGAGAGTACAATGCGCATTGTCGGCAAGTTTCTCGCGATCGCCGTCATGGGCGCGATCTGCCTTGCGCTGATCGCGTTTCCCGTCAGTTTCCCGATCACCGTGGCGAGCGCCGGCGGGGAGCCTCCGTTCGTGGCGATCCTCGCGCCCTTCGCGATCGTCGCGGCGTTGGTGATCTATCTCGCGCTCGCCGCGCCGACCGCGCGCATCGCCTGGGGACGGCTGTGCGTGCTCGCCGGGCTCGGCGGCTTCGCGCTGCCCTTCGCGGGCCTCGCGGCCTCGTGGGCGACCAATTCGCTCGTCATGGCGCAAGCCGCCGGGCGGCTCACGCCCGAGGCGCACGCCGGCGCGACGATCGGCATGGGGCTGGCGACGGCGGCAATCTCCGGGATCGCCGCCTTCTTGGGTTTTTTCCTCGGCCTGATCTTCATCGTCGCCGCCTATTTCACATTGCTCGCCATCGCCGAGGCGACGGGCAGGCCGATCAGCTTCTTTCTCCCCGCCGAGGCGCCGCCGCCGGAGCCGCCGTTGGTAAAAATCCCGGTTCTCGACGTCAGCGCGGCGGCTGGCGC
>Ga0181524_10003751_pt1 | contig 14512 bp, 12 predicted proteins | sample PEATcosm2014_Bin_34_FD_119761 | JGI IMG/M metagenome (GOLD analysis project Ga0181524, IMG submission 119761) | Peatland microbial communities from MTU Mesocosm Facility, Houghton, MI, USA - PEATcosm2014_Bin05_60_metaG | ecosystem: Environmental > Terrestrial > Soil > Wetlands > Peat | place...
CGTCGTCTGGAACACCGCCTCGTAGGTCAGCGTTCCCGATCGCGAGACGATGCCGACGCTGCCGCGCTTGAAGATGTTGCCGGGCATGATGCCGATCTTGCATTCGCCCGCGGTCATCACGCCCGGACAATTGGGCCCGACGAGGATCGACTTCGAGCCTTGCAGCGCGCGCTTGACCTTGACCATGTCGAGCACCGGGATGCCCTCGGTGATGCAGACGATGAGCGCAATCTCCGCCGCGATCGCCTCGCAGATCGCGTCCGCCGCGCCCGGCGGCGGCACGTAGATCACCGAGGCGTCGGCGCCGGTCGTCTCGCGCGCCTCGGCGACGGTGTCGAAGACGGGAAGGCCGAGATGGATCGAGCCGCCCTTGCCGGGCGACGTGCCGCCGACGATCTTGGTGCCGTAGGCGATGGCCTGTTCCGAATGGAACGTGCCGTTCTTGCCGGTGAAGCCTTGGGTGATGACTTTGGTGGAGGCGTTGATGAGGACGGACATGAGCACTCTCGGAATTGAGGGAATTCAATGAGCGCGAACCCCTTCCCCCCTCGCGGGGGAAGGTGGCGCGCGAAGCGCGACGGATGAGGGGGCACCGAAGGCGGACGAGCGCTGCAAGATGGCGAGCGCCAATCGGAACCACCCCTCATCCGACCCTCGCTGACGCGAGGGCCACCTTCCCCCGCGAGGGGGGAAGGGGGGCGCGGGCGCCGCGCGACCAAAATAGCTTTCAGCGTTCATCGAGGCCGACCGCATCGGCTCGACTACCCACCTTTTTTCACCGCCCCGACGATCTTCTGCGCCGCGTCGTCGAGGTCGTCCGCCGGGATCACGTTCAGCCCCGACTCGCGGATGATTGTCTTGCCCACTTCGACGTTGGTGCCTTCCAGGCGAACCACCAGCGGCACCTCGAGCCCCATCTCCTTGACCGCGGCGATGACGCCTTCGGCGATCACGTCGCAGCGCATGATGCCGCCGAAAATGTTGACCAGGATGCCTTTCACGTTGGGGTCGGCGGTGATGATCTTGAACGCCGCCGTCACCTTGTCCTTGGAGGCGCCGCCGCCGACGTCGAGGAAGTTGGCGGGGCTTTCGCCGTAGAGCTTGATGATGTCCATCGTCGCCATGGCGAGGCCGGCGCCGTTGACCATGCAGCCGATCGCGCCGTCGAGCGCGATGTAGTTGAGGTCGTGCTTGGAGGCTTCGATCTCCTTGGCGTCCTCCTCGCTTTCGTCGCGCAGCGCGGCGATGTCGGGATGGCGATAGAGCGCGTTGTCGTCGAAGGAAACCTTGGCGTCGAGCACCTTGAGCTGGCCTCCGGTGGTGACGATCAGCGGATTGATCTCCAGCATCGACATGTCCTTGGCGACGAACGCCGCGTAGAGCTTGGCGATCAACGCCCCCGCCTGCTTGGCGAGATCGCCGGAAAGGCCGAGCGCGCGCGCCGCGGCGCGGCCGTGATGCGCCATCGCGCCGGTCGCCGGATCGATCGAGAACGAATGGATCTTTTCCGGCGTCTTGTGCGCGACGTCTTCGATGTTGACGCCGCCCTCGGTGGAAAGGACGAAGGCGACGCGGCTCACCGCACGGTCGACCAGCGCGGAGAGATAGAATTCCTTGTCGATCGAGGACCCGTCTTCAATATAGAGCCGGTTGACCTGTTTTCCAGCCGGTCCGGTCTGCACGGTCACCAGCGTCGCGCCGAGCATTTGCTTGGCGAATTGCCCGACCTCCTCGACCGAATGGGCGAGGCGCACGCCGCCCTTGTCGCCGGCTCGAGCCTCCTTGAAGCGGCCCTTGCCGCGCCCGCCGGCGTGGATCTGGCTCTTGACGACATAGAGCGGCCCGGGAAGCTCCTTGGCCGCGGCGACCGCTTCCTCGGGCGTGAAGGCCGGCCGACCGGCCGACACCGGCGCTCCGAAGCCGGCCAGCACCGCCTTCGCTTGGTATTCGTGGATGTTCATGGGAATGAGGCTCGCTTTCGAGGAAACCCAAGCCGGCGCGGCCGGCGCTGGAAACGTCAGGCGGCCAGCGCCGGATTGATCGCCTTGCAGGCCTCGATGAGGGTGCGCACCGAGGCGACGGACTTGGCGAACATCGCCTTCTCCGCCTCGTCGAGCGTGATTTCGACGATGCGCTCGACGCCGCCGGCGCCGATCACCGCCGGCACGCCGACGTAGGTGTCGGTGACGCCGTACTGGCCGCTGAGCCGGGCCGCGCAGGGCAGCACGCGGCGCTGGTCCTTGAGATAGGATTCGGCCATCGAAATCGCCGAGGCCGCCGGAGCGTAGAAGGCCGAGCCGGTCTTCAGGAGGTTGACGATCTCGCCGCCGCCTTTGCGCACGCGCTCGACGATCGCGTCGAGCCGCGCCTGGGTCGTCCAGCCCATTTTGACGAGGTCGGGCAACGGGATGCCGGCGAGCGTGGAATAGCGCACCGAGGGCACCATGTCGTCGCCGTGGCCGCCGAGCACGAAGGCGGTGACGTCCTCGACCGAGACCTTGAATTCGTCGGCGAGGAAATGGCGGAAGCGCGAGGAGTCGAGCACGCCGGCCATGCCGACGACCTTGTGCGCGGGCATGCCGGAGGTCTTCTGCAACGCCCAGACCATCGCGTCGAGCGGGTTGGTGATGCAGATGACGAAGGCGTCGGGCGCGTTGGCCTTGATGCCCGCCCCGACCGAATCCATCACCTTGAGATTGATGCCTAAGAGATCGTCGCGGCTCATGCCGGGTTTGCGCGGCACGCCGGCGGTGACGATCACCACGTCGGCGCCGGCGATCTCGGCGTAGGAGCTGGCGCCGGTCAGGCGCGCGTTGAAGCCGTCGACCGGCGCGGATTCGGCCAGATCCAGCGCCTTGCCCTGCGGCACGCCGTCGATGATGTCGAAGAGGACGATGTCGCCGAGTTCCTTGAGCGCGGCCAGGTGGGCCAGGGTGCCGCCGATCTGGCCGGCTCCGATCAGAGCAATCTTCTTACGCGCCATGGGATTTGTCCGTCCTTCGAGTTTGCCGCGACTTGACCAAGAGCGCGCGGCGAGGAACCGCGCGGTCCTATCGCCTTATCGCGCCGCACGATCAAGCCGAACTTTGGGCGCAACGGTCGCCCGAGCGGCCGTCGAGACATTAGCCTTGTTTCATTATGATGTACATTCAATATGTTACGGCGACGCGGCGCGCTCGGCAACCCCGGGAAACGCGCGGAACTTAGTGGCGCAAATTACAATAGTTGTAATTTGTAACAGATGCGAGAATGCCCCCTGCCCCCTTGCGGGGCTACCGGATTCACGTACGTGGCGAAGCCTGCGGCCAATCACCCAGGCCCCTCACCCTGCCTCTCCCCGTAAACGGGGAGAGGGGCGCGCGGCGCCTTATCTTCTCCTCTCCCCGCTTGCGGGGAGAGGCAGGGTGAGGGGCGGGGTGAGTTTTCGCACTGCCGGCGAGATACGTGAATGTCGTAGCTGGCGGGGGAAGGGGCGCCCGCCTCCTCCCGCGCTCGCGTCAAAAGACCTTGCGGCCGAACAGGCTCGCGGCGAGGTCGACCATCAGCGTCGCGCTGCGGCCGCGCTCGTCGAGGAACGGATTGAGCTCGACGAAGTCGACCGAGCCGACGAGGCCGGAATCGTAAAGCAGCTCCATCGTCAAGTGCGCCTCGCGGAAGGTCGCGCCGCCCGGCACGGGCGTGCCCACGCCCGGCGCCAGCGAGGGATCGAGAAAGTCGAGATCGAGGCTGACGTGCAGGATCCCCCGGCGCGAGCCGACGCGCTCGATGATCCGCCGGATCGTCGCCGCCGCGCCGTATTCGTCGAGCACGCGCATGTCGACGACGTCGACGCCGCGCGCGCGCAACAGGCGCCGTTCGCCGTCGTCGATCGAGCGCACGCCGAAGAGATGGAGGTTGCGCGGATCGACGAGCGCGTGCGGCTCCTCGCCGAGCAGGCCCTCGAATCCCGCTTCGCCGCACAGCATCGCCGCCGGCATGCCGTGCATGGCGCCCGAGGGCGAGGTCGCCGGGGTGTTGAAGTCGGTGTGCGCGTCGAGCCACAGCACAAACAGCTCGCGGCCCGTCTCGGCCGCATGGCGCGCGACGCCGCCGATCGAGCCCATCGACAGGCTGTGGTCGCCGCCGATCACGATCGGCGTCCGCCCGGCCTTCAGCGTCTCGTAGGTCTTGCGGCAGACGAGGCGCGACCACGCGGCGACGCTGGCGTAATTGCGCGCCGCGCCGCCCAGCGACGCGATCGGCGGCTCGGCCGGGGAAAGCGCGAGATCGCCAGAATCCTCCACCTCGTAGCCGAGGCCCGCGAGGACGCGCGCCAGACCGGCGACGCGCAGCATCGCCGGCCCCATCGCGGCGCCGGCGAAGCCCGCCCCGTCTTCGACCGGCGCCCCCAGGATCGTCAACGCGCGCCCGCGCGCCGAACCCACGCTCTCCCCGATCTCCATGCGCGCCGCTCCCCTCGCCGGTGTCCAGATCGAGCCGCACAATGCCGTCGCGCGGCGAAGAGGACAAGGTCGAGGCGCCGCGAGGCGGCGCGCGCCCGCCCTGGCCCAGCCGCGTGTGAGCCCGGCGCTGATTTCAGCGCTAGCTCTTCATTGCTTGCTTGGAGGCGATTATGCGCGAGAGGAATTCGAACTCAAGGACGGCCCGAAGGGCCGCCGCCGGAGGCGGTGCTTCGCATCCTTGACTTCGAATTCCTCTCGCGCTTCGCTCCGCCAAGCAAACAATGAAGGAATCCGCATTCGTCCGCTTGCGTCCCAGGTCCTGAGCCGGGGCAGCGCGCTTGCGCGCGACTCGCGCGCCAACTAAAGTCGCACACAGAGAATATGGGCGTTCGGCCGAGCGAGCCGGCGTTTCGGGAGCGATCGGGTGGGGCGGCGCGACCAAGTGCTGGCGACGATCACGCGCATTCACGCCGCCGGCCTCGACGCCGACCAGTGGCCGGACGCGCTCGGCGCCTTCGCCCATCTGCTCGGCGGCCCCGGCGCCACGCTCGAATTCATCGAGCGGCCGACGCTGCGCCATCGCTCCATGTTCTCGTACGGCCTGCCGGCGGTCGGCGACTATGTCGCCCATTACGCGCCGATGTGCCCGCGGCTCCCCTCCGCCATGCGTTCGCCGGCGGGCGGCGTTCAATACGACGCCCAGCACATCGACGACCAAGCGATGGACAAGAATCCGTTCTACGGCGAGTTCCTCGCCGCTTACGACTTGCGCTATTTCCTCGGCGCCGTGCTGGCGAACTCCGACGACGAACTGGTGATCTCCGGCGTGCAGTTCGGACCGCGTCAGGGTCATGCGACGGCGGAGAAAATCCGGCTGATGAAGCTGCTGGCGCCGCATCTCCAGCAGGCCGCCGACGTGACGCGCCGGCTGGGCGCGTTGGCGCGGCAAGCGACGAGGCTTGCGGACGCGCTCGATTGGCTCGCCGAGGGCGTCGTCATGCTCGGCCGCGATGGCCGGGCGCGATACGTCAACGCCGCGGCCGAGGCGATCCTGGCCGCGAACGACGGCTTCGCCTTGCGCCAGGGTTTCGTCGAGTTCGCGTCGGCGGGCGCCGCAGTGAGCCTCGCCGGCGCGTTGGCGGCGATCGCGCGCCTGCGCGGCGGCGAAGCGGCCATGGCGGCGAACGCCGACTTCGTCGCCGAGCGCCCCTCCGGCGCGCCGCCGCTGACGATATCGCTCCGCCCGTTTGTTGCGCCCGAGAGCGGCGTCGCGGGCGCAGAAGACGCGCTGGCGATGCTGTTCGTGCGCGATCCCTCGATGCGCAGCGGCGCCGACGCCGATCTCATGCGGCGCGCGTTCTCCCTGACGCCGGCCGAGGCGGACGTCGCCGAGGCGCTGCGCTCGGGGCAATCGGCCGACGACTATGCGCGCCGGCGAGGCCTCAGCCCGAACACCGTCTACACCCACGTCCAGCGCCTCAAGGCGAAGACCGGATGCGCGCGCCTGCCCGCGCTGATCCGCAAGCTCGAGGACGTCCGTGCCGGCGCGCTCGCCGGCAAGGCGTGAGGGAACGGCGCGACGGCTCGTTTTCTTTTCACGACGTCATGGAAACTAATGACGACTTTCCGGTGCGGGGCGGTCTATGCTCACGTCCATGAACGGCCGGCGGATCGGGCCTCCAGGGCAGGGATTGGAATGGATTGGAGTGGAGTACGGCGACACTCACCTCTGTCCCTTTTTGAATAGCGGTCGGAAGCAAATAGGGAAAGAGGTGCGCGTCACCGTAATCCTGTAATCCGTGTCATGTAATCCCGCAATCCCAGAATCCCAGAATCCCGCATTCCACTTCGCTATATGCGGGCTACGCTTACTTCATAGGTGACCGCAGATGGGCGACGAGAAACAGAATCCAGATAATCCCGTTTCAGAGAGTATAGCAGATGGCCTGAATTACGCCGGCTGCGTATTCGTTTTAAATCAGGTCATCGGCGTTCCTTTGAAAGACGCCGAGCAGTATTGCAGAAAGCGTTATCCGCTTGGAGCGGCCTCTGTCCCCGTCAACCCGCCACCGCCACCTCCATCTCCTCCGACTCAAAAATCCGTGACTGAGAAGATTGACGAAATAATTATACGGGAGTTGGAGGAGGTCATTCGGCTGCAAGAACAGTTGGCTGATCTCCTTAAGAGCAAAGGAACGATTGATAAGGGGGATGTTGATCGTCTTGAAAGAGAGATTCAGAAAGAGAAAGACAAGATTGCCGGAAAGAAAGAATCCCACGAGGCGGCGAAACTATGAAAACATTGGGCCGTCTTGGTGAACGGCTTCCTTGCGCGGAATTCTGCCATTCCGGTTGCTTAATGCGGGCAACGCTTGCGGCGGCCCTTGCAACCCTAGTCGTTGGAGCTTTCAGCGAACCAGCTCATGCTCAAACCGCCGATTGCTGGATCGACGCCCGGACGGGCCAGTCCGTTGCAACCATACCGGGCGCGGCAGTATACGTAGGTCCATACAGAGGCGGTGGCGGCGGTAGAACCAAAGAAGTTTACCTCGATGTAGACCCCGATGGCGTTCATGCGCACAATCCAAACACTGGACAAAATTTCGTCCATGATCCAAACAGTGGGTGGATCGACGCGCAAACTGGGCAGTCCGTGCCAACGATCCCACGCGGCGCAGTATACGCAGGCCCATACAGAGGTGGTGGCGGCGGTAGAACCACAGAAGTTCACGTCGGTGTGGACCTCGATGGCGTTCATGCGCACAATCCAAACACTGGACAAAATTTCGTCCGTGTCCCTTGCCCGCCTCCAAACCAACCGACAAACGTACAGGCCGTGCCCGTTCTGCCCTTTGGCTTTAGCTTCGGCCTCGGCCTCGGCCACAGGGATCACGGCGACGATCGGTTTCAAAAGTGACGCCTTACAAGCTCGGGAATTCGGTGCGGGGTCTGCCAATGCGCGTGGCGATCGTGTCGAGACGGATCGTGATTGCAACAGTACTTGTTGCTTGCGGCCTTATTCTTGTGCCGTTCCAATCTGTGCTTGCAGACGATGAGACATATGGACGGCCTCCGTCTCCAGATTGCATTTTGTTAGTGGGGCTTTATAAGACACTGCCGGGAGAGGAAGGCCATCGTTACGTTCGTCAAAAGACGTTAGAAGGATGGACGCGCGAAAGAGGCGTCACCGCAGGCGCCGGACATTTTGGACGAATTTGGCTTTGTCCTCCGCCGCCCGACCAACCCGCATCGGTCGAGACACTGCCCGTCCTGCCATTCGGCTTCGGCCTCGGCTTCGGCCGGAGGGATCATGGCGACGATCGGTTTCAGAAGTGAAGCCCTGCAAGCTCCGTTGCGTCAACCCGCCCGGCGGCGCGATGGACGCGGCCGTATTCCCTGCGAGCCGCGGCCCGCTGGGGATCGAAGTCAGTCGCCCGCTCTGGAAAGCGGGCTGTCTTGCGAGCAGCCATCGGTTGCGGCAATCTCAGTGCGACCGGGCGCGCAGCGGTGAAACGTCGGATAAAGAGATCGCGTTCAACGGGGGATGTCCACAATGCGACGGCTCGCTCTGGCGCTCATACTCGCCTTCGCCCCATCGGCCGCCGCGCGCGCGGCGGACGTTGCGGGGGCCAAGGATCCGCTCAATTTCAAACGGTTCGCCGGCTCGGAGATCATCCACTACAAGACCGGCGCCTACGACCAATACATCATGGCGCGCGGTCCCGGATCGGCCGACGCGGGCGGATTCGCCAAATCGCAGACGGTCGAGGGCGCGATCACGCGCCTCGTCTACCGCGTGCCGGCCGGCCACACCGCGCTCGAGCTGCTGCGCAACTACGAGCAGATGCTGAGCGCGGCCGGCTTCACCCAGACCTTCGAGCTCGCGCCCTGCGGCGGACAGGATATCGGCCCCGTCTTCCTCGGCAAGTATTGGTGGCAAAACGCCGGCATGGTGGGAGACCAGTCGCCGTTTCAGTCCGGCATGGATTGCTATTTCACCGCAAACGCGACCCAGAACGGACAGGACATCGACGTCGCCGTGCTGGTGTCGGCGTTGCAGAACCAGGGCAGCCTGAATTGGCCGCATCCCGGCCAAAAGGATCAGGTCAGCTTGAATCCCGGAGAGGTGCTGGTCGGCGTCGACGTGGTCGCGGCCAAGGCGGTTGAGATCAACATGGTCGTCGTGCAGGCCGCCGACATCGCGGACGCCCTGGCCGCCAAGGGAACTTTTGACCTCTACGGCATCCTGTTCGACGTCGACAGGACCGATATCAAGCCTGAAAGCGCGAAGACGCTCGACCAGGTCGCGGCGCTTCTGAAGATCGACCGCACGCTCAAGCTCGAGGTTGCCGGCCACACCGACAACACCGGCGAGGCGGCGCACAACATGGCTTTGTCGCAAGGCCGCGCACAGGCCGTGGTCGACGCCTTGGTAAAGCAATACGGCATCGATCCCGGTCGCCTGCAAGCGAAAGGTTATGGCGACACCGAGCCCGTCGCGCCCAACGACACGGACGCGAACAAGGCCAAGAACCGGCGGGTGGAGCTGAAGAAGGTCTAGAGTACGGCGACGCTCGCCTCTGTCCCTTTTTGAATAGCGGTCGGAAGCAAATAGGGAAAGAGGTGCGTGTCGCCGTAATCCTGGGCTCCTATGGCCCTGGCGACGGCTTCGAAAGATCAAGAAAGGGGATTTCGGCAATGGGCGAGAGGACGCTGAAAGGCGCGACTAGGATTGGCTCGGCGTGCGTCTTGGCGTTCGCGCTTCAAGTTTCTCGCGTGAGCGCCCAGACTCCGCAGTTCTCGGCCGCCGCGCTCGCCGCCGACGCATGTTGGACTGACGCGGGCACCGGCAAGCCCGTCGCCGTCGGGCCCCCCGGGTGGAGTCCGACGGGGCTCGGCGGGCGCCTGGGCGAGAATCCCGATCCCAATCACGTGGTCCACGGCGGGCACACCTTCGTCAGGCGGGCCGACGGCTCCTGGATCGACGCCTCAACGGGCAACCCCGTCCTTCTTGGGCCTCCGGGATGGAGTCCAACCGGGCTCGGCGGGCGTCTGGGCGAGAATCCAGACCCCAATCACGTGGTCCACGGCGGGCACACCTTCGTCCGGGTCCCCTGCCCGCCGCCGCCTGGGGCATCGTCTGTGCCCATGCTCCCCATCCTGCCATTTGGACTCAGCATCGGCCTCGGCCACAGGGATCACGGCGACGATCGGTTTCAAAAGTGAAGCGCTCCAAGCTCGCAAATTCGGTAGGGGGTCTGCCTATGCGCGTGGCGATCGTGTCGAGACGGATCGTGATTGCAGGAGCCACGCTGGTTGCGGTCATCGGCGTAAGCACGGCCGCCTTCGCTCAAAGCGCCCCGAGATTCACTCCGGGTGAAATCGCGACTAATTCTTGCTGGATCGACGCAGCTACCGGGAAGCGAGTCCCAACCGGCCCGCCAGGGTGGAGCCCAAGCGGCGCTGAAACCTATGGAGGAAGAGGGTCGAATCCCGACCCCAACCACGTCGAACTCTCCGGCAAGACGTTCGTCAAAGTTTCCGACGGCAACTGGATTGACGCAGCGACCGGAAATCCGGTCCCAACTGGCCCGCCGGGGTGGAGCCCTAGCGGCGCTGAAACCTATGGAGGAAGAGGGTCGAATCCCGACCCCAACCACGTCGAACTCGGTCACAAGACATTCGTCCGCGTCCCCTGTCCGCCGCCGCCCGGGGCATCGTCGGCGCCCGTTCTCCCCGTCCTGCCGTTCAGCTTCGGCTTTGGTCTCGGCCTCGGCCACAGGGATCACGGCGACGATCGGTTTCAGAAGTGAAGCGTTACAAGGTCGGAAATTCGGTGCGGGGTCTGCCTATGCGCGTGGCGATCGTGTCGAGAGGGATCGTGGTTGCAGGAGCCGCACTCGCGGCAGGAATGGTTTTCGGTCCAGTTCCAATCGCCCAAGCTCAAACGCCAACTGGATTCACCGCAGAAGAGATTGCGACCGACTCTTGCTGGATAGACGCGGCAAATGGACACCGAGTTCGCACCGGGCCGCCAGGCTGGAAAGGTCCAATCACAAACCCGTCCGACGTCAGTTTCGGGGGACACAACTACACGAAACTACCCGACGGAACCTGGATCGACGTAGCAAATGGACACCAGGTTCGCACCGGGCCGCCAGGCTGGATCGGTCCAATCACAAGCCCGTCCGACGTCAGTTTCGGTGGACACAATTACGTTCGCGTCCCGTGTCCGCCGCCGCCTGGGGCATCGTCTGCGCCCGCTCTGCCCGTCCTGCCATTCGGCTTCGGCATCGGCCTCGGCCTCGGCCACCGGGATCACGGCGACGATCGGTTGCAAAAGTGAGGCCCTGCTAGCTCCGTTGCGTCAACCCGCCCGGCGGCGCTCTCGGCGTCTCGGCCGGCGATAGCGCGACATCGCCGCGGCCCCCACTTCGTAGCCGAGGGCGGCGCGCGCTCAGGCCGGAGCGGCGCCCGCCGTGCGTTCCTCGGGCGGCAGCCGCGCTTCGAGGCGGCGGATGACCTGGATCAGCTCCGACACCTCGGTCTCGCGCAGCAGATCGAGTTTCTGATGCAGAAGCTCGATTTCCAGCTCGGCCTCGGCGTTGATCTTGTAATCGCTCTGCGCCGCGGCGCGGTCGATGGCGGCCTGACGGTTCTGGCTCATCATGATGAACGGCGCCGCGTAGGCGGCCTGAAACGACAGCGCCAGATTGAGCAGGATGAACGGATAGGGATCCCACTGCTGCACCCAGGCGGTGACGTTCAGAATGATCCAAACGACGAGCAGCGCGCTCTGAATGATGATGAAGTTCCACGACCCCATCGTCGCCGCGACCCAGTCGGCGATCCGATCGCCCAGGCTGAAATCGGGCCCTTCGGCTTGCGTGCGGGCGCGCCGCGCCGAGCGCAACTGGGCGAGAAGCCTGATTTCGTCGTCGTGCAGGCGATGGGTGATTTCGGCGACTGCGCTCATGGCCGGTTCCTCGAGTGTGGCGTGGGCGATCTGGTCGGCAATCTCATGACCGGATATGACGCCGTTGTGAAGCCGCAACCGTCGAGAACAGCGCGAAAAAGCGGGGCGCGGCGGCCGACTCTCGCCCGCCGAGGGCGCCTCTGGGCGCCGCGGCGCCCTCAGGCGCCGGTGCGGTCGAGGGTTCGCCAGGTGCGCTCGAAGGGCAGGCGCCAGGCGTGCGGGGCGATGAGCTGGTGGACCGACTTCGGCCCCCACGAGCCGGGGGGATAGAGGCGCACCGGCGGCGGCGCCTCCAGCAGCGGAATCGAGACTTCCCACAGCCGCTCGATGCCTTCGGCGGTGGTGAACAGCGTGTGGTCGCCGCGCATCGCGTCGAGGATCAGCCGCTCGTAGGCTTCGAGCACGTCGCCGATCATGCCGGTGTCGTGCATGGCGAACTGCATGCTCAACTTGTCGAGCCGCATGCCCGGGCCGGGGCGCTTGCCGTAGAACGACAGCGACACCTTCGCGGCGTCGGCGAGGTCGAAGGTCAGGTGGTCGGGCCCTTGCGCGCCGACCCCCGAGCCGACCGGGAACATGCTCTTGGGCGCCTCGCGGAAGGCGATGGAGATGATGCGCTGCCCCTCGGCCATCCGCTTTCCCGTGCGCAGGAAGAACGGCACCCCCGCCCAGCGCCAATTGTCGATCGAGCACTTGAGCGCGATGAACGTCTCGGTGTCCGATTCGGGGTCGACCCCCTCCTCGGCGCGGAAGCCGACGTATTGTCCGCGCACCACGTCGCGCGGCTCGACCGGCAGCATGGAGCGGAACACCTTGTTCTTCTCCTCGCTGATGGGGGCCGGCGACAGCGCGGTCGGCGGCTCCATCGCCATGAAGGCGAGAATCTGGAAGAGGTGGGTGACCACCATGTCGCGATAGGCGCCGGTCTGCTCGTAGAAGGCGGAGCGCTTGCCCAGCGCCAGCGTCTCGGGCACGTCGATCTGCACGTGGTCGATGAAATTGCGGTTCCAGATCGGCTCGAACAGGCCGTTGGCGAAGCGGAAGGCGAGAATGTTCTGCGCCGGCTCCTTGCCGAGGAAATGGTCGATGCGGAAGATCTGCTCTTCGGAAAAGACCTCGTGCAGCCGGGCGTTGAGCGACTTGGCGCTCTGGAGATCGGTGCCGAACGGCTTTTCCATGATGACGCGCGAGCGCTCGACGAGGCGCGCTTCGGCGAGCAAGCGGACCGCCGGCAGGGCCGCGACGGGCGGCACGCTGAGATAATGCACGCGCCGGCATTCGGCGCCGAGCGAGCGCTCCGCCTTTTCCACCGCGCCCTTGAGTGCGTCGGCGCCCGCGGCCATCGGCACATAATCGAGGATGTCGGCGAAAGCGGCCCACTCGGCCTCGCTCGCCTTTCTCCCGGTGGAGCGGTCGAGCGCGCCGCGCGCGATGGCGCGAAAGCCGTCGGCGTCGATCGCGTCGAGCGAGACGCCGACGATCCGGCAGCCCGGAATGAACCCGGCGCTGGTCAGGTGGAAGAGGCCCGGCAGCAATTTGCGTTGCGACAGATCGCCGGTGGCGCCGACCAGGGTGACGACCTGCGGATGCTTCGGGCCGACGCCCGGATGAATCTTCGCCATGGCCCCGCCCCGTCGTCGCCCCGCCGCGCGCCGGCCGCCGGGAGCGCAGCCATTCATCGGGCGAGTCGCAAACGCGCGCAATCGAATTCGGCGCTGCGGGTGGCGGGCGCGGCGGGGCGCGCGAGTTCGGCAGGGAGCGCCCTTGACAGCCTCTCGGCTTCGGAACTCTTAGCATCCATGAGGTCGACGGCGCGGTGGGTCGGCGGGGGCTGGCCCATTTATCGACAGGAGAGCCGCATGGCGACGCAGACGCTGAAGACCGAATCGGGTGAGGAACTGGTCGTTCTCAGCCGCCGCGAATACGATTCGCTTCTCGCCAGGCTCGGCGAGGAAGGCGCCGAAGACCGCATGACGCTGATCCTCGCCGCGGAAGCGCGCGCCGAGGCGCCGCTGCCCGAATCCGTCTCCGCCGCGATTCTCGCCGGCGACAGCGTCTTGAAGTCGCTGCGCGTCTGGCGCGGCATGACGCAGGTCCAGTTGGCGGAAGCCGTCGGCATCGGCCAGGGCTACCTCAGCGAACTCGAGGCGCGCGCGAAGACGGGATCGCCGGAGACGCTGGAGAAACTGGCGCGCTGTCTCGACGTGCAGAAGGGCTGGCGTAGGGGATTGCGTCGGCACGAAGGCGCCCCTTCCCCCCTTGCGGGGGAAGGTGTCACGCGCAGCGTGACGGATGAGGGGGATCGCGCGAAGCGCGATGGCTTCGAAGGATCGACACGCCAGCGAGGGCGCTGCGGCGATTTGCTCGCGCCATGATCGTCCAACGACAGTGAGATATTGCGACGTTGGCTGGCAGTCGACCGCACGCCGCGCGGATTTCTCCGAGCGTCACCCTACGAAGCCGTCGCGCTTCGCGCGACCCCCCTCATCCGGCCGGCTCCGCCGGCCACCTTCCCCCGCAAGGGGGGAAGGGGCGCGCGCCCTTCAACGGGGCGGGTCGCGGCCCGTTGTTGGCGAAAAGCGGCCGTCGGGCGCTTTTCGTCAGCAACGGGCCTTGATAGCCTCTTGCTGCGCCGCGCCGACGCAGTCACCGCGAAGCGGGCGAAGCGCAGCGGAGCAGCCGCGAAGCGGCTTGACGGCGGCGGGGCGGCGTGGCCGGCTGCAATTTGGGATTTACGGGCGTGGCGCCGTAAGCCCAAGCGGAAGGCGCGAGCGCTTTTGCGTCGTCATAACAAACGACGACGCAAAAAAGACAAACAAGGGGAATGGCAATGGCTACGTCAACATGCGTTAAATGCGGCGGGACGACTTTTGAAAATAAAGAAGCATCGCCGAAAAATTCGAAATTCAAGCTCACGTTCGTACAATGCGCTTCTTGCGGAGGTGTCGTCGGCGTAATGGATTACTTTAACAGTAATTGCTCACGTCCCGCGTTGTCGCGTTCAAGCGACGCAAGGGAGGGAGCGGCCCTGGAGGGTCAGGCGGATGGCGTCGATGGCGTGGACGGATCGTCTTCGCGCGGTTTCGACGACCGA
>Ga0181524_10003756_pt1 | contig 14505 bp, 7 predicted proteins | sample PEATcosm2014_Bin_34_FD_119761 | JGI IMG/M metagenome (GOLD analysis project Ga0181524, IMG submission 119761) | Peatland microbial communities from MTU Mesocosm Facility, Houghton, MI, USA - PEATcosm2014_Bin05_60_metaG | ecosystem: Environmental > Terrestrial > Soil > Wetlands > Peat | place...
AAGTTGCGGTCGATGATCGGGACATGGCCGAGCGCCCTGCTATGGTCGGCGATGGCGTGGGCGTCGTAGGCCGCGTCCATGAGATCGTAGAGATAGGAGACGCGGGCGCCGGTCATGGTCATCAAGGGGATGGCGACCTGGCTGTCATGAACGGAAGCCGAGGTCAGCACGCACGAGACGGGAATTTGACCGGAGGCGACGTCGAGATGGAGCTTGTAGCCGATCCAACTCGTCTTATAGCCCTTGGCGTTCTTCTTGGTTCCGACGTCGCAGTCGCTTGGCAGGTCGGCGAGCATCTGAGCGAGGGTTTGCGCAGCTTGCCGCTCGATGCGCTTGGGCTCCGGCTTGGGCTGTTCTTTCGCGGGTTCCGTGCCTTTTTTCGGACGTCCGCGCTTGCTCGGGCGCGCGGCGGCGGCGGGGAGAGTCTCGCCGACGGCTGGCGGTGGCGGCGAGGGCGGCGGCGGATCGTCCCCGGGCTGCTTTTTCGTCGGCTTTTCTCGCGCTTCGATCTGGGTGGCGTCGCGGGCGATCACGCCGACGATTCGTCCGCGGAACGAGCGCTCGATCAGCGCCGCGTGCATCTTGTCGGGCAGATCGCCAGTGGCGAACTCCGCGAAGGCGCGGGAAAACGTGGCTTCCGAGGGAACCTGCGAGCGTCGCTCCCACCCGAGGATTCGACGCAGCGACTTATCGTGGTCGAGGCGCTCGATCAGCGCGCTGGTGGTGGGAACGCCGAGCAGGACCTTGGCGACGAAGGCCCTGGCCAGGGCGCGCCGATCCTCCGGCGGCCGACCGGCCCCTCGGGGCGGCTCGGGAACGAAGGCTTCGAGGCCGATCACGTCGAGAATGGTGACGAGCCGCCCGAGCGCCTCGGTCAGCGGATCGATCTCCTCGCGCATCCAAGGGAACAAGGAACTCTGAATGTGGCTCCAACGCGCCCACATCAGTTGGAGCGGGCTGGTTACGTCCGTCGGTGCGGCATTCGCAGGTTGATTCGAACTCATATCGAGATCATAGCCAGTTTAAGTCAAACATCAATATAACACTCATCATAATTATTCATCTATTCAATCTATGAATGCGATTCATTTGGTTGATTTATGTATGCAGTAATTTTGCAAGAAGCTCTATCGATTGTTGGTTTCTCACAACAAGGTTCCGAGCGAGCTTCGTAGCCTCTTCGCTAAACAGATGGATCGGATCCATTTGCCAGGCGATGCACGGTTACGGCCACATCCAAATTACATCGCTCGCCACCGCGAAGCCTTCAGCCAGAATTGATGAGCTAAGGCTAACATCCCGTCCGCGCATGCTCACTTCGGAAGCGGCCATCCGCAAGACCCGCAATTGGCCGATTACGTGGCGATCGAACTTCCAGTTCCATAACCGAGCTTCTCCGAGTCCCGCTCGGCGGCGGCCTTGCCCTGGGACGCGCGCGCCATATCCGGCAAGTCCCTGGATTTCCCGCATGGGCGCGCTATACGGTCGCCGATCCGACGAATTCGCGATATTCAGGTTGCCAAATGAATCTCACACGCGCCATCAGCGAACCCCTTGCCAGGCAGATCGCCTTCCACGACTCGTTCAATCGGAACGTGAAGCTGACGTTCGGCGCCTTGACGCGGCTTGGCGAGACGGCGAGGTCGCATGGGCAGGAGCTGTTGCCCACCGGCGGCGAGCCGTGGGGCGCGCCGCGGAAGCTCCGCAACCCGGACACTGATATTCCCCTCGCCACCGCGTTCCTTTCCGAAATCGGGCTTGTGCGTGCGGCGTCGGCCTTCGAGGACTTCTTGACCGGAATCGGCGCCGAACTGGACAGGTGTGAATTTCGCAAACGCGCCGTCGCCGGCGGAACACCGACCGAGGCGTCCGATCGTCCGAGCGGTTCAGCCAAGGACGAGGAGGCGACGCAGGCGTCGCTGGGGCGAATCGCGAAAAGGCTCGACATCGTTCAGGACGAGATGGCCGACGATCTCACGATGGCGAAATTCTTCGACGTGGCGCGCAACTGCGTTGTGCATCGTTCCGGCAGGGCAAGCGAGAGCCTGGCGAAGATGCACGCCTCGGAGGAAATGGCCGCTGCGCTCAAGACATGGCCGCGCCGCGTGGGAAAATGGGCGATCGGTGTGCCGAAGGTGACCCGGGGCCAGGCGGTGGCCTGGCTGCCGCGGCACGCGATCATGGCGTCCGCCGTGTATCATCGCTGCGCGGTCGCCGTCGACAAGAAGGCTGTTTCCCTGCTGGGCGACCGCGGCCTCGTAGCGATGGCTGCGCATTGGGGCCTGCTGGACGATGCTCCCGTGCCTGTCGAGACCACGGTCGACGCGCAGTCGCTGGTCCTGACGCTCCTCATGAGGCGGTATCATGTGCGCGAAGTGAATAAATCGGAGGTTGTGGCCCTGTTGCGCGAGTGCGGCATATGGGCCGGAGTCCGAAAATCCTTCGAGGAGCGCGCCCTGACGATGCCCAGTCGCGCGAAGCGCCGCGCCGCGGGCAAAGCCGAAGCCGGCGCCGGCAAACGGTCGAAGCGAGCATGACAAAAGAGGGGTGGCTTCCGCCGACACCGGCCGAGGTCGAGCGCGCCGGGCTCGTCGGGCGGCGGGGTGAGGAACTCGTCTATCGTATGGAGCTACAGAAGGTGCGCGACATGGGCCATGCCGAGCCCGAGCGCTATGTCATCTGGACATCGCGCGCTGAGCCCGGCGCTGACCACGACATACGTTCTATTGACGCTCATGGGCGCCCGCGATGGATCGAGGTGAAATCGACAGCCGGCGTCGATGGTCGATTCGACTGGTCCCGCAAGGAGTTCGAGAAGGCGCTGCGCGAGCGCGACCGCTACGAATTGTGGCGCGTCTACCGCGTCGCCGATCGCGCGCCGGTCGCGAAATGCTTCCGTAATCCGGCGCGCATGCTGGGCGCGCGCCAGATCACTCTCGAGCTCGGCATGCTGCGGGCGAACATCGAAGACCTGGGCTGAGTCGGCCGAGACACAACACAGAAAAGATTTACGACGATGAACCGCCTACCTGCTGCTGCCCCTAGGAACGCCTTCACGTCTCTCGCGCATGCGCTTTTTGAACGAAGGCCGCTTACAGGCCTCGCGCTCAGTCCACGGAATGCGCAAATGGGCGCAGCGCGACCGTCGGGTGGATTGGCCATTTAAGTTCCATAACCCTCGATCGGCGGATCGCGCCGTATGCTCCCCACCTGCCGAATCTTCTCCACCATTAGAGGCGTCTTATAGGAGCGCCAAGCTGAAGGAAATCTCGCTCTCGGCATGTCAGCACGAGAACTTGCAAGGCCTGTGCGGCCTTGTGCAAGACGAGGTGCATCCGCTCCAAGCGCCCCTCGTCGGTGTTCACCAGAGCGTCGTCAAGAATTATGGCGGACGGCTGCCCGGATGCTCGAAGAATGTCGGCGAGCGCAAGACGCGTGATGACCGCAATCTGCTCGCGCGCGCCGACGCTCAGCGACTGGAACGGCTCGCTCACGCCCTTGCGCACGAAATGCTCGATTTCCAATGTCTCTTCGTTGAGAACGATGTCAGTGTCCGGCTGAATGAGCCGAAGATAGGGCTTAACGCGTTCGCGCACTGGTCCGAGCCAGCGATCCTTCGTTTCGCGCTGCGCCTGTGAAAGCGCGTCGTACAAGAGGCGCGACGCCGCGGCTTCTCTGTGTCGAGCGGCGAGCCTCTTTCGCGATTCTGAAATCTGATCTTCCACTTCCGCAAGCTGTTCGCCAAGACCATCGTGACCAAGCGCTTTCAGCTCGATCTCCAGATCTCTCTTCTCGCGACCGAGCTTTTCGATGTCCACGCGGATGGAGCGCTCTGCTCCTTCCGCCCGCTGCAACTCCAAAGCGATCGCCTCGGGTTCCGCCGCATCCACCGCCGCTTGCGCCGTAGCGAGTTCGCTTTCGGCGCTTTCGGTCAATAGCGCAACCGACGAAAGGCGGTGCTCGAGATCGTCGTCGCTCACTTGATGACGCGCTGCCGCCAATTCCTGCAAGCTCGCCTCGTGTCGGCGAAGCATCGAAGCGGCGCGTTCGGTCAATGTCGCCAAATTTCGACCCGCATCATCCTTAGCGCGCCGGGCGGTCGTGGCCGCGGTTTCCACTGCCAGCAGTTCCTCTCTGGCCTTGTGCAGGGCTCTGCTTGCTTCGTCGAACATTGCATCTGACGCATCCGATATGGCGGACGCAGCCGCGGTCAATGGCCGCGCGGCGATGACGCGCTGGTTGGCAACCTCTTGCTTGAGCGCATCCAAACCTTTGGGCGCAAGCATGGCAATCGTTTTGTCCAACGCGGCGGCTTCCTGCGCCGCTGAGTTCCGTTGACCCAGCGAGTCCCTGGCGGCGTTGATGTCGGCGAAGCCCAGATTCGTCAGACGATCCGCCAACGCCTGCGCGGTTTTGTCTGCGGCCCGCGCCAAAGCATCGACGCCACCGCCCGGGTGGATTCGTAAGCGGCCAAAGTCTTCGAGATCCATGACGACGTCGCGTGAGAGGCGAAGCGCCGCGTTTGTGTCTTGCAACTCGCCATCAACGGTTACGCTCTTGGCTCCGTCGATTTCAAAGGCGATCCTGACGCTCGCCGCCTCCAGTTGCAATCGCGCGCGGTCGTTTTCGCTCTGCAGCTTTTCGAGGGCTGTGACGTCTTCCCTCCGAATGGACACGCCTTCTGCCTTGGTGAGATATTCGCGGCGTTTCACATCAGCGGCGTCAACGGTTCCGAGCTGCGCCTCAAGGTTTGCGAGCAGAGCCGCCGCTTGGCGATAAGCACGGATATGCTCAAATGCACGCACCCGTTCATCGGCCTCCTGATGCAGCCCAAACAACTTGCGAAGGCGCGATTCGCCTGCCTCCGCCGCCGCTTCCAGCTTGGACAGCGTTCCTCGCCCTTCCTCGGCATTGAATTCGGCGTCCACCATCGCCTTCTCAGTTTGCTTCACGGCGGTGATCAACTGATCGCGGGCCGCTTTTCTCTCTGTGGCAATCTCCTGATCGAAGCGAGATCGCTTCAGCTTATCGACGGTAGATGTCAGCACCGCTGCCAGTTGCCGAGAATGTTCGACGGCTTCCTTCGCGGCGGTAAGAGACTGGACGGCTTTGCTCAAGCGGTCCTCGCGACCATGGCGCATCAAAGCGTCGTTCTTCATGGCTAGGACGGAAATCTTCTCGTCATACGCGGCAAGGGAAGAAGCAAGCTCGGTCCGTTGCGTTTCCAGACCGGCGACCTCGTCCAGCAAAGCCTTGTATGGACCCTTGGGGTTGTTGCGCTTGTCCCAGAATCCATTGCGCCGATCGTCCGCGGCGGAGAGAAGCGCGCGACCCCGTTCCCCTCCAACCACCTGACCGACTTCGAGCTCAAGAGCGGACGCGATCGTATCGCGTCCCGCGCCGACGCCGAGCGAGCGGTAAGAGCCGCCTTGTTCGACCCAAAGAAGGCCGTAGATGCCCTGATGCTCCTCAGGCTTCGAGCGGCCTTTTCCGGGCGGCGTAAAGCCGAAGAGCTCGGCCAGGCGATCTTCGACCGCGTCGCCGATTGCCCGTTCGCCTGGCCCTACGAGTTCCGCCTCAGGGCGTTGGCAGAAAGCCTTCTTCAAGCGCCAGCGTTTCCCGTTGAGGTCGAAGTCGATGGAAATTTCCGGGCGGACCGATTGACCGTACGGCAACATGCCGGCCGCTACGTCGCCGCCAACCCGATGGCGTTCGAACAGACCCGCTCTCAGCGCGGCCAGCAGAGTGGACTTGCCCGCTTCGTTATCGCCGACGAGAATATTCAGGCCGTCCTGGAGATCCTCTACGACAACGTGGCTCAGTTTGCGAAAGTCTCGAATCTCGATGCGGCGGATTTGCATGGGTTCAAGTCCCGTGCGCGACGTGATCGAGATACATCATTCGCAAAGCCATGCGCGCCTCTTCGGCTTCGGCGCCATTTGCATCCGAGGCCTTTGCCCGAAGGCGTTCGACCGCCAGCCGCACGAAGCCCACCGTGTCGATGGCGTCGAGATCATCGGAGGTCGGCTCGTCGATCAGGCGGCTATCGTCGATTTCGAGATGATGCAGCCGCGCCTCCCAAGCCTTCAATTCACACCCGAGCCGATACCGTTCGGAGAGACTGATCGTGCCGATCAGATCAAGAGCGACGACGCAACGGCGATGGTCATAGGGGAGGGCGGCCAGAGCCTCTAGCGCCGCGTTGCAGGATCCATCGACGAGTTCGAGTTCGCGCCGAAGCCACAAATAATGTCCGACGCTGATTGTCTCGACTTGTTCTGGAGCACCTGGACGCGCGATTTCGACAAGATGGACGCTGCCGGAATCGTTCGCCTTGTGTCGATCCGATTCCGGCGTTCCCGAGTACCAGGTACGAGGTGCGATTTTTAGGGCCCCATGCCAATCGCCCAGGGCGAGGTAGTCGAGATGCGCACGCGTGGCACGATCTTCAGGGATTTCGTTCGTGGCGTCAGCGCTACCGGGAAGGCGGCCCGCAACGCTGCCATGGGCAAGGCCGATCCGAATGCATCCCTCCGGCGTGATCGCGCTGTCGAACCATTCGGTTTGGTCGACAGACTCGCGCTTCCGGCGAAGCGGCGCCGGTAGCACGACGGCGGCTCCATTCCATTCGTCGATCGCAATGGGCTGATCGGCGATTACGACGTTCTGCGGCAGGCCTGCCTCCCGCATACGGGTCCAGACGCTGTGCGCAAGCGCGGCATCGTGATTGCCAGGCAGAAACACCCAGACGCCGGAGAATGGCTCGAGCGCCTCAAGGGTCCGAGCGATTGTCCGATCCGAAACCTCATTGCTGTCAAAAGCGTCGCCGGCGACAAGGATCGCTTCGACCGCGCGGTCGCGGGCCAGTTTGGCGATGTTTTGGACTGTCCGGATGCGCTGAAGGCGCAATTCGGCTCCGGCGTCGCCGGGAACATTGCCGAAGGGCTTGCCAATTTGCCAGTCTGCGGTGTGAAGAAAGCGAAACGCCATTGTGACAATTCACCTCAGACTCGCGACACGCCAGAAATACGTAGCATCTTTGGCAGAACCAACTCTACCGCAATGTTTTGTCCGGGGCGCCCGCTGTCGCCCAATATGGTCAACATTACAGCGGGATCCCGGGCAAGAGATTCCTTAAAGTCAGGGCTCGATTGCGAGCGCTGCGATCCGGCGTGAGGCGCGCACCCAGCCAACCCTCTTAGCGCCCGCAGATTCAGCATGCCGATCAGGCCAACGGCCCCGCCCGAAACCACGTCGGCCTGTGTCGGCCTGTTGACCAAATCTGTCGTTGGCGCCCACACTGCCGGCGTTGAGGACTGGGCGGCACATGGTTCAATCGGACGACACCTTTCTTGCGGACGGGGGCCCGCAATCTTGCGGCTTCAATATCAAAGCCAGCATTGCCGCTCGGCTCAATGTCGCCTTCCACCAAAATTCTGTGCCCGCTATCGCCGAGATCGAGCTCGTCAACGGATCCTAACAAGACTGGTCGGATATCACGCTGTCGGTCACGTCCGTTCCCGAATTCCTTCAGCCTAAGGACTTCCGACTTGATCGGTTGAAGGTTGGCGCCACGCAGCGGCTAAATCCTGTCTCGGTCGATCTGAACCCGAAGTTTCTCCTTGGCGTCACGGAGGCCATACGTGGCGAGATCACGCTCACGGTTAAGGCAGGCGAGCGGGAACTCGCACAGCTTACGACACCATGCCAAATTCTGTCGCCCAACGAATGGACCGGTCTGTCGACCGCGCCGGAACTTGTTGCGGCTTTTGTCCGACCGAACGATCCTTCTGTCGACGCGATCCTTCGCAACGCCGCAGAGAAGTTGCGCCGGGCTGGCAGAAGCCCGGCTCTCGATGGGTATAAGTCGCGCACCAAGGCACGCGCGTGGGAGCTAGCGGAGGCGATTTGGGCAGCTCTTGTCGACGAACGGATCGTCTACGCGCTGCCGCCGCAAAGCTTTGAGCGAAATGGACAGAAGGTGCGGTCCCCCAGCGCATTGGTTGAGCGCAAGATCGGCACTTGTTTGGATCTCACGCTTCTCTTTGCCGCCTGCGTTGAGCAAGCCGGTCTAAATCCGCTGGTTGGATTTTGCGAAGGGCACGCTTTTTGCGGCGTCTGGTTGACGAGCGATGAGTTTTCTCTCGGAGTCGTCGATGAGGCTCAAACGCTGCGCAAGCGGATGAAGCTCGACGAGATCATTTTGATTGAGACGACGCTGCTGACAAATCAGCCGCCGGTTCGGTTTCGATCCGTCGTTGAAAAAGCCGCGACGCTTGTCGCTGAGGATCCGGAAAAGCGCTTTGAGCTTGTCGTCGATATCCGCCGATCGCGTCACCGGCAGATCAAACCACTTGCGTTTGGCGCCGATTCGTCGAATGCGCCGGCGCCGGTTTCCCTTACAACGGGCGTATCGGCGACCCTCGAAGCCGCGCCCAGCTTCGTTGAAGAGGTCACGATTGCGCAGGAGGCGGAGGAATCGCTCGACCGTCTTGAGCGATGGAAGCGCAAGCTGCTCGACCTATCCCTGCGCAACAAGCTCCTGAATTTCAAGGCCGGCAAGAATGCGTTGTCGCTGCTTTGCCATGACGCGGGAGCGCTGGAGGACAAGCTGGCGTCGGGGGATAAACTGAAGCTGCTCCCCGCGGCGAATGTCATGAGCGGCGCCGATCCTCGGAACCCAGAACTGCATTTTCAGCAAGAGGGCGAAGACGTGGCCCTGCGCTATGCCGAAGATGTGTTGTCGCGCGGTGAAATCCACACGGATGTTTCAGAGGAAGAGCTCGAGACACGGCTTACGGAGGTTTTTCGTTCGGCGCGCAGTTCATTTGAGGAAGGCGGAGCGAACAGCCTGCATCTTGCGATCGGCTTCGTGTCATGGACCCCGCAAGGGAAGGACCAGCACTATAAAGCGCCGCTGATTCTGATGCCGGTCGCGTTGGAACGTCGAACGATACGATCGGGGTTCCGCGTTGTTCGGCACGATGACGACGCGCGCATCAATCCCACGCTTCTGCAAATGTTGCGGCAGGATTTCAAGCTCACCATCCCGGACTTCGAACGGGACTTGCCGACGGACGCTTCAGGAGTCGATGTCGCGCAGATATGGCGGATCGCCCGTTCTCATTTCAAGGATGTCAAAGGGTTCGAACTCACAGAGGAGGTCGTTCTTTCCAATTTTTCGTTCGTCAAATATCTCATGTGGAAGGATCTGGTGGACCGAACGGAAGTGCTCAAGCGCAATCCCGTCGTGCGCCATCTCATTGACACGCCCAAAGATAGCTACGGCGATAGCTCGGGCATGCCGGACGAGCGCAGCCTCGACAAAGACGTCGAACCGCTGAGTCTCTTTATGCCGCTGTTGGCCGATTCCTCTCAGACCGCTGCGGTTGTCGCCGCGGCGCGTGGCAAGGATTATGTGCTGTTCGGTCCGCCTGGTTCCGGCAAGAGCCAAACGATCGCCAACATGATCGTCCAGCTGATGGGCGACGGGAAGACCGTTTTGTTCGTGTCGCAGAAGACAACTGCACTCGAAGTGGTCCGCAAGCGGTTGAACGGCGTGGGACTTGGTTCCTTTTGTCTCGAGGTGCATTCCGCCAAAGCGCAAAAGAACGTCGTCCTCGCTCAGCTCAAGAACGCCTGGGAATCGAGAGCGGCGGACGCCGCTAACGAATGGCACGACGCAACCGCAGATCTCAAGAGGCTGCGGGACAGGCTCAATGCCGTCGTCGCTTCCCTTCACCGGCGCCATCGCAATGGCATGACCGCGCATCAGGCGCTGGGGAGGGTTATCGCCGGCCGTTCTGTTGCTCCCGGCATTTCGCTGCCCTTTGCTTCGCCGGACCAACATGACGACGCTGCAATGCGACAACTGCGCGAATCGTGTCGCCAACTCAAGATTGCGCTCGACGCGATCGGTGATCCCAGCGCGCACCCTTTGCGCGGGATCGGGCGGCAAAGTTGGTCGCCGATATGGCAGAGGGACCTGGTCGCGGCAGTCGAACGATTTCAATCGGCTGCTCTCGCCCTGGCTCGGAGCTGCGGCGAGATGGCGCGAATCTTCGGGTCATCTGCGAGCGGCGATCCCGGATGGATTCGCAATTGCCTGAAATTTGCATCGCTTATGTTCAAGCCTGAGGCGGCGAACGCCGCGACGCTATTGACTCACCAGAGCGATGGCTTGCGAGAATCGTTCGCCGCGTGGAGCGCGGACAAGGATAAGTGCATCGAGCTTGAGAAGACGCTCTCAGCTCCCTATCGCGATGGCGTCATGGCCCTGGATCTCCTGGGACTTCTCGACGAATGGCGCAGCGCGACGAGCGCCAATTTCCTTGTTCGCAGCGGACGCAAGAAGCGCGTATGGGATGCCTTGGCGCCGTTCACAGACGCGGCGATGCCGGAGGATGTCGGTTCCGAAAGTGCCCGCTTGATTGAACTGAAAGCGGCCCGCGAGAGAGCGAACAGGCACAACGCCGTACTTGACGAGCTGGGCCTTGTGTGGCGCGGGCTGGACACCCCGCCCGATCAAATTCAGGCGTTGTTCGATTGGGAGGATAGCGCCCGCGCTACGGCGCGAGCCCTTGGGACAGCCAGCCGACCGTCTAATCTGTGGCTCGATGCGCTTGTGTCGATACTCAGGGATCGACGGGCGGAACTTACGGAGGATGGAAGGATCCAACTCGCAGCTGTTCACTTCGCGAACGACTACAAAGCGTTCGAAGCCGCTCGAGCAGCGCTGGCCAAGCTTGCGGAGCCGGATGACGATTGGTTTGGGGCCCCCTTGGATGACAAATGCCTCATTGCCGCAGCGACGATCGCCCGAAGGTGGGGCGTGGCGGCGAACCAAACGCAACGTTGGTGCACTTGGCGTGCCGCGGCGCGAACGACGATGGACCTTGGCCTTCAACCGCTAATCACGGCGCTATCATCGGGCGCCATATCCTCGCAAGAGCTTGGATCGGCATTTGAGCTCGGCTACGCAAGATGGTGGATCGAACAGGTCGTCGATCGCGATGAGACATTGCGCTCTTTCGTAGTCGAGCAGCACGAGGACTCGATTTCGCGGTTCTCGGAACTCGACGAGCAGGTGGCACAGCTTGCGCGCCGCGTCGTTGCCGGGAGATTGTCGGGAAGCATCCCGCCGAGAACCGCATTTGGGAAAGATCCTGAATTCGGGACGCTCTCGCGCGAGATCGAAAAGCGCGCGCGCCATATCCCTTTGCGTCAGCTCTTTGGCCAGATGCCGACCGCGCTGACGAAGCTGGCGCCTTGCGTAATGATGAGCCCGCTGTCGATTGCGCAGTTTCTGCCGGCGGAGGCCAAGCCATTCGATGTCGTCATCTTTGACGAGGCGTCGCAGATCCCTGTTTGGGATGCCATTGGCGCCATCGCGCGCGGTCAGCAAGTGATCGTTGCCGGCGATCCGAAGCAATTGCCGCCGACGGCATTCTTCGATCGTTCGGACGAAGGCTACGACGATGCGACGGACCTAGAGGACCTCGACAGCATCCTGGACGAGTGCCTAGGCGCCAACATCCCGCACAAGCGTCTCGTGTGGCATTATCGAAGCCGTCACGAGAGCCTAATCGCGTTCTCCAATCAACGCTACTACGACGGTGGCCTAGTCACCTTTCCGTCGCCTGTCACCGACGATCGAGCCGTCCGCTATGTCAATGTCCCGGGTGGCCAATATGAGCGTGGCAAAGGGCGCGTGAATCGCGAGGAGGCGCGCGCCATTGTCGGCGACGTCATTCGAAGATTGTCGGACCCAGCCTTCGCTTTGCAGGCAAGTTCGATCGGCATTGTGACCTTCAATACCGAGCAACAGCGCCTTATCGAAAACCTGCTGGATCAGGAGCGCCGTTCCCACCCTGCACTTGAACGCTTCTTTGGAACCGAGTGGCCCGAACCGGTGTTTGTGAAGAACCTGGAGAGCGTTCAGGGCGATGAGCGCGATGTCATCCTATTCTCTGTCGGTTATGGTCCCGATGCGGGCGGCCGAGTTTCCCAGAACTTTGGTCCGCTCAATAAGGACGGCGGGGCGCGACGGCTCAATGTTGCGATCACCCGTGCGCGATCGGAGTTGGTCATTTTCGCGACGCTGAAGCCGGATCAGATTGATCTCTCGCGGACCAAGGCGGAAGGCGTCCGCGACTTCAAGCATTTCCTGGAATATGCGCAAAGAGGACCGCGCGCGCTTGCCGAGGCTGCCGCGCCGCTCGACCGCGATACGGAATCGCCGCTAGAGGACGCCGTCCGCGGCGCTCTGGAGAGACACGGATGGATCGTTCATCCGCAGGTCGGGGTCTCGGGCTTCCGGATTGATCTGGGAATCGTTCAGCCCGATGCGCCTGGCCGTTATCTCGCTGGCGTGGAATGCGACGGAGCCACCTATCATCGTTCCGCTACGGCGCGCGATCGCGATCGCTTAAGAGAGCAGGTCCTGCGCGGACTCGGTTGGAAAATCCATCGTGTCTGGTCGACCGACTGGTGGATCGACGCGGACCGCGCCATTGCAACACTCCATCAAAAGCTCACAGCCGACATGGAGCAGGAGCGGCAGGTTGGGGAGGAAAGGGAAGCGCGGGAGAAGAAGGCGTTAGATGAAATTGCCGCGCTGCCGCTGGTCCCGCCGAACGAAATACTTGACGAGCCGCCGAAATTTGAGAGCGCCGTAACCTCACCCTCTCTCGTCCGATCGGAAAATGCTGATGAGCCGGCAGAGCGCTACGCCGAACGTACAACGATTGAAAATCCGACGCGATCGCAGACAGGCGGCGCCAGTGCGGCCCACACGAAATATGCGGTCGCCAGTATCGAAGCCGCGGGATTCGAGCCAAACAGGGACGCGTTTTATGACACAAGCTACCGCCCGATCCTTCGGCGCATGGCGGCGCACGTCATCGCAATCGAAGGCCCGATCTTCGACGACGTGCTTGTTCACAGAATCGCGCGGGCGCATAAGTTCGGCCGTGCGGCTGGACGGATTCGCGAGACGGTGCTTGACGTCGTAGAGCGCAAATTTCCGGTTTCGAACGAGGACGGACGTAAGATCTTTTGGCCAGAGGGCGCCGACAAGTCGGAATTGCCGGTATTCCGGATGGGCTCGCTTGACGAGCGCGACCACGTCGATATTCCCCTTGTCGAACTGGGCGCATTAGCGCGCCGATTTCTTGACTCAGGGGCGGAGCCGGCCGAGGCGGCGGCGCTCATCGCACGAGAACTCGGCCTTGGACGTTTGCGTGAGGCTGCACGGGAACGATTCGAGGAAGCGGCGCGTCTAGCTGTGAGCCGGTGATGATTTTGATGAAGACGAAAGCGAAACGATGAGCGTTGCCTTTACCCGAGAGGAAAGCGCCGAAACGGCCGCAGAGGTCGAGCTTCCCGATCGACCGATCTCGCCACATACCAATTTGGTGACCCCGTCTGGGTTGAAAGCGTTGGACAAGGCGATGGCGGAAGGTCGCGCTGCTTACGAAGCTGCCCAGCAGATCGAGGACGTGAACGAACGTCGACGCGCTACCGCAGCCGCTTCTCGGGATGTGAGATATTTTGTCGATCGTCTGAGGAGCGCTCAGGTCATTCCGCCCCCGGCGGTGGTCGACATCGTCGCCTTTGGACATCGAGTGACGTTCCGGCGCGATGACGGCCGACGCCAGGACTTCAGAATCGTGGGTGAAGACGAGGCGAATCCTCGGAACGGATCGATGTCCTATGTCTCTCCTGTAGCGCGCGCTCTCATCGGCAAAGCCGTTGGAGATGTCGTCGTCGTAGGCGATCACGAGATCGAGGTTCTCGCTATCGAGTGAGGTGGGAGCGTAAGGGGTGCCGAATGCGGCGACCTACCTCGGCGCCAGTCGCGTCCAGGCGCGGCTGCTGATGGCGCAGGGCTTCATCGTCCCCTTCGTGCCCGCCGAGGAGCATGGGCAGGGAGGGACCGACCACCCCTTCGCCAAACTCGATCTCGCCGATTTCCTCCTTTGCCTGTTCGACGGCGCGATCGAGGTGGAGGCGCCCCAGCCGCCGGCGTATTCGATCCAGTAGGCCGCCAAGCGCGCCAACTGCAGCGCCGGCGAGATCGTCCAGCTGATCCTCGACAAGAAGCCCCAGTGGGTCGGCAGGCGCGCTGACGCCAAGGGCTACGCCGCCGTGCTCGTCGACGCCGACGAGATCAAGCGCCATGTCCGAGGCCCGGCGCTCGACGGCCTGACCGCCGAGATGATCGAGAAGGAAATGCACACCACCACTAAGGCGTCGTTGATAAATAGCTGAATCAAAGTGCTATTTTTTCTTGGGAGCTTTGGGATTCCCAGCGCAGGATCGAATTTATAGAATCGCCGTATGACTGACGAATCGGCGATAAGATTGCGGTTTGAGGCGCTCGATCGCTTGCTGGACGAGCGGGGGCGGCGGCGCTTGGCTGCGGCGGAGGCTTTGAGCGCCGGTCGCGGCGGCGTTAGCGCGGTTTCCCGCGCCACTGGCATTGCGCGCAGCACGATTGGGCGC
>Ga0181524_10003759_pt1 | contig 14496 bp, 11 predicted proteins | sample PEATcosm2014_Bin_34_FD_119761 | JGI IMG/M metagenome (GOLD analysis project Ga0181524, IMG submission 119761) | Peatland microbial communities from MTU Mesocosm Facility, Houghton, MI, USA - PEATcosm2014_Bin05_60_metaG | ecosystem: Environmental > Terrestrial > Soil > Wetlands > Peat | place...
CTTTCGTGGCCGCCACCGTGGGCCGAGGCCCACGGCTACCGTCGGGCTGCCGCTACGCGGCGCGGCCAATTTGGGCCATTTCCGGGAGGTTTTGGAGTCAGTAGAAGCCCGGCTCATGCGAGGGCATGAAGGATGTGGGTAATGGCAAGGGCTCAAGCCACACTACCTTCAAGACATCGCTCCGCGATGAGCCCCGGGCAACCAGCGCGAACCCGGGAAAAAGCCGGCGAAAACGTCCAAACTCCAGTCCTGCGCCCGAGGCGCAGGATGGCGCAACAAATGTATGGCTCTTTCGGGGACATGGCGTTAGACTTGGCACAGTTTTGTTTATGACCACTTCGTCATGAGCCGGTTCGTCAATCTGGAGCTTGACGGCGAGTCCGAGGGCCAAGGCGAGCCATCCAAGCCGCTGGTCAAGGATGAGGCCTACTATTGCGGCGAAGCCCGGGCCGCCCTCCAGAACGGGGAATTCGAGTCGGCCCTGCGGCTCTACTCGAAGGTTCTTGAGTTCAATCCCCGAAATGCCGCCGCCTGGGCCGGCCAGGTGAGGATGCTCACGGAATTGGGGGAGTGCCGGGAGGCGCGGCTTTGGGCGGACAAGGCGCTCGAGCGTTTTCCCCACGAGCCGGAGTTGCTGGCTGCCAAGGCTGTGGCCCTCGGGCGAAGCGGCGATTTGCAGGGCGCGCTGGCGTTCTCGGACGCGGCGATTGAAGAGCAAGGGGACACCCCGTACATTTGGCTGGCTCGAGGGGACGTGTTGCTCGCGCGAAAGGAACCGCGCGCGGATTGCTGTTTCGATAAGGCGCTCCTGCTGGCGCCGCGGGACTGGTTTGTCGCCTGGCTGGCGGCGCGGATTCGCCTTTACTACCGGCAGTTTGCCCTGGCCCTCAAGCTCGTGCAGCAGGCCCTGGAGTGCAATGCCGGCCATTTCCTGCTCTGGCTCGAGTTGGGGCGTTGCCAGCAGGCCCTGGGCCTGGTGGGGGCCGCTCGCAACTCGCTCTGCCAGGCCCGGCAACTCAATCCTCGATGCCATGAGGCCAGCCTGGCCCTGGCCCGCCTCTCCGGCATCGGCCTCGGACCTCGCATCTGCGGCTGGTGGCGCCGCCTCTTGCGGACATGAGCGCTCAAGACCTGGACCGACTCCTGGCCGCGGCCACTGAGTTCGAGGCCTCCGACCTGCACCTGATCGCCGGCGTCCCCCCCGCCTTCCGCGTCAACGGCGAAATCATCATTGCCGACGAGGACGCCTTGACTGAGAAGGCCGTTGCGGAAATGGCCGAGTGCCTGCTCAACGAGCAGCAGAAACGCAAGTTCGACCTGGAATGGGAGCTCTGCATCTCCTTGCAGCACCGCATTGCCGGGCGGGTGCGGGCCACCTTTTACCGCCGCAACGGCCATCCGGAGATGAGCTTTCGCTTCTGCGGCGACCACGTCGCCACACGGCAGGCGCTCGGGCTGCCGGACAAGATTGACGAACTGGCGCGCCGGCCCAACGGGCTGGTCCTGGTGACCGGACCGACCGGCGCGGGCAAGACCACCACCCTCAACTACCTGGTGGACCTGATCAACAGCGAGCGCCGGTGCAAGATCGTCACCATCGAGGACCCGATCGAGTTCGTCCATGAGAACAAGCGCGCCATCGTCGTCCAGCAGGAGGTCCTGACCGACGTCCGGTCCTTCAACCGGGCCCTCATTCATGTGCTGCGCCAGGACCCGGATGTCATTGTGGTGGGTGAGATTCGTGATTTCGAGGCCATCTCGACGGCCCTCACGGCGGCCGAAACCGGCCACCTCGTTCTGGCCACGATGCACTCCCCCAGCGTCTCCCATGCCCTCGAACGCATTGTCGGCGTCTTTGAGGGCAGCGCCCAAAAGCAGATCATCCTCCAATTGTCCAATGCCTTGCAGGGCATTATCGCCCAGGACTTGCTCCCCGCCGTCGACCGCACCCGCCGCGTCCTGGCCTACGAACTCATTGTGGCCAACGGCGCCGTGCGCAACCTCATCCGCGAAAACCAGGTCCACCAGTTGGAGAACGTCATCCAGACCGGGCGCAAGGATGGCATGGTGCTGATGGACAACTGTCTCTACGACCTCTATTGCCAGTGCCTCATCACTTACGACACCGCCCTGAGCCGCGCCAAGCACCCGGACCAAATTACGCGGCAGAAGGCCTGAGAGCCGCCGATTGCGCGTGAGCCGGGCCTGCCGGGGTTGTCTATAGAGAACATGAATCATATCGCCCGAATCATTGGCGTAATCCTGCCGCTCCTGGTGCTCGGAGGGCTGGCGGCATGGTTCATGTTCTGGACCGCCAAGAAGTCTGAGGACCCCGCGGGCATGATTGTGAAGTGGGTTCTCACGGTGATCGTTGTGGGATTTCTGGTGATATTCGTGATGCCAATGGTAGCCAATCCGAGCTATGAGGCGGCCTTCGTTGGCGTTCCATTGACGGCCGTGTGCGGCCTTGTTATGGCCATCACCTGGCGGCGGAATCTTGCCAATCTGGTGGCCGATCCCATCGCCTCGCTCTACAGCGGAGGCAACGAGCCGCCGGACCCCCATCCCTTTTACTCCGTGGCTCGAGCCCGGCAGAAACAGGGCCGCTACCTGGAGGCCGTCCAGGAAATCAACAAACAACTCGAACGGTTCCCCACCGACGTCGAGGGCCATCTGCTTCTGGCCGAGGTCCAAGCCGAGAACCTGAAGGACCTCCCCGCAGCCGAAGTGACGATCGAGCGTTTCTGCGAGCAGCCCGGGCATGCCCCGCAGAACATCACCTTCGCCCTTTACTCCATGGCCGATTGGCACCTCAAAGTCGGGCGGGACCCGCAGGCAGCCCAACGGTTCCTGGAAAAGGTCATTCAATTGCTGCCGGACACCGAATTTGCGCTCGGGGCCGCGCAACGAATCGCCCACCTGGGCACGGGTGAGACGTTGCTCTCCCCGTACGACCGAAAGAAATTTGTCGTTCCCGAGGGCCCGCGCAATCTCGGGCTGCTCAAGAAGCCGCCGCCGCCCGCGCGCCTCGACAAGGACCCGGAGGCGCTGGCGGCCGATTATGTCCGGCACCTCCAACAGCATCCCCTGGACATGGAGGTGCGGGAGAGACTGGCGGTGATCTACGCCGACCATTACACACGGCTCGATTTGGCCACCGACGAGCTCGAACAGATGATCGCCCAGCCCAGCCAACCGGCCCGCCTGGTCGTGCATTGGCTCAACCTGCTGGCCGACCTTCAAGTCCGGGCCAGGGCCGATTTTGAAACCGTCCGGCAAACCCTCCAACGAATCATCGATCGCGGCCCAAACCTGGCTGCGGCCGAAATCGCCCGCAAGCGCCTGGCCCTCCTCAAACTCGAGCTCAAGGCCAACGACAGCAGCCAGACGGTCAAGCTCGGCTCTTACGAGCAGAACATCGGCCTGAGAAAGGGGCCGCCGCCGGGCCTTTACGGAGAAGCCGGGCGCCCCGGTTCACCGCCGCGACCCTGACGCCACTCTTACAGCGATTTCCTTGTCAATCTGGTGCGCCAGGTCCATATCCGAGCCGCCGCCGTTGGTCCGGGTTTGGACCAAGACCGACGTGACCTGGGGGTCGATCGGCTCAATCCGCACCCAAACGGTGCGTTCATTGACCCGGCCTTGCACCACCTTGGCTTCGTTGGTGGAAGTTAAACTCGTGCCAAAGCTGGTCAAAACCCCGTCCGCTTTGATCACTTCCTTTGCCGCAGCGAAGATAACGTCCGGCGGCAACTTATAGCGCCCCTCGACCGTATCCCTGATAAAGGGCACGCCCCCGGTCTTTGCCCCGGTCACAGTATTCACACAGCCGGCCGTGGCCACCAGCCCGGCAAGCAGAGCCACCAAACACTTTGTTTTCATCGCTTGACATGCAACCACATTCCATCCCCCCGTCAAGCCCGGAATGGGGACTCAGGGCCTTGTCGGAGCCGCGCCCAACTGGAGCAGCGGGCCGAGAACCGCCCCGGGCGCCTGCACGACGGTGCCATGGTGGGCGCCCGCAGGCATGACCAGGCGATCAGAAACGTCTCGCCAGCGGACCAGGTCCTTGGAGGTCATGGCGCCGTAACGTTGCTCCCGGTAACAATCGAAATAGACGATGTATTCATCGCCCAGGCGCAGCGCCGTCGGTCCCTCGACCCACCGGCGGGTGAAGGGCGGGCCGGGCGGTCCGAAGGGGCCTTCGGGGCTGTCAGCGACGGCCATGCGCAGGTATTTCCTGGGCGGCTTGAACGTTTCATCTTTGAACAGGAGGTAGAAACGGCCCTTTGCGGGCAGGAGCGTGGCATCGATGATGTTGAAACCCGGGTCGTAATAAAGACGCGTCCCGGTGAAGGTCTGGAAGTCTTTTGTCGTAGTGCAATACATCCGGTGGTTGTAATGGTTCTCCGCCTGCCCGGCGGTCTCCAGGAATCGATTGGTGATGGTGCTGGCCCAAAAGATAAGGAACTGCCCCTTTTGCGCGTCCCAGGTTATTTCGGGGGCCCAGCAATTCAAGGCCGCCGGTTCATCGCCCATCACGATGAGGGCCTTTTGCTCCGACCAGTGCAACAAGTCCCTCGAGGAAGCGTAACCGATGCTCCGCCCCTCCCAGGAGGTCGTCCAGACCATGTGAAATGTGCCATCCGGGGCGCGCATGAAGCAGGGGTCGCGCATGAGCCTGGATTCCCCGACCCGCGGTTCGAGCAGGCTGCGCCCGCCGTTGAGGGCTTCCCATCGGTAGCCGTCCCGGCTCCAGGCCAGGTGCAAGCCGTCTTCGCCATTGCTCACGAAGTAGCAAAAAAGATAGCCCTGTTCGGCAGTATTGCTGAGCCTTGAGTCCGTTGGCCCCAGGTCGCCGCCGCTCCTCAGAGGGTCTGCGGCGATGGACCCAAAGGTCATCGCTGCCAGGAGCAGCAGGGCCGGGCCCGGACGCAGTTTGGCGCTGCGGCGCAGAGCCGGAGCTCTGCCCTTGGACTCCAACCGGCGGCCCCGCTCACGGATTCGTCTTGCGGTGCAAGCGTTGGACCGTCTGGCGCAGGACCTGTTTTTGCTCCTGGGTTCCGGCCAACAGTTCGTCCGGGAAGCGGAAGTGAAGCTCCAGGTCGGCATAGATAAGGCTCTGTTCATAGAAATTGAGGCCCAGGCCGGCGAGGTACTGCAGGCGCAGGTTCCGGTCCAGGTTGATTTGGGCCTTTTGGAGCCAGGGGGCCAGGTCTTTGGCCTGGCCGGCGTATGTGGCCAGGAGGGCATATCCGGAGTGGTAGCCGACTGACCGAAGCGAGTCGCGCACGGCTTTGTAATCCTTGCGGTCCAGCCGTTGCAGCACGCCGCCCAGGTCGATGGCGGCCGGCCCAGCCGAGCCCAGCAACACCACATCGTATCCCTCGCCCTCGTCGTCGTTGCTCCAGATAGTGCCGTTGGGAAAGACCGAGAAGAAGGTCGCTATCTCGCTCTTGACCACCGCCAGGTTGCTTTCATAAAGAGGCACCCATTGCGTCACCAGGCCGCCCGGGTTCAAGTGCTGCCGGCACAGCTCGAAATACTCTTTGGTGTAGAGCGTCGCCGCCCCCTTGACCCAGGGATGGATGGGGTCTGAGGTGATGATGTCGAACCGGTCCCGCGTCGTGAAGATATAGTGCCGGGCGTCGTCATAAACGACTTGGGTGCGCGGGTCTTTGAGCACGTGTTCGTTCTCCTGCTCGAAACGCTGCGCCACCGCTCTGGGGATCAAAGGCTCCAGTTCGCAGATGAGGATGCGTTTCACGCCAGGGTATCCGACAAAGGAGCCGGCGGTGACGCCGGCGCCGCACCCGACGACCAGCACCGATTGGGGCCGCGGGTGCAGGAGGGCGGGGATGTGCCCAAGCATCCGCTGCAAGCGCATATCGCGCGGGTCAGTGGAAGCTTCGATCTTGCCGCCGATATGAAAATTGCGCACCCCGCTGCCCAGCTCCGTTACGGCGACAGACGCGTTCATCCCCTCGCCCATGAAGAGGCAGGAACCCAACTCGGTTTTGGTCGGCAAATATCGGCCATAGGCCACCAAAGCCCACGGCACCCGGGGCACGCCCCAGGCCAGCAGGGCTGTGAGCCCCAGCGCGCCGCACAGCAGGACGGCGCGCCCAATTCCGGCGCCTGCCCATCGACTGCCCTCGCCCCGTCGTTGGGGCCACAACATCAATACCCCGCTCACGCCGGCCACGGCAATGAGGAGCCGTTCGATTTGCTGCGTGCCGATGCTGGCGATGAGGAGGAGGCTGCAGGCCAGGGCGCCGATGATTCCGCCCAGGGTGTTGGCCGCGTAAATCCTGCCCACCAGGCGCCCGGAGTCGCCGCCGCCTGAGGCCGCTGCGGCCAGGGCCAGCGGGAAACTGGCGCCCCACAGACACGTCGCAGGCAGCAAGACCCAGGCGCAACGGACCAGGTCGAGTTGGTAATTGAACCAGACGCTTCGGGCCAGAGACGGATTGATTGGCCAGTAGGGCAGCGAACTCCCGAGCATCCACGCCGCCCAGCCGATCGCCGCCGCCAGGAGCAGTTGACAACCGCCCAACGCAGCCCGGGCATTGGCTGTCTTGCGTGCAACGAACGCCCCCGCGCTGCTCCCGAGGCCCAATCCCACCAGAAAGACCGCCAGGATGATGCAAAAGGCATAAACGGTCGGCCCCAGCATGAGTGACAACAACCGGGTCCAGACGACTTCGGCGCTCAGCGCGCAGAGTCCGGATAAAGCGATAGTCAGGCTCACCAGGCCGGAATTGGGCGCATGGGCGTCCACTTGCGGCCCTGGTTCCGCCCCGACGTCGGAGCGGGGACAAAGGCCGGCCAGGGCGAAGCCGAGGACGGAGACCGTTGCGTTGATGGCCGCGGCAAGATAGGTGGCGGCGCGTATGTCGTGATAGCGCAGGAGACTAAACCCCGCCAACAGACAGCCAACGACGGCCCCGGCAATGTTCCCGCCGTAGAACAAGCCGAGCCACGACACGCCGGCAGGCGTGGCTTTGAGGCCCCGGGCGATGGCGGGCAGGGTGGCCCCCATGAGGAGGGTTGGGGGCAGCAAGCACGTCCCGCAGACCGCCCCCCGCAGGAGCAAGCCAGCCAGCCCCGGCCCCGCGAAGCTCGCATAAATCCGCCCGGCCAGCGGGACTACGAACAGGGCGCTCAGCCCGCATATCCCCAGGCCCGCCTCCAGGCAGGCATAGACCCGGATCGGATGCCAATGCCGGGGAACCCAGCGAGGCAGGGCAAGGCTGCCCAGGCACATCCCGCCCATGAAAACCCCCAGCAGGACACCCAGAGACACGGCCGAGGAGCCGATGACCAGTTGCAGCAACTGGAACCAGATTATCTCATAAATGAGCGCGGCGCAGCCGCTCCCGAAGAACAGGAGCAACAACAGCGGCAAGGCCGCTCGCGCGAAAGGCCCGGCATTGGGCGGTTGGGCCTGCTCTTTGCATGTCATCATCAGTCCGGCCCAAGCGTGAACGATTCGGGCCGATAGAGCAAGGATTTCGCTTGCCGAGTGAACGGGCTGCCGGGCTTGCGCGGCCTCTTGGCCCAGGCTAGAATGAACGCCATGCCCACTGCAACCGCTCTGACGCCGACCCGGGACAACAAGTGCTCGACCGGGCTGGCAATTGTTTTCGCCGCGAGCCTTGGTGTGATGCTGTCTTGGGAGCCCGCGCGGGGGGCGGAGGCGACTCCGCCGCCGCACTACCCTGCCCTGCCAAGCGAGATCCCGGCCGAGTTCAAACCGGCGACGAGCAGCTTCGACTACGTCCGGCGCGAGGTGATGGTTCCCATGCGCGACGGCGTGAAGCTGCACACGGTCATCCTCGTGCCCAGGGGCGCCAACGGGGCCGCGATACTTTTGACTCGCACGCCCTACGACGCCACGGCGCTCACGACTCACGCCCCGAGCGCGCACTTGGGGCCGAACCTGAACGGTTATGACAACCCCACGGACGTGATACTGGAGGGCGGCTACATCCGGGTGGTGCAAGACGTGCGCGGCAAGCACGGGTCCGAAGGGGACTACGTCATGAACCGGCCGCTGGCGGGACCTCAGAATCCCACGCCAGTGGACCATTCCACGGATACTTACGATACGATTGACTGGCTGGTGAAAAACGTCTCGGAGAGCAACGGCCGGGTCGGCATCCTCGGAATCTCATACGACGGCTTTCTGCCCTTGATGGCGCTGGTCAAGCCGCATCCGGCGTTGAAAGTGGCCGTCCCCATGAATCCCATGGTCGACGGCTGGATGGGCGACGACTGGTTCCATAACGGGGCCTTTCGGCAGCAAAACATGGGCTATGTCTATGAGCAGGAGGCCACCCGCAAATCTGAAGCCAAGTGGTGGACCAGCCATTTCGATGATTACGACATGTTCATGCAGGCGGTGTCCGCGGGCGAATTGGGGCGCCGCCGCGGCCTCGAGCAGGCGGGGTTCTGGCGCAAGCTGCTGGCTCATCCCAGCTACGATGCCTTCTGGCGCGAGCAGGCGCTCGACAAGGTCCTGGCCGCCCAACCGTTGGCGGTGCCGGTAATGCTGGTCCACGGGCTCTGGGACGCGGAGGACATCTACGGCGCCATCGCCGTTTACAAAGCCATCAAGCCCAAGGACACGAGCAACGACAAGGTGTTCCTGGTCCTGGGCCCGTGGTATCACGGCCAGCAGATCGAAGAGGGAAGCAAGCTGGGCGCCTTGACCTTCGGCAGCGATACCGCCGCCTACTTCCGCCGCGAGATACTGGGTCCTTTCCTGGCCCAGTATCTCAAGGAAGGCGCGCCCGAGGCCAAGGTGCCGCCGGTGCTGGCGTTCGAAACCGGGAGCAACACCTGGCGGCGGCTGCCTGCCTGGCCGGCCGGCAGCGCGGAGGGGTCCGTCCTCCGCCCGACGCCGCTTTACCTTGCCGCCGGCCTGAAACTGAGCTTCAAGGCGCCTCAACCCGGGGAGGCCGAATTCGCCGAATATGTTTCCGACCCGGCCAAGCCGGTGCCTTTCCGGGCGCGCCCCATCCAGCCGATCGGCTACTTCGAGAGGGGCCTGACCTGGCCCCAATGGCTGGTGGATGACCAGCGCGAGGCCTCCGGCCGGCCGGACGTCGCCGTCTTCGTTTCCGAACCCTTGGCCGCGCCCCGGAAGATCAGCGGGCAACCCATCGCCAACCTGGTTGCCTCCACTAGCGGCACGGACTCCGACTGGGTCGTCAAGCTTATCGACGTTTATCCGGACGAGGTTCCGGCCCAGCCGGCCCTGGGAGGCTATCAGCTCATGATTTCGGCTGACATTTTCCGCGGGCGTTACCGGGAGGACCTCGAGACACCCGAGCCCATCGCGCCCAACCAGCCCCTTCTTTACCGGTTCGCCCTGCCCACCGCCAACCACGTCTTCCTGCCCGCCCACCGCATCATGGTACAGGTGCAGTCGAGCTGGTTCCCCCTTTACGACCGCAACCCGCAGAGCTTCGTGACCAATATCTTCTGGGCCCAGCCCGGCGATTACCGCAAAGCGGTCCAGCGCGTCTATCACGCCCCGGACCACGCCAGCTATATCGAGCTGCCCTTGGTTGCGGGACGGTGAACCCGCGGAGGGCGCACCACAAGATTCTGCGCTGCCGCGCTTATGCGGAAGGCTGGAGTTTGGACTTCGGCCGCCTGCAGGTCTCCGCCGTGTCACCACTTGGGAGCCATTCTATTCTTCACCCAGTCGATATCAGCCTTGTCCTCGGGGCCGGTGCAAACCAAATCGCCTGCGTGCCGGTCCTCGTAGGTCACCCCCATCCAGAGAGCGCTCCGCAGTTTGCCGAGCCAACGTTTGATTTGGGAATGCCCGTCCGCAAAAGAGAAACCACAGGCGCCGTTGTGGTAGTTTGCAGGGAAATCACACCAGGCGTACAAACCGCCGTAACCCTCCAGGACGGGGAAGAAGAAATCGTCGTTGATGGAGTCCGCGTGTTCGTCCAGAAAGATGAACTGTTCCGCCGGACCGGGGTTCTTAATGTCGGACATGATTCTGAATCCTCGCCACATGTTGAAGTCGGAGGGATCTTTCGAGGGGTCCACTCCCGAGTAGGTAGTCAGGCTGACGCTGCGCACGCGCTCCGTCCAGCCACTGGCTCGCTGTACTCGGCTGAGGTATCTGTCCGCCGGGCATTTGTAGAGGTCCTTCGCGTTGGCAAAGTACTTCACCAGGCAGGCCTGCGTCGGATTCAGCAGCAGTTGGAGGTTCGTATTGACCTCGCTGGTCGTCCAGTCCAGCCAGCCGGCGCCGACGACGGCGCCGGGGCCCGCCACCCGGTCGCTATTATCCACGGCGTACATGTAATAAGCATAGCCGAGCTGGCGCGTGTTGCTCAGGCACTGGACGCCTTGCGCCTTGCTCTTGGCCTTGCCCAGGGCGGGCAAGAGCAGCGCCGCAAGAATGGCTATGATGGCAATCACTACCAGCAACTCAATGAGCGTAAATCCGTGATGGGCCGATAAAATGGACTGCGTTTTGGTCTTGGGTTCCTGTGCGTTCATGGTTTTGTCGTGCGAATCGGAGGTTGAGCGGTGGCGGCAGGCGGATAAGACGCGGCCAGCATGTGGACCTCCTTGCGGCAACCGAAGCCCGGGGAAAATACCCAAGCTTCATTGCCCCGTGCGTCCAACAATGTCCACGCCAGATTCATCTGACAGGCAAGGGAGTTGTCCCGCGAAAAGAAGCAAGCCCTAAACCGACGCTTGCTCGTTTCGAGCGGCTCAATTGCGTGCATTAAACACGAGGAGAGCAAGAATCCAGCAGTCTGTCAAGGCCATTTGTTGGGCAAACCGAGATGCGCGGGCTTGCCCGCGCTCTGCCATCCAAAGGAGGCCCGACCAATATCGTTTGGCTCGATGCCGCGCTCAGTTTTATCAATTAACCTGGACCGGCCAAACCGGGTTAAAGGGAGTATATGAAGATGCCATTGGCCTGCAACAACCCTCCGGAACAGACCGCCAACCGCTCGCAAAACCAGCGGCTGAAGGTCCTCCTGGTCTTGCCCGCCGGCGAGCGGGTTCGCGTCACTCGCGAATGTCCCGAGGTGCCACGGCGGGCGATGCTGCGGTTCAGTGTCCTGCCTCTGACGGTTGTCGCTGCGTTGACTCCGGGCGAGCATGAAGTGCGGATCATCGATGAAAACGTGGAACCACTGGACTTTGACTCCGACTGTGATGTGGTCGGCGTCACCTTCATGACGGCGCTGGCGCCGCGGGCGTATGAGATAGCGGACCGTTTTCGCCGGCGCGGCACAATCGTTGTGGCTGGCGGCTACCACGCCACACTCTGTCCCGAGGACGCCGCGCCGCATTTCGATGCGCTGGTGCTTGGCGACGCGGAGGGGGCCTGGGAGCGGCTGCTGGCCGACCTCCGTGAAGGAAAGCTCGAGAAGCTCTACCGGCAGGCGGACGGGGGCGGCGCCGGCCAGCGTGTCCCGCCGGGCGTGCTGCAAACACCGACTCCACGCCGCGAGCTTGTGGCGCGCACCGCCCGGCACTATGCCACGATCAACGCCGTTCAGGCGGGGCGCGGCTGCCGCCACAACTGCCGTTATTGTTCCGTGACGGCCTTTCACGGGCGGACATATCGAAAACGGCCTGTGCCGGACGTGGTGAACGAGCTGCGGGGGCTGCCGCGAAACTTTATTTTCGTGGACGATAATATCATTGCGGACCGCGAGTATGCCCTCGAGCTGTTCCGCGCGATGGTCCCGCTTCGAAAGCGTTGGGTCAGCCAGTGTTCCGTGCTGATTGCCGACGATGCCGAGACGCTTGAACTGGCGCGGGCGGCCGGCTGTATCGGGCTGTTTATCGGGATTGAGACCGATAGCGAGGCGAACCTGGCCGCGATGGACAAGCGGTTCAACCGCACGTCGAGCTATGCCGGGCGCCTGCGGCGGATTCGCGGGGCCGGCATTGGGGTGATCGCCGGCATGATCGTCGGAATGGACAGCGATGACGTTCATGTGTTCGAGCGGACGCTGGGGTTCCTTGAAAGGACGCATATCGACGCGGTCCAATTGAACATCCTGACCCCCCTGCCCGGCACGCCGCTCTATGCAGATATGGACCGCGCGGGACGGATCGCCGAGCGTGATTGGGGAAAGTACGACTACCGCCGTGTCGTGTTCCGCCCTGCGCGGATGACGGCGGCGGAACTGCAGGCGGGGGCGGACTGGGTTTATGCGCAGTTCTATCGGCTGGATCGCATTCTCCGGAGGTTTGCGCGCGCGTTGTTCGTGTTGGGTTGGATGCCGGCGCTGTTGAGCTTAAGACTGGGGCTGACGTACCGTTATGACAACCGCCGCGAAGGCATCGTGGGCCGGAACCCTGCGCGCGCCGTGTCGAGCCCTTGGCCGGCGGTCATTCGCGCGCTCGGGATGCAACGTGAGCCAGGCCGGCGACAGGCGGTGAACCGCGACATTCCTCTCCACATTGTTTGATTTGAGTCAATTCACGCCCAAAGGGTTTGTGCGACATTTCTACCATGAGCGAGAAGGCTTTTATTGATTTGGCGCGGGAAAAACCCGTCGCTGCCGGAAGAAACGAAATTACTTGAACCATCAACTCACAAGAATATGAACTGCGCTCTTTGCACACCGACTTCCGAGAATCGCGCTCCACCCGCCGAGAATACCCACACAATGCCCGGCCACTGGCTGTTAGCCAAAATGGGCAAGCGCGTGCTTCGTCCCGGCGGCCTCGAACTCACACGCGCAATGCTGGAACGGTTGAACATCCGACCGCGCGATTCGGTCATCGAGTTTGCCCCGGGTTTGGGCGTGACGGCGCGGATGACGTTACAGCGGCGGCCGGCAACTTACACGGCGGTTGAACGCGACGAAGCCGCCGCCGACAAATTGCGGGCTTTTCTGCGCGAGCCCCGGCAACGTTGTCTGGCGGGCGCCGCCGAGAACACCGGCCTGCCGGATCAATGCGGCACTGTGGTTTATGGCGAAGCCATGCTGACGATGCAAGGACCAGAACAGAAACGGCGCATCGTGGCCGAAGCGTTTCGCCTGTTGAAATCCGGCGGACGCTACGGCATCCACGAATTGAGCCTGACGCCGGATGAATTGCCCGAGGCGCTCAAACAAGGAATCAGCCGCGCGCTGTCGGACAGCATTCACGTCGGCGCGCGCCCGCTGACGCCCCGCGAGTGGCGCGAGCTGCTGGAATCCGAGGGCTTCAAAGTGCGGGTCCAAGCCGTCGCGCCGATGCGTCTGCTGGAGCCGCGGCGATTGATTCGTGACGAAGGTTTTTGGCGCGCATTGCAGTTTGTTTTTAACGTCTTGCGAACGCCCGAAGCTCGGCGGCGCGTATTTGACATGCGCCGAATCTTCCGAAGACATCGTGATAGCTTGGCGGCAATCACGCTGGTCGCGGTCAAGCCCGGTTGAGGGCGCGCGGTTGCGAATCGAGACAATCATGAACGGCGGAGCGCGATTGGGTCTGAACGAGAATCTCTTATTACTCGCCCCGTTTGACCGCTGCTTGTATAACGGGCCAACACTTGAAAAGAAGCGCAACATGAACCAGTGATTGACCATCCTATGGCACCGTCAAAAGAGAATTCTCCGGACGCCGGCAATTCGAGACGCGGCCTGCTCATTTCCAAAGGCTGGGTGCAGGCGGTTGCCTTGGTGATGCTGTTCGGCTTTTTAGTGTTGGGACTGCTGGCCTACCGGACCTATACGGGCGAAGCCCCCATTCCCGCGATGGTCGTTGACCCCGAGGGCAAGGTGCTCTTCACCGGCGCGGATATCAGCGGCGGCCAGGAGGTTTTTCTGCGCAACGGTTTGATGGAGTATGGTTCCATCTTCGGGCATGGCGCTTACCTGGGACCCGATTTCACAGCGGACTATCTGCGGCGCTCGGCGCTGATCGTGGCGGATCGCAACGGCGGTTCCGCCTCCGGCGAGGCGAAGGCGCGCACGGTGGCAGAGTTCAAAACCAACCGTTACGATCCCTCGACCAGAACGCTGCATTTGACCGCCGGTCAAGCCGGCGCCTTTGCGGAGCTGCAACGACATTACGCCGATTGGTTTGGCGCGCCGACTACCAAGTACGGTCTCCGTCCCAAAGCCATCGCTGACCTGGATCAGATCAAGCAGCTCACGGCCTGCTTCTGCTGGTCGGCATGGGTGGCATCGGCGTTGCGGCCCGGACACGATTACTCCTACAGCAACAACTGGCCGCCGGAGCCGCTGGTGGGCAATGCGCCCACGGCCGCCATGGTAGTCTGGAGCATGCTTTCGCTGGCGGCGCTGCTGGGCGGAATCGGGCTGCTGTTTGCGGCGTTTGGGCGGTGGAATTTCCTGGGCTGGCACGGGCGCGAGCAGCAGACGCTAGTGTAGTGTATCACAAACGACTGGAGTTATTTTCCCTTTGTTTTTCGCATTCTGGGACGGGTGCAACCGGGTTTGATCCGCTCCAGGGTCTGTTTGCACCGGCTCAATTTCTCAACGA
>Ga0181524_10003762_pt1 | contig 14490 bp, 15 predicted proteins | sample PEATcosm2014_Bin_34_FD_119761 | JGI IMG/M metagenome (GOLD analysis project Ga0181524, IMG submission 119761) | Peatland microbial communities from MTU Mesocosm Facility, Houghton, MI, USA - PEATcosm2014_Bin05_60_metaG | ecosystem: Environmental > Terrestrial > Soil > Wetlands > Peat | place...
CCCCCCCCCCAAGACCCCCCCCGCCCCCCCGGGACCCCGGCGGCAAGGACGAAAGGGACCCGCCGTTAAGGCGGGGAGGCTAGGGGCCGGCCGGAAGGACACGGCAGGGGCCACGTTGGCCCACGCGGGGCTGAAGCGGGCTGGTGGTAGGTCAGGTGGCGGTCAGGGGGCTACGGGCGGAGTGGGGGCGGAGCGGCGGGGACAAAGCGGCTTGGCGAGGGACAGCTCAGTCTGGTCGGGCTCGGGCTGAGCGCCAATTCAACTTCACGGCGTTGCGTCCAGAGCGTCTTCGCCCGGTTCCGTGCAGTAGACGCCATAGTACGAGCCGGGTTCTCCGTCGACCGTGAAGCTTCCAATGGTCGGTGCGTAGTACGGCGGGCCGCCGACGTCATTGCCGTTTGCGTCGTCTGTGGTGCAGTAGAACGCTCCGCCAACTTCAACGGACCAGAGATTGCCGAATAGATCCGATGGGCACTGCCAGTTTCCTTGGCCGTCTTGCACGGCGGTGATCGCCGCTCCTCCGTTGCCACCTGAGCCGCTCCCGTCTGAGCAGATCCACTCGACACTTCCACTAGTTGGACCGATGGTCCCCTGTGTTGATGTTGGTGCGGCAACTGGCGCCACGGTGGTAGTGGTGAGACCGCAGTTCCCACTCGGATTGGACGGGGTAACACACGCGCCAGCGGGACCATTGATGATCGAGCCTGGAGGAGTCTTACCGGTGCAGGTCCAGAACCCGTCCGTGACCGGTCCCTTCGCACAACTCGTCACCGTCCTCGGACACAGACCATCCGGACCACAGACGCCGCCGGTATACGGATCACAGCAAGGAACCATTGCTGTCGTCGTTGTGGTCACGAGTGGCCGTGTCGTCGTGACGACGGGTGGTTGCGTAGTCGTCGTCGTGCTCGGGGCCGATCTGGCGACCGTCGTCGTTGTTGGGAGCGAGGTAGTAGTCGTCGTCGAATGGTTGGCGACGCTTGTACCACATGCACCGAGACCAATAGCCACAAGGGCGATGGCGCCCAAGCGGACAGCCCTCATGATTCCCTTCTTGGTCGAAGGATCGCGTTCCGGTTCCACGGTAGATGTATCGGCAGCGTGAGCGGTGGAATCAACCTTGGGGCGCTGTCGGGCAAGCCGGTGGGGTAGTGAAATCTGCCGTCGTCGTCAGGGTGGAGCGAGTGACGTCAACCTGCCTGAAGTGCCCGCCGTGCCAGCATCGAGTGCGGTGGCGGTATCTGCGCGCCTACAACTGTGAGACGGCCCGCTTGCGTTCGAGGGCCTCGATGGCCTTTACGAGCACACCGTGGACTTGCCCGGTTCCTCCCCACCCTTCGTCCTCCGTGATCGCAACTCCCACGGAGGGGTCGGTTGCCTCGTACACCCGGTGCTTGGTCCCAGCCATGGTGGTGACCGTCTTGAGTCTGATAAGGCCGAGCCCGACGAGCACCTTTTGCGGAGGATCGGAACTACCCACCGCGAGGAGCGTCTGCAGCACCGTGAGGTGGTCCGGAGCAGCTCCGAGGGCCGCTGCGGCACGACTCGTCGGGCGAGCGGCGTACTGCCGTGCCGCCTTCTTGGATGTCCAGGCTTGGAGCATCTCAAGAGTGGGCCTGAGGCCTTCCAGGATGTCTCGTGCTTCGGTCGGGCTAGTCGTCTCTTCGACCCGCCGGGCGGCTTCGTCCAACCTGGCCGCGAGTCCGACGGCCTCGCGGTTCCAATCGAGGCGGGGACCAAGCCTGCGCCGGGCGGCCCCGATCTCGTACAGTGCCTCTGCCTTGTCCCCGGCGAAGTCGAGGTCCTCTGCGACGGTTGTGACCATCGAGCCGGTCCTGCCGATCGTCGTTGGCGGTTGGACTATGCCGACAGCTCGGCAGTACTCGCCGATTGCCTCTGCCGTCGTCGCTCCCCACGTCGAAGCGACGAGGAGGTAGTCGAGACCTGTCTGGATCGCTGCGCCATCGCCGCCGAGACCGAACCCGGTGCGGCCGATGGCCGCCAGAGCGAGCCCCGTGTCCGGATGGAGCTCGGCTCCCCGCGCAGTCAGGAAGCGGCCCGGCAGGTCGATCGAAAGCAGCTTCGACTGTGCCGAGGACAACCTGTCGATCGTCGGGGTGAGACGCGAGAGATCGAGCGGGGCGATGGCTCCAGGTTCGTGGATCGCCTGGCCGGCCCGCGTCGCCTCCTCGACGTCGCAGAGCCCCTCGGACGCCATCACAATGCACCGGCGGTGGTAGCTCTCGCCCAATACTTCTTCGAGCTTCGTGGCGTTGCACGTCGCCATCACGACGGGTCCGAGGGTGACACGGATACCTTCCATGTCGAGCTGAGCGTCGCCGTGAAGCATCCGTCTTGCGGCTTTCCGGGTCGACTCGTCGGCGGCCTTGTCGAGCTCGTCGAGCACGAGGAATCGCCTTTTGAGAGCTGGTGCCGGATCGAACGTCCACGCCCCTCCGGGGAGCTGGCGCCGACGTCCGAGGAGATCACCGGCGCCGCGGTCCGAAGTGAGCAGGATCGTCTCCGGTTCGCGCTGGGCGAGGAGGCAGCCGATGAGATAGCCGATCGAGGTTTTCATGGTGCGGGTGGACTTCGACCATGCCACGAAGCCAGGCCAGCCGGAGGCGTAGGTGCTGGCAAGGGCCATCTTGGCGATGGCGGCAGAGACCGCCAGGCGCACGAAGGCGCGGTGCTCCTCGCAGGGCAGAAGAGCAAGAGCATCGCTTAGGTCCATGACGCGCACGACTTCAAGGCCGGTGACAGTGCCCTCTACGGTGAGTGCCCAGCAGCCCGCTTCTTGGACGACGTACCCGCTCAGGCGGTCGCAGACTCGACGCACCGACCGTGGAGCCAGGTTCGTTTGCAGTGCGAGCTCGGCGGTTGCGAGGGTGCCGTACTGGCGGAGAGCGTCGAGAACGGCCCGCTCACTTGCGCGCCCACGCTCGGCAGAGAGGGAGGCGAAGGTACCGCTCATGCCGCCGTCCGCCAATCGGTCCTCATCGCTGTCATCTCACCGTCCGCGGCCCCTTGCCGCTGGTCCATCGTACCAAGAGAAAGCGCAGGTCAAAGCGTTGTCCATAGCGCCCTCACCGTCCTTTTGCCAAGCGAACACGCCGCTAGGAGGGCTATTAGAGCGTTCGAACGTGCTGTCGGGCGATGGCGTGCCATAGACACCATCCGAGGCATCCGGCCACGAGCGCCCCGCCGACACCTAGGAGGAGCCCGCCGAGTAAGACGAGGAAGCCGGTGCCAGCGAGAGTCGCGGCAGTCAGCCCAGTGCGTTTCATGGTCCAACCGTGTGAGTGAGCCCTGGCGAGACATACGAGGATTGCCGAGATAAGCACGGCCCACCAGAGGATCACGACAAGGGCCACCAAGGCGAGCACGAAAGCGAGGAGTCCCGCCAACACAAGCGGATGATGGCGCCGTCCAACGAGCCAGCCGAAGACAGCTCCCGCCGCACCTGCTTCGACGACGGCCGCCTGGCGATAGGTCTTTACTCGCTGGTGATAGAGCAGGGGCGAGCTGGTGGCAGGTGGGTGGTCAAATGGCATGGGAGACGACCTCCTCTGTGAGGGTACCCGGCAGGTGTGACGGTGCCTCGATCTCGATTCCGGCGAGGCCGGCCAAGGCTCGCCATGTCGAGACATGCGGCGTGAACTTCCCGGCACGGACCTGGCTGGCGAACGCCTTGCTCATACCTGTCGCCTCGACGATCTCAGAGAGCCTGACGGTGCGAAGTCTTGGCAGGATCTCCCGGCGGAACAGTTCGGGGTCGTACGGATCGTCGCCGTGCACTTTGGACCATTCCGCGAGCGCTCTCTTGCGGGCTGCGATAGCAGCGCCACGTCGTCCCCTGATCTCCGGCGACTGGCGAGGGTCAGCGGCTATGCAGGTCTCGCAACGGACGTGGCGAGGGTTCGTAACAGTTCCTCCGCAGTCGGGACAAGTCCAGAGTGGGAGGGCCACCGGCTCGGACGCCGGCCGTTGGCGGGCCGTAGTAGAGCTTGCCACCAGGCGGGTTGCCACCTTGCGGGCCTTTATGATGGCTTGAGCGTCCCGAACGTTCCGGCTTGTGAGCGGTGTAGCCGGGTGGTACTTGCCGGCCATGACCGCGCCGAGGACATGGGCGACGTGCTCGGCGATCGGGCCGAGCGCCTGGCGCCACTCAGGAAGCGTCTCGGTCAGTCTGTGCGTGAACGGAGCACGGAGGCGGACGTGGCCATCCGAGGTCTCGACGAAGTCAGCCTTGCGGAACGTGCGCTCGGTGACAAGGTCGAGCACAAAGGCTTCGACGGCCGGACGGATCGGCTCCATGACGTCCAGGGCGAGCGACTGGCGACCCTTCGCATCCTTGTGGACGAGACCGAAACCGGGGTCGAGACCGACCGCCTGGCAGGCGAGGATCGCCTCGGCCTCGACGAGGGCGAAAAGGTAGTTCAAGATGCTGTTCACCGGTCGCTCGGCCTTGCGGTTCGAGGCCGACGAGGCGAGGACTGACCGCCTGCCTTCGAAGCGGGACCAGTGGGGCGGGATGCGGCGCCGATCGGCCGGGGCGAAGTGCGGGACTGTTTCGGGTTGGCCCGCCCAGGAACCGAAGTAGAGAGCGGCGCTGGTCGCTTCGAGCTGGCGGATCTCGTCGATCGTGCCGGCCTCCTCGATGGCGAGCACCAGCTCACCGAGGGTCTCGGCGGTGGATTCGTCGCCAAAGCACCGGATCAGGACGTGGCCTTCCCCAGCTACCTTGCGCGAGATCAGCCACCGGGCGATATCGAGGCCGTAGGGCTGGTCGGGGGCAAGGGCCAGAACCCTGCGAAGCCGGGCGTCATCGGTCATTCGAGGCGCCGAGGCGAGCTGCGGGGTCCCGTCAGGACCGAGGACGAGCACTCCAACGCCGAGGCCAGTGCACCATCGGAGTGCGTCGAGGCTGATGATGCCGGCCGCGTTCAGCACGACGAGACGGGAGAGGCCGTGGGTAGCCCGGTCGTAGCGTCGGGTTCGGCGATGCGGACCGACGCCGTCGTGAACTTCGAGAGCACCGCGCTCGACGACGATGCGACAACCGAAACCATCAACGACACAGACGCCAGCCGTGTCAGGGCGGGAGTAGGTCTCGGCGAGCGCCGCCGTGGAATCGGCGATGTCCTCGGGGGTGAGCACGAGCGCCGTCGGAGCGAGCGCGGTCACGACTGGCCCCGCAGGCCGTAGGTGAGCTGTGACAGAGCAGAGAGCACGGCGGCCGTCTCGTCGACGGAGCTGCCCTCTTCGACGAGGAGCCGGATGAGCACCCGGTAGAGGTGCTGGGCGTCGTCGCTCCGAAGGACAAGGGTCGTGGTGCCAGCCGGCTTGGCTAGGTAGCCTCGGGTCTGCATGGGAGTTAAGCCCTCCTGTGCCGGTCCCCGGGGTGTTCGTCGCACCGCCGGGGACACCTATGTAGTGGGAACCACCGTACGCTCGGTTTGGGCTCACAGCGAGCGGTCTCGGTGCCGAACGTCGCCAGAGGGTCTACGCGCTACGGCAACGACCGGATTTCCTCATAACGAAATGTCTTTGAGCCTGCCCGGAGTCATCGCGAGCGCCCACGGCCCGGCTCCATTCTTTGTGATGGCGCGCTCAAGGCGATCCCAGGATTTGACGATGAGAGTCAGCTTGTCCCAACGAGTCATATCTACCTTGCCTGCGAGAAATATGGCACGGATACAACATGCCTTGAGTGCTGCCAGTTCGCCGGGCTTCCTCCGGATTTCCTGGTCGCGTGTGAGCAGTACGAGATCGAGACCTCCTCGTCCGATGACTCGAAGCCATTCCTGGTCCGGCGTCCCGGTCGGAACCTCAGGCAGATCACGATGTCCAGGGTAGACAACGTCCTCTCGCACGGCCGCCAGGGCGCGGCCGATCGCCAGCAGGTTCTCATCGACGAAGAAGCGGGGAGCGACGTCCGACGTCGGCACACCGCCTGCGGTCAGGCGGCTTCGAGCCGAGTCAGCTCGAAGCGAATGGCCTCGTTGACCTCTCGAATCGAAAGCGCGAATCCATCGGCTACCGCCTGGAGGCTCTCCCCGGCTCGGAACTCCTCGGCGATCACGGCGGTCCGCACAGCTCCAACTACAGGCTCGCCAAAGGATCGCCGGGGATCGATCGCCACCGGTGAGGACTTGCCGAGCGGCAGTACCCTCGCGGTGATCTCCTCCCCGTCCTCGCTCTCGGTCTGCCAGTCGACCTGATCCATAAACTGCTCAACTACACGCGAAAACGCGAGTTGCCCAGTTCGCACGACAACCAAACGCAGGGGTTCGTCGAGACCGACCTCCTCCTGCACTCGGGCCACAAGCTCCTTGTTGGCGACAAAGAGGTGCCCTGTGGCAAGTGGGTACAGACTGCCCGACTGTTCCCGCAGCCGCTCAACTACGGGCCGCATGCGAAGCATGGCGACACCTTTGCTGCGATAGCCAGAAAGCAGCTTCGCTTCTACGAACTCGCCCCAGGTCACGATATCGATGCCTGTGGTCTCTGGCCGCACAACGGGCGGGTAGTGCTTGTCACGCCTGTTGTAGCCGTCGATCCAGCGTCTTGCAGTGCCTTGCGGTAGGCGAAGCAGGGCATCGACCCGGGCAAAGCCGTACAACGGGCACGACAAGAGGTCTGATGCCACGTTCACAGCATCCCATGATTCGAACCTCCCAGTCATGATTTCGACCATTGCTCTGTCCGCTCAGCTCGCCTCGATCGTGACGACGATGGTCTCGGGACTCCCAAGGTCGGCGAAAGCGTCTTTGTGGACGTACGTCGTGCCGAAGACGGGTTCGGCGTCTGGGTCCGTTTCGAAGGCGACGAAGCGGGTCGTTTCCTTCGCCTTGTGCAGAGTCGTGGTGATACTCATGGCAGTCCTTCTTTCTCTTGGTTTGTGGGCAAGTCGTCCGTGTTGGTTTCGATCAGCTCTTCGAGGCGCTGCCTCGTCGTCTCGACGTAAGCCGGGTCGAGGTCGCCACCGAGGAAGCGCCGGCCCTCTGTGACGGCTGCGAGCGCTGTCGTGCCAGAGCCACAGCAGGGGTCGAACACGACCTCTCCCGGCTCGGAGACCTGGCGCACCCAGTGTTGGACCGGCTCGACGGCCTGTTGCCACTTGTGGTCGGGCCTGCTTTCGGGGCCTCCGTGCCCCTCGGCGAAGTAGGCGTCGTGGATCCACCTGCGCGGCCTGTAGTCGCCTGCCGACAAGAGCAGCACGGATCGGTGACGCCCGTTGATCATGCGGGAATAGATCTGTGTGTGCCGTCCCGGAAGCAGGTTCACTCCGTGCCAGACCCAGGTGAGGCCACCCTTGGCGAGCAGCTCCATCTCGGTGTCGAGGTGGACGTGCCCGCAGTAGATCGCTGCCAGCCGGCCCGGCTTCAGGACCCGCAGCGCCAGGCGTGCGAGGTCCTCGAACAGCGGGATGCCGGCCTCGTCGTAGGGCGGGTCGACTACGAGACAGTCGATCGAGCCGTCCGGCACGTCGGCCCACACCTCGCGCAGGTCGCCGAGGCGCAGCTCATAAGCGGGGCCTTCGATCTTCGCTGGGACCTTGGTGGACCGGAGCTGCGCTACGCGAGCGTCTCGTGCCCGCTCCTCCGCACGGGAGAGTCCGAGGACGCCGGAAGCGTCGTCACCGAGCGCCGTCAGTGCGGCGCCAGCTCGCCTCGCGTCCCTCTTGGACTGTACGAAGATGGTCGGCGCCGAGCGCACCCGACGGGTGGGCTGTTGGCGCCCGAGCGTGTCGGCCCGGGTTTCGACGTGCGGAATCTCCGCACGTCTCTCCAGCTCGTTTCTCACGGCGGCGACCGTCTTGCCATCGACGCCGGCCATGAGGGCAAGGCGCCGGTCCGAGAGGCTCGGCAGCCGACGCAGCGCCTCGGCGACGAGGTCTCGCCGCTGCGCAGTAGAAAGCTTGCGCCGTTGGACGTTCGAGGTGACGACGAAGGCGATCCGTTCCTCGTCGGAGCCGAAGTGCCGAAGCTGCTTCATGGGCTCTGCAACAGCCGTCCCTTCGGCTCGCAGCTCTGCGACGGCCCGCGCTCGCTGGTGCCCGTCGACCAGCTCGTTCGTCTCGGCATCGTAGACAAGCGGAATCAGGACGCCGCTCTCTGCAATCGACGTCTTGAGTGCCAGGTAGTCGTCACCGACAAGATCCGGCAGGAGCTGCCAGCGGTCATCGGCCACGGCTGATCGGCTCCTCTGTCGCCTGGCGGATGAGGCCGGCACGCATCGCATGCGTACCGTGAGGGATGTTGTGGGCGAGGTCGCTCACCGTGGCCCGGAACACGGACGTCTCAATGCCGGTGGATCGTGCGAGGGCCTGGGCGGCGTCCTCGAAGGCGCCGGCCGTCGACGCCAAACCGGGCTTCGCGTCCCAGCTCTCCCACGCCCAGGCGGTGCGCTCGATCTCGTCGAGAAGGTCGGTCATGCCGCTTCCTCGTCGACGCCGAACAGCTCCCGGAGATCGATCAGCTCGCCCGGGACGAGCACGGCGGCCCGCCGTGGCGTCGGCGCCCGGGTCGGGAGCGTGAGCCCTGCGTAGGTGCGGGCACGGCGACGGTGGTCGAGTACGGCGACGGGAAGACCGGCCCCGCTGGCATCGGCGATCTCGCGGAGGCAGCCGACGCCAACGACACCACCGCGGGTGCCGAATACGACGAGGCCAGAGATCGTCGGGAGCACCCGTGGCCAGGCACGGAGCCAACCTGCGTCGGTCCGGTAGCGCCCCGCGGGGTCGTACAGCTCCACATCGGGAAGGAGACCCCGCAAGGTTGCGAGGCAGTCACGCTCGCGGGCCGTGCCGTAGCTGACGATCGGGTGGGCGCAGTAGATGCGGCGACGAGTCACAGCTTGTCCCACTGACAAGTCACAGCTTGTCCCACTTCGGTCCGGGTCGGATACTACGGGGCTCGGTCCCGCTGACGAGCCATCCCTGCTTGGCGAGCTTCGGGATGGTGCGGTTCCACTGCCACCAGCTCCAGCCCATCGCACGACCAAGCTCGCACCACGTCGGAGCCTGGCCATCTTGTTCGAGTGCTGCGGCCACGACCTCGGCGGCGCATCTCCCGAGACGGTCGGTGTCTTGCCGCAGCTCGGCCTTGAACGCCTGTCGCTCGGCCTTGTCCCGCTTGGCCTTCGCCGCCTTGGCCGGCGCCGAGAGGGCACGCTGGCGAGCGTCGAGGACTGCTGTAGCGACAGCGGGGGGCGTAACACCTTGCCCGCGGGCGAGCAGCCATGCCTTCGCATCGGTGAGCTCGGCGAGCGGAGCTGTGTCGAGCACCTCGCGCTGTGCCTCTGACAGTGGGCGCTCGGCAGCGGGAATCTTGGTCATTGGCGTCGCTTTCTTTCTGTGTGGGCTCTTTCGAGGCGGGCGGTCGCAGCCTCGACGGGTGGCGGCACGGGCAGCCCGACGAGCGATCCCTCGTGGAGGCCGTGCCACAAGTCGGCAGCGGCTCGGAAGCATCGCCACGGGCGCCCCTCTTCGGAGACGTCGATCGGGTGGGGCCGGTAGCGACCGCTCAGCCCGAGGATCACGGCATAGGCCGAGACCACCCGGGGAGCCGCCGAGCGCGTGCCGTCAAGATGGAGAACCTCGGGCGCCTGCGCCAGGGCGGCGAGCTGCATGGCATGCTCGGCATAGGCGTACCTGCTCGTCTTCCAGTCGACGAGAGCGAGGTCGGGTCCGAGGCGCACGAACGCCCAGGCGTCGAGGGTGCCGGCATATCCAACCTCGTCGTTGACGACCGTTGCCTCGACGTCGACCCATTCCAGCTTCCACTCAGCGACGAAACGGTGGAACGAGGCGAGATAGTCGGCCGCCTCTTCGCCCACCTCCGGAAGAGCGGTCCCGCGGGCGACGGCTTCGGCGTAGTGATGGACCTCCGTCCCCCGATTGGCTGCCGCCTGGCCGATCCTGTCGGGCGCTCCGACGAGATGGGCGAGAACCTCGTTAAGGCCTTGCTCTTCGACTGCGGCCGAGAGATCCCCGAGCAGTATCGCTGTGGCGGCAACCTGCTTGTATTTCCAGGTCTCCAATGCCGGCTTGGCGAGGAGCTTCAAGATCGTCGTGACGCTCGGGTACTCGGTCCCGGTGACCGGGTCGAGATAACAACGGCCGTAGGGACGCGACCGTGCGAGCGCCGGGGCGGAGCTGCTGCGGTCGGACGGTCGCCCGGAGGTCGTGCCCGTTGCCCCCTCGACGACAGCCGCCAGTGCGGCGACGGGAACCTTGCTCATCGTGAAGACCTTCTGTTGTTGGTCATGCGATCCGGCCCTGTCGTCGAGCCCGCCGGATCTTGCGGGCGGCGTCATGGGCGGACAGAAGATCACTCAGCTGTCCGCTCGTGAGCGACCGGGCGGAGTCGGCAGGCATACCGACAGCAACGGCGAAGGCGATCTGCTTGTTCGAGGGTGGCCGAGGACGCCACGGTGCGTTGACACGGGCGATGGCCGTGCCGTGGAAGTAAGCGGCCTGCTCGCCGAGAGCCGTCGCCTGGTCAAGATAGAGGTCGGTGCCGAGGGTCTCGACGGCGCCGGCCTTCGCCACGACATGGATCGCCCAGCAGTCGGGCTCCTGCTCGACGAGGACGACGTGGCCGGCATCCCCGAGAGCGATCGCATAGCACCTGTCGAGCCCTGGAAGCGACAGCCAGCGCAGGTGACGTCGGCCGAACAAGTCGACGCTCTCGGCAACGATGCGCTGGTGCTCACCGAGGAGCGCAGCCAGCCGCTCCCGCCGGGTGCGGTCCTTCAGCGCCGTGTCGAGGAGGGACGCCCCGTCGTCGAGGCCGACTCCTGCGAGGTTTCCAAGGGTGACAGGCGAGCGATTCCCGACCCGCCTGAGGCCCGAAAGGTCGTGCAGGTCGGACGCCCCGACGACGTCGAGGATCAAGCAGTCGTCCTTGTTCGGGGCGACGCGGGTCCCTCGCCCGATGAGCTGGGCGTACAAGAGCGAGGACAAGGTGGGTCTGGCGACGACAATGCAGCTCGTCTCTGCGTGGTCGAAGCCCTCGGTCAGTATCGAGCAGTTCACGACCACCTGGGTCGTGCCGTCCCGGTAGCGGTCGAGGACGGCCTGTCGATCGTCGAGCGGCATGGCGCCGTCGATGGCCTCGGCCGGTACGCCGCGGCGCCACAGAGCTGCAGCAGTGTCATGGGCGAGCTGCACGCCGGCTGCGAAGACGATGGTCTGGCGGCCTTCGCCGTGCTCGCACCAGGCGGCGGCGACGATGTCGGGAGCGCCCGCCTTGCCGAGGGCTCTAGCGAGGTCTCCCTCGACGTAGTCACCATGAGACCGGCGGACGGCTTCGGGGGCGAAGTCGATCCCGACCCGGAGGCCCCGGAGGTCACAGAGCCAGCGGAGCGAGATCATGTCGATGAGGTCCCGTTCGTAGACGGGATCCCCGAACACCTCCGTCACGCCCTCACGGTTCGGGGTCGCCGTCCAGCCCGTCACGAAGGTGCCCGCTCCCGAGACGGCGTCGAGGACGGCGACATAGCTGTCGGCGGGCGAATGGTGGGCTTCGTCGATCACAACTGTTCGGAACGGTCCGGCGGTTGCGAAGGCCTCGACGAGGCGACGTCTCCGGTTCGCCCGGGCGAGGGTCTGCACACTGGCGACGACGACCTTGGCGTCGACCTCGTCACGGCCGGCCTGCACCCGTCCGATGGACTTGGCCGGGATGCCGGCGTCAATGAGCTTCGCTTCGGCCTGGCCGAGTAGCTCGTCTCTGTGTGCGATGACGAGGGCACGGCCGCCTCGGCGACGGATCAGCTCACAGAAGACGACGGTCTTCCCCGTGCCCGTCGGCATGGTCACGAGGGCTCGGCTTTGGCCGGCTGCGGCCACCAGCTCGCACGCCTTGACGGCTTCGAGCTGATAGTCACGGAGGACAGGGATGGTCATCACGATCGGCGGTAGTCCCGGCTGCCTGGACCGGAGACGTAAGCGACCGAGCCCCGGCCATAGAGCCCGGCGAATGTGGTCGCATCTCGTTTGAACCGGAGCGTGTGCTGAAAGCCAAAGTCACGTAGGGCGCCGAGGATGCGACGCAGTTCCTCGCCCCCGGCGGTGTCATCGTCAAGGCAGTAGCAGCAGATCGCGTAGTCGCCAGAGCGCAGAGGGTGTACGTCCTTGCCGAGAGCAGTCGAACACTTGGAAACCGGACCGAGTAACCGCTCCTCGGTCGCCGTGGCAATGAGCGACCAGATACGGTCGATCTCGCCGGATGAGACAAAGATGAGCCACTTGCCCGCATCCGAGCACTCGGAGAAATCGTGCAAGGGACCGTCACCCGAGAAGTCGGGATGCTCGGCGAAGAGCCACGGTCTGTCGTAGGTCTTTGACGGGCACGTGACAGGGACGGTGGTCAAGATGCGACCTCCGTGTCCTGCCGCTTCTCTGCCGTGGCCTTCTCCCGCTGCCGGCGCTTCCTCGCCGTGGCCTTGCACCTCGGCGAGCAGTACCGAGCGCCGGCACGGAACACGGGGCGCTTACAGGGCCCGGCCGCACATCTCCGCGGGCTGCCGTCGTCAACCCGGAGCGCTCGGAGCGCCTTGTGAACGTTGGCCTTCGAGATCCGCTCCCCTTCGGCAGCCCGTCCGGCGACGGTGGCCTTCAGCCCGGTGCGACGGCTGAAGGCCCGCTTGCCGAGCGCCTGCGCGTAGTCGATCACCGCCTGCAGCCGGGCGGCGTCGTCGTAGACGGGGCGGCGATCCCTCAGGTCCCCGGGTAGCCCGTCGATGTCTGCATCGAGGACACCCGAGACACGCCCGACATGACGGAATAGCGCCGGCACGACCCAGACCTCCTTGATCGGCTCGTGTTTCGGCGCCATGGACCAGGCGATCGCCTTCTCGTCGAGCGTTGCCAGCACGACAGCATCGATGTTCCTGCGGTCTGTCGTGGCAGGAACCCGAGCGCCCGTTCTCAGGTCGAACCAGGCAAGGTCCCGCCAGCCGGCGAGATCGTCCCCCGGGTCGATGGCGACGACGGCGCCTTGATCCTCACCGCCGTACAGATTGTCCCGAGACGCCTGGACGAATGCCGTCCCGGGCCTGGCCCCGAGAAACCGAGGCAGAGAGTCAAGGACCTCGGGTGAGACGACCGACAGGCGGTGGAAAGCGGGGAAGGCGAGCGCCTGGCCGGCGTCCCATAGCGCTTCGGTGCGAACAGCGTGCAGAGGGTCGCATACCCGGGCGAGCGAATAGTCGACTTCCCTGCGGACGGCGGCGAAGGACCAGGCCCTGCCTTTGCCGTCCTCGGAGCGACCTGCCATGGCTGGCGGGTCGGCGTACGTCCCGCCGAGATTCGCCTCCGTCCAATCCTCGATCTCCGGTCCCGCCGTGCCGAGCGTGCACTGGACATGATGCTTCGCCCCGTAGACGATCGAATGGAGAGGTCGCTCGCTACTGCCCTGCTCCGTCTTCCAGACCGGGATGTCCTCGCCGAACACGCCGAGCGGGGCGAAGAGTGCCAGCAGGTCGTCGACCTCTGCCCACGACAGCTGCCGGGCGGACGACCCGGCAGCAAGGTCGATGCCACCACCTTCGGGCGAGGAGAGAATGACCGAGGAATCGGTGTCCCGGTAGGCGACGATCCCGCCGCGGTCTCGTACAAGCCGGTTGACGATGGCGAGGAGCAACCTGGCGCCGGCAGTGACGGAACTTGCGATCGGGAGGTAGCTCCACGGCCCGGGGCGCTCTCCGATGTCCGAGCCCTGTCGGATCTCGTCGAAGCGCCCGAAGATGCCGAACACCAGCGCGTTGACGATTACCCGCAGCTCGGCGCCAAGGACGGGGTCTTGCTCCTTCACCTTGTGGCGGTGGCGCACGAGGGCGATGGCCGGGTCGTCGCCAATACCGAGCACGAGATCCGGGAGAACAGGGAGCTGCCTGCGGAGCCCGGGCTGGCGGCCGACCGGGACGAGCTTCGTCGCTCTCAAGATGGTCGGCACCCGGCCGGAAACGACGGCGGCGGCCACGACGTCCGGCCAGGTGAAGAACATTCGTCGATCGGGTGAGAAAACGGGGACGACCTCCATACGGCCATCGGGGCGATGCTCGTCCTCCACCTCGATCGGCCACGGTTCGCCATCGGGAACTGTCTCGACGAGGGTGAACCCGAGTCGGCGCCAGACAGCCGGGTTGAGGACGACGGTCGGATTGCCAATCGCCCGTTCGCAGACTGCCCGCAGCACGCCGGTCATGTCTTGGGGCCTCACCGAGGCCGCGGTCACAAAGCGCCACCAGCCGAGGAGGCTGGCGCACATCGGGAAAGCCGACGAGAGGTCTGAGAGCACGCAGTCCAACAGGAGGCCGAAGAGTCGCTCATCCCCAGAGCACCAACCGCCGTGAAAGGACTCGGCCCATGCCGCCAGCTCGGCGTCGGTGAGCTTCAGCTTGGCGATGGGCGCCTCGACACCGAACCGTCCGACGATGGTGGCGGCGAGAGCGCCGGGTGAGGTGGTCCGAGCGAGG
>Ga0181524_10003765_pt1 | contig 14484 bp, 12 predicted proteins | sample PEATcosm2014_Bin_34_FD_119761 | JGI IMG/M metagenome (GOLD analysis project Ga0181524, IMG submission 119761) | Peatland microbial communities from MTU Mesocosm Facility, Houghton, MI, USA - PEATcosm2014_Bin05_60_metaG | ecosystem: Environmental > Terrestrial > Soil > Wetlands > Peat | place...
GCTCGTCGTCGTCAATCGAATCGACGACGATGGCCTCTTTCAGAGAGTACTTTTTCTGGAGGGCCTCTTCCAGCTCCGGGTACGCGCCCGAGGGCACACTGACCGTGATGCGCACGATGCCGGCCGTTTCGGCGCGCTGGAGGAGCCGGGAAATCGTGGACTGCGACATGTTCAGCCGATCCATGATCTGGGTCTGCCGCAGCCCCTGCTCGTAATACATGCGCGCGACCTTGGTCATCAAGCGTAATTCATCGATGCGCGCCATGTTTCCTATCCTTTCACGGCCCGGGAGACCGCATCCAGCCAGCCGCTGTAGAGACGCGCCCGCTCGGCATCGTTCATGCGCGGCTCGAAGCGCTCGACCGGGCGCGGCAGTGCGGCCAGCTCTTCCAGCGACGACCACACGCCGGCCGCCAGGCCCGCCAGCCAGGCGGCGCCCATGGCGGAAACATCCGCCGACGCGCTGCGCACCACCGAGCGGCCCAGTATATCCGCCTGAAACTGCATCAGCAGATCGTTCTGGCTGGCGCCGCCATCGGCCAGCAGGGCGGGCAAAGACCGGGAGAGATCGCGCTCCATCGCCTCGAAGACGTCGCGCACCTGGTAGGCGATGGATTCGATGGTGGCGCGCGCTACCTGGGGAGCGCGCGTGCCGTGCGTAAGGCCGGCGATCAGGCCGCGCGCCGCATCATTCCAGTGGGGCGCGCCCAAGCCCACGAATGCCGGCACCAGGTAGACGCCGTCCGAATCCGGCGCGCTGGCCGCGAGGCGCGCCGCATCCTCGGCCGGATGGGGCAATCCGAGGAATTCGCCCAGCCACTCGACGGCGCCTCCGGTAACCGAGATGTTGCCCTCGAGCGCATAGCGGGTCTGGTGGGCGCGGGACCAGGCGATGGTGGTAGAGAGTCCGCCGGCGGAACGCACCGGATCGGCGGTTACGGTCATCAGCGAAGAGCCGGTGCCGTAGGTGGCCTTCACCGCGCCGGGGTCGAAGATGGCGTGCCCGAACAGGGCCGCGTGCGAATCGCCCACCAGCGAGCCGATGGGAATGCCCTTCGCCAGCCGGCCGGGCCCAGAGGGCGCCCCGGCGCTCTCACCGAAAATGTGGCTCGATGGTTTGACCGCGGGCAGGGCGGCTACGGGAATGGAAAACAGCGACAGCAGCGCCGGGTCCCACTGCAGGCTGCGAAGATCGAGCAGTTGTGTCCGCGACGCATTCGTCAAATCGCAGGCGTGCACCAGGCCGCCGCTCAGGTTCCACAGCACCCAGCTATCGACGGTTCCTATGCACAACTCGCCGTTTGCGGCCCGCTTTTCACCTTCGGGGATATGTTCCAGCAGCCAGCGCGCCTTGCTGGCGGAAAACAGGGGATCGATGGCCAAGCCCGTGCGCTCGCGCAGCAGGGCTTCGACGCCGCGGCGCCGTAATTCGGCGCAGAACGGAGCGGTGCGGCGGCACTGCCAGACGACGCAAGGCCCGGCCGGCTCGCCGGTGCGGCGATCCCACACCACCACGCTCTCGCGCTGGTTGCTGATGCCGATGGCGGCCACCGGGGGGTCGCCGGCTTTTTCCAGGCAAGCATCGACCGCCTCTCGCACGCTGGTCCACAGATCGCGCGCGTCCTGCTCCACCCACGCGGGTTGCGGATAGCGAATCGAAAGCGCGCGCGAAGCCGACGCCACAATCCGCCCCTGACGGTCGACGAGCAGCGCCTTGGTGTTGGTGGTGCCTTGGTCGATTGCCAGGACGTGAGCGTCGCTCATGACCGCACCTTGGCCTCGAGCAGTTCGAGAGCCGCGCCGCAAATGCCTTTCGGAGTCAGGCCAAAATACTCGAACAGCCATTCCGCCGATCCCGTGGGCGCGAAGGTGGGAATGCCCAAAATGCGCATGGGAACCGGGCACGAGGCCGCGACCACTTCCGCGACGGCCCCTCCCAGACCACCACGGGTGGAGTGCTCTTCGACGGTGACGATGCCGGCGGTTGACTCCGCGGCATCCTGGATGACGGCGCGATCCAGGGGGTGAAGGGTCGCCAGGTTGACGACGCGCGCGGAGACGCCCTCTTGGGCGAGGAGTGCGGCGGCTTCCAGCGCGCGGCACACCATGGTCCCGTTGGCGATCAGGGTAACGTCGCCGCCCGGCTGCAATACGGATGCCGCGCCAATCCGGAACCGGTAGCCGGCGGGGTGGACTTCCGGCACCGGCGTCCGGCTCACCCGCAAAAACACCGGGCCCTCGATGGCGGCGGCGGCGCGCACCGCCTGCGCGGTTTCCCCGGGATCGGCCGGAACGATGATGGTCAGGTTGGCGATGGCGCGCAACCAGGCCAGGTCCTCGATGGAATGGTGCGTCGGGCCAAGCTGCCCGTAAGCCAGGCCGGCCGCCATCCCGCAGAGTTTCACGTTGGCTCGGGAATACGCCACGTCCACCTTGATCTGTTCCAGCGCGCGAGCGGTCAGAAAGCAGGAAGCGGCGCAAACAAACGGAATCTTCCCTCCGTTGGCAAGCCCGGCGCCGATCCCCACCATGTCCTGTTCGGCGATTCCCACATTCACCATGCGCCGCGGAAAAAGCTTGGAAAACTGCGACAGGCCGGCGGAACCCACCGAATCGCTTACGACGGCCACGATGCGCGCATCCTCCCGCGCGAGGCTCTCGAGCGTGCGGGCGAAGGCTACCCGGCAATCGAACCGTTCAAGCATGAGATTCCTCGCCCAACTCGCGCAATGCGGCCTCCAACTCCGCGTCGGTAGGCACGTGATGATGCCACTCCGCGCGGTTCTCGATAAAAGAGACGCCCTTTCCCTTGGTGGTGTGGGCGATGACACAGCTTGGCCGGCCCGGCTCGAAAGGCAGCGCATGCAAAGTGTCGAGGAGGGCGTCGTAGTCGTGGCCGTCCACCTCGCGTACGGCCCATCCGAACGCTTGGAACTTATCCGCCAGCGGCTCGAGCCGGACGGTCGTTTCCGTGGGCGCCCCTTGCTGGAGGCCGTTGCGGTCGACGACGACGGTCAGGTTGTCGAGTCCGTACTGGGCGGCGGCCATGGCCGCTTCCCAATTGCTTCCTTCCTGCAGTTCGCCATCGCCGGTCAGCACAAAGGTGCGCCAGGAAGCGCCATCCATTTTGGCCGCCAGCGCCGCGCCCACGCCGACCGGGAATCCGTGTCCCAGCGCCCCCGTGTTGGCCTCGACGCCGGGAAGTTCGGTGCGATTCGGATGCCCGTTGAGCCGGGCCAGCGGCTGCATATACTGTGCCAGCTCCTCCCAGGGGAAAAAGCCTTTCAGCGCCAGCGTGGCGTACAGAGAGCCGGAGCAATGGCCCTTGCTCATGATGAACCGGTCGCGTCCGGGGTCGTTGGGCTGCCGCGGGTCGATGCGCAGCGCACCGAAGTACAGAGCGATCAGAATGTCCGCCGCCGACAGGTCGCCGCCCGGATGGCCCACCCTGGCGCGGTGCACCATGCGGAGACTCTGGCGGCGAACGACGCCGGCGAGTTCGCGAAGGTTGGCGACCTGACCGGGGCCAGGCTGCGCCGCCTGGGGATATATATTCATTTCGACTGGTTTATGCAACCACTAAGTTAACAAGGCAGGCGCGCGCGGTCAAGCCATCTCGAAAGCGGACGCCCGAAGCGATACCATAGCCGTGTGAAGCGCTATAAATGGGGCGTAGTCGGCATGCTGTGGGGCATCTCTTTCTTCAACTACGCCGACCGCCAGGCCGTGTTCGCCCTTTTCCCCCTGCTGGAAAAAGAATTCCACCTCACATCGGTGCAGTTGGGATTGCTGGGCTCGTCGTTCGCCCTCACCTACGGGCTATGCTCTCCCTTTGCGGGAGCCTTGGTGGATCGCATCCGCCGGGTCACCGCGATTCTCTCCGGCCTCTACATCTGGAGCCTCATCTGCATGGCTACGGCGGTCTCCCGCACATTTGGACAACTGTTCGCCTTTCGCGCCGCCGAGGGGCTTGGCGAAACCCTCTACTATCCCGCGTCCATGTCGCTGATCAGCGATTATCACGGCCTCGAAACCCGCTCGCGCGCGATGGGGCTGCACCAGACCAGCGTGTACATCGGCACCGTGGCCGGGGGCTTCTTTGCGGGCCTGGTGGGGCAGCATTATGGCTGGCGGTGGAGCTTTGTCGTGTTTGGCGGGCTCGGAATCCTGCTGGGCGTCTTGCTCCATCGGTTCCTGCTGGAGCCGCGGCGGGGCGCCACCGAGCCCGCGGCGGCGCAGAAGCAGATGGGGGTCCGCGAGACGCTCGCCACTCTGCTCGCCAACCGCACCGTGCGTTGCCTGATGGGTGCATTCCTTTGTGCGAACTTCGTGGCGGTGGTGCTCCTCTCCTGGATGCCGAAGTTTCTATACGACAAGTTCCACATGAACCTGGCGCTGGCCGGCTTTACGGCCACGGTTTTCGCCCAGATGGCCAGCATGGTGGGTTCCCCCGTGGGTGGATGGCTGGCCGACATGCTGCGCAGAAGATCGCCGCGCGCGCGCCTCATCGTGCAGGCCATCGGCGTATTCGGCGGCGCCCCCTGGGTGGTGCTGTGCGCCCTCACCACCTCGACTGTCTGGCTGGCCGCCGCACTCGCGGCCTGGGGATTTTGCAAGGGGATGTACGACGCCAATATCTTCGCCTCGGTGTTCGACGTCATTCCGCCGCAGGCCCGCGGCAGCGTGGCCGGCCTCATGAACACCATCGGCTGGCTGGGCGGAGGCGCCCTGGCGCCGCTCACCATCGGGATTCTCGCCAGCGCCTACGGGCTCAGCGTCGCCATCGCGCTGGCCTCCGCCGTGTATATCCTCTCCGGCCTGTGCCTGCTCACGGCCATCCTGTTCTTCGTAAAGCAAGACGCCGCGGCGCTGATCGCCCCGCGTCGCCTTGTGGAAAGGGTCTTATGAAACTGGCCGCCGCCTTTTGCGCCGCATCCCTGTTGCTGCGCGCTCAGACTTCCGAATTCATAGCCGACCCCTCGCCCACGCCGGCGGTACACGCCTCCACCGTCGTCGAACTGGGCCCGGGCATTCTCATGGCCGCGTGGTTCGGCGGCGCCGCCGAAGGAAGGCCGGACGTGGCCATCTGGGGCGCCCGCAAAGCCGATGGCAAGTGGCAACCCGCGGTGGAGCTGGTGCGGGAGCCGAACGTCGCCACATACAACCCCGTCCTGTTCCGCACCGCTGACAACGTCTTCTGGCTGTACTACAAGTTCGGGGAGTCCCCTTCTTCGTGGACCGCCGGGCGGCTCTACAGCCGCGACGACGGCCTCACCTGGTCCAAGCCCGAGCATTTGCCCGCGGGCCTCTATGGTCCGATTCGCGCTAAACCTCTGGTCCTGCCCGATGGCGCCATCGTCAGCGGTTCTTCCGTAGAGAGCTACCACTCGTGGGCCGCCTGGATCGAGCGCAGCATCGATAATGGCAAGACCTGGACCCGTTACGGCCCCATCACTGTTCCTTTCTCCGAGCCGCCCGACCCCGCCCAGACCTACGGCATCATTCAGCCGGTGGTGGTTCCCATCAGCGGCAAACATTTGCGGTTCTTTGCCCGCTCCGCGCTCACGATCGGCCGCATCTGCGTTGCCGATTCTCAGGACGAGGGCATCACCTGGACCCAGGCGCGCCCTATCGGCCTCCCCAATCCGAACTCCGGCATCGACGTGGTGCGGCTCAAGGACGGCCGCTTCGTGATGATCTACAATCACACCTCCAAGGGCCGCACCCCGCTGAACCTTGCCGTCAGCGGCGACGGGGATGACTGGACCCCCTTCCACGCGCTGGAGAGCGACCCTGGCGAGTACTCCTATCCCGCCATGGTGCAAGGCGCCGACCAAAGCCTGCACATCACCTACACCTGGCAGCGGAAACGGATCAAGTACGTGAACTGGCCCCTGGCCAACGTTCCCAAACCGGAACGCGCAGGCCCGAAATAGGGCAAAAATCCTTGCCCTATTCGGCGCGAAGTGCCCTTGCCGGATCGATGCGCACGGCCCGCCATATCGCCGGAGCCGCCGCCATCGCAGCTACCAATCCGACCAGAACCACGACCGAGACGACCACCATTGGCTCCCAGGAACGAACGTCGTACAGGACGCGGCGTATCCAAACGGCTGCCGCCGCGTAGGCGCAAAGACCTACCGCGACGCCCGATCCGGTCAATAGCAGGACTTCGCCCGAAAGAAGGCTCGCAATTCGCGCTGGCTGCGCGCCCAACGCCATCCGCAGGCCGATCTCACGCGTGCGGCTCTTTACGGCATAATCGAGCGCGCCGTAGAGACCGATGCTGGCCAGCAACGCCGCGATACCGCCGAAGATCGTCGAGAGCCAGGCCAGCAGACGCTCCTGCCAGAGCGACGCTTCCACCTCCTCCCGCAGCGTCCGCACTTCGATGATCGGCAATTCGGGGTCGAGAGAACGCAGTACCTCGCGAACCGGCGCGATCATCGTCTCCGGGCGCTGTGGCGTGCGCACGTGCAGCATGAAACCGGAATCGAATCCCTCGGCCGAGGGAGCGTAGATCGTGGGAGGGACCGGCTCGCGCACCGAGCGATACTTCGCGTCGCTCACCACGCCGACGATCTCATTCTCGGCATTGGCAACGCCGCCCGGCCCGGGGCTTCCGAAGCGCGCGCCAATCGGGTTCCTGCCCGGAAAGAATTGTCTGGCGAGCGTCTGGTTTACGACCGCTGCGCGCGGCACTCGTCCGGCCTGGTCGAACCAGTTGAAATCGCGGCCCGCAAGCACGCGTATACCCATGGCCGCGAAATAATTGGGCGTGACGGCGTTGGCGCTACAGTTCAAGAAATCGGTGGTGGTGAGGCGCGTCCCGGCCGCGCCATAAGTGGCCTTATAACCCGTGCCGCGCATGAGTGCCCGCGAGGCCATTCCGGCCGCGGCCACCGCGGGCAGCGCATTCGTCTTCTCCAAAAGCGCCTTGCTCAGGGCGCGGCTCTGCTCCGGCTTGTAACCCCTCAGACTCGGGTCGATGGTGAACGTCACCACGTGGTCGCGGTCGAAACCCGGGTTCATGGAACGCATGCGATCGAGCGTCTCGACAAGCAGAGCCGCTCCCATCAGGATCAATGTGCAGAGGCCCACCTGCGCCGTGACCAGCAACTTCCGCGGCAGCAGGCGCCGCGTGGTTGCGCGGCCGCCTCTCAGCGTGCTCGCGACGTCGGCGCGCGCACAGCGCAAGGCCGGCGATAGCGCGAATAGAACCGCGGTCAAAAACGTGAGGGCCACGGCGAATCCCAGCACGCGGGCGTCAATGGAGATGTCGACGGCAAGCGGTTGCAGTACGGCCGCCCGGTCGCGAATCGGCGGCAGAGCGCGGACCAGAAAAGGAAGGCACGCGCGGGTGAGCAGAATTCCGGCGACACCTCCCAGCAACGCCAGCAGCAACCCTTCGGTGAGGAGTTGCCGTACGATCCGAGCGGCGTTGGCGCCCAGAGCCAGGCGGATGCCGAACTCCTGCGCCCGGCCGGCGGAGCGCGCCAGCAGCAGACCCGCCACGTTGGCGCACGCCATCAACAGAAGCAGCGCTACCCCGGCCATCAGTAGTTCGATCCCACGGGAGAATTGCGCGCGCAGGGTCGATACTCCGTTGACGATTGACTCCAGCCGCAGGCGGGAATCGATTACGCTCTTTGCCGGCGCTCGCCCCTTCGCCGACGGGAAGATCTGGTCGATCTGATCCTGGTAGACCGCGTGCAGCAATGGGTCGGCCTCGTCGCTGGCGCGCTTGACCGGGACTCCCTGTCGCAAGCGCGCGAAAATCTGCGCGAACAGAGGCGTCGCGCCGGGGCCCATATCGGCGCGTGGTTCGACCACTGAGCGAACCACGGCGCCGGGAACGCGAATGTCGGGGCTGGTATCGACCGTCAGGCCGTTGAAAGCCTCCGGCGATATTCCGACGATCGTGAACGGGTGCCCTCGCAGGATCACGCGCCGGCCCAGAATCGAGGTGTCGCCCCGATACCGCCTCCGCCAGAAGCCGTAGCTAAGCACGGCGTTCATGGCCGCTGTACGTTCATCCTCGACGCCGAGCACGCGGCCGAGATAGGCGTGCACGCCCAGGGAAGAAAAGAAATTCGGTGAGACCAGGTGGACCCGCACACGTTCGATCGAGGTCCCATCCCTGAAAGCCACGTCCGCTTCGCCCTGGCAGATCACCTCGGACAAATCCGCGTCCCTGCCGGCAACGGCATCGCAGACGTCGTAGGGGAGGTCCCACGTGATAAAGTCGTTCGGATGGACATCGACAAGCCGCACCAGGTTCTCCGGATGCGACACCGGCAGTGGCCGGAGCAGCAGGGCATCGACCACACTGAAGATCAGCGTATTCGCACTGATACCGACGGCTAGCAGCAGCGCCGCGGTGGCGGCAAACACCGGGCTCTTTGCCAGGAGGCGAACGCCGAAGCGGAGATCGCGCAGCAAGTCTTAGACTACAATACCGGTTGGCAGGCGAAAGCGCCTGCCCCACACAGGGAGGCCGCTTTGCCATAGGACGCACATTACGCGCTTCGTGTGCTGCGCAAGAGCGCTTCCCGGGTAGCCACAGCGCCGACTGCAACGAAACACGTGACCGTGGCATTATCAGAGTATGAACGTCGCTTTCTACGGCCATGTCCGTCAATATCACAACCTCAAATCGGAGATCGATCGAAACATTCACGCTGTTCTGGAATCGGGCCAGTATGTCATGGGGCCCATGTTGCAGCGGTTCGAGAAAGAGCTGGCCGAGTATCACGGAATGAAGTTCGCCATCGGCGTCGCCAACGGAACGGACGCACTGTGGCTTTCTTTCCTGGCGCTCGGGATTGGTCCCGGCGATGAGTACATCACCACCACCAACACCTTCTTCGCCACCGCGGAGGCCATCTGGATCGCCGGCGCCACGGCCGTATTCGTGGACTCCGACCCGAGGACCAATTGCCTGGATCCTTCCCAGGTCGAAGCGGCCATCACGCCCCGGACCAAGGTCCTGGTCCCGGTTCATCTATACGGCCAGTGCGCCGATATGAAGGCCCTCCGCCAGATCGCCGACCGGCACGGTCTTCTCGTCGTGGAAGACAATGCGCAGGGGATCGGCGCCCGCGGAGACGGGTTCGCAATCGGCCAACTGAGCGACACTGTCTGCACCAGCTTCATCATCCAGAAAAACCTGGGCTGTTTCGGCGACGGCGGCGCGGTCGTCACTAACCACGAGGATGTGGACCGCATCATCCGCAAGCTGCGCAACCACGGGTCCGGCAAAAGATCCTGCCACAGCCCGGGCTACAACAGCCGCCTGGACGACCTGCAAGCCGGAGTGCTCAGCGCCAAGTTGAAGCACCTCGACGAATGGAACGCCCTGCGGCGGAAGTGGGCCGCGCAATACTCCGCGGGCCTGCGTGACGCCGCCAACATCCATCTTCCCTTCGCGGCACCCGGCAACTACCACGTCTATCATCTGTATGTCATCGAGACGAAGAAGCCGGAGCATCGCGACTCACTGCTCGGTTTCCTGACCGCCAACGGCATCGACGCCAAATGTCACTATCCCATCGCGATTCACCAGCAGGAAGGCTATCCCTGGGGCAAGCCGGCCCGCATCGCCGGCCCCATTCCCAACTCCGAGCGCAATGCCGCCTGCTGCATCTCGCTGCCCATGTTTCCCGAGCTGACCGGCGAGGAAGTCGATTACGTCATCGAGAAAGTCCTGGAATGGGACCGGGCGGTGAGGTGAAACATGCCCCACAAATACAAAGTAGTCGTGGCCGGGATGGGCAAAAGGGGGATGCACCACGCCGCCGCCTTCCAGGCCAACGAGCGTTTCCAAATCGCGGGCATTTGCGACACGGATGAGAGCCGGCTGGACGCCGCGGCCGCCAAGCTGGGTGTAGCCACAAAAGGCAGGGACGCCCGCGAGGTTGCGCTTTTCGCGAGGCCCGATGTCTTCTGCTTCTGCACACCGCCGAACGTGCGCGCCGGGATGGTCCGCGTGGGAATCGAAAGCGGAGCCCGGCTCATCGCCATGGAAAAGCCTGTGGCATTGACCAGCGCCGAAGGCTTCGCCATTCGGGACATGCTGGAATCGAGCGGAGTGAAGGCCGTGGTGAGCCACCAGCATCGCTACGGCGCGCACTACCGGAAGGTGCACGAGATCGTGGCCAGCGGCGCATTGGGGCGCGTCCACACGGTCTACGCGACGGCCACGGGGTGGATGATGCACATGCTTTCGCACCTCATCGACTACACGCGCTGGTACAACGGCGGGGCGGAGGCCGAGTGGGTGATGGCCAGCGCCTCCGGCCGGTCGAAGCTGGCGGACCTGCATCCCTCGCCCGACTATATAGCCGGCTTCATTCACTTCGCGAACGGGGTGCATGGAATCGTCGAATGCGGCGCCGGCGCCCCGGACGTGCCGGAAGTCGATTATTGGTGGCGGAAATGCCGGATCGGCGCGCAGGGCCCCGACGGTTTCGCGGAGGTCCTCACCGGCGGCGGCTGGCGCGCCGTCACCAGACAAGGCGCTTCTTCCGGCGGCGGCTCGATGAACTACGATCTCGACATGCCGCCCTACATTCAGGAGATGGCCGACTGGCTCGACGACGAGAAGCGCATCCATCCCTGTAACTTCGAAAGCGCCTACAAAGGCTTCGAAATCATGATGGCCTTCTGCCGGTCGGTCGCCGAAAGAGGCCAGATCAAGCTGCCGCTTACCTCCAGCGCCGACGAACTCGAGATGCTGCGACTCTCGTTGCCGCACCGTCCCGTGCTGCTTTCGATGGCGGAGAACGCGAAGGAATATCGAACGTAGGCGCCGCGGCACTTCCACGCAATGATCCCCTTCACCGTTTGCCCCGGGTGATGGCGCCCACGGTGCCGTGTACGGCCGCAAGGTAATCTGATGGCTTCAGCACGATCTGCATCCCCCGCGCGCCCGCCGACACGGAGACGGCATCGAACAGTTCCACCGTCTCGTCCACGAACACCGGATACCCCCGTTTGCAGGCCAGCGCGGTCACCCCGCCGCGGACATATCCCGTCAGCGGCTGCACTTCCTTGAGGGGCGCCAGTTCCATCTTCCGATCGCCAGTGAGCCGCGCGAGCGCTTTTTCGTCCAACTCCATGTTCGCTGGTACCACTGCCAGGCAAACGCCGTTTCGGTCTCCTCGCGCCACGAGCGTCTTAAATACCTGTTCCGGAGGCAACCCGATCTTGCGAGCCACCGTCTCCGCTTCCAAGGCCGCCGGATCGACTTCGTACCCGCGCAACTCGTATCGTACGCCGAGTGTATCCAGCAGCCGCACTGCGTTGGTCTTCATGTTGTTCCGCTTTGTTCAGCGTAGCGTAGCAGGTTCGTCTCCGGCGGTCGGTTTCCGACTCGGCGGTATGTGGCCATCTGGACCGCCATGAGCGGTCGCAAGCGGTGGTTTCGATATGGTATGGTGAAATCACTATATTGGTCTTTGGCAATGAGCGAAGGGCCGTCCTTAAAACCGTTGATATGGGTCGGATCAAGCCGCAAAGATTTGCGCGAGTTCCCCGAGCCCGTACAAGATCACCTGGGCTATGCCTTGTACGTAGCCCAGCGCGGTGGCAAACACCGCGACTCGAAACCACTGAGCGGTTTTGGCGGGGCAGGCGTACTGGAAGTGATCAGGGACTTTCGCGGCGATACGTTTCGCGCGGTGTACACTGTGCGGCTCGCCGCGGCGGTGTACGTTCTCTACGCCTTTCAGAAGAAATCGAAGACCGGAGGCGAGACCCCGCGCCGGGACGTCGAACTGATTCAGCAGCGGCTGCGCGACGCCGAACAGATTGCAAAAGAGAGGGAGCGATGAGCGGGAAAAGATATGAAACCGGAAGCGGCAATGTGTTCCAGGATATCGGCTTGCCGAATCCGGAAGAACACCTGGTCAAAGCGCAGCTTGTGTTCAGAATCGACGGGATCATCAAAGAGCGGTGTTTGAAACAGATCGAGGTGGCCGATCTGTTGGGCGTCCGCCAGCCCGACGTGTCCAAGATGCTGCGGGGGGAATTCCGCCAGTTCTCCGTGGAGCGTCTTCTGCGTTTTCTGGTGGCGCTCAATCAGGACGTAGAAATTGTGGTGAAGCCCCATCGCGACAGAAGCAACGCTCCGGCATTGCACGTCTCTTGAAATGCTCCGGGCGGGAAGCAGGTCTTTTCAATACCGCCCGACGAACGGCGAGCCCCGGGGGCATAAGCACGGAATGGCGATACGTCCGTGAGGCGCATCAAAAGCGGTCGCAAGCCCCATGCATGGCCATCTGAAAGATGTTGGCCAGATGCCGCTGCGGCGCGGTTCCAAATCGGTTACCATCGGGTGGAACGGTAAAGCCGAGATCATGGGCCGACAGAAAGCTATAACACTTCACGCGGAAATCAAGCGTCTGCTCGGTTATGGACAACACCAGCCTGATAAGGAGATTCTGAAGCATTGGAGATTCGTTGCGACTCGTGTATGCAAGCCATGCTGGGAACTTCGGTACTGCCCGTACGGTCCGCTGGTTGAGCAGGCCCCTTTGCTGCCGGGTACGCGTGAAGAGGCAGTACTGCATCACGAATATCTGAAGGAGTGTCTGCGAACCGGACAGCTCGCGGACGGTCGCCCGGTCGACGCCGCAAGGCGGAAGGTATTCCAGCAGCAGATCAGGGCGTTCAATCCCAAACGCTACCCGCAGAGTATTCCACGAGTAATTGCCGATATGGGGTGCACAGTATTTGGCCACATCTGTCCGGTAGTATTTGCGGCGGAGGGATTCACCGAGACAACAGAGGGCCGACGGACTGGCCGCTACATTCCATTCCGAATCAAGATGCGTGTTGTTCGCCGCGATAACTATACCTGCCAACACTGTGGCAAACACCTCAAGGACAATGAGGTGGAGTTCGATCACGTAATCCCTTTGGCAAAAGGCGGTAGCAGCGAGGAGCACAATATCAGACTCACCTGTCACGATTGCAATGCAGACAAATCCGACAAGGTCGAGGTCTGAGACCTTACTTATTGGCGCCTGTCAACCGTCGCTCGCCTTACCGCGCCCACCTCACTTCTTCGCCCCCGCCGCCCTCGGCAGGCTGATCAAGTTAGCCAGTAACTGGTACGCGCCGTCGGTTCCGGCGGGCAGTTGACGCCACAGGCCGAGGCCCAGATAGATCCACCGGCCCTTGCCGTACCGTCCTTCGACTAATGACCCGAGCTTCTCTCCCGGGTTATCCTTGAATGAGTCAGTCATCGACACCAGGTCGGTGTACTTCGCGTCCTTGTCTCCCAGGAAGTAGAGGCCGCGCTCCTGCACCCATCCGGCCCAGGTCGCCGGGCCGATCTTGTTCGGATAGTTGAACACCGGGTGCGCCGGCGCCAGCACTGTGACGGGCACCGTCTCATCGCACACGCGGTTCCCGCTGACCCGCGCGTGGTACGGACCGTATTCCGCCTGGTTGAATTCCATCTTGTTGTACTGAACAATGACTGTTCCGCCGTGTTCCACGTAATCCAGCAGGCGGCGATTGTAGGCGCGCAAATCGGCGCGCCGCTCGTACGCGCGGACGCCGGTCACAATCACGTCGTGCTTCGACAGGTCGCCCCACGCCAATTCGTCCTGCTCGATGAACGCCACCTTCGCGCCCAACTGCTCGATGGCCGGCGGCACCTGGTCGCCGACGCCCACAATGTAGCCGACATTGAGGTTGGGTGCCACCTTCACGTCAATGACTCTGAGCGCCGTCTCGGCCGGCTTGATCACCTGCCGGCGTTCCACGTGCGGATACTCGATTTCCTGGTACCCGTTGGCGAACTTCTCGTCCCCGGCCGCCGCCGATGTCACCACGGCGCGCAAGGTGTACTCGCCAGCCTTCACCTGCGCCGGCGCCGTGATTTCGAAGCGCGCGGAGAGCGACTCGTCCTCGTGCGCGAAGCTCAGGGCCACGCTCGCGGGCGTGGCCTTCCATCCCGCCGGCGGCTCCAGCGCCACGCTGGCCTGCGCCGCGCCCTTGGTGCCGTTCGTCACGGAAACGTGGATCTCGCGCTCGACGGGTTTCACGGCTCCTCCGTCGGCCACCGGAATCACCGCCAGCTCCGGCGTCACTCTCACCGAGAAAGCCGGAACCACGTTCAGCTCCATGCGCTTGTCGCCGAAGTAGATGTCCTTCACGTAGCGGAATTCGACCGGCAGTTCCTTGGCGACCTCGACATCTCCCGCCTTCACATGCAAGGTGACCCGAAACGGCGTGGGAGCGAACGGAACGCCGAACGGCACGCCCGCGTCGAAGATATCGATCGCCGGGTTCGACGGGTGCTTCCAGTAATCGTCGTGGAAGTACGGCGTGGTCGGCTTCGCACCCTTGGGGATGTGCGCCTCCACCGTGCAAGAGTAAACGCCGTCCTGCTTCACCGACTCCGGCTGGCATCGGCCGGGGGTGTCAAAACCGGCAATCGCCACGCCCGTCACGCTCACGTCCACCGCGCCC
>Ga0181524_10003766_pt1 | contig 14484 bp, 13 predicted proteins | sample PEATcosm2014_Bin_34_FD_119761 | JGI IMG/M metagenome (GOLD analysis project Ga0181524, IMG submission 119761) | Peatland microbial communities from MTU Mesocosm Facility, Houghton, MI, USA - PEATcosm2014_Bin05_60_metaG | ecosystem: Environmental > Terrestrial > Soil > Wetlands > Peat | place...
CTCTTGTTGTTGGGAGAGAGCGAAAGGATGCTGCGGAGAGGTTCGAGGCTTCCCACCCTTTCGCCAGGAAAAAGGCGAAAGGATGGGGCACGGGGCTCTTGTTGTTGGGAGAGAGCGAAAGGACGCTGCGGAGAGGTTCGTGGTTTCCCACCCTTTCGCCGGAAAGAAGGCGAAAGGATGGGGCACGGGGCTCTTGTTGTTGGGAGAGAGCGAAAAGACGCTGCGGAGAGGTTCGTGGTTTCCCACCCTTTCGCCAGAAAAAAGGCGAAAGGATGGGGCACGGGGCTCTTTTGGAGGAACGGACAGTGGTAGCGGCTTCGGGTAGCCTTGGACGTGCTCCACGTGGATCATTTCGTTGGTGGCGCGGAAGGCGAGGACCTGCGGTCGGCAGGTTGAGCGTGGACGCACTATGATTCTGGGATGCGCGGAACCAGTTCGCCAACGAGACCTCGAACGCTGTCTCCACGGCTACCCATCGATACTGGGCTGCTGAAGCCGGGATTGCGGCTGGCGGTGGGGGTTTCCGGCGGCGCGGACTCGGTGGCGCTGCTGCGCACCCTTCACGAGCGGAGCGGCACGCTGGGGCTGGTGGTGCACGCGGCGCACCTGCACCATGGGTTGCGCGGCGAGGAGGCGGATGGCGATCTGGACTTTGTCCGCGCACTGGCTCGGGAGTTGGGTCTGCCGTTCCACGAGGGCAGAGTGGATACGAGGGCCGAGGCAGACAAGGCTGGGCAGACCATTGAAGAGGCGGCGCGGCGGCTGCGCTATGGATGGTTCCGCCAACTGATGGCCGAGGGCGAGGTGGAGGCCGTGGCCACGGCGCACACCCGCGACGACCAGGCGGAAACGGTGTGCGCCAAGTTTCTGCGCGGAGCATGGACGGAAGGGCTCTCCGGGATTCATCCGGTGGTTGCGTTTGCGGAGGGGCGGATTGTGCGTCCGCTGCTGGGGGCGACGCGGGCCGAGGTGGAGGCGTATCTGAAGGAATTGGGGCAGGGATGGCGGGAGGACTCGTCAAACCGGCACTTGAGCTTTACGCGCAACCGCATCCGGCACGAGTTGCTGCCGCTGCTGGAGGGCTGGAACCCGCAACTGCGGGAGCACCTGGCGCAGATGGCCGCGCTGGCCCGCGACGAAGAGGCGTGGTGGCAGGCCGAACTGGCGCGGGTGGCGCCGCAGATGGTGAGGTGGGGACGGCCGGTGCGGGGTGGCGGCCGGGCAGGCGGGGATGGTGTGGCTGTGGACGTGACCAGGCTGGCCGCGCTGGCTCCGGCGTTGCAGCGGAGGCTTCTTCGCCATGCGGCGGGGCAGTTGGACGTGGCGCTGGATTTTCTGTCCACCGAGGCGCTGCGGGCGCTGGCGCTTGAAGGCCGCGCCGGGCAGAGATGCGAATTGGCGCAGGGGCTGCGCGGCGAGCGCACCCCGCGAGAACTGCGGCTGGCGGTGGGGGCGATTTCAGCGGCGGGAAGGGGCGCGGGGAAGGCCATTCCCGAATACACGGGGCCGATTCCCGGCGAAATTACGGCTTCGGCCTTCGGGCTTCGCCTGCGAATCGAGGTTGCGGCATCGACCGCGAACGACGAGGGCCAGGGGACGGGCTCCGGCCAGACTGGTTCCGACAGGACGGGGCGGTTGCGCAACTGGAGGGCGGGCGACCGGGTGCGGTTGCGCTACTCCGGCGGGCCGCGCAAGGTGAAGGAAGTGCTGGAGCGGCTGCGGGTTACGGGAAGCGGCCGGGCGGTTTGGCCGGTGCTGGAGGTGGATGGCCGCATTGTGTGGATGAAGGGCGTGGAGTTGGAGCCGGAGGCGGGAATCGGGGTTGTGGCCACCGTCCTGGAAGGCGGCGTGGGAGGTGAAGGGTCAGAGGACTGAGCCTTTCCGGAATGGTTCCTGCGGGAAAGGGCGACGGCAGGGATTCCGGCGGGGAAACCGGAGCGAGAAAGTTCCAAGTTTTTTGCGGCTTGGGAGTACAATCGAGGTTACTGCTTCCCCTGGCGGTGAGAGAAGCTGTGCACGCCGCGTGGGATTCGTGTACTTTCTGTGACTTTGAGGCTGATTCAGGCGTCTATTAAGGTGATGTGGGCGGTGTTGGAGATCCTGTTTGGTGGGTTTTCCCCCGCTGGGAAAGAGGAATTCTGGTGAATTCGACCGCTAAAACGATCATGTTCTGGGTGTTTATCCTCATCTGCCTCATGCTTCTTTGGGGCGTGGTGTCGAGAGGCGCCAACATGGGCAAGGACACTGAGATCGGTTACTCCGATCTAATGGACAAGATCGACGCGGGACAGGTGCAGGACGCCACCATCCAGGGTACCGAACTGCGCGGGCACCTGAAGGGCTCGAAGGATCAGTTCCATACCACCATTTCAGCGAACAGCACCGACAGCCTGACCAAGGAACTGCGCCAGTACAAGGTAAATTTCACCATCAAGGATCAGTCCAGCAACCTGCCGTTGCAGGTGCTGTTCAATATTGGCCCGTTCGTGCTGATCATTGCCGTCTGGTTCTTCTTCATGCGGCAGATGCAGTCGGGCGGCAACAAGGCGCTGTCGTTCGGCAAGAGCCGGGCGCGGCTGCTTTCGATGCAGCAGAAGAAGGTGACGTTCAAGGACGTGGCCGGAGTGGACGAGGCCAAGGAAGAGCTGAAGGAGATCATCGAATATCTGCGGGAGCCGCAGAAGTTCCAGAAGCTGGGCGGGCGGATTCCCAAGGGCGTGCTGCTGGTGGGTCCTCCGGGAACCGGCAAGACGCTGTTGGCGCGGGCCGTGGCCGGCGAGGCGAACGTACCGTTCTTCTCAATTTCCGGCTCCGATTTTGTGGAGATGTTTGTGGGCGTGGGCGCCAGCCGCGTGCGCGACCTGTTTGAGCAGGGCAAGAAGAACGCTCCCTGCATCATCTTCATCGACGAGATCGACGCCGTGGGCCGTCATCGCGGCGCGGGATTGGGCGGCGGGCACGACGAACGCGAACAGACGCTGAACCAGTTGCTGGTGGAGATGGACGGATTTGAATCGAACGACGGCGTGATCCTGGTGGCGGCCACCAACCGGCCCGACGTGCTGGACCCGGCGCTGCTGCGTCCGGGGCGCTTCGACCGCCGCGTGGTGGTGGGCCTGCCGGACGTGCGCGGGCGCGAGGAGATTCTGCGCGTGCACGTGAAGAAGGTTCCGGTCTCCGACGACACCAATCTGAACGTGCTGGCTCGCGGAACGCCGGGTTTCAGCGGCGCGGACCTGGCCAACATGGTCAATGAGGCCGCGCTGAACGCCGCGCGCGTGAATCGCAAGCAAGTGACGATGTACGACTTCGAGCTGGCCAAGGACAAGGTGCTGATGGGCGCCGAGCGCAAGTCCATGCTGCTGACCGAGGAAGAGAAGCGAGTGACTGCGTATCACGAGGCGGGGCACGCGCTGGTGTCGTTCCGGCACGTGCACTCCGACCCCATTCACAAGGTCACCATCATTCCCCGCGGCATGGCCCTGGGCGTGACCATCTTTCTGCCCGGCGACCGGCACAATTACACGCGGGAGTATCTGGAAGCGAACCTGGCCATTGCCTACGGCGGACGGGTGGCCGAAGAGATCTTCCTCAACCAGATGTCGACCGGGGCGGGCAGCGATATTGAAAGCGCCACCGACCTGGCGCGGCGCATGGTGTGCGAGTACGGCATGAGCCGGCTGGGTCCGCTGACCTTCGGCAAGAAGGAAGAGCAGATCTTCCTGGGCCGGGAGATCGCGCAGCATCGCGACTTCAGCGAAGAGACGGCGCGGCAGATCGACCTTGAAGTGCGCCGGCTGATCGACGAGGCCTACCAATCGGCTCACTCGATCGTCGAGTCGCACGCGGACGCGATGCACCGCATTGCAGCGGCTCTGCTGGAGCGCGAGACCATCGACGCCGAAGAGGTGAAGATGCTGATCGAGGGCCAGGAGTTGCCGCCGCTGCGCTCGATCCTGGCCTCGCCCAGCGACACGGGCGGCAGCACGCAGCAGGTGCTCAAGCCGGAGAGCCGCGGTCCGGGCTATCCCGAGGGTTCGCCTTCGCCGGCATAACGGCATATCAACTTTGCTTCAGACGAACGGGCCATCCGCCGCGGCGGATGGCCCGTTTTGTTGATATTCGGCCTGGGGGAATGGCGGTCGACGCGAGTTCGTCAAAGCAGCCCTGGAAACAAGGCCCCGGTTTCGCGGCGGTAGTCGCGATAGTCCGCGCCGAAGGCATTCATGAGATTCGCTTCTTCGAGGCGGATCTTGCGCAGATAGGCGAATACGGCGAGCGCCAAGCCAATCAGGGCGTGCAACTGGCCCGACACAGTTGCGGCCCCGGCATACATGGCGAGGAGCGCGGTGTAGATGGGGTGGCGGACGAAGCGATAGGGGCCGCCGCACAGGGCAGGCCGGCTGAAGCGGCGCTCGGGGACTGATTCGAGGCCTTGTGCCGGCCAACGCAAAGGCGCTTCAGCGTCTTCCGAAGACCCTGTAGGAGACGCCGGCGCTGAAGCCGTAGGGCCAGAGGTTGGCGGTGGAACCGGTGGCCGATTCCGACCATCCGAGCCATTGCTGATAGTCGAAGTCGGGGAGCCGGACGTTGATTCTATTGGTCATCCTGATGTCCAGGCCGCCGCCATAGGCGAGGGCGGTATAGCGGCCCCAGCCGACGTTGTTCTCGAAGTTCATCTTGCCGAATCCGACCAGCACCTTGGCATAGGGGGTTATGCGCCGGTAGCGGAGGCGGTAGATGGGCAGGCGGGGCCCGATCAGGTAGTTGTCCTCATAGATGCCGTCGAGCTGGTTGAAGCGCAGCCAGCGGCCCTCGGCCTCAAACTGAATCCAGGGGGTGAGCCTCATGTCCACAAAGGCGCCCAGGCCATAGAGGCGGTTGGTGCTCTCTTCCGGGATCCCAAATCCCGCGTAGTCGGGCTGAAAGGCAGAGGCTTCGCCGCCGGCGGTGATGGAAAGCCCCCGGTCGAAGGCCGAGGGGACCACCTGGGCGCGGGCCGACAGGGCTCCGGCAACAAGCAGGAGCAAGAACGAAGCGGTGATCGATGGTCTCATCATCACAAGGTACGTGGGCACAAGATAAGTCCAGTCCGGGGAGGTCTGAGGGCGTTTTGCGAAAAGGTCCGGCCTCGTTCGGGGGTGTTGCATTCTGTCGAGGTGATGCCGGAAGACGCAATATCCGCGGGAGTGGACTTCAATCGGACTCCATGGAGGAGCCACTGGCCGGGATGAGCCGTGCGGCGCAAACCGGCCAGGAACTTCCCGAAGTCTGTCCTACTGCGGGTTGGGCGGCGCTGCCGGGGGCTGCTGCTGGAGCGCGGCGGCATCGCCGGCGCCGTGTTGATCCGCAGGCGAAGGCGACGGGGGAGCAATGTCCTGCGTGGCCGGGGATTGGCTGCCGGCGGGTGGCTGAGCCCCTGAACCAGAAGCGGCAGGCGGAGCAGCGGGAGCGGTTCCGGCTGCCGGCGGCTCGAGGCGGGCCAGGTCATAACGCTGCAGCTTGTAGAAGATCGGCGTCACCTCGAACGGCATCTTGTCGCGGGCGTTCATGGGCGCGTAGACCTTGGCGCTGAGCATGTGCTCCTTGTCATCCCATGGATCAGTCTTGATCCAACTGCCCAGGGGGAGGGCCGCTCTCTGGGTAAGGTCGTCCCAGTTCAGCTTGGGCGCCAACCTCTGCAGATCGGCCATCCAGGGGGTTCCGTCGGTCTTGAGCAGCGAATCGCCCAGCTTGGGAGTGTTGAGACCCTTGAGAGCCTTGGCGCGATCGGCCAACTGCGCATAGTAGAGGCCCGCGCTGGGCAGCTTGTCCTTGTACATGGAGTTCTGCAGGTACTCCATGGCCTTCTTGGCGGCTTCCGCGTTGTCGTGTTCGGAGTGGTACATGTCGATGCGCTGGAAGGTGGAGGTGTCGGGGAACATCAGGCGGTCGTTGAAGGCGTAGCGGGTGTCGATATGGTGGCCCATGGCGATGTGGGCCAGCTCCATGGCCACCACCGAGGCGATCGATTCCTCGTTGGGCAGGGTGTCGATGAGTCCCTTGCTGATGAGGATGGTGTTGCCGACCGTGGTGGTCTCGACGGTGGTGGAAAGCAGGATGCGGGTGTGGATCTGGTCGGTGAAGGCCAGGTTGTTGGGAACCACCAGGTTGACGACGATTTGATCCAGAATCTTGTTTTCGTAGCCGCCGGGATTGAGCTGCGCCACCAGGCCGGCTTCGACGAGGCGGTCGATGACGTTGTTTTCCGCCTGGGTGACCCAGGCGCGGGAGGCCTGCAAGGGGCCTACGTCCTGGGAGTCAGGGCTGTTGTCGACGGCGTCGTCCACCCTCACGCTTACGTTCTCGCTATCCCGCGTTGGCAGCTTGAGGGAGTAGCCCCAGAAGTGGGTCTGGGCTTTGAGCCCGACCGTCTTCTCGCCTTCGATGCGCGTGGTCTCCTCGACATAAACGGCCACCGGCAGCCATTCTCCGGGCTGCACGTTCACGCGCCAACTGTCGAAGTGGAAGTAGTACTTTGAGGAATCTTCGGAACTGGGCCCGGTGTAGGTGCCGTTGAAGCGGACCACGTTGCCGTCCTGGTCCTCGATCCAGATGCGGCCAAAGAAGCGGCCCATGCCGCCGACCTTGGGATGGACGTCGAAGACCGCGGTGCGGACGGAGCCGAGAAACTCGCGGCGGACAAAGCTGAAGACGTAATGGTTCTTGTCGAACCCGGTGGGGTCGAGGAACATCATCTGCATGAAGCCGTTGGGATTATAGGTGAACTTCTCCAGCCCCAGGGCCTTGCTGAGCCCGAGCATGGAATCCAGCGAACCCTTGAAGAAGCCCCTGTTGGATTTGGTGGGCCGGTCGTTGAACTCCTTGTCGACGAAGCCCTTGCCGAAGTCGACGCGGCTCAAGAGGTACTGGTCATTGACCGGGATCTCGTAGAGCTTGACATCCGGCCTGGTGTCCTGGATATAGGTCTCCACCAGGGGCGTGCGTTTCCGAATGGCCTTGATGACTTCCTTTTCGCGCGTGATGGCCTTATCGACCAGCGCGGACTGGTCGGCGGTAAGAGGGTGGGAAGGTTCGTACGCCGGTTGCTTCTTTGCGTACGCGCAGGCCGCACCCACGGAAACGATGAGTAAGGTAAGGGCTATCTTGCGAAACGTCATTTAGAGCTCCTAGCGTGAATTCTTCCCGGTCTTTCTCTGGCCGCAAGCGCCGTTTCGGCATCGCGCGGCTGAGCCCAGCCTTCTTGCTTGTTCAATCTAGATGGTACCTAGATGGTACTACGCCAATTGAAACGTGATGGTGATGGTGGTGGTGGCGTCAACCGCCTGACCGTTGCGCGTGGCCGGACGGAAGCGTATCTGCTCTGCCACGCGGCGAGCCTCTTCATCGAGGCCGTGGCCCAGGCTGCGCACCACGCCTTGTATCAGCACCTGGCCGGAGGCGGTAAAAGTGACGCGCAGAACGACATCGCCCTGGATTCTCAGTTGCCGGGCTTCACTAGTGTACTCGACGGACGGCTTGGAGATTACCTCGAGGGTGGTGGCAGTGGGCGCGGTGACCACCTGCTGTTGGACGGGCGCGGCGGCGACTGTGGCGGGAATACCGGCCGAGGCCACCCTGGCGCCGGCGTAACTGTTGGTTGAGCCGGTACCGGAGGCGCCGGGAATGCCGGCGGAGGCGACTTTGCCGACCACGCCGGCGTTGGAGCCGGACCTGGTGGTGCTATTGCCGATGCCGGTCGAGCCCACGATTCCATGAGGCGCGACTGACGGGCCATTCATGCCGCCATAGGGGTTGCCGATGGCGGCCACGGTGGCCGCTCCCCTGGCGTTGGGATTGGGCGTGACGCCGAAGGTATCGCCAAAGTGGACGGGTTTGGTCGAGGGCTTGACGCTGGTGGACTGCGCCGGCATGGCAGCGGTGAGGGCGGCCTTGGGCTGCGGCGCCAGGATCACGGCGGGCTTGGCCGCCTTGATGGCCGGCAGAGCCACCTTGGCTTCCATCTGAATGGGTTTCAGATCCGGCTTGGGCTCCGGCCTGGGAACATGGATCTTGGGCGCCTCGAGCCGGACGTCAGGCAGCTTGGGCGGCTCGGGCGCCTTGATCTTGGGCGGCTCGGGCAGCTTGGCCTTGGCGGGCGGGGGCGGCGTGAGGGGAACGATCAACACCGTTTCCTCATACTTGTGTTCGATGACCTTCCTGGCCATGGAACCCATGTAGATCGCTAAGGCAAGAACCGTTCCGTTGATCACGATGCTGGTAAAGAACGATCCCGGGCTTCTCTCTGGCTGGGGAAGCAAACCGAAGTTGGTCCGTCCTGGGGTGTAATTCACAGGCATGGTATCAGTCCTCGTTGGTGTCCGTTAAGTCGGGTCAGGGTTGTAAGACGGGTCAGAATCGAATTTTGGTTACAGCAGAGACAATCGGCAGCAGCGGAACGCCGAACATGGCGCGCGGGGAGTTTTTCGAATTCCATCCGGTTTGTTAAAGAGCTCTGAAGAAGCATCATCCGTGGCGCGAGAAAACGCAGCCCGCGCCTGACCCCGCGGCATCGATGCAAGGCGATTTCCAGAGTGCTGGAAGGCACGGATCCGGCGCGCAGCCGGTTTGCCGCGGCTGGCCCGGCCGGCTGCCCCGATGGCAGTTGTCCATCGGCAAACGCGACGGGGGAAAAGTGGAAATGTGTCCTCATCATGGTGGCGCCTGAGCAGGGGAAACGGGGGAACCTGCGGGCAGGAATTGCCTTGACCTGCTCCGCGCTATACAGATTGTCAGATGCACAAACCCGGTGCATTGCGCCGCTCCAATTTATATCCAAGGCCATCCGGGAGGAAATCCGCAATCCCTCTTTTTGGTTATGGAATCTTCCACCCGGCATTTTGCACCATGGCGCGGGCAACACCATGCCCCCGCCGAAATCGAGCGGCACATTTGCCAATAGGGTCAGCCGCCTGCGCGGCGGTCGGAGGCTGGCGGCTGGACGCACGCCAACCCTGCCCTACTGTATTAGACTCAAGGTAAACCAAAGTGCTCAGAAAGGACAGTACTTTTGTGAAAATATTGATCACAGGGGGGGCGGGGTATATAGGTGGAACTGTTGCCGGCCTTCTTTCCCAAAACGGGCACAAACCAGTTGTTTTCGACAACTTGAGCCACGGCCGGCGGGAATTGATTCCGCAGGGCGTGGAATTTGTGGAAGGCGAGCTTTCGGACCGGGGGGCTCTTGAAAAGCTTTTCATGGACGGCAAAGAGCAGGGCCAGCCCTTCGACGGCGTGCTCCACTTTGCCGCCCTGATTGAAGCCGGCGAGTCCATGGTGCGGCCCGAGATCTACTTCCGCAACAACACCGCGTCCACCCTGAGCCTGCTGGAGGCGATGCTGGCCCACGGTCCGCGGCGGCTGGTCTTCTCCTCCACCGCAGCCGTCTACGGGGAGCCGGAGACGGTGCCGATCGGGGAGGATGCGCGGCTTCTGCCCAGCAACGCCTATGGCGAGTCCAAGCTGCTGGTGGAGCACATGCTGGGCTGGCTGAACCGCATTCACGGGCTGCGCTACGCCTCGCTGCGCTACTTCAACGTGGCCGGAGCGCCGGAGGGACCGAATGGGGTGACGCGCGGCGAGGCACACGAGCCGGAGTCGCACCTGATCCCGCTGATTCTGGACGTGGCGCTGGGCCGGCGGCCGTCGATCCGCATCTATGGCGAGGACTACCCTACGCCGGACGGGACCTGCATCCGCGACTTCATCCACGTCTCCGATTTGGCCGACGCGCATCTGCTGGCATTGGACGCGCTGGGGACGGCCGAGAAGACGAATGGCCGGCTAATCTTCAATCTGGGCAATGGGCAGGGCTTCAGCGTCCGGGAGGTCATCGAGTCGGCCCGCCGGGTGACCGGGCACCCGATTCCGGCTGAGGTCTATCCCCGGCGCGCCGGCGACCCGGCCGTGCTGGTGGCCAGCTCAGAAAAGGCCCTTCGCGAGCTGGGGTGGAAGCCGAAGTACACGCAACTGGACGAGATCGTTCGGACGGCGTGGATCTGGCATCAGAAGCGGTACGCTTGATTGGGCGGTTTTGCGCTTTTGAGGGGCTGAGCCCGCAAAGGGGGGACTTCATGAGCCAGACGCTTCACTATAGAGGCTACGACGGCTCCGTCGAATTGAGTGCGGAGGATCGTGTTCTGCACGGGTCGCTGCTGGGGATTCGCGACGCCATTGTGTATGAAGGGGCCGATGCGGAAAGCCTGGAGTCCAATTTCCGCGCTGCCGTGGATGAGTACCTGGGCTTCTGCGCCGAGGAGGGCAAGACGCCGGACCAGCCACGCGAAGGTAGTGCCAAGTAGGACAAATTGGAGGTCCCTGGGACTGGAAAAATGGACAACGTAGCTACATTAGTAAATATAATTGTGATATTATTTTGGTGTGGAGTTCGAGTGGGATCCGGCGAAAGCCAAGACCAACCTCCGTAAGCACCGGGTGACCTTTGATTACGCCACTCGTGTCTTTCTGGACCAAAATCGTATTGAACGCCCAGATGAGGGCAATCAGGAAGGCGAGGAACGATGGCTGGTTATCGGGCGAGTCGCGGAGTTTGTGCTCGTGGTTGTTTACGCTTCCCGCTCGGATCGAATTCGGATCATTTCCGCCAGGAGGGCGGAGCGCAATGAGCTCATCGAATACTGGAATGGTCAGGTTTCGGCTTGACCCCGAGAATCCGCCGCAGATGACTCCGGAACAGATGCAGGCGCTGCGTGACTTGCGCGACGAGGATATCGACTTTAGCGACATCCCGCCCTTGACCGGCGGCGGCTGGCGGCGGGTTTCCGATTTGATTCCGGCGGAGAACAAGCAGCAGATCACTCTGCGGCTGGATGCCGATGTGATCGCGTTTTTTCGCGGGACCGGGCGGCGCTACCAAAGCCGCATCAATGCGGCATTGCGGGATTATGTCAATGCGCAGAAGAAGGCCGTTTAGAAGAGCTGACCTTTAAACAAATAGACGAGTTCGATGACCAGAATGATGACCACGGTCAGTTCCAGGAAAAATGCCCGGCTCTGGTTGAACTGGTCGACCATGAAGCGGTAGAGTTCCTCGGCGGTGTGGACTTTGCGGGTGACCAGATCCTTGTAGTCGGGCACGCCTACCTTCAATGCGGCCAGCTTGTACAGGCGCGCGGAAAACATGTCGCTGAGGAATTTGATGGCGTTATCGGCGTGCTCGGTAAGCTCCGCCACGTCGAGCAGCACCGTGTGCAGCCGGGTGGCCGAGCGGGCCAGGCGCCAGCGCGCAAAGATCCCCGTTCCTTCATCGACGAGCTTGTAGACGCGTTCCAGCTCATCGGTCAGCAGATCGTCATAGTGCCGAAACTCGAGCAACTGCGAGTTGGCGTACTCCAGCAACTGGATTGCCGTCTCCGCGCCCGAAGTCGAGTCATAGAGGAAGGCCGCGTTCCAGCCGATGACGGCAAGGTCGTTGGCATAGTAGGAAATGCGCGATTGCAGCACCTCATTGCACTCGCTCTCGGCCAATTGTCCCGTGTCTCCGCGAACCACCTGCGCGATGCGCGAGCCGTGCTGGTGAATCAGGTCCGCGACGGAGGGCGAGCCGGAAATCTCCCGGACATGAAAGATCAGGTAGTCTTCGCTGAGCCACTCCTTGTAAGGCTTGACGAGCGCGGGGGCGGCGCGCTTCAGACTGTTGCGGACAAGGTCTGTCGCCTGGGCAGCGAAGTCGACCTCCCACACCCAGCGGCTGGCCAGCCGGATCAACTTGCTCCAGCCGTCTGCAAAGGGGAGCTCAAAGATAACGCTGACCACGCCGTAATCGTAGTATTTGATCTCGCCTTGCAGGGTTTCGCCGCTTTCGAGCACCAGCGTTTCCAACGGTTCAACCACCGGCGGCCGCTGGTAGCGAACAAATTCCGGCGCCGGATGCTTGAGGCTGGGCTGCTGCACCGTGCGGGCGCGACCGAGCTCCTGCAGGCGGTCCAGGCGAATGGCTTCGGCCACGTCGAACTGCAACAGCACCAGCACCGACCCGCGCAAGATGGTTTCGGTGGCTGGGTTAGCGACATCGGGCATGATGGGATGATCTTACCGTGCAGGGGTTCATCGAACAACGAGGACAAGGGAGAGCATCGGCCTGCCGGCCGGTGTGTTGCCGGCCGGGATAGGGGGCTTCCGGCGCCGTCCATGGGCAACCGGCTGCGGTGGTCCGTGCTCTGTGACTTGCCGATTGTGTGCCCATCCCGGTAAAGTGACTCGCACGCGGAATCTCTTCGGGAACGGCCTTTCCTGGGGCGCCGCTTACAACGACGATTTTCTTCCCCAGAAGGACGTTTTCATGGCTTCCTTGCCCGTTCCCTCGATTGCCAATCAGGATATCGACTCGACACTGCGCGAAAACCGTGTGTTCCCTCCTCCGCTGGAGTTCAGCGCCAAGGCCCACATCAAGAGTCTCGACGAGTACGAGGCGCTCTACAAGCAGTCGATCGAAGATCCGGAGGGCTTCTGGGCCGGGGTGGCCAGGGACCTGCACTGGTTCAAGCCCTGGGACAAGGTGCTGGAGTGGGATCTGCCCTGGGCGAAGTGGTTTGTGGGCGGCAAGCTGAACCTGAGTTTCAATTGTGTGGATCGGCACGCGCTCGCGGGCCGGCGCGACAAGACGGCTCTGATCTGGGAGGGCGAGCCGGGAGAGATACGCCGGCTGACCTACGCCGAGCTGCACGCCGAGGTGCAGAAGTTCGCCAATGCGCTCAAAAGCCTGGGCATCAAAAAGGGCGACCGCGTGGCCGTGTACATGGGCATGACGCCGGAGTTGGCCATTGCCCTGCTGGCCTGCGCGCGCATCGGGGCCGTGCACTCGGTGATCTTTGGCGGATTCGCCGCCAACGCCATTGCCGACCGCGTGAACGACTCGGCGTGCGTGGCCATTCTTACCCAGGATTCGAGCTACCGGCGGGGAAATGAAATTCCGCTCAAGCGCACCGTGGACGAGGCCATGAACGGCTGCCACACGGTGAAGCACGTGGTGGTCTACCGGCGCACCGGCCACCCGGTGAAGATGGTGGAGGGCCGCGACCACTGGTGGCACGACCTGATGAAGGCCGCGGCGCCGGATTGCCCGGCTGAGGAGCTGGATTCGGAAGACCCGCTGTACATTCTTTATACGTCCGGGACTACAGGAAAACCCAAGGGGCTGGTGCACACTACGGGCGGCTACGCGGTGCAGACTTACCTGACCACGAAGTACGTCTTCGACCTCAGGGACGAGGACATCTTCTGGTGTACGGCCGATATCGGCTGGGTGACGGGTCATTCGTACGTGGTGTATGGGCCGCTGCAGAACGGGGCCACCGTGCTGATGTATGAAGGCGCGCCCAACTGGCCGGATTTTTCGCGTTTCTGGAAGCTCATCGACGACCACCGGGTGACGATCTTCTACACCGCGCCCACGGCGATTCGCGCCTTCATCAAGTGGGGCGACCAGCACGTGGAAAAACACAAGCTGGATTCGCTGCGGCTGCTGGGGACGGTGGGCGAGCCGATCAACCCCGAGGCGTGGATGTGGTACCGGGAGAAGATCGGCCACAACCGCTGCCCGATTGTGGATACGTGGTGGCAGACGGAGACGGGCGCGATTCTGATTGCGCCGATTCCCGGCGCGGTGGCCACCAAGCCGGGCTCGGCCACGCGGCCATTTTTCGGCATTCAGGCGGAGGTGGTCAACAAAGAGGGCCATGCGGTGCCTGCCGGGCACGGTGGGTTGCTGGTGGTGCGCAAGCCCTGGCCCTCCATGGCGCGCACCATATACGGCGATGCGGAGCGCTACCGCAAGACCTACTGGAGCGACATCGAGGGCAGCTACTTTACCGGGGACGGCGCGCGCATGGATGCGGACGGCTATTTCTGGCTGATGGGCCGGGTGGACGACGTGATCAACGTGAGCGGCCACCGGCTGGGAACCATGGAAGTGGAGTCGGCGCTGGTGGCGCACCCAAAGGTGGCCGAGGCCGCGGTGGTGGGCCGGCCGGACGAGATGAAGGGGCAGGCCATCTCAGCATTTGTGTCGCTCGAAAGCGGCAACTATCCCAGCGAACAGTTGAAGGACGAGCTGAGGAAGTGGGTTTCGAAAGAGATTGGCTCGCTGGCGCGGCCAGACGATATCCGCTTTACCGAGGCGCTGCCCAAGACGCGATCGGGCAAGATCATGCGGCGGCTGCTGAGGGAACTGGCAACACATGGGGAGATCAAGGGGGACATCACTACTCTGGAAGACTTCACGGTGATCGCGAAACTGCGCGAGGCGGAAGAAGGATAGAGCGGCTTCAGAATTCCAGGACCCTGGGGCGTTTACCGAGACCGATCCTGTTAGACCGTGGGCTTCTTCCTGCCAATTGAGGTCCGGAGTCTCCCCGGTCCCCAAGAGCGAGGGACCGGGGGCACCCTCGTGTGGTTTTTGGGGCGTCGAGACCGAGGCCACCCGCC
>Ga0181524_10003773_pt1 | contig 14472 bp, 9 predicted proteins | sample PEATcosm2014_Bin_34_FD_119761 | JGI IMG/M metagenome (GOLD analysis project Ga0181524, IMG submission 119761) | Peatland microbial communities from MTU Mesocosm Facility, Houghton, MI, USA - PEATcosm2014_Bin05_60_metaG | ecosystem: Environmental > Terrestrial > Soil > Wetlands > Peat | place...
CAAGACCCACTCGGTTCCCGGCTATCTGCAACTGCGCTATGGCGAATCCGCGCGCGCCCTCAGCGGCATCTCCTTCGCCTTCATGACCATCCTCATGTCGGGCATCAATATGTATGCCATGGCTATCGTCATGAAGGTCGTGCTGGGTTGGAACATTCACTTCAGCATCTGGGTTTCCTCGCTCACCGTGGCCGTTTATGTGGCTCTGGGCGGCTTGTATTCCGCTATTTTCAACGAAGTACTGCAGTTCTTTCTCATCTGGCTGGGTGCGCTCATCATCCCCATTCTGGGCATGATCGAAGTGGGCGGCTGGAGCGGCCTCAAAGCGCGCATCTTCCAGCAGGTGCATTCCAACGACTACGTGCATCTCTGGAGCACGCTTGGCAGCTTCTCGGGCAACCCCATGGGCGTGCACTGGACGGGCATCGTCTTCGGCCTCGGCGGCGCCATCGCCTGCGGCTACTGGACCACCGACTTCCTCGTCGTGCAGCGCGCCATGGCCGCCAAGGATCTCCGCTCTGCGCAACTGGCGCCCATCATCGCCTCCTATTTCAAAATGGTCGTGCCTTTGATCGTGATTCTTCCCGGCCTGCTCGCTCTCGCGGTTCTGCCCTACCGCCTGGTGCCTGAAAGCGCCATGCAGCCCGGCCTGCACAGCTACAACGAAGTGTTGCCGCTCATGCTGGCGCGCTACGCGGGGCCGGGACTGCTCGGCCTCGGCATCACCGCGCTCATCGCCGGCTTCATGTCGGGTATGGCCGGCAACGTCAGCGCATTCGCCACCGTCTGGACCTACGACATCTACCAGCCCTACATCCGCAAGGGCATGAGCGACGCGCATTACGTGCGCATCGGCCGCTGGTGCACTTTAGGCGGCGTCTTTCTCTCCATCGGCACCGCCTATTTCGTCACCAACTTCAAAAGCATCATGGACTACATGCAGGCGCTGGTGGGCTTCTTCATCTCGCCGCTCTTCGGCACCGTGCTGATCGGCATGGTCTGGAAGCGCGCCACGCCCAAAGGCGGTTTCTGGGGCCTTCTTGCCGGCACCGGTTCCTCGGTGGCCATGTACATCGCGGTCAAGGTGCACCCTGCATGGATCCGCTACGTGGCCCTCTCGCCCGACGCCAAGGACATGGCCGAGAATGTGTATCGCGCGCTGTGGTCGCTGCTTATTTGTGTTTTGGTCACCGTCGTCGTCAGCCTCTTCACCAAGCCCAAGACGGAAAAAGAACTCTCTGGATTGACGTGGGGCGCAACCATGTTCCCGAAGAACGAACATCTTCCTTTCTGGAAGACTCCGCTCTTCTGGGCCGCCGGCGTCGCAATCTTTTTTGGCATCCTGCAATGGATGTTCTGGTAAGCAGATGTTCGTAGGAATCACGCTGTTCTCTTGAGCAATCAAAAATCGGCTGTCATCCTGAGCGAGGACGACGCTGAACGTAGAGAAGCGGAGGATGAGTCGAAGGACCTGCATTTGCTTTTCGGACGATTGCAATCGAGCGGGGATCCGCGGTTCAGGGCTGTAAAGCCCGTGATCATTTTTGAGAAAAAACAAAGGAAGTCTTTACCGTGCAGCATTCTCATTCAGTTCAACTCTCGTTGCGTTGTCTCTTCTCCGTGGCCATTGCGTTGTGCGCCTGTTCTCTCCCGGCTGCCGCCGTAGCCCAGGATGCCTCTGCCCCTCCCGATCGCTTTCTCGCTCTGCACATCGCCCCGAATGATGCGGCATCCGGTCAAATGCTCTATCGCTACGGCGTTCCCTTTCTTTCCACGCCCTCGCATCCGGCCACCAAGGATGTCATTCAGGCGAACGTCGGCGTCACCGTCAAAAGAATCTTCCTCCTCGGCCTGATTGAGACCCAGCGGCCCTCTGCATGGTCCAGTCCCCTCACCTACGCGTCGCGCTACATCGTCGGCGACAACCTCGGCACCATTCGCCTTCAATACGCCGACGGTTCCACGCAGGACTACCCGCTCATCCTCGGCGAAAGCGTCTGGTGGGGCCTGCCGTTTTACCAGACGCGTGAGCCGTTTCCCACCGACGCGCGTTTGCGCCACGCCTTCGAGCAGTCCCTGCGCCTCTACCCCGCCGCGCCGGTGGACGATGGCAACTACGTGGCCGTCATCGCTCCCAAAAACGCCCCACTCGCCAGCATCGAAATCACCAACTCGCCGGAAAAGCACGGCTCCGTTGCCGTCTCCGGCATCACGGTGGAGATCGCGCCCGACGCGCGCATCCCCGGAGCGCTGCCCATCGCAGCCGGCGATCTCACTCCCGAATTCCGCAAATTCATTGCGGAAAAACCGCTGCGCCCTGCCGGCGTAGATGAGGCCGCTTCTAAACAGCGGCTCACAGCTCTCAGTGACGCCTTCTACTCCACCGACGCCGATTTCAAGTCGCCCATCCCGTCCGAAATCCCCGCCGCATATTCCGGGCCGCGCGTCATTTTCAAAGGTGATAACTACGCCGTCGCGTTGCAGAATGCGTTTTACGCCAACGTCCAGGACATGCTCGACAAGATCGACGCCGATGGCATGTATCACACCTCCACGCGCAACGCCCTGTCCTGGGCCGGCGATCCGCGCTCCGCGGGCGGCGAATTCGGCACCTTCCGCAAGAACGTCGGCGTCTACTACGGCGATGCCTGGTCGCGCGACTTGGGCCGCACCATGCAGGAGCTCACCGAACTCGGCTTCCTCGGCAAAACCACGCCCACCAGCGACTTCGCGCTGCATTCCGCGCGCACCTGGTCGCAGAATCCTTCGCTCAACTACAAGGGCGTGCCGCTTCCGCCGCACTGGAGCCGCGTCATCAACCGGCCCGATTTCGCGCAACCGTTTGAGAACGACGGCCACGGCCTGATCGCTCTCTTCATCTACAAGCTCTGGCAGCGCGTTCCCGATCGCGACGCCTGGCTTCGTGCGCGTTGGCCCGACGTGAAAGTCGCTGGCGATTGGATTCCCTGGCAATTCGATCACGCAGACGTGACCGGAGCAAAGGACGGAGTGCTCTACACCACGGGCGAATCCGCCGCGGGCAAAGGCTACTCCGTCTATCCCGATGCGGTCTGCATGACCGCTCTCGAAGCTCTGGCGCAGATGGCCGATTCCATCGGCGAAACGCAATCTGCCGCATTGTGGCGCGACCGCGCCGCAAAAATGCGCGCCGCGATTCCCGCACGCTACATCATCTCCGATCCCAAATACGGCCGCGTGTGGACGCTCGACGATGCCGGCTGGCCCAATCAGAGCACCGTGCTCGGTCCGCTGATCTTCCTCGCCGATTACCGCGGCTTCGCTCCGCAGGATGACGATCCGGCCTGGCGGCCCATCAATGAGGCGGCCTATCAGCGCTTGATCGACGCCTATCGCCCCTTCGGTTTCTATGGCTGGGCCATGGGTTACGGCCAGGGCTTTGTTACGCAGGCAGCTCTGCTACTCGATCGCATGAAAGACGTCACGCCCATGCTCGACTGGACCGCCCGCGAGACCTACGACGCCGAAATCCACTCCTTCGTCGTGCCTGAAGGCGTGCAGGTCGATCCCAGCGGCCGCTACGTCTTCCGCACCGGCGATCAGGGCAACGGCGTGCAGGAAGCGGAGATCGTCAAAATCTTCCGTCTCCTCATTGGCGTCGACGACAATCAGCCGCAGCGTCTGCGCATCATGCCGCGCTTGCCCTACGGCTGGAACGAAATCGCCGTCTCCAAATATCCCGCGCTCGTGGAGCACAATGGAAACAGAGAGACCGCGCTGCTGCATTACGATCTGCGCCGCGCCGGCGACCGCATGACGCTCGATATTTCCGCCGACCGTCCGTTGGGCCCGGTCGCCCTGCGCCTCGGCCCGTTTGAAAAACAGCCCGTTGCGGCCGATGTGCTCGTGAACGGCAAGCATCCATCGGATTCGAAGATCGAGCAGAGCGGCGATTCCTGGTGGGTGAGTTTCACGACTTCCATCGGCCCGGCCACGGTTGCCGCAGCCAAATAATCCTCTGCAAAAAGGAGCCTGATCATGCGCGAGCGTCATCACATGTTGCCGGTTTGGTTTTTTATCGGCTTGCTGCTGACCATCTATGGAATCATCATTCTCATCACTGCCATCGTTGACTGGTCGCAGCCCTCGCAGGCCATCCTCGCGCAATATCATCCCGGACTTTGGGGCGGCATTCTTCTGCTGCTCATCGGCAGCTTTTACGTGCTCAAGTTTCGCCCGCGTCCACCCTCCGGCAACGGCCACAATTGATTCGGCAACAAAATACGGCATCCGTGCCCCATCCTTTTCCGCGCTCTTTGCGGAAAAGGGTGAGATAGCACGAACCCCAACAACCCCTCCTCAACGCAGCACAAAAAGCGGGTGCCCCACATCTCGCTTTTGAGATGTGGGATAGCACGAACCCAACCCCCGCCAACTCCTCCTCCGTCCTACCCCCTTGCACCGACCCACCCGCGATCTGCTGATATACTCGGAGTCGAACCGCAGGCCCCGAGTGACCGGTTTCCAAATTGCACTCCACGGCGGCCGCTCGGTATGGGGAAAGTGCATGAATATCAGGGAGATTGCCAAGCGCGCTCGTGTTTCTCATTCCACCGTTTCGCGCGTCATCAATCAGGTTGAATCCGTCGACCCTAAGCTGGTCCGCCGTGTGCAGGCCATCATTCAGGAAGTGGGCTACCGGCCCAACTACCAGGCGCGTGCCCTGGCGCGCGGCCGCAGTCACACCGTCGGCCTCATCGTCTCTGAGTTGAGCGGCGGCAATCCTTTTTTCTCCGAGGTCATGCTCTACTTTGAGCGCGCCGCAGTCGAGCAGGGATACGAAGTCCTCGTCAGCTTCGCTGATACCGAAACCCGTCCCGATCACATCGCCGTGTGCGCCACGCGCATGCAGGAGCGCCAGGTGGAAGGCATCGCCGCTCTCACCTTCGGCATGGAAGAGCAGTTGGCGAATACGCAGATCGACGTGCCCGTTGTCTATGCCGGCGCCGATCACGATCTGCGCGGCGTGCGCAACGTGCGCATCAACTATCTCCCCGGTTTCAAAGACGCCATCAAGCATCTAGTCGACTTCGGGCATCAGCGGATCGGCTACCTCAGCGGGCGCCTCAGTTGGAGCAGCATGCGCACGCGTTTCGAGGCGCTGCGCAAGGCCATGAAGGCGAGCGGCTACACGTTTGATAAGGACCTCGTCGCCGAGTGCGATCACACCTGGGACGGTGGCGCTCAGGGCATGGGCTTTTTGCTCAGCCTTCCCAAGCCGCCCACCGCCGTTTTGTGTTGTAACGATGTGGCCGCTGTCGGCGCCTTGAAGACCTTGGCGGCGCGTGGCCTTCAGGCAGGCAAAGACATTGCCCTCATCGGCTTCGACGACCTCACCATCTGCCAGTACACGCAGCCGCCGCTCTCCACGATCCAGTTTTCTCCTCGCGAGCTTGCCAGCCTGGCCTTCCGCGCGCTCGTCGAAGAGATCCAGCACACCCCCAAGAAAACCAACTTCGAGTACAAGACGCGCTTTGTGTTGCGCGAATCCACCTGCGCTCCGCGCGCGTAAATTCGGCCGGCCGCCCGCTCGAAAGGCCCTCTGACAGGATCGCGATACGCGCGCTGCACTCTGCGGCTTCCGCCAAGACGCCATGGGGCGCGCGAATCTGCTGATGCCGCCAGACCGTTGAAATTCGATTGCCGAGGAAGACGCGTTCTGCAGGGAAAGCGACGCCGATGCGGCCGGCATCTGCGCTTCATTTGCCGTGGCCCACGTCGTACGCGAACCTCACAAGAATCCCATCAAAGCCCCGAAGCGCAATCGGAACGTCGCGTCGATCCGGCTCCAGGAGGCTTCTCTCAGAGTTTGGAAGCAGCAATAGACGCCAAAATGTGAGCCTCTGTTTTCCTCTCGCGCTCACGGCCATTGGCCTCGGAGACTACTTGCCGGTGGCAGTTTGCTCCTCCGGCACGCCAAGCGCAGTCAGCGCTGCCTGCGCCTTCTTTTCATCTCCCTCTTCGAGAGCCTCAAACAGACTGACCCACGTGCCGCCCTCGGGTTCGAACGGGCGGTGGCTGCTCACAAAGTGTTTTGTGCCGGAGAAGTTCCAACCAACCTGCGTCAGGCCCGACAATTCGCTGCGCAGCTGGCGGCCGGCGGCGAGAGCAGCGTCGTGCCGATTCGCCCCGGTCAGGCAAGCAAATTCCAAGCTCGTCATGATGATCGTCATGCGCTTCTGGGAGCTTGTGTTCCGAATGGCGTCAGAGAGCGACGCGCAACTGTCATAACGGGTAGCAGTGAAACTGGCTTCGGCGAAGTCGGAATCAGCTCCCGCGCCACCTCCCAATTCCACGCGCTTCCGATCGACCTCAAAGGCGCGATCGAACTGAAACAGTACCTCGTGGTACAAGTCGGCTGCAGCGCCCAGGACGGCAAGGGAATCGGGGTCTATGCTCACAAAGCGATCCGTGGCCTTGATTGCCTCATCCCGCTTCTTGTGCTCCGCCAGGTTTTGGGCCAGTGCAAGAGCCGCTCTCTCGTTGAGAGTTTTAGTGTCAACTTTCGTCTCTCCTGCGTCAGGCTCTCTCTTGTTCAGGGTTGCAGTGCATAAATCGGGGAAAGAGAGGTTCTGTTCCTGTGCCGTGTTGAATATCTTCAAGAATTGCTCAGGGACTGCAGGGTCGAGAGGCGCCCTGCCCGTCGCTTTCAGCCATTGCACCAGGTCTTCAATGCCTTTGAAGGGATAGTCAGATGGCCATTCGCGCACCACGACATCCTGGCTGTATGTAATGCCCCCGGATACTACGGGGTAAGTGAATGAAGCCACGGACTGCTTGGCAGCCAATGCATCCAATTCTTTCGCCCGCGTCTCATCGGGTGGCCCGGTCAGGCCTTCACGGTATAAGCGCGCAAGCAGGTTGGAACTATCCCTGTCGGTCCAATGGGAGGCGTACTCAAGGTACGGCAACGCATCTTTATAACGATTTAAATCGAAGAGCGCCCGACCTGCATTTGCGGCGCTCTTGATGAATTGCTCCCTCAAATGGGAGTCCCAGGGAAACTTTTCCAGCGCCGGGGAGCAGACGTTTTTCATTTTTGCCGTATCGGCAAGCATCAGATCCGGGCGTCCGGTCGCGCCGTAGAGCCGGGCCCTTGTGACATACAGGCTGCAGAAATCCGCAATCTTGTCATCGTCGGACGACAGGTCCTGCATCAGTCCGCTCTTGTCATACAGATCGATGGATTTTGAAAGATACTTCTCTGCTTCTGTTGCTTGATCGGGCTGCGCGGCGAGGAGGCGGCCGACATGCATGGAAGCGTCGGCGACGATAGAGGCCGCATCCTTGTTCTTGGGAAAGTCGGTAGAGGTCTGGGAAAGCGATTCAACAATGTCTTTGTAAAACTGTAGCTCACTTTCAGGCCGTCCAAAGATAATCCGGCTGCAGTTCCAATAGATATTCGCGAGCAGACCGGTCGAGCTTAGGTTGGCGGTTTTTCCTTTGAGCGCCTGTACAAAGTAATCCTTCGCGGTCTCAAGATGCCCGGCCGCTGTGCTTCCCTGATCTGTTATATCCGCAATGGCGTTCTCCAGCCTGGCCATCCAAAGCAACAGGTACTGATTACCAGGGTCGTATTGCAGTGCACTCTTTCCAACCGCTTCCGCAGCCAGGTATTTCGTCATCGCACCCGGGATGCCGTCGCTCTGGCGAGCATAGTAGGCTTCGTCGAAAAGACATTCCATACGTTGGCCGATCGCGCTCGCATCGGAGGAATGGGCGGAATAGAGATCATCGATCAACTTGCATGCCTTCGCCAACAGGCTTTCCCTGTCCGGATTGCTCGTTCTGAGGACCACGTTAAGATACGCTCTGGTTTCTAAAATGGTGGCTCCTACTCCCGTGTTGTGCACATCAGGATCCGGTAAACTCCCGGCTTGGATCGCAAGCTCAAGTGCTTTTCTAATATGCGCTTCCGCAAGATCGTCGAGCTTCTTTCTCTGCTCCCCGGAGATACCTGCCATCTTGTCTGAGTAGTAGCGGGCTTCCAGATTCTCCACAAATGAAAGAGCCCGGACCAGGCTGCGGGTCTGGGGATGCGGAAGATATTGCGCGATGGACTTATCGACCCCCTCAATCGTGTTGAAGACCTGCTCGCCTTGTTGGGTCTCGCCGACGTCGAACAGCAGCCAGTCATAGCTATAAGCGTCACGCAGAAAATCTGAAAGAAGCTGTTCCGATGGGGGTTGTTTTGCAGCGGGAGGAAACTGTATGACCTTCAACCCGTCGTTATAACCTTTTTCCAGCAGCTTTAGCTCCTGCAGAACGTTTCCTTTTGCCCCAAACGCACCGGCACTGCGGCGATCATCTCGGACAATGAGGTCGGCATCAACCATATTCCGATGCTGCGCTTCGATATCTGCCTCATTTTTCTGGATCTCATCCATCAAGTCCGCTTCCAGACCCTCCGCTCCGAGCAGACCTCCGTACTGATCCGAGTTGACGATTCCGCTGATATCGTCAAGTGCCTTGGTAAGTCTCTGCGCATCTTTCTCGTCGTTTTGCTCCGCTGTCGTAGCTCTGGTGAGCGCTTCCTTGAGATCCTCGTTCGCCTGATCGCTCTGCTTCTTGGCGGCGTCAAGTTCCCCAATCTTGATATTGAGCTTCACCAGGAGTGCTGACTGAGCATCTTTGTCGATCTGAAGTTGTTTACTTTGGGCGTCGCTTTCCGCTTTGGCATCTGCGAGGTTTTGGTTTGTTGTCCGAAGTGTTTCTAGCGTGCTGGATAGTTTGTCGTTTGCGGTGCGTGCGTTCCTTGCTTCTCGCCAGCCCCACAATCCAAGACCGGAAACCGCGGCCAGAATCATGGCCAGGGCGGCGATCCCCATTCTTAAGCGATTGCGCTCGCGGATCTGCCGCAGCCGCTCCGCCTCCGCCTGAGCTGACTCGGCCTCCCGGCTGGCCGCGAGAAAGGTTTGCACGGACTCAAAATTTCCGCCATGCCGCGATGCCCAAATCGCACTGGGCGATGCCTTCTCCCACCAGGCCGCCGAGCTTTGATAATCCAACCCGGTGAGCAGACCGCCTTCGTGCTGCGTGTATCTCTCCTCCGCCGCAAGCAGCCGGCGCCACTCCGCGCCATCGCGCGCCTCTATCTCCAGCCATTGCCGCAGCGGGGTCCATTGCCGGATCAGGCTCTCGTGGCTGATGTCGACGATCACTTCATCGCCCAGCGAATCGTCCGACGTGCGCAGGAAATTACAACCCGCCTCCCGGAAGGCTTCGACAATCGCTACCGCATCGTCTCTTCGCCCGCCCACGACCGCAATCAGTTCCTTCATGCGGCACGGCCGGCGCACTGCCGTAGCCAGCGAATTGCCGCTGATCAGGGCGCGAAAAACCTCCTCAATCGTCCCCAGGCGCTCCGCTCCCAGACGATTGATCACCTCTTCGCCGTGTGAATCGAGTGCCCCGGAAAGGCCGCCGATCCGGTCGTAATCCGCCAGCTTCAGCTCAATGGCCTCTCCGGGCGCGGTCTCCTTTGCCCTCAGCCACAGGCGGTTGAGGACGTGTTGCATGAGAGGCAGTTGGTCGGCCTGGCGCGCCAGCAAAGCCGCCAGGTCACCCGACTCGTTTTCCTGCCATGGCGCAAAGCTGGCCAGATCATTCAACAGCCGGTTGACGAGCGCGCTCTCCACCTTGAAGCCCAGCACTCCGGCAGGACCTTCGATGGCCTCGCGGCATTGGTCGCGATCCATCCGCGGCGCCAGATAAAGTCCGGCGCTGATGCGCTCAGCCAGGCCCTGGATCGAAGCGCATGCCCCTAAATACTCCGACCGCATGGTGATCACAACATAGATCGGAACTCGAGGATCCGAGGAGCTCTCCAGCAGGGTTGCGACGAAGGCCTCCGCCTCCTCGCGCTGTGCGTAGTCGGCATAGCGAAACAGCTCCTCGAACTGGTCCACCAGGATCAGCAGGTTGAAGCCATCCGGGACGTTTCCCGCTTTCGCCCATTCCACCACGGACCGCGGACCGCGGCGAAGAAACGCGGCCATCAGCTCGATATCGGTTTTGTCCGCGGGCGCGCCCGCCCGCACCGACATCAGAGCCGCCGCCAGCTTGCACATTGGCTCGCCGCCGGGATGCATATCGGCAATCTTCCAGTGCGAGCCGGCCTGCGAAAGCAGACCCAACTCCAGCGCGTCCAGCAGCCCCGTGCGCACCAGCGAGGACTTGCCGCTGCCCGATGGCCCCAGCACGGCCATGAAGCGATCGACCGCCAGGCAGTCAACCATCGTATCGACAGAGCCTTCGCGCCCGAAGAAAAGGTCCGACTCCTCGCGAGTGAAGGCGCGAAGCCCTGGGTAAGGCAGGCGGTCGGTGATCATTCGCTCGACTCCGAGATCAGCTTACGAATCGGCTCAAGGTTCCATCCCGCAGGACAGTCGATCAGGTGGGCGTCCGGAAATCGGATTCCAATGTCCGGCTTCGGCGGAGGCCCGCTGCAAATCGCGAGCAGCTTTGGCGCCGTCTCGCGCTTGGGCCTTACCTTGTTGAAGAAGCGCAACTGACCGCGAATCCAATCCTGAGTCGTGTCCCCGTAAATGAAAATCAGCATGTCGCAATCCGTAAGGTTCTCTGCGAGATCCTTTCGCGTAACCTCGGACGACGGCCCGGTCATCGGCAGGATCGCGGTCAGCGCATTCTGCACGCACTCCCGCTCCACTTCTTTGGCAATCTCCATATCCCTGTCATCGGCGTTGATAAACACCGTCGACGAAGGCCTCACTACGCGCGGTTTTTCCTTGTCCTTGCGAATTTCCTTCAGAAGTTGCAGCTTGAACGCCTCCAGCCCCGAGGCAATCACGGTATCCGCTTTCAGCATCGCCTTGTAGACCGGATCCGCCGTCAACTCCGGATCGAGGTCCGGCTGGCGCCACTGCAGAAGCTGCACCTTTGCAGCCTTGGCCGCTTCGCACTGGAAACGTGTATAGCCCTCGGGAAGATCGGGCGGCATACGCCCCATGCGCTTGCCAAGCAGTTGCACAACCAGGTTGGTCTGCGCCAGATCCTCGTTGAACGCCGCCTTGAAGGCTTCGCCTCCCTGCGGATAACCGGCTCGCGGAAGCAGCGTAATCTCATCGCCGTACTGCTGCAGATAGCTGCGCAACTGGTCGAGCTCGTCGTCGACATCTTCGGTCGTCTGCGCCAGAAGAACCGCCTTCCGGTTCCCCGCCTGCGGGGGCGCGCTCACTGCGTCGCTCTTCGGCGTTGCTGGAAGCAATCGCATGGTCAATAGCTTCTTGCCGATGTCCGCCGCGAGCGTGTAAATCTTGGTCGAAAACTCTTCCCGGTCCGCCTGCGGCGAAAGCGGTATCTGCACATGGCGTGGCCCCGAAAGCTTCCAGAAGTCGACGTGGATATTGTCGTCGAGCGGCGCTGGATATTGCTGCCCGGCGTTCAGAGGCAGAAACTCGATGAGAAAAAGCCGCGACAGGTCGCCGCTTTCCCGCGTGAATGCTTCCAGTTCCAGCCGCGTCCAATCCTGCGTGACGTAGCTGGGTGATCCCACCGCCAAAAACAGCGCCGACCTTCGCGCCGCTGTCAGCAGATCCGGCAGCCGCGAGTTCCCTTTTACCTCCTCGTTATCGCTGAAGATGCTCAGTTCGCGCGAGGCGCCCAGCCGCACCACCAGCGCCGCCTTCAGGCGATTCACCAGCTGCGTGACCCAGCCTTCCGGCTCCTCTGTGACGAAGTTGTCGGCATGGGCGTAACTTACAAAAAGGTCGTAATCGTAGCCAGCTATCATGGCCATATTCTTTTTTGCGCCTCCGAGGGCTCTCCGGAGCCCTTGATGCCTTAATAAACGCTGAATTAGCGTACTTTACGCGTGCTGAGGGGGAATGAGGTATGTAATAAATCTCGGGATGATCAGACCCAGGGGAACGCGGGGTTTGGGGTCTTTCCCGCTAATGGTAATACAAATGTGTTGAATCGGGATGACTTATTTAGTAAATCAGCCGGCGCAGTAGGAGTGCCGAATGAAAAATGGACCACCGCCGGATTCCGATTTCACGAACACGTCGCGTTTCACGGGCGTAACGAACCGCATTCTATCCCGCGTAAGCTATTTGTTTTCTTTTTGATACAGAATGTACGCGTGGAACTGCATGAGCGGTGCATCAGGTTGTCCTTGTCGAGGGCAGGACCCGGCGGGCTGTGGCGCTGGAAGTTCGGTCTGGAGCAGGTAGGTGAACTCCTTCAGGCCGGGAGACGCGTCGCGGCGGCAACGCTTGCACGTGATCGCCAGGGTTTTGCGGGCGTGAGCGCAACGCGAGCCCGCAGGCGAAATCCTGACCTTGACCCTGACCCTGAACCAAGTGAAGGGGAAGGGGAAGGGAAAAGGGAAGAACCCGGCCCTCAGAAAGATTTTGGTGAGTTTTGGTGCCGAAGAAGGGACTCGAACCCCCACACCCTTGCGAGTACATGGACCTGAACCATGCGCGTCTGCCAATTCCGCCACTTCGGCACGGGAGAGAGCTCAAGCGGGACGCGCCCGAGCAGGCAGCAACTTTGAGTCTCGCAAATGCGGAACCTAGTGTCAAATTCCGCTATCGATTTGACCATCCCAGAGCCCCACCGCGCTTTCTCACTGCTGCAAATCTTCGATCTTCACATGCTCCGGCCTAGCAAAGAGTTTGGGGTCGAAATCCATCCGTCCATAACCGCTATACCAAAAGATTTCGTTCTTTTCCCCGCGGGTCCACGCCACCGCGAGCGGGCGTTCCGGAGCGCCGTACGTAAAAAGAGCAATGGTTGAATCTCCAAATTGCAACGTGTAGAGAATGGTCTGCTTGGTTTGCAAGACCATACCCTGTTGCGGAGTTGCTCCCTTGCTCTTGAAAAATTCCAGTTCAAACCCGAACTCCAACCCCGCGATTTGTTTGCCTTCGTCTTCGGGCAAATCGCGCGCCTCGCCGCCAAAAATCGGTAATCGGCAATTGAACGTCGGGCCGGGATCGACCATGTGCTGGGCCGTCATCGTCGCCAGGTTCACCATCCAGGCGTCGGGTTCGTTAACGATCATCAAGCCATGGATCCCGTGTTCAACATCAGGCTCTTCCTCGATGCGGCAGAACCGGGTTCCAGCGCGAAACATCGTCTTCGGCTTGGCGGCAAAGCTGTCCGCCGGCACGTTGGGGCTTTGCAACTGGACAATCATCTTTGTCATTGTCTTTGGCGGCTGCTGGGCAAAGAGGGGAGCGGTCAGGAGGAAGGCTAATAGGAATGCTTTTCGCAACTCGCAGTCTCACTTTCCTGGGCAAAGGAGGGACGCCGCAAGGATAGCGCAGTTCTGTCTGCGTGAGGCGCAAAAGAACAGGGAATCATCTGCCTGAGGAGAGATTTGGCAATGACGGAAGGTCTTCGGGCCGGTCTGAAATGGGGAACGGCCCGAAGACTGAAGAGGCTTGACCTGAATTCGAGCTGACCTTACACCAGCTTGGCGTCGAGCGTAATTTCGGTGTTGTTCGCAAACAGCTTCGAGATCGGGCAGCCGGCCTTGGCGTCCGCAGCCGCCTTGTCGAAAACCTCCTGGGTGGCGCCGGGAACGCTGGCCGTTGTGGTCAGCGCGATCTTCGTGATGGCAAAGCCCGCGTCGGTTTTTGCCAACGTGACGGCCGCCTGGGTTTCGATGCTGTTGGGCGTCAGGCCTGCGCCGCCCAGTTGCGCGCCCAAAGCCATCGAGAAGCAGCTTGCGTGCGCCGCCGCAATCAGTTCTTCGGGGGTGGTGCCGCTGGCAGCGCCTTCAAACCGCGTAGCGAACGAGTAGTTGGCATTGTGCAGCACGCCCGTCGCCGTCGAGATCGTGCCCTTGCCTTCCTTCAGTGAACCTGTCCAAACCGCACTTGCCTTGCTTGCCATAGTCCCTCCTTGGGGGATTCAAGAATCCAGGGTTTGCTTGATTGGGTTGCCGGGAGCGCATTCCAGGGGAAGTCCTTGCGGGGCCCGGCAGCGGAACCATCGTGCGCCGGCCCCATAGCGATTCCAGGCGGCACACGCCATATTTCCATGCTAATCTGTCGGGCATGTTGCCGGAACGGCCGCGCGTCCTGAATTCCGACTTTCCCGCCGTTTCCGCGGCAGAAATCTCACAAAGTGGTGTGCCCGACGCCGCCGAAGAAGCTCGCCCCGTCGATCATCACTGCCAGGTCTGCCCCACCTGCGGCCATCGCCTCACCGGCCACCACTGCAAGCTGGTCTGCACCCACTGCGGCTACTACCTCAGTTGCGCGGACTACTATTGAATGATCCTGCACAGAGGCCTCTTCCCGGTGGAAGAGGCCTTTGGCTTTTGTCGCCAGCGCGGGAACGCCAACTCGCTAACTCGTTCCCTTGTTCCCTTGTTCCCTTGTTCCCTAAAAGAGTATCTTCCCCGCCACCTGCAACACGCGCTGAGGAAGGCTTGAGGTGATCTGGCCAAATGTGCCG
>Ga0181524_10003774_pt1 | contig 14471 bp, 13 predicted proteins | sample PEATcosm2014_Bin_34_FD_119761 | JGI IMG/M metagenome (GOLD analysis project Ga0181524, IMG submission 119761) | Peatland microbial communities from MTU Mesocosm Facility, Houghton, MI, USA - PEATcosm2014_Bin05_60_metaG | ecosystem: Environmental > Terrestrial > Soil > Wetlands > Peat | place...
ATTGTTTACGCCGCGCTGGCTGTTTGCCTGCGCGTCGTGAACCTTCTGCTCCGCATCGTCGCTCTGGTCCTTGTTGAAATTCCAGTGGCCGGTCAGTTGCGCCTTGTCTTGGGCGCGCGCCACCACCACCAGCAATGCCGCCAGAAAACACGCTGCAATTGGAACTGCTGCCTTCGCTGTAAGGCTGTAAAATTTCGCCATCGTCTCCCACCTTCCTGATCGGATGCCCTTGACTGCTGCTTCTTCGATTCCGCGAGCGGGCGGCTGGTTGTCTCGCTGGCGTGCTGTCCCTGCTAATAATTGGCTACGTCGCCGGTGTGGATCCCCACTGTAGCGGCCGTTGCTAGCGTTTTGGCGTCACCACTTTGATCTCTTCAGGTGTTCCAAGCGAATGCTCATTCGTGCCGGTCGGGCCGCTAAAGAATATGCCCGACTCCTCGTATCTCTCTGGATTCCAGTAGCGATAGGCAAACTGCCCGGCGACAAGCCAGTAACTGGCTAGCATTCCTTCGTCCGTACGGTCGAGCATGGCTTCCTGGTAATGAAGCAGGTACTGCCGGGCCAAATCGAGCATCTTCAGCGCGTGTGGCCGCACAACGTCGCCGGCCTGCTTGGAACCTGCCTGCGCCGCACTCGCCTCGGCCTCCGCCAGCACCGCTTCGCGCCAATAGTCCATATGGATTTGGGCACATTCCAACTTGTTCGCGAAGTACCGTGCCAGTCGGCGACCGTCCTGGCTGGGTGCTTCCTCGCTGGCCAGTGCCACTAAGTCGCGCACACGGCCAAATTGCTCCTTCATCCGTTCCGCGCGTGCAGATTGGCCGATGAGCGAAGTCAGGTCGACAGCCTTGCGTTCCCCTGGCAACAATCCGAGCCCTGCCCTCCAGCTACCGTAGTAGCAAAAACCAAACTCGACGGCGTTATCGGACTCCAGCAACTCCATACCCTGGCGCATCAGCGCGCTGCCCTGCGTTCCGAACAAGGGGGCTAGACTGGACCAGAATCGCTCGGGTGTCAGCGCTGCGTCCCACTGCGAGCGAGTGAAATAGGCGTTGTCGAAAGTCGTGGAAGCTACGCGCCACTGGATGGCGTAAAGTGCCTCGGCGGGCAGCGTTTCCAGCGTCTGGTTCATGGCGCAAATGGCCTTCACGCAGGACTGGGGCACATACATGTACCCGTCCAGTTCAGTCCATCCCGAGATTTCGAGCTTGCGTCCCGCGAATACACCCGGGGCAGCCAGTTTCATCGCCTCGGCGGAGAGGCTCATGCCGTGGGCTGGCAGGAAATGCAACTTGACCGCCGGATCCCTCACCACCAGTCCCACCAGTGAAAAAAGGGCTGGGTGCACCTTGAGATTACTTCCGGGATAGCTACCGACAGCCAATTCCAGCCCCTTGCGCAGAACCCCCTGCCGGCGCGCCTCGGCCACCGCCTCACTCGCCAACTTGCACGAAGTCAGCGCGTCAGCCAGGATCCTCAGCGGCTCGCCACCCTCGGGCAGCGTTACCGGACGTCCCTGTGGGTCCACCAGCCGCCCGCCCACCAGTTCCGTGATGTATGCCCTCAGTTCTTCATCCGTGCCTTCCCGCCCGGCGCCTTCGCCGGAGACCAGCTTGAGAATGTCCAGGTCGGGATAGGTACGGAGGATCGACCGGATTGCGCAGAGGACGTACTCCCGCATCAGAGGGTGCAGCCGGTCTTTTGCATCTACCGGATTGCCCCCATTCCATTCCTTCATCTTGGCCTGGTAGGCGGCGGGCACTTCGTAGCCGAACGGCTCAATCGTCAGGCTGTTCTTCATCCCCAGCTCGTGGGCCAGTGCCATGGCTTGGCGCATGGTCTCCTGCGCCCACGCGTGGACGCGCGGACCATCTTCAGCGAATTCTTCCACGTCCGGCGAAACGAAGGTGGCGCGGTTCTTGACCGCATAACGCAGTTCAGGTTCGGGCGCAAGTGGGTGGCGCTGGCTGTAGAAGAAATACCCCGTCTGATCCTTGAATCCGCGCATCTCGATGTCGTACCACGGGAATGTCTGATAGAAGTGATACCCCATCACCGTGGCGCCCATGCGCGACCAACCGCGCACCAGGCGCATCCACTCTTCCCGCGTGAAGGACGAGGGATCCATAGGAAAGTTGACCCAGTAGTGCGGCCCAAACAGGGGACGCCGCGGGCGCTCGCGGATTTCCGTGGCGGCCAGTCCCACATCCACTTTCTGGTCCGGCAGGAAATCCTGCAGTGGCCCGAACAGCACGCCGCGTTGCTCCAGAAAGCGCATCGCCGCGGCACGCGTGGCCAGCGGGCCGCCCCCACGCAGCAACACCTCCCAACGCTGCCCTCGCTGACGCACCAACACGTGCAATTCATCCTGGGCCAGCTTGGGCAACTTAGGCTCGAACGCCTCGGCGGCTTGGCCAATGGCCACGACCACGTTAGCACCCTTGGTGTCCGCCGCCTTGCCGTCTTTGAGGCACTGCACTTCGGCCCTTGAGAGCCGCCCCATATACCAGGCAGTTTCCTTCGCGGTCGTTTCGCTCAGTTTGCCGTCGGCGCTGGAAAACAGGACCACGATGCTCATCAACAGGGCGCCCGTCATCGAAGCATCCTCCACTCACTCTAGATATGTGTTTTGGTCAACATTTTTGTTTTCAGATCTCGACCGACCGGTAACATACCTCTGACTGCCTCTGAATGCAATCGTATGGGAACGGGTCAAGGTGCCGGTTGACTCCATCCCGGCGACGCAGACCTGGCTGCCCGATGAGGCGCTGGCGTCTGGAGTGCGAAATTGCGGTTGCGGACGAGCCGGTGGGGTGTACACTGCTGTCGCTGGGGATGCCAAAAACGGCCGAAATCAGCAGTACACATAGGTACTGCCGGCACCCCACGATTCATCAATTCCCTTAAATGGTATTGGGTGGAGGGTGAATATATGTTGAGAAGACGAGACTTTTTAGGAGGATTCGCTGCGTTTCCGTTGCTTGGTGCAGCGGCCAACCAAGCTAATGGCACGCGAACCCTAGATACGATTTGTGACCGTACTCGCCGTTTCCACCTCGCGCACCCGGTTTGCGATATGTTGGGTCTCAACCTCACGCACCCGCGTTTTCTCATTGACAACGTCGATCTCAGCCGGCGGAATGAGGACACCTGTCGCGGCGATTTCCCGAAATTCAAAGATTGGGGCATAAGCGTCGTCATGTGCAAGGGCGGCCCCAAGGAGTATGACGCCGAGTTCACGGCCCTCTGGAAAGAGCAACCCGAGCACAGGCGTGGACGGGAAGGCCAACCGCTGTCGCTTGCCTTGGCATTCAAGAATCCCACCCAGCTTGTTTTGGCCGTGCTGGACCGCTTTTTGCTACAAGTCGAGGCGAACCGCGATCAGGTCCTGCTTGTGCGCCAAGCGTCGGATCTCGACGCCGCGCGAGCGCAAGGCAAGATCGCACTACTGATGGGCGCCAACCGGAGCGACTGGTTTGGCGATACCCTCGGCGTGCTCCGCATGGTAGCCCGCATCGGTCTGCGGATGATCACGTTGGGGCAGGCCACACGCGAACTCGGTTATGACCCGTACAGTGAGACGCGCTCGGGCGGGCGGTTGACGGAACTCGGCGTGCAAGTGCTGCGCGAGCTGAACCGAGGCGGCATTCTCATCGACATTTCACATCTCAACGACCCCTGTTCCCTCGATGCCCTCGAAATAAGCGAAAAACCGGTCGCGGCTTCCCACTCGAACCCGCGCAAGCTGATTCCGGGACCCCGCAGTATTCCTGATGACATTATGAGGGCACTCGCAAAGAATGGTGGCATCCTTGGACTGGTACCGCCTATAATGCGGCCGGAAGGCGAACGGCCACTGGTGAGCGTGCCTGCATCGCAACTCGAAGCTACCGTGAATATGATTCGCTATGCCGCCGACGTGATGGGCATCGATCACGTCGGCATCGGCACGCATTTCAACACCACTGTCATTCCGTGGGTAACGGATGCTCTCCTGAGCGCGAGCTTTTCGGACGAGGACACCGCAAAGGTGATGGGCGGTAACTACCTCCGGGTGCTGCGAGCCGTGCTGCCCGCTTAGTACTTGGTGACACAGTATTTGGCATTTGGGGGGACACGGGGGTATACTTCCTGGCAAGAACTGCTAACGCCCGGGAGGTCACCATGGGATTCGCTAACAAAACTCAGGTTGCTCTCGCGCTACTCCTCGCTTCAAGCCAGACCGTGGCCGTCGTGCCGCCACGCCCATCGTCCACTGCCAACAGTGACCAAGCTTCGTCCATGATTCGTGTCGCCACGATTGTTGAACGGATCGAGCACGACCGGCAGGACATTCGCGTTTACGAGGCGAGCCGGCCCCTCAACTTGCCGTGGTTTAGTGAGATAGCCATTGCCGTACCTGGCGACCGTCGCGCCTCCTTGAATTTCTTACAGGGGAGCAGTGTCGGTTTGGTTCGAGATGAGAAATCGGTGAACGAGTGGGCGCTCTATTCAAACGTGGTGGCCATGGGAGACCGCGATGGATTAACCCTGGCCGACAACGTGTTTAGAGTAAGAAAGGTGATTCTCTGCACCTCTCGGCACGCAATCGAGCTACGTATGGGTGGTTGGGTCTATCGCGTAAAGCCCGGACAGGTTTTGCTAGTGCTCGGTTAAGGTGGAAAGGCCAAGACCGTAACAGCAAACGTAGCGCGGACCTGTTTTGTTGATTCCGGCGCTTTTCGTGCCCGCCAGCGCTCGTTGGCTTGGATGAGTATTGCCTCCGCAGCGCATTGCGCGTAGATTGATCGCATGTCAAGGTTGCGGCGCCCGTTCCTTTATGACCGCTACATCTTCGTGACCATGAACTTGCTGAGCGGTAGCCACGGCCAGTTCTTTTTTGACCGCGGGTCCTGCCTTCGAGAACGAACTCAGTTTGATCGCGTGTAACATTGTGCCGAAGAAAAGCTTGACAACAGGAAAACGAACGCCCATCCACTTAATCAGTACGGGAAATTATAGAACATCGGTGGGAAGAAGCCGGCCTTCCGTAGTGCGGTCGAAGTCAGCGTCAACGCTCACGATTTTTAGCCCATGCCTTCTGGCGGCGCTATACTGGTAAGCGTCATCGAAGTCCAGGTTGAATTTCGCCGCCACGTCAACGAGGGCGTCCGTCTCCGGCGCACTCAGAGACACCGTTCCGATGCCGACTCTGTCAATCACATCTTGCAGGAATTGGCGGAAAACCTGGTGTTGCTTTTGCCGGAACAGCAGAGGACCGATCGAATGCAGAGCGAAATCCGAGACATAGAGTTCGTGACCCTTGCGGTTTTCGAGGAAGGTTCGGGCGTCGCCGGCGCTGACCTGATTCAACAACACTTCGATGACGAGGTTGGTATCGACAAGCAATCTCATTCGCCCTCGGTTCTCCAGCGCGCGATGCGGTGCTGCAACTCTACGGAGGTGCACCGATCCCGCAAGCCTTCGAGCGCGCCCGCCCACGCGAATTGCGGCTTGCAGGGTTGCTCGATGGAACGCCGAGCCAGCAAGGACTCGACGTAGTCCCGAAGCTGCGCCCTATATTCTGAAGGGACTTCCCGCACCATTTCCTCAAGAGTCTTGGTTGGCTCGCTCATAACCGTTTCCTCATTGTTATTCTACTCTATTTTCCGGTTTGCTTTCGACACATCCCGGTCGATGTTGCCATATATCTTGCGGCGGTCGAACTGGAATTCCTTATCGCCAAGATCCTCGAATTGCTTTGACAGGTCCTGCCATCCGTCGCATCTCGATCCCTCTCACCTACCCAACAATCCTTCGCTCCTCGTCCGTGAGTATTCGGGCGGTGAATCCACAGGGTTGATTTCAAACGAAGTAGATTGTCCGCCCGATCAAGAGCATTTTAGGGTCGGGCTGCCCGGAGCCCCCGATACTGCCATCGGTTCGTTTGTACTGGTGGAGCACGGCGATCTTGTTGCCCTCCACGTCAAAGAATGAGAGAATCTGGCTGCGGGTACAAAATGGCTGACCCGATGTGGGTGGCGCGGGGTGAGCATCTCCGCTAAGAACTTGATGGAGATCGCGGGATTTGATCCGATCAAGGGTGCCTGAGTCCCTGAACATTCGGCGCAATTCGGTGGGCGTTACTTTAGCTTTACCTGTGGGTTGAATCATGACGAGTGGAATTGACCTCGAAATCCGCGCTTCACTAGTCCGTTACCTTAACGGCGACATATCGCTTGCCGAGTTTGAGGACTGGTTCGTCCCCGTAGCCTGGAGCATCGAGCGGACCGGGAACCGAGACGCAATCGAGCTGGCTGCTGAAATCGAGCTTCGGCTTGCCGAATTCTCAAACGGCCATTGGACCGAACCGGAGCTTCGCAGCAAGCTGGCTTCGCTCTCGGGCGTTTACGAAACGGAACTTTCCGATGGGGTCCCGGACCCGAGTCACGCTTACTGGTTGCGTAGCTCGGCGCTCGACTTACGAGAATGCTCCCTTCAGCTTTGATACGCCACACGGAGTGGGATTCTGGTTATCGGCTGGCCCCCTAGCAAGACTTCAAACCAATGTAGGCCCTCTTCCTGAATGGTGAGTCCCACCTTGCCAATCACACCGGCTCCATGGTCTTCTCCCTGGAAGAATGTCGGAAAGCCAATCGGTGGAGCGACGGCTCCCGAAGGGGAAATCTGCCGAAGCGCTATTTCCAGGCTGCCCTGAAACTGGCCGGACCTGAAAATCACCACGAGTGTCAACTCGACAATGGTGGGCGGCGTCTGCCGGGCGGCCGCAGGTAGGACGATGCCATCGATGATGCGCGTTATGGTCAGAACTCCGTACCTGTCGCGGTTCGCTTTTTCGCACAGGACGGCGGTTGCCAGGAACGGACCTGTGATGGTGTAGGCCATTGCGAGAACCTCGTCGCGAAAGATTTGACAGGATATGACTAGCCAGCGGAACGGCGGCAGGGTGCAGTGTCCTAATCTGGATTCTGCTAAGTTGCCTCGTTGCCTTCGACGTCCGGCTTAAGAAGCCACTGCTCTACCCCCTGCTTATTGCGAACGCTGCGCACACCTTCTGCGCCCCATGTATCAGACGATATTTCGTGGATCGTTCCATTCCGAAAATGTCTTTATAGCGGACTTCCCCATAGACATAGAGCGTGAATTTGGGTGTGCCAAGAATTTGCAGGAACTGAGGGGGAAGCGGCGGCTTCTTGGGCGCCACGAATATACTATGTCGCCCTGGAGCAAGAGTTTCGGTGCCCTTTCTCAAATCGGCTGGCGCGGAGGGAGGGACGACCTTAAGTGGGCACTCGTCGAACCAAGTATGAATCCATCCGCGAACATCGTAGGCAGGGTTCTGGCCGCAATTCTTGAAATGAATCTGCGCTTCCGGAACGTCAGGCTGCGGGAACTTCAAGAGCGCGGAATCAACGCATACATAGGCGCGAAGCTGCCTTTCGGCAGTGTCGCTGGCAAGCTTACCTGCAGCCTTCATTTCTTTAGTGGCGCGGGTCATTTCTCTAGCCTGGTACACAATCGCCAAGCCTGTAAGCAAGGCGATGCAAACCAGCCACCAGTCGGGCCGTTCGAGGGGTGTGTACCACTTTGTTGGACCATCGTCGGGGTGTTCGGCGTAATTGTTGGTTATGCCACTAATTGCAAGGGTAACGCTCGGTGGACTTTTCCGCTCACGGCTTTGGTCTCTTTTATCAGGACCGGGATTTGGCTTACCGGCTGCACTGAATGCGAGACCGTAGAATAAGACGGCTACGATAGCAGCTTGTTTCATAACGGCAAAATTGCAACGCCAAAAGACTTGATAGATCTCAAATTAGGACACCACCCGGCAGGCGGCAACGAATCGTAAGGATTTTTTTCCGCTCGGCCCGGTGCCGGGTCCTCAGCAATGGGCGTCTTATGCGCCCTCAATGATTTTACGCTCTTCGTCTCTAATTCCATACAGACCGTACACCACTTCGTCAATCTCGGCGTCGGTGGCGGCGATTTCGCGGTCGACGCGTTCAACTTGCGAGGGGGCGAGCTTGCCGGAATGCTTTTGCTTGTTCAATTCCAGCATCCGGTCAACGAGTTCCACCATCTTGTCGTGTCGGGCCTTGTCGGCAGGGTCGGAGAAGTTGATGGGGCGTATGGGGAGCTGTTCAATGTATTGCTTGTTGGCAGCAAAATAGCCGCCGTGGAAAGGGGCCGTGACACTTTTGAAATAGAAATCCAGGAGTCTCGAATTCAGCAGGCCGCAAAGGTAGTGAAGACATACCGTCGGGTCCGCTGAGGTGATTCCATATCCGCCCGTGGTCACGTTGATAAAATAGAATCCGTCTGCATTGTCGAGGTAGGCGGCGAGGTGCGTGACCATGTAGGGCACCATAAGCTTGGGTTGTTCCCACATACCAAGATTTTGAGTCCGCCCAAACCTATACCACTCAGCATCCTTGAACTTGGCCTTCTCTCGGTTCTCCAGAAGCCTCTTATTCCTATTCACGTAATCCCAAGCCAGGGGATAGTCCCGTTTCATCTCTGCTGGAGTGAAAAGGCGCGCTGAGCAATCCTTGACCTCATAAGGAAACAGGACATGCGCGGACGGCTGCACTGAGTACCTGTTAATACTTCCGCTGCGAACCACTGGTTTGAGAACGGTCGATTCAATTTCAACCCATTCATCCAGTTCGGGTGAGAGTACCTTTGTTGTGCTCTTTCTCTTGCCCTCTGCAAAATCCTTGAATAGATACACCGTGTCAGCGCTCGTGATTGGGCCTTGATATATCCGCGCAGCAACATTAACGAGCTTGATCGGCATTTGGGCAATCTTCTCAAACAACCCCGCGCCTGTGCCGACCTTGAAGTTCCACTCTGAACCAGTGATATTGGCCGCAGGAATCTTGCCTTCCGTGGCTTCGCCTGTCCCGCGCCATGCCTCCAAGTCAGTCACCCTTTCAAGCTCCAATTGTTTGGACCCAGCCTTTGAAAGGAACAGCAAACACGTGTACGTTGTTGCGCCGTCAAACACCTGCTGATCGCCAAAGTGGATGACGCGAGACAGATTCATTCCCTCTGCAACCAACCTGCGAAGAGGCGCGCCATATTGGGCATTGAAAAACTTATGCGGGCAAATGAAGCCGAGCTTCCCCTTTTCGTTAAGAAGGCTCAGCCCCTTTTCAATAAACACCACGTAAATATCGTAATTGCCGGAGCTGGCCGCCTTGTAATGCTGCTTGTAGAACTCCACCTCGACGGGCGCCCATTCCTTCATCGCCTGGATGCGGATATACGGTGGATTCCCAATCACGCAGTCAAACCCGCCCGAGCGCATAACCTGGCCGATGGAAGGCAGCCCGTTGCCTGGCATAGGGACGGTTCGCGAACCGCCCCTACGCGCCCTCATGGGCGCGGTGCGTAGCGCTGCCGTCTCGGCGGCATTTTCCACTGCCGGCTGGAAGCCGGCGCTATCGGAAGGGACGAAATTCCAATCGAAGGCGTTAATGCGATCGCGTTCTTCTTCCGCAAACAACATGCCCTGGTCATAAATATCCGGGCCGATCAGGGAATTGCCGCACATGATGTTGTATTTCAGTTCCGGCAGGATATGTTGCTTCGGTGGCAATTGTGACTGCTCGCCTTCCAACGCCTTCAGGTACAGGCTCATCATGGTGATCTCGACGGCTTGCGGGTCGATATCCACGCCGAAAAGGTTATTGCGCAGAATCCTGGCCTTGCGATACACCGAGAGGCGCTTCGCGCCATCGGGGTCGGTGTGGACTTCGCGCATGAAGTCGAGCGAAGGATGCGCGTGCCGCACTTCCTGTTCGGGATGGGCGAGATACCATTTCACGTGGTAATCGATCAGGTATTGGAACCCGCCTATCAGGAACGAACCGGAGCCGCAGGCGGGATCAAGAATGCGAATCTTCTCAATCTGCTTGGGCGATTTACCTTCAATGGCCTTGCCCACGGTCTCGCGCACGATGTAATCCACGATGTAGCGCGGGGTGTAATAGACCCCGCCCGCCTTGCGCACCTCCGGCTTTTCTTCCACTTTCACTTGCTTGGGTGTGAGGCGGATGGTGTTCCCAAGGTAGCGCTCGTAAATCGAGCCCAGCAGTTCCACGCCGATCACGTCAAACCGGTAGGGGCTTTCGGGCGGATACAGCCGCTTGATGATACGCGCCAGCAGCTCGGAATCAATCTTGATGGTCTCGGAAAGATGCGGCTTGAAGATTTCGCCGTTGAAATCTTCATTGACCTTGTGGAAAAGGTCGTTCAGCCAGTCGAAAATGTGGAACTTGCCGCCGTGAACCTCCCAGTCTTCCAACACCCTTCGCAACTGGCCGTACTCAAGCACCTTGCGGTCTTCCGCGATGCGGATGAAGACAATCCGGTCAAGCAATCGCTGCACTACTTCGTTCAACTGCCGGGCGGTGAGTTCGGGATTGTTCTTGTGAATGTTCTTGGCGAGTTCTTCCCGCCAGCCCGTCATCTCGTCCAGGAAGACGTCGTCAACTTGCTTGCGCAGCCGTGGCGCCCGGCGGATTTTCGCGAGCAAAGCCTCCAGAGAGCCCGCTGCCACACGCTCACGGGAGAATTCCCAGAGCTTTTCCGCATTCGCCGGATAATCAGAATAGCGCAGGCTGAGCAACAGTCCCTCGTCAGGACGCTTGGGATCGGGCTGGGCGGAGGCGTCGTAGAAGCGGAATTCCTCGAAGTTCGTGAGGATGACGAAGTAAACGCTCTTGGTGTTCCAGACGTAACCCTTGGCTTGGAAAATGTGGCGGGGGGTCTCCAGAGGCTCCGAAGGCGCTTTGGCTTCCACGTAAAACTTGGTCTGGCCGCCGATACGGAAGTTATAGTCGGGGCGCCCGGTGGCTTCCATGTCGCCCTTTTCCACCAGCACTTCCCGGTCGTGATGCAGCAGGCCCGCCTCGTTTTCAACATCCCATCCCAGCGCTTTGAAGAAAGGCGTGAGGAAGTCCGTGCGCGCCTGGGCCTCAAGATAGTCCTTGGAGGAATAGTGCTGCTGGTCGGCTTCAAACTTTCGGATCAGCTTTTCGAGGTCCGAGTGAAAGGTGGTGATGGACACGCGCAAGAGTCGGCTCCTGGTGTTGACCAGATATGGTACAAGAGTCTAATGCCACCCGCGAACGGATTCAAGGGGGAGAAAACGTGGTGTGGGCCGATGAGTACCGCCACGACCACCGCGAGACCGGCCCGTGGCACTACATCGACACGCGCTGGCGGACCCCAAGATCGGCTTGTCCGGCGAGTGCCGTAACGGTGATTGCGTGTTGTAGCGCTGAGCTTTAGCTCAGCAGCTGCCGACCTAAAGGTCGGCGCTACTCCAATGAACCACCAAGACACCAAGAGAGCGCCTTTCCAAGGAAGCTGACGAATCATCAGCTCGGCTTACTCGTGAAGTTTAATGGCGCATTCTTACAGCAAGGGATGCAGCGAATTGACCTGTGATCGCTTGGTGCCTTGGTGTCTTGGTGGTGAAAGGTTTTGAAGAAGTCCTGGGCTAGGTCCGTCAACTGACGGATGAACATATTGTCTCTTGACAACGCCTCCCGGCTGTGCTAGCCTATTCATGTGAACAGTCTAACGTACGGGGAAGTCCTTTCCTCGCTTTCCCAACACCCCGTCCCAGGAGGAACCATGTCCTTACGCAAATCACCCCAACTTACGCCCCAACTGCTCGCCGCCTCGCGCCAGAACGCCCAGCATTCCACCGGACCGCGTAGCGCCGCCGCCAAGCAGAACTCCAAGCGCAATGCCCTGAAGCACGTCGCCTACGTGAGCGACGAAAATCAGCGCCAAGCCATGCTTGCCCTGGGCGAAGACCCGGCACAATTCCAAACCCTTACTCAGGAACTCGTGCGCGCCTTCGGTCCCGGCGACGCGCTCTGGGAGAAGTTGGACCGCTCCATTGATCGCAAAGTGAGGCTACTGCTGAGGCTGCGGAAGGAATTGACCAACCTCCGGGCCGCTCCTGCTGGTCAGGACGATGGTGCGAGGATGGAGAACACAAAGGAGATGGTCGAGAGCGACAATTCGTCCGAGACCTCGCAGAGAGTGGAAACGGTGGAAAACTCAAAAATGAAGGAACGATGCGGGAATGTTATTGAAAACAAAGGAAAGTGAATTCATCCTCAATGGCATCAAGGGGGATTGGTGTACGGAGGACAGCTATCAGCCCTATCAGCTTACGCTTTTTGCCGACACCGTGAAGAAGTTTGCTCCCGCTTCATCCGGAAAATCCTGCGACGGTACAAGCGGTTGGCCATACTACAACCTGCAGATCCCCGGAGGCGGAGTGATTCTTGCGGTAGGCTGGCCGGGACAATGGCGCTCTTCGTTCGAGCGCGACCACACAAAGGGTCTGAGGATCAAGGAGGGGCAGGAACTCACCCACCTGTTCCTGAAACCCGGCGAAGAGGTCCGTACACCCTTGATCGCCATGTTGGCCTGGCGGGGAAAGGACATCGTGGCCTCGCAGAATTTGTGGCGGCGTTGGTACATTGGACACAACATGCCACGTGTGGATGGCCAGGTGCAATCACCCATCGCACAGATCCAGGCAGATGGGGCGGACAATGGATCGCCTGGCAGTTCCACCGGCAGGAACTGGGCGGCGGCGTGGTGCAGGCGTTCCGGCGCAACGCAAGTCAGGTGGCGTCGATGACCTTCCGCCTCAACGGACTCGATCCTGCCGCGCAGTACGAGATCACGAACTTCGATGCGGAAGGATCGACGAGGGCTTTTGGCAAGGAACTGATGGAGAAGGGCTTGACGGTAGAGATCAAGGACAAACCCGGTACGGCGGTGATTGTCTACCAGACCCGGCCTATGCTGTAAGCGCCCTCGCCGTCGCACGCAGAGTTGTGGCGCAGAGACTCTGCGACTACAGGTCTCCACTTTTTCCCTGGTTAAACATGGTCGAGCGCTGGTTCCGGGAAATTACCGACAAACGCACCCGACGCGGTACTTTTCGAAGCGTGCCCGAGCTGATCGCTGCCCTCAATGAACATAGCCCCCTCCTTAGCCAAGAAGGAGAATTACCTTCAAGGCCGGAGCGCGTTGCGGCTCCGGTTGTTACCAGATTCCCACAATCTCGCCCGCAGGAATGCGTTATACTCTGGTTCGATTTCCCGAGGAGGCCACTCGATGCACCGTTGGCAGTTCACTATGCTCTTATTGCTCTCGACCCTTGCGCTCTCCGCCGCCCCAGCCGAAGAACCTGTTTCGTTGCAAGGGTTCTCTTCCAACGCAGCGCGGGCGGAGCGAGAATGGGAGGGAAAATTTCGCTCCATACCCTCTCCGGACAACTTGCGTGATTACATGAAGCGTCTTTCGGCGCGCCCCCACCATGTTGGTTCACCGTATGATAAGGAGAACGCGGAATGGATTCTCGCCCGGCTCAAAGAGTGGGGCTGGGATGCGCACATCGAGAACTTCGAGGTGCTCTTCCCCACTCCTAAAGAACGGTTGGTTGAGCTGGTTGAGCCCACAAAGTTCACGGCCAAGCTGGAAGAGCCGGCAGTCCCCGAGGACCCAACCTCCAGCCAGCATGCCGAGCAACTACCCACTTACAACGCCTATTCGGGAGATGGCGACGTTACGGGCCCTCTGGTTTACGTCAATTACGGCGTGCCCGAGGATTACGAGCAGCTCGAGCGGCTGGGGATTTCCGTCAAAGGCGCCATTGTCATCGCTCGTTACGGGGGATCGTGGCGGGGGATCAAGCCGAAAGTAGGGGCAGAGCATGGGGCGGTGGGGTGCCTGATCTACTCCGATCCGAGCGGAGACGGTTATGTTCAGGGCGACGTTTTCCCCGCCGGAGCCTTTCGTCCCCGCGATGGCGTGCAACGCGGCAGCGTCATGGATGACACACTTTATCCTGGCGACCCGCTCACGCCCGGCGTGGGGGCCACCAAGGACGCCAAGCGACTGCCGCTCAAGGACGTTCAGACCATCACCAAAATTCCCGTCCTCCCCCTGTCTTACAGCGACGCACAACCATTGCTCGCGGCGCTTAAGGGGCCGATGGCGCCCGAGCACTGGCGCGGCGCGCTTCCCTTCCCTTACCATGTCGGTCCTGGTCCCGCCAAGGTGCATCTCAAGGTCAAATCAAATTGGGATATCAAAACGCTCTACGACGTTATCGCGCAGATTAAAGGCTCTGACTATCCCGGCGAATGGGTGGTGCGCGGCAATCACCACGACGGTTGGGTGAACGGCGCCGAAGACCCAATTTCCGGCATGGTCGATGAGCTCGAGGAGGCTCGGGCCATCGGCGAACTTGTGAAACAGGGTTGGAAGCCCAAGCGGACCCTCATCTACTGCGCCTGGGATGGCGAAGAGCCGGGACTTCTCGGCTCAACCGAATGGGCTGAGGAGCACGCGGAAGAACTAACCCGCCACGCAGTGGCTTACATCAATACAGACTCGAACGGGCGGGGCTATTTGTTCGTGGGGGGATC
>Ga0181524_10003776_pt1 | contig 14466 bp, 20 predicted proteins | sample PEATcosm2014_Bin_34_FD_119761 | JGI IMG/M metagenome (GOLD analysis project Ga0181524, IMG submission 119761) | Peatland microbial communities from MTU Mesocosm Facility, Houghton, MI, USA - PEATcosm2014_Bin05_60_metaG | ecosystem: Environmental > Terrestrial > Soil > Wetlands > Peat | place...
TTCGAGCTCCGCAGGCAACTCCGGATTCAACCGTACTGGCGACACCGGCGCCTTGTGGAGGATACCGTCGAAGATGAGCGCCGAAGTACCGCCGGAAAAAGCCGGCTGGCCGGTCGCCATCTCGTAGAGTACGACTCCGAGAGAAAACAGGTCCGTCCGCGCATCGAGTTCTTCACCGCGAGCTTGCTCCGGCGACATGTAGGCGACTGTACCCATCAATGCCCCGGGGCTGGTGAGGTGCTCGGGCTCGACGGAGGCGGTGGGCAGCGCAGAGGCTCCCACCATTTCCGCCGCCCGCCTGGCCTTTGGCGCCAGCTTCGCCAACCCGAAGTCCAGGACCTTCGCCTGACCGCGCTGGGTCACGAAAATGTTCGCTGGCTTGATGTCGCGATGGATGATCCCCTTGGCGTGCGCGGCGTCGAGAGCGTCGGCAATCTGGATGGCGAGGTCGAGCACTTCGTTCGTCTTGAGCAGTTTCCCGGCAAGGCGCTGCTTCAGGGTCTGTCCCTCCAGGTACTGCATGGCGATGAAGGGTTCGCCCTCGTGCTCTCCGATTTCGTAAATCGTGCAAATATTCGGTTGGTCGAGCGCGGAGGCGGCTTGGGCCTCTCTCTGAAACCGCTCCAGTGCTTGATGGTCCTTGGAGAGTTCCTCAGGCAGGAACTTCAAGGCGACGGTGCGCTTGAGCTTGGTGTCTTGGGCCTTATACACCACGCCCATGCCCCCGCCGCCCAGCTTCTCCAGGATGCGGTAGTGGGAAACGGTGTTGCCAACCATGGCGAGGGTCCCGCCTCTGGTAGTCATCTTAGGCTGCGCTTGCAGCTAAGTCAACGCAGTAGGACACGCAATAGGACTATCCGGGACAGTTCAAGTAGCGGATCAGTTCCCAGGAGTACTTTGTGCAGCAAAATCTCACGGTACTGGATCAAGTGCGCAGTGGTCCCGGCTGCAGACCAAGATTTCTCTAAGGGCTCCTGTGCGCATCATAGGTGCTGGGCACACAGAATGGATTGGGAATGATAAGTCGGCTTCCCGCTCCGTGACTACATCTGAGCTCGACAGCAGAGCACGGTGTGACAGAGTGAGACAATGCGGGGTTTGCGGCACGGCCGGGAATGATTATGTTAGTCAACATCGCGGTCAGAATCGCAGCAGCCTGCCTTGAGTTGCCTGAAAGCGCCACAGGTCTTGATTTTGATGTCGGGCTGGAGCCTGCGCTGAAGTTTCTTCGATGGCGTTATCCGTGAGCAAGAAACAAGTGTTTGCCGCTCGCTGGAACCGGCAAGATAACCCTTTACATTTCAATGCCTGCCGACGACCCGGGAAGTGGAGGTTTTTCGCTCACCTGCCGCCAGCCGCATACGGACCGTGCCGTAGCCGACCCCGAGCTTTTCGGCAATGCTGCGGAAACTGCGGCCCTCTGCCTTCATGCGGGCGATGCGGTCAAAATCCACGAGACGGCGTGGACGGCCGAGCTGTTTCCCGGTGCGCCGGGCATTGTGGAGACCCGCCTTCACTCTCTCCTGGATTAGCGCCCTCTCGAACTCCGCCATGGCCCCGATGATTTGGAACATCAACCGCCCGGAGGGTGTGCTCAGGTCGAGGTTGTCCTTCAAACTGGCGAACGTGACCCCATAGGCATCGAGGTCGGCGAGGGCATTGACCAGGTGCTTCAACGACCTGCCGAAGCGGTCAATCTTCCACACGAGCACGACGTCAAACTGCCGCTGATGGGAATCGTCCATAAGGCGGTTCAGCTCAGGGCGGGACTCCTTGGAGCCGGACACGCCCTCGTCAACATACTCGCCCGCAATCTCCCAGCCACGGCGGGATGCGTACTCACGCAGCTCAGCCAGCTGCATTTCGGGGTGCTGGCCGTTCAAGGTGGAAACCCTGGCGTACAGTGCGACTCGCATAGTTTTATTGCTCTCCCTTTCCTTGGGCCTCGATGCGCTCGTCAATGGGGCCGGCGTGGTGACTCACGTAGAAGCGCAGCGTGCCTAGCTTTTCCTCGGCCTGCACCGCCTCGAACCGATCCCCAGTCTCTTTCTCAAGCTCTGTGACCATCGGATCCAGGTCCAGGCACAGCCGCCACAGGATGTTGAACCAGCCGTCGCCATGCTGGAACCTGAGCGGCATCAGGGTGTGTCGGGGGTCGCCCCTGATGTTGAACCAAGACAGCCACCGCTCGACTGGCTTCTCCTCAAGTTCCTCACGCATCGGGCTCGCTCCGCCTTGCTAGTCTCTCCGGCGGTCGGCATCGCCGAACCTTTCCCGCCACCGCTTCCCTTTTGGGGAGTTCCAAAATCGCTCCATGCGTTTGGCATATCGCTCCGGGTAAATCGCCTTGTTCATCGCACAGCACACCCAACCAGTACCGCCATCAGGCAGGCCAATCAGCTTCATTTTGGCGTGTGGATATTCCGTGTGGCATGAGTTGCAGCAGCCTGCCTTGAGATGCCTGAATGCGCCGCAGGTCTTGATGCTGCCGTAGGGCAGCCTGCGCTGAAGCTCGGTGACGAGGTCCGAGAGCAAATCGGCTTCGTCGCCGGATTGGGCGTACTGTCCGGAAGGCAAGAGCATGCCCATCTCCCGCAGGGTCTTCAGGATGATTTCGGCCCTGGTCATTTCAGGCGTGCCGTAGTAGTGGCTGTCCTGCACGGAAGGCGGATAGATGTTGTTCTCTCTCAGGAGCTTCTCGAAAACTTCGTCTATGGTCATTCCACTGTCCTTTCGTACGCTGACAGCAAATTGACGGCGAAATTCAAGCTGCGTAAATTCCACTTCGGCGGGACGAAGAACTGTTGGGCCTAGCGGGCCTGGAGGTCAATCACTATCGGTTCCCTGTCCAGGCTGCCGCTGTCGCCCAACAGCGAAGCGTTGACGAAGACCGTATTCGACGTCCACAACGTGCCGTATCCGGCGTGGATGTGGCCGAACACATGGAGCCGTGGCCTGGCTCGGAAGACCGCTTCAAAAAGCTGAGGACAGCCTTCCCGTCGCTCCGAGGGGAGGCCGTGGTCAAGAATCGCAAAGGGTGGAGTGTGCGTGATCAATATGTCGATGCCCTCGGGAATTGATGCCCAGAGCCTCTGCCGGTCTTCCGGCCTCGACTTGCCGAACGCCCCGCCGTAAAGGGGCGTGACGGGACTGCCCCAAATCTTCAGGCCCTCGATTTCAATGCCCGAGTCCACCAGCATAATTGCGTTGGTGACTGCGCCCTGGTTACGTGGCTCCTCCAGGATGCACTCGTGGTTGCCGGGCACGACTATCTTGTGACGGTGAGGCAGCGACCCGAGCCAGTCATTGAAGTCGGAGACGATTGAAGGCGGCTTTGAATCGAACGTGAAGTCACCCGCATGGATGAGCAGGTCGCCGCCGGGCACTTCCAGTTGGCGGTGCAGCCCGTGAGTGTCAGCGATGCAGACTACGCGCATGGTTAGGGTCTCTGCTGGCTAGCCAGCCCTCTTATGCTTCTTCTCCATCCGCCTCGTCGCCGCGCTTGTCGAACGCCTCGCGAATGATGGCATCGACCCGTCCCCAGAACTTTTCTTCCAGTTCCTGCACGTTCTCGGGCAGGCGTATTTCCGATGTGTCCTCTCCCACGGTCCTTGCCCAGTAACAACGTGCGAATTCCCAGTACCGCCGGGTGTCCTTCCTGGCCCTTGCCGCCATCTCATGGAAAGCCGGGCTGCTGAAGTCCTCGGCGGCGTGCCTGAGCAGCCGACGAAGGACGACGAAAAGAGGGGTCTGGCGAATGTGTTCCGGAGTGGGGGCAGAAGGCTCATCGTCAGGCAACGGGTCATTTGCCTTCCGAACTTCTTCCCGAATGAAGTCGGCTGCCTGTTCACCTAGGAACTTCTCGAACCCTCTCATGAAGTCGCAGCGTGCGGGTCGGGTCGCCTGGAATCGGCGTTCCTTCACCGGCTCGTGTTGCCAGCACCCTTGCTCCCTGTAGGTGAGCAGCCCTGCACGTTCGGATTCCTGGTTGGCGCAGGCCCCCCAGTCCGGCGATGTGCGAAACAGTTCCACAAACCACCGGCATGTGCCGCACTCGGCGCGTGCTTCCCGCCGACCGTGCCATCTGCGCTGACCGTGCGGCTCCGAGTCGGACGGCAGCTTCCGGCACGCCTCCCACAGTTGCTCGTCGCTCGGGTTCCCGGCTTGCATCGTCTTCTCCCATTAGGCTCCTGTTCACGGTTGCCGTTCATCGGAAGAGCCACTCCACGATTTCCTGGGCGAGGGCGTGCTTCTCCGGCCCGTCCGGCAGCGACTTCATCCTCGCCCACTTCCGGTCGAACCCGAACTCGGCGGCACGCCGCTCGCATTCCTTCCTGGCTTCTTCCGTCCTCCGGCGCTCTTCGTCTTGGTGCTCCGGGCAGACGACAATCTCGACCCGATTCTTGCAGCGGGCATGGCCGCCATTCTCCAGCGGGAGACGGCATCCACGGCACAGGCAAACGGACGGTTCCGTGTCGCCACGGCGCAGTGCCGTTCCGTTGCACTCCCACCAGTGGGCGGCGACATCGCAGAAATGGCGATGGCTCATCGGTCTCCTTTTTGGGCTGCGCAGACCCGCGAGGGCCATCGGCCGCCGTGCCCGCCAATCCAGGCACCCTCGCGGAGGCGAATCGTGAGTTGCAGGCTATGGCAGCAGCTTGCCGCCGCTCACGTTGGTCACCTTCACCTTGCCGCTCTTTAGGTCCGTGAAGGTGATGGTCTGGGAGATCGGCTTGCCGCTGTCGGTTTTCCAGGTGCCGGTGACGATTTTCTTGCCGTCAGACGTAACCAGGGTGCTGTGCTCGAGCTTCATGCTGATTCCTCCTATTGATTGACTTGTTGGTGTTCGAGAGTCCCGTTGCCGTTCCCGGCGCTTGCTCTTCCGGTTTTCCGCTCCGCCTTGTCCGGCATTTCGCGGGCAGAGACGGCGCTCTCGCAGAGGCCTGCCAGCCTCACCCGGTATTTCGGCGTGAGCGCCTGCGCCTTTTCGATGGCGGTCCCGGCCTTCCTGAGTTGTCCTTCAATCTCGTCGATGTCTGCAAATGTCCTGCGGACCTCATCGGCCGGCGCGGCGTTCCTTTGCAAAAAGTCCGGCCCCTCGGCCCTCATCCGCTCGAACACCGGGCGCAGCACTTCGAGGTCACGGGGAAGCCAGGCACGGGTCGAGCGCAGCAGCCAAATCCCGTCCTCTTGCGCCCATCTGCACTGCCGGTCAACATGCCTTAACTGCGACTCGTCCCGCGTCACGAGCGCCGCGACCGCTAGCTTGCGCTCCCTGGCATCCCGGACCAGCTTTCTTAGGTCGGCCTCGGCGACGGTTGCCTTGTCCTTGTTGTCGATGACCATGATTGGCTCGAGGGCGTTCCCGGCAGCGTCGGCGAAGGCCATCAGGTGATCGCCGTTGCATGGAAGCTTCTCCCCGACCCAGATGCCCGGCCACGAATGGGCCTCCTCGGCAAAGTCCAGTTCTTCCCTCTTCCCGCCACGGGCCACCTTCGCCATCTCGGCCTCGAGCTGTTTGTTGCGGTCGCGGAGCCTGCCTATCTCGTGGAGGTAGTCCTTTCCCTGGCGGGCAAGGTCGTTCGCCTTTGCCTTCTCGCCGCTCATCGCAGCCTCGAGGTCGGCCCTTGTCTTGGCGACCTCGGCCTTCTTCTGCTCTTCCGCAAGCTTCTGGGCGGCCTCAAGCTCGGCAATCTGCTTCGTCAGGGCGGCGAGCTGCTTCTGCAACTCTTTCTCGGCGGCCAGCCGCTCCTCCTGCCGGGCGTTCTCCAGCGTGGCGCAGGCGTTCTTTTCGATTCCCTTCAGGCGGGCGGCAAGCTCGCTCTTCTCGGCCTGGAGCCTCTGCAATTCGGCATTGTGCTTGCCCGTGATCTCGGCGACTCGCCTTGCCAGCTCGACCTCGAATTTTGCCCAGCGGGCCTGGTCGGCATCCTTCTCTTTCTTCAGGATGAGGCGTATGGCTTCTTCTGCGCTGAGCTGGGCAACTCGGGCGAAGTCTTTCATGCCCAGCCGCTCAAGCACTTCCGTCCGGCTGAGTTCGCCTTTCCCCAAGCACAGCGGGCATTCGATGGTTTCGGGCAGGGCGGCTGCGGAATCTGTCATAAGCGTTCGCCTCCGATAAGGAAATGTGCCTTGGGAGTGCTACAGGCCACCGGGGCAGCTATTCCTTCCCCGGCTTCCGCCAAAGCTGAAGGGCGAAGATGCCCCATGCGGCAACGGATATGGAGAGCAAAAGGCCGGTCTCGACATTCTTCGCGTCAGCGAGATTCCCGGAACTCGCGATGCCATAGCCGATGTTGAACGATGCGCAGCCAAGCACCGCGGCGCTGCAAATTGCCCCGATTGCCATGATGAGTCTGTTCAACATTCTGTTCGCCTCTCCGCGGAGAGGACTGGTCTCTGGCATTAGGCCACGCACTCGGCTGGCGCTTGGGCCGCCGCTGGCTGGAACGCCCCGACTTGTGGGCATTCGCCCTTCATGGCTGCGCGGGCAAATCTCACGACGCTGGCTCGGCTCACGCCGTATTTCTTGGAGACCCGGGTCAGCGACATTCCTGACAGGCGGTCGAGGACGAGGGATTGATGGTCAACGGCTAGGGGTGCCCGCCCTAGGGGCAGCCCCTCCAGCCTACGCCGCCGCATGCCTGCCCGGATGCGTTCTGCAATCAGCGAGCGCTCGAACTCGGCCATGGCACCGACTATCTGGAACATCAGCCGCCCGGAAGGCGTGCTGAGGTCCCAATTGTCCTTGAGGCTCACGAACGTGACTCCCAGCGCCTCCAGCTCCGCTATCGCCGTGACGAGGTGCTTGAGCGAGCGGCCGAACCGGTCCAGCTTCCAGACGAGGATTGCGTCGAAGCGGCGCTGGTGGGCGTGGGCCATCAGGCGGTTCAGGCTCGGGCGGGAATCCTTGGATCCCGACACGCCCGTGTCGACGTACTCCCCGACGGCTTGCCACCCACGGCGGGAGGCGTACTCACGCAGCTCGACAAGCTGTGTCTCGGGATTCTGGCCGTTGAGGGTACTGACTCGGGCGTACAGGGCAACTCGCATGTCTTGTTGTTCTCCTTTCGTCCCTCCACCGGGATGGGCCCGGCATCATGGGGCAAGAAATAGAGGTAGTTGACACGGGGTGTTGCGCCCACAGAGGCAGCCCTCCCTCATGCTCCCCGCCCTCAGACCCCGGCGGGCGACGCACTTGTACAGCAGCAGGTTGGGAGGCCGCCTTCTCACCTGAATCACGAAGTTCCGGCCGGTGTCCCAGTCGATTTCCGCGTGCTCGATTTCAAAGGCGTGCCCTGGGCGAAGCGCTCGGAGGTATTCCGGGAACATGTTGAAGGCTTTTTCCAGGGCGGCCTCGGGGGCGTCCGCCAGGACGATGGCGGTAGTGCCCAAGTCGCCCGGGCGGCGCTTGAAATCGACCGCAAACATGCGAGGCTTGATGGCGGGAGGAGAGACTTCCATCTCCTATAATATACGTAGAGAAACCGGGTTTTCTGAAAAAATGTGGGCCTTTAGGCCAAATTTCCGCCAAAACCGTAGGATTTCAGCGGGGGGACGGCCATCGGATCACGCCGTTCGCCAATACTGGCCCGACGTTAGCGGGAAGCCTTGATGTTCTTTCCTTCTCCATTGAAGCCTTGTGGATGGCTTTCTAGGGGTTCCGCTCTGGTGGGGGACCGCCCTCCAACATCTCCTGACGTGCCCGTGGCGCAGTGTCCTCAGCCACGCCAGTTCCCTGAGCGGTCCTGGCTGGCCGCGGACTTCACTGGTAGCGAAGGGTTCGATGGGCAAAAAAATAGGCCCGCCCCCGTTGCGGTTAGAGCGGGCCTATAGACTGCTGAAATCAAGAAGACACCGACCAGAGTGCCTACTATAGATACCCGTATTTCAGATTTTTCCTCTCTCGAAAACCCCTGCCCTGAATTTCCCCCGAAGCCTTCCGACCGGCTTTGCCAGCGAGCCCAAAATAACGACTACGGAGGGCATTTAACAGGGAGCCAGATAATTCCAAGCTCCCTTTGCGGGTTCCTTGACCGCAGAAAGAAGGCAGACCGTGAACTACGAAGAGATAAGGAAGACGAAAGAGAAGTTCGATGCCTACGTTGGCAGCTACATCAAGACGCACCCTCTGGAGAGCTACCGGGAAATCGGCTTGGCCGTGGGGATCCCCGAATGGAAGGTGCAGGCAATTGCCCTAAAGCAGGGAATACGGCGATTGGGCGGGCACCCCGGAATCCGCCTGTGCTCAGATCACCCCGAGACCGGGAAGGAAGGCGTGAACTGACATGGACGCTGAAACCGAGACATACGCCGACCAGCAGATTGCCGAGACCCCCAAGATGCGCCTTCGCTTCGCTTGCATGCTTGCGCAGCAAGGCTTCCACTTTGCCCCCGCCAGGCTAGGCGAGACACACGGGGATATAGGCTGGAACACCGTTGCCACGGCAGACCCCGAGACAATCAAGGGCTGGCTTGCTTCCGGCTGGCAGCTTGTGATGGTGGCGAAGTTCGGGAAATGCGCCGCCCTGGACGTCGATGACTGGCAGGGATGCCTTGACGCAGGCTTTAACCCGAAATGGATTGAAGGGGAATTCAAGGTGAACACGCCAAGTGGGGGATTCCATATTTACCTGCCCTGGCACGCTGCCTTCGATGCCTTCAAGGGCGCAAAGGCGGATGCGTTCGGCCCAGGCGACAGTGTTCGCCCGATAGCCGAACTCAAGCTGAACAATGCCTCCATAGCTGCCCCCGGCAGCTTCCGCCGTGCTTCCGATGACGGCAGGAAAAGTGAAGGATTCTATATCCCCGATGGCGGCAAGGCCATACCCTGCCCCCATGCCCCGGCCTTGGCGGAATGGTTCAAGGCGCATGGGAAGGCAAAGCCCAGGGCGGAATTCACGGGCAGCAGGAAAAGGTGGGAATTTCACCCGGACTTCGATACGGATGATTTCCTGGAATGGAACGAGACTTCCCTGGCGGACGGCGACACGGAAGAGATGCATGAAGGCAGCTATGATTTGGTGGTGGAATCCTGCCCATTGTGCCAAAAGCTATCATGACCCAACTCCACGCAGACAAATTTCGTGACCAAATTCAAGTTCGGGGGAAATGGATACGGGTTTGTCTGCTGTGCCTGCGGAGTGAACACCCGGCAGGAATTCGAAGACCGGATGGCGGGAGAATATCCCGACTGGACGCCTTGGCAGGAGTCAATCTACCGGCACGACGATACAGCCCTTCTGTTCGCCGATGCGGCAAAGGCGGGGCTGGAAGTGGTGGAATTGGTCAATGAGCCGGACCCTGAGCCTGAGACGGGGGCGGACACACAAGCTGCATGGGAAAACCCCAAGGCTGAGAATGTGGCCAGGAGCGAGACTCTCATAGAAGACGGGTTCAAGCCTATCATCCCCCGTGATAGTTTCGGGAATGCTGTCCTGGACCCCCGCCCGAAGATAAGGCTGCCGGGGGCCGACTATTTGCTGTCAAGCACCGCTGTGAGAAGCTCGGCGAGTCTCTGGCCGACAAGCCCCTGTACATCCGAAACGATGAAATCGTGATGCTCCGCAACCGCAAGCTGGAACTCGTCACACCTCAAACGTTCAGAACTCTGGTTGAGCACTATGCGGTGTGCTATCGGCTGAGAGAGGGACCAAGGGAAACCTACGAAATTAATGTAACGATGGAAGAAGGGGAAGCAAGGGGAATACTGGCGTCCCTGCAATTCAAGCGAAAGCTACGGACGGTCAAAAGACTCAACCTGTGCCGTCTGCCTGTCTGGGGGAGGGCAGCAGGCCTGAACTACTCCCCGAAGGCTATGACCGTGGGTCCAAGACCCTGACGATTAGCAATGTACCCTATGCCGACGATATGCCCTTGGAAGAAGCCAAGGCAGCGATTGATGACTTGTTTGGCGAGTTTGTCTTTGCAGACGGCGAGCGAAGCAAGGCTGTGTCCATTGCTGCCCTGATAGGAATGTATGCGACACAGCTGCTTCCCCCCGGCTCCATCCGTCCGTCCTTCGTCGTGACGAAGAATGCGGAAGGAGCGGGAGCCACGACGCTTGTGAACTGCGTCGGCGTGACCATCCTTGGGGAAGTGCTAACCGGCGTCAAGCCAGCCGACGAAGACGAGACACGGAAACTCCTAACCTCAGCTGTAAGGGAAGGCAGGACGCTGATACTGTTCGACAACCAGAAAGCCAAGCTGTCAAGCGCATCCCTGGAAGCCTTCATACGGTCGCCGACCTGGAGCGACAGGCTGTTGGGTGTCAACCAGACGGTCAGTTTCCCAAACCTTGCCACGGTGTTCGTTACCAGCAACGGCTGTACGGTGTCCCCGAACATGAGACGGCGCAGCCTGTTCATTGAACTACACCTTGAAGAAGAGCGTGCCGAAGACCGCAAGTTCCGCCGCAACCTCAGCTTTGCAACCCTGCTGTCACTCCGTCCAAGAATCCTGGCAGCCTGCTGGTCCCTGGTGCGCAACTGGCACGAAGCCGGTCAGCCTGGGCCAAGACGGTCCAGCTCGACCTTCGATGACTGGGCAAGAACCATCGGGGGGATTGTCCAATCTGCCGGGTATGGATGCGCACTGGAAACCGCCCGTGTAGCTGACATAGCAGACGAAGACGGGGATGCCATGCGGACGCTGGCAGGGATGATGGAGCCGGGGAAGAGATACACCTTCGGGGAGATCGTGACCCTGTGCAGGAAGAACGGGTGCTTCGAGAGCCTGGTAGGGGGTGCGGGCGACCTAATGAAGAAATCCGACCAAATCACGCTGGGAAGATTGCTGGGGCGTTATGACCATCGGACGGTTGGAAAGTGCCATTTCTTGATTGAAGGCAAAAAAACACACCGGAAATACTACACCGATGCGCCAAATCGGGAATGTGGGAATGTGCGGGAATATATTTCACCCGAGCTGGGGGGAAAGGTTCTCACGGGGGCTGACGGAAATACATTCCCTGACATTCCCACATTCCCAGCCCCTGAAATTCAGCCCGAAGACTTGAATTAAAGGCAACAGCGACACACAAGGCTACACGCTTGAACAAGTGGGACGAGCCTAAGCTGCCTGTGGATGCCCTGGACTGAATATAGGGAAGGAGCGTAGGGTGGGCGGTTTCTACTAGAGTGCTTACAGCTCTATTCGCATAGGACTTTGGTCAAGGCGGCTACACTGCCTACAACCTCCACCTTTTCAGGCTGTCATTCCTGCTATCGAGACCCCCAGGCCTGCCCCAGGTAATCGCCACCGGCCATCACTGGCACCGCTGCCGCTCGACCATTTGCGGCTTGCCGATGCTCTGGAGAGGGCAATCGCCGCAATCAGAGAAGTCAGGGCGTAAAGCCCTTCGACCGGCTGCGGGGCGACAAGTGAGCGCCTTGTGATGAGTGGCTGCTCGGCCCCGAAGGGAAGGGGCATTCGCAGAGGCGGCCCCATGCCTCGTGGCCGGGTGAACTACGGCGGCGAGTTTCTCCCGCTCATGGACAAGTGCATGCTTGCGGGCACAAAACCGCTCAGGGAGGCGATGGCCTTGCTGCACCTGCCGGGCAACACCAGGGTCCTGGCGGTTGACCATTATCGCTGCCCGAGGTGCCTGCGGGAAAAGCCCACGCGGAAGCAGGAAGGGAAGGACTGGAGCTATTGCGCGTAATGCGCCTCGCCGACCGATTGCAGATGGCGAAGCCGCTTAGGCTGTAGTTTAGCCTGGAGTGCCGGGCTTGTATGTCAGGATGCGCATGGCGAGTGCTCCCGCCGCGACCGCCAACATGAAGACGGCAGGCCCGATGCCCTTGACATCGTTTACACGCAGATGCGAGAGAGTCGCGCCCACGAAGTAGAGGACCAGTCCAATGCCCGCCGCCATGCCCAGAAGAGGCCACCATATGCCAAGAACCAGGCCCACTGCCCCCGCAAACTCACAGGCGGCCAGAACCGGAAAGTACTTTAGGGGTATGCCTACCGTTTCATGGATTACATGGATTTGACGCGGCTCGCGGCGCATCTTCCCGAGGCCAGAAAACGCCGCCATCGCTGCAACGAGGAGTGTAATCGCCAGATACGCAGTATCCATCCAGAATCTCCAGCTTGGCTTACCCGCTACGGAGCGAGTATAAGTGAAATCTGTTGACCCTGCCAAGGAACACGAGTGTGCTTACGGACGACCATTGACGCTGCCTGAAATGCCTGCGGCAAAAGCCCACCCGCAAGCAGGTGGAAGAGGATTGGGACTTTTGAACCCAATTCCCCATCATTCGGCACCGGGTCAACTGCGGGCCTCGGGAGCGAACTGACGCAGGAGTGTCGATCGAGAACAGATTTGCCAGCCATCAAACTGAACCCGGACACCGATTGGCGCAGTCATGGTCTTCCAAATCGGAACACGACACCGGCAGAAATGCGAGGACTGTTCATCGCACCGATACTGAAGCCTTGCCGGATGTAGTCGGCCTGGATGAGTCGAACCCATACGTGCTTGCGGACCTTGACGTCGAGCCCGCCGCCCACTGCCATTGCGAACGCCGTCTCAGGCATTATGGAGATTCCGCTGCACCCTGGCGACGGACACGCCCCGCCCGGTGCTAGTGGTGCTACTGTTTCTCTCGCACCGTCGACTCTGCCAAATAGAGCGTGAACGAAGGGCGTAACACGTGGGACGAGCCGGAAGGAATACTGCGGCCCAAACAAGTACATGAATCCGTGCCCTCCGCTGCCGACCGGCGTGAAGTTGTTCGTGCTGGCCCCGTAATGGTTGCTGAGGTCTGCGACCACACCCCACGGCCCAATGTTCGCTGAAAGGGCGGCATCCCAGCCATTAAGCCCGGCGTGTTCATAGTCCGTCCCGGTAGTGCGCAAGTGTGAATAGCCGCCAAAGAACTCCACGTCCTGCGCTATCGCAGCCGGTGCGAGGCAGGCCAAGACAGCAAGACAGGAGATTCGTGTGCGCATCCGAAGCCTCCGCTGGACAGCGAGTTCATGCTGCACTTTTTGATGCCTCGAACAATGGCTAAAGTTGTACTTCGACCACGGCTCGTCGCCAAGATATGGCTTGGCTGCGCCCGGTTCTCGCCGAGGCCGGGCCGGTGGAGAGGGCACCCGAATGGGATGACAACAACACGGCCCTTCGCCAAAACACAGGTCGGGGTCCTAAACTGCCTCGCTGTTGAAGTTGGAATCCAAGGAGTTTTGGAGGGGGAGAGTCTGGACGCAAGCAAAGTTGTCCGACCGCCGTGGAATGGCGGCCAGACTGCCAACGAGATTGTGGCCTTTCCAGGTACGCTGACCTTCGGTTATTCTGCCCGGAGTTCCCGCTCTGCTTGAAGCCAGTCAGCGACCTCGTCGCCTGGGTTGTCGCCTCGTTTGAGGTAGATTTCGTAGGCTCGGAGTCTCACGTCATCTTCCGTAATGGTCGGTTGCTTCAGTTCAACCTTCTGGGTTGCGGGAAGAGGAGTCCGTTGCTGTCTCGCGGCAGTGCGTGCCATAGGAATACCTCCTTTCAGTATCTTTATTGAGGAAAATTTAACGTACCTGACGCTGGGAATTCTGTCAACGTCCGATGTTTCCCTAATCTTTTGATAGCGGCTTTGGGGCTGAAATCGGCTAGTTTGATGGGTTTGCGAATCGGCGGGTGCCCGAGGGAAGGATGGCTGCGACGGCCCTGGACCGGCCTTTAGGAAGGTGGTCCGTCAGGTCGAAAATTGCGGGATTGCAAATGGCTGGTCTCAGGGAAGTTGCAAATCACGTTTTGCCGCTGGTTCGCCGGTCCGCTGACTACAGTCTTTTGACTAAGCGGTAATCAACTGACTAAAGGCTTCCGGCGATGGTCAACGTACTCCGGGCCATCTCCGAATGCAATTGTCCGTACGACTTTTGACCACCCGGTCTTGCCGTGGTGTGAAACGAATTAAACCATTAACCAATTCCGGTGCCAGCCCAACCAGGGGCAGTGCATGCTGGACGGTGGCGTGCGGGCCCGCATTGCAGCCACTCAGATACTTGTAAGCGCCACCTTGGGGAAGAGTGTGCGCGTGGAGTAAGCGGTGATACACGGCCCCCGGACTGACGTAGTCCGCGCCCAAAGCGAGTTCCCGGCTGAGGTTTTCGTCCCCCCACTTCCACTTTGTGCAGACATCCCTGACATGCTTGCATGCTGTTCATGAAAAGCCGCCTCTCCGAAGAGTCAAGGGGCCGCAGTTCCGACTCCGTTTCACTGGCTAGCGTGGCGCCGTTGCCATACCCGAGCAGTTTGGATTCGCAGGGACCGAGGGTGTGTTTGGAAAACGACGCCAGTAAATGCTGCTTCGGACCTCCGCTATCCTGGCCCAGCGCGCCGCTCAACAATGTCGACAAGTCTGGAATTGACGGCAGCGCCTCAGCCGACGTCTTGCGGGCCTCCTCTGGGGTGAAGTGAGGAGCCCTGGGGCTGAAATCTTCGAAAAACGCGGCGCGCTCCGTCAA
>Ga0181524_10003777_pt1 | contig 14458 bp, 4 predicted proteins | sample PEATcosm2014_Bin_34_FD_119761 | JGI IMG/M metagenome (GOLD analysis project Ga0181524, IMG submission 119761) | Peatland microbial communities from MTU Mesocosm Facility, Houghton, MI, USA - PEATcosm2014_Bin05_60_metaG | ecosystem: Environmental > Terrestrial > Soil > Wetlands > Peat | place...
CATCCACGAATACGGCTATTCCATTGAGGTCTTCCCGCTCGTAGAAGAAGTCCGCCTCGGCGTAGACATGCTCCTCGGGCCGGTACTGCGCTCGATCCGGCAACCGATGCCTCGCTTGGTGAAGTTCTTTCAAAAACTTCACTTCTAGCCCCGAAGCCGGGTCTCTGCGGTCCAACAGCCAGAGGTACTGCTCTTCATAAGTTCTCCCGTGGGCCAGCCGACTGGTTGTCGCTCCAAGAAGCGCCATCAAGAAATCTCGGATGACAAACCGGTTCAAGAGCCTGTGATCCATCTGATTCGAATAACTGAGCAAGCAGCGATAGCACGCTCGACTGCACTTTCCGTCAGTGACTTGATCGGCACCCGAAACTGGGTCGAAGTGGCAAATTTGCAGCGCCTCTCTCGCAACACGGGCGATTGTTTGTGGCTCTTCAAGTAGTCTAGGCCACACACCGCTGCCCCCCTCACTGGCTTCCCAAAACAAGATTCTCTCCTGATCATTTTTGCCGATGCGCCCGACTGAGATTTCCTGCTCCTCAACTTGGAAAAAAATCTGGCATCCCCGCTGGAGTGCGTAGCTAAGGCTGGCTAGGAAAGAGTCACGATCTTCTTTAGCGATTTGCGCCGGGATCTCGGGCGAGAGGAGCAGCAAATTCCTTGTGTCCCACACAAATGGTGTGACCCCTGAAATGAGACGATTGGGATCAACGTCGCCGGCCCGGTCATCATCCCCTGGCCTCCTCACCCAAAAACCAGTCTTGGTATCCATGCTGAAGCCACGCTGATCTGACCTCCGCCACTTTCTGTTCACTCGCCACAGGTTCGCTTGCGGCCCGTGTGTGAGGCGCAGCAACTCAGCACCTTCCGGCGAGAGAACTGACCCTTTGTCACAGATTTCCTTCCCGTCAGTTCCGGTCGCAAAGCGGTAGTACAGTTCGAGTTCGTATCCTTCACGAGTGCGTTCTTCTTCATCGCAAGTAATCCGGTCTACCCTAATTCCCTTAACGGTAGACATTTCAAATAGAAGGGGAACGAACTCACTGTTCTCCATGTTGAGCTGGCTCTTGCAGTGATTGCACAGGTCGGCCCCCGCCTGATCGCCTTCATGGAAGTACCCACAAACTCGGCAAAACTTAGCTCGCTTGAGTCTCGCCTGAACCCCACCGGTGGGAAGGACGCACCTTGCCATCCGGTACTTTCTACCTTCGTGATACAGGATGTTTCTCGGGCCAAATTCTCTCAATCCCAGGAAGCGGGGGCGATCAATGACGTGGGTGTTGTCGTTCGTCGGCAGCATTGCCCGCAGGGGGAGCCGAGGGAAGTTGTAACCCGGCAGGAATCCCTCGGCAGCGAGATAGCGATAGGGATAGAAATCAGATTCCGTTGAGTTCTGAGAACGGTTCTCCAGAAGTTCAATCTCCCGCTTCGCTTCCATCTCTTCACGTTCCGCGATCTTTCTCTTTTCACGGTCCGCACGGGGATCATCCACCGTCTTTCGAGCTTCGTTTCTTTGAACTACGGCTGCCCTGTAAAGCTCTCTCCAACGATCAAAAGCCCGATCGAAAGTTAGTCCTGCATTATTGAGAACCGAATCCAGCCAAGCAGACGTATTCCAAAAAACAGTCTTCACTTCCGCTCCGCATGCTTTAAGGATGCTGAGGCATTCGTTCTTTAACTCCGCTCGTTTGTCCTCAGAGAGTTCCATCTGATGTTGAATATCTGGTTGGAGTGGGAAGTCGGGATGAGCATCATCAATCACAAGTGCATCCACGATGCTACTTGTCAGTCTGATTCCAGAAGCGGCTAGCCACACGGAATGCAAATGTGCTCTCACCAAGTTTTCGTTGGCCAACTCTAATCTTGGTGGAGCGACCGCTCCTGCGACCATCAGGGCTGGTTCCCGGAAGAAGTATTGGTCGTGAGAACTTCCTTCGCTGCAAAATGCGGCGACTAGAGCCTGCTGTCCGCCTCTTCCTGCCCGCCCGCTTCTCTGCGCATAGTTAGCTGGAGTGGGAGGAATATTTCGCAAGTGAACGACGCTGAGTTCACGAATATCAATTCCAAGTTCCATCGTTGGCGAACAAAAGAGTGCGGAGAGTTTTCCTGTTCGGAAGTCCTGTTCACGTTGTTCACGATCTCTTGCGTCAACTTGTCCTGTATGCGCCTGTCCTTCAACTCCAGCCAATTGCCGGGCCGTCTCCTGATAAAGCCGAGAGAAGAACTTGTTAGCCTGTTGCTCCACTTCCTCGAACTCGTCTGAGGAACTGCGGCGACTGCGGATTGGGTCTGGCTCGGGTGGGTTCCCATCACCGAGTTGCCATTGAAACCCACTAGCGAGTAACTGCACGGCAGGTGCTTGCGCATGCGTTTTCGTGGAACGCAGAAAGCTGCCAAACAGGGCACTACACAAAGCTTTGATGAATGATTCCCAATCTTCGGGAGCAATCTCCGCCCCTGCACCCCACGTATCCGCTTTCCTGAGATACCGAGACACCTTTGACCGGAAGTCGAGGCTTCGCTCACGATCGCCTTGCCTTCTGCCCGAGCCGGGCAATGCAAAGACCGTGCTGGGAGGAATGTAGTCATCGCTGTCAAAGGCCCACGGCTCCCGGAGACTCTGCGTAACCCGCTGCCTCAGTTCCCACTCTTCCTGAGGATCGAGCACACTAGCGTCAATCCCCATTTCCTTGCGAAGATGGTCAAGGAATACACGAATCGCCAGTTCTCGCCTTTCGGGTTTAGCCTGTTGCAGGATCGAATGGACTTCCCAAACTTTCTCATTGCGACAGAATTCCGCCAGCCCTGGATACTCAATCTTCAACAGCCCGCACTGTTCCAGATTCGGTTGGACGATGCGCCAACCTCGCCTCAGGTCCTCGTATAAGCGATACTCAAGTAGCCGCTGCATCGCTTTCTCGTTGCGACTCTTTCCCGGGTCGTACTCGGACGGTTGGCTAGCGTACGCTTCCTGCTTCAGGTCAAGGGCACGGAACACAGCCTGGGTCACTTGAGCGTGGTCGACTGAGCCTCGTTCCAGAAGTGCCCGGTACAGCGCCGACCGCACCAGCGCCACTTGAATGAAGTCATTGAAGTGCCCCGCCTGCAACGAAGCGTCTTGACGATTGTCCGTGAAGCTCAGCAGTTTCCTCGCTTCCTCAGGGACGGAAGCATCAGTCCGAAGCTGCATGATGGTCGAACCACCGATCAGTGTGGTCGCTGTACTTCGCCCCGTGTGGCTGAGCCTCGTCAGTTTGCGAAAATCATTTTTCTCTCTGCGCTCATAGGCCACTCCACAACGAAGACAGAAAAGAAATGGACTGGGTTGGAACCAGACAGGGGTGCCACCTGTGCCGTTCTCATTCTTGGCCTTCCCAGCAGGCTCAACAAATAGCTTCTGGGGGACATGCTCTTTGTAATCTCGCTTGATCCGTTCAGTCTTTCCCGTCTCCCACCAATGGTCGGGAAGGTCGTCCATGCGCTCATCGCTCCAGAGGTTTCCCTCATCAAGAGCAACGTAGCCTGGCTGAATTTTCTCGTCGTCTTCTTCGAGGTAGAACACCGGAGGTCGGGGCGTAATTTCCCCATCCACTGCCTGACGCCAGCCAACCATGTAGTATTCCTGTCCACAGTCCCGGCAGAAGACGAGCGGATACAACAGGCGTTCACCTTTGTCACCGGCAGCGTAGTATTGCCCTTCCAGCGAAAGCTGTCGCTTTTCTGAAGAGTCGAGGGTTGCGTAGACCGTCCCGCCAGCGGCAAGAAACTGATGCAACCGAAAGGCGAATACGGACTCCGCATCTTCATTTCTGAGGACGTTGCCCGTGTCCAAAACGGCCCTTAGTTTCTTCTCACAAGAATCCAGCGAGACACCGCTTGCTTCCGTGAGTTGTTCGACCCCTTCTTTGAATTTGATGGGCATTCGCCGAACGAGTCTGCCATCCTGCATGTCAATGCCAAACGTGTTTTCGACCCAGGCTGCCAACGGGTGGCGGCGAAATCCTGCCAAGTCACCCGGCACTTCGGTCTCAATTGCAGTTCGTAGCGCAGCGGCACCAGCAGGCACCTCGGCTTGAATAGCTGGCCGCAGTGTTTCGTCCACGATATTTTCCGGTTTGAGTTCGGAACCGAACAGCTTCGTCGCTACCGCGGCTACGGCCCGGCGGCGATCGTCCCGCTTTCCTTCCGTCGCCATCGTTGCGCTAGTGCCAATGTGCACTAGATTCGGATTTCCCGTTCGCTCACGAAGTCGGCGAAGAAGCATCGCAACGTCTGCTCCCTGCCTGCCTCGATAGGTGTGCAGTTCATCTAGCACGAGATATTCAAGATGCGATGTCGCCTTCGAGGTCAAATGCCGCTCAGCCGGGCGCAGCAACATGTATTCAAGCATCACATAGTTGGTCAGGAGGATGTGCGGCGGGTTGTTCAGAATCTCGTCCCGTTTGTCCTGCTTATCTTGCCCGGTGTACCGCTCGTATCGAACCAGGGAGCCGCCTGCATTTGTCTCGTAATCCTGAAGTGCCTTGAGCTGACTGTTGATCAGCGCATTCATCGGATAGACGATGATCGCCCTTACCTGATGCTTTTCGGGGTTGGTGCGGAGGATGTGGTCGTAGATAGGGATGAGGTACGTGAGACTCTTGCCTGACCCCGTTCCGGTTGTGACCACATACGGCTCACCCCTGCGGGCAATCTCAATCGCCTCGTGCTGGTGTTTGTAGAGGCGGATTGGTCCTCCATCCGTCCTTCGGAAGAACTTGGATGTCCCCGGCAAAATCAACCCTTTTGCCGCCAAGTCGTCCAGCGTCGGGCCGGGTTCGTAGGCAGGATTCAGTTGCAGAATCGGATCAGGCCAGAGCGCACCGGATGCGAACTGCTCGTGAACGAATCCATCAATTCGCTTGTCCCGAATGCGGACGAAGCTCTCGATGTAATTCTTGTAATCGTTAACTACTCGCTCTCTTAGCGCAAAGACATCCATCAATCGGCTCCGTCACCCATGCTTCTTCGCTAGTTTTTCCCGTTTCTTCGAGATATCCCGAGCTTGTGCAATAGTCTTCGATGAAAAGAGCGTGTCGAACATACACCACACACGGCCATTAGCGTATAGATTGCCAGTGGGTACTTTATGGGCTGGACGGATGGCAGGGCCTAGCTCGTACAAAAAGTGCGGCTTGCAATTGTCATGGGGTACTTCTTTGAAACCGTCGTGCAAATCCGTGATGACCTTGTAGCTTTTGATGTGATGAATGGATTGAAGCCGACCGTGATAGCGAAAAGCAATATAGTTTGGTGGCTCCTTTGGCCATCCCTTAATGCCAACGGAGTGAAAGTACCTTTTGCGTTTCTCTACCATATCAATCCACGAAATTCTCCAACCGTGATGTGTTCCTCCCCCCACGGCAACCACGTACACCCAATTTGAGTCGATATCCTGCATCGTTGTTACCCTCCCCAGGTAGGTGAGCAAATCCTTCAGAAGGTGCTTTTCTTTGAATTTTCCATGCTCAATGGCACGTTCAACCATTCCTGCGACTTCTCTCCAAGAAACCGTTTCGATAGGAACTCCCTTGATCTTAGAGACACTTAGGCGGGTAGAGGCGTAATCAGCATTGCATTCGCTCAATGCAATGATCTTGCAGACTTTCGATTTACTCTTTTTGAGGCGGGGGACGTATTTTTCCAACTGCTTGATTTTGGGCAAACTCCACCCGCACTTGGCTTCCACAATCAGATGAAATTGACCAGGGATTTCGATTTCGATATCCGTAATCCCACTCTTCTTTCTATAGTCTTGGAGACGGAGAGTGGCTGCGACTCCTTTTTCATGCTCGCCAGCCGTCGCTTTGAGAAATTCTTTCAGAAACGCCGGGCTACGGTAGAGCGCCCACCCCACGCTGTATGTAATGTCGTTTTCTTTTTCTCCGAGCAACTGGAAGATCGTCTCGATGGGCTTGTTATGCAGTTGTAGTTCTGGCATGGAGTTCCCGCTGGATAGGATTCATCCGCCGCTCACTCGGAAGCTATACTTTAGCGGAAGTATGTGTTTTTAAGGAAAGGAATCTACCTTATCCGACAACGAGCTGTTCACGGCTAGTTACGATTTTCAACTGGCACCATTGAGTGGCCCCTCGGGACTTCGATCGCAGAATCACGCTTGGCCATCTCGTCGCAAAAGCGAGGCGACTCGGCGAGCTTGTCGTACGCTTCGAGCACCAGCCTTCGCGTGCGGTACTCGCCGTATTCCTTTTGCTCACGCTCTTTCAACACCCTAAACGTTTCGCTCGGGAAGTCTTCGCCGAGCACATCCTTCGGGTCGAGGATGTAGCGCAATTCGTCCCGAGTCAGGCCGTAGAGGTGAGCGTAGTACGCGTCGAGTTCTGCCCGAGTCTGAGCGCGACGTGATTCGTCCCAACCAAAGTGTTCTCCTTCATATTCCATGTCAGTTGCGAATGGCTTCATGTCGCGAGTTGTGTAGACGAGCTCGATAACTCTGTTTACGACAAAAACTAAATCACTTGGCAAATAGAATGTTGGTGGCAGAACCGGGAGCTGGTTGAGCAAAGAATAGGTCAAGTGCATACCGCCGATCTTTTGGCGTGCAACATAGTCCAAAGCAAGGCTGTTTGCGTTAGCCAGAAAACACGACACGTGAAGCGGTGACGGGCTCTTTGTCAAGAACACCAGTGGGAGTGTGTGCCCTGCGCCTACAATTGGGAGCACGGTGAAAATACATGTCCGCTCATTGGTCGCGTTTGTAACATCCCGGAAACCCACCAAGAAGTTCGGCGCTCTCGAAAGAAGCCAATCTGATTTCTTGGCGGCGGACGCGGGGCTCAATCGTTCAGCGTGAGCATCCTCGTGGCCCACTAAGCGCATTAACACTTCATTCTCAGATACCCAGTAAAAGGGCTTTGGCTGCCAATTCGAGTCGCTTAACTTCTCAATGGACACCTCTTCAAGATTCGAGAAGCCACGCTCAGCACGGCCTTCGTAACTGCCATGGCGGTGATTGAACTGCCAAATCATTTTCGCCTCATAAAGGGCGAGCAATCCGTCTCGCTGCTCGTTCAGAAATAGCTCACTGTCGTTCGCCATGTGAAACAGCGACAGGAATCGCACACCCCACGGATTCTCTCCTGAAGATTCATTCAACAGAACGGGAATGCGTCGATGCAGTTTCTTTGTAAGCTCGGCATCTATTCCCGTGCGAAAAACAGGGCAGGTACGCGAATTGGGATTGAGCAGCCGCAGGTCATCTCGGCTTAGTTGAAAGTGTCGGTGGCTTTGTCGGATTTGATCGACATATCGGCAGAAGAAGACGAAGTCGGCAGTCCGAGCTTTCCCGAGCTCTCCGCTCACAGTGAGTCCACAAAACTTGAATGCATGATGGACCGCCGGGAAAATGAAGGCTTCGTTCTCAAAGCCTACAAGTTGGATAAGATTCTGACCTTCCATCAGATTGTCAAAATAGGCTTTGGTCGTGTCATCTGTTGCGATGCCAGTAGGCAAAAGTAGTCCAAAGCGGCCTTTGGGTGTTAGCAGCTTCCGTCCCAACTCGGCGAAAAGTGCATACGTATTTATGTCTCCAACTGCGGTAAGAGGGAATCTATCACTTGCTCTCACGAACTTGCTCATTGCTTCCGCTGCATGTTTCGCCTGATCGAACTGCTGGATGCGCTTCCGTTTATCAGCGGCGGGACTTTGCCGGTATTCCTCTATTCGCTTTGAGCGTTCTGCCTTATTAGGCGCTTTGCCAATATAGGGATCGTCGGCCCAGTGCTCTTCTTCCTGAAGTTTAATCCGCTCCCAAGGTGGATTGCCGAGAACAACATCGAAACCTCTCTTCTCGAATACGTCCGGGAATTCCAGATGCCAGTGAAAGAAATGCAGATGGCCAGCAATAGAGTTGGCCGTGCCCGTCATCTGCGGTCGATCTTTCCGGGTAACCAGGTAGCTCTTGAAAGTCTCGTGCGTAGGAATGAGCGGATCATCCAGTTTGTTAAGGTGCAAGAAAAAAGAAGCAGTCCAGAGATTTGACGCTGTCCAGTCGTGCCACCAATCGGCACCACCCCGAGCTTTCTCAAACATTTCAGCCTTCCGCTTTACATCGGATGGCTTGTTTTCAGGAAAATCGAGTCGGATACCGAAAAGCTCTGCATATTCATCGCCGTGCTCAGTGGGAACCTGCTCGAACTCAAGCCGCTTCTGGCCCAGTGACCGTTCCAACTTATTGCGCTTCTTGTAGGCCGCAGCGATTTTCTTATCGTCGCCAGTAACCGGATTAAAGGCTTCATCGGGAATGCCGTTCGCCAGGATCGAGGGATCGAGAACTCCGACGAGGGTGTTCCCGCAACGGATGCGATGGTCGAGAAAGCTGAGAGGCTTGCCGGCCCAATGTCCTTCTAGCCACAATGCCAGCTTGCAAAGGTCGACTGCGAGCGGATTCAAGTCCACACCATGGATGCAGTGGGAAATTACGTCACGAACAGCAATGTGAAACTGCTCGGGGGTCGGCTCGTCTTCTCCAACCCGAATGCGAGCCAATTCCTTGCCCAGTCGTCTTGCTGCTTCAAGTATGAAGTGACCCGAACCGCAAGCGGGATCGCAGACGGAAATATCGAGAATCGCCTTGCTCTTGGCGCTGCGGATCGCTTCGGGGGACTGTGCCTTCGCCTGCTTCTCCGCTTCCGCCAAGCGATCTTCCATCACAGGAACAAGTACACTTTGAATTAGTTCCCGAACTAACTCCGGCCGGGTGTAGTAGGAGCCGGTCGTCTTGCGCTCGCTACCAACGCCGAGTTCGAATTTCCTTCCCTCCGGCTCTTTAGAAACAATGGGACGGAAGTCTAGTAAACTTTCGTAGACCGACCCCAGCTCTTCCACGTTGAGGGCGGCATAGTTTACTCGCTGGTGTACATTTCTTTCCCGGTAGAACATCAACCAGCGAACCGCCCTGAGCAGATCAAGATTTGAAAGGTGCGCCCCTTCAAGATCAGGAATTGTTACGTTGCTGAATAGATCGCCATTCAGCGGCGGGATTCCCAGAGGATTTGTGTCATTCGAATCTGCGAAAAGCTTGAATGTCTGCGTTAGCCCGAGCCACAGATCGCCAAAACCAGAATCTTCCAGCATCCCCTCGGCCCGGTCGCGCAGCCGCCCGATGCTGTAATAGTCCCGGTAGATGGCCTGGTTTCGGTCGGCATCATCCCCGATCGAAACAATCAAGCGCCGGTCCTCCGCCACGGTCAAAAAGAGGAGCCGATAGACCAGCAGCAAAAGCTGGCGATGGAACTGGTCTGCACTCAGGGCGGATGCATCAATCCTTTCCCGCAAGGCAGAATTGTCCGGGTGCTGAAGAAAGCCCGTCCCGAGTACCTTGAGCGCCTCTTCCACTCCGTCCCGGAGGTTGTCCCGGACTCGTCCGCCCTTCTCGATGGACTGTTGGTAGTACTTCTCTAGCAGGCAATCTTCGGGAGGATGACCAGGGTGTGGCAATCTTGTCCGATGGCATAGGCGATAGAACAGGACAAATTCGTTGTACTGCACGCCTTCGAGGATGGTCTCGAAGTCGAACTCCAGGTAAGTCGGGCGAGCCGTCCGCACGCTGTCTCGCAGCAGACGGAAGCGCAATCCATTGGTGACAACTCCCCAGAGGTGCGGCTCGCTTCGATTAAGGAACTCTTGCACCATCGCCTGAGGGCTGGTGCGGTATTTGAGCGGACGCTTGTCCAGTTCGATTTCGCAACCCTCGATGTGAACTGGCGGACTGTCCGGCGGTTCACCTGCCCGATGAGAGATCGCAAACGTCAAACCTTCCAGAACTATTGCTGACGGCTGGTAGTGCAAGTCGTAGCTAAGCCGGACTGGATCAGTGAGCAGCGGCCCAATCCAACGATCTCGGGTCAGCGTTGTTCCGTTTGGGTCTTTTTCGGAAAGCTTCTCTCGACCAGCTTTGAAGCGGCTCCAAAGCTCCAGCGCATCACTCCACACACGTTGGATTTCATCGGAGACCCGGCGTCCCTTCGGCAGACCGAAATCGGTTGGTTTTTGTCCGGGTGCAATCTCTGCGACGATCTCATCCAGTAGATCATAAGGAAGCAGACCGCCCTCGGAGCGAATCGCCGAGTACTTCACTTCGCCCCTCCACCAGGCAGTAGGACGTGGATGCCAAGAATGTCTGGCGGGTAGGCTTTCGCTTTGACTGTCCTCCCGCCAATTTGTTCCCGCAGGCGATCATGTGCCGCTTCGAGTTCATCGCCACGGGAGTCTGCGATTCGCTGCAACTCGGCCTTGCTGGTTCGGACTTCCTCCAGCGCACGTTGCAACCGCTGCTGCTTTTCATTCGTGGTGATGTTTCCAGTAACTTCGGCGGATTCCAGAAGAGCCAGGAGCGACGGATCATTGGCGGGATACCAGCTAAGGTTGCTACCTTCTGCCTTGTAGCCGGTCGTGACCACTTCTTCGGCAAACTGATCTGGCTGCCCACGCCGGCTCAAGATGTACCGCACGCGGAGCATAAGGATGACGGTCCGGCTCTTTGTGGCCGAGGTGTAGGCTGCTCCGCAGCGGAAGTTATCTTCTGACGCTTTTGGCCGGAAGGCCATGCCGGTGATTTTTTCGCTCAGGTGAACAGTTAGTAGGTGATTGCGTCCGATGACGATGGCGTTTTCCACGTCCTGTGGAGGAGGACTATCGAAGACCATTTTGATTGGTTTTTGCCAGCCGAGTTTCTGGCGAAGCTCTTCAGGCAGTTGCGCAACATCTAAAAGGTGGTATTTTTCCTTGCTCGAAACGTTAAGACCGAGACGCTGCGCAGCGTTTAGGACGAAATTCCGAACAGCATTTGGATCGCCCAGCACCGCATCCGTTGCCTCGATTTCTTTCGCAACTTCGTCTGGGTGGATCGAGTACTGCGCAAACCGAGTACGGCTTTCTTCTTCCCGTTTCGCATCCAGTTCCAGACCCAAGGTAAATTGCTTGGCCGTGTCGGACTCCAAGAATTCAAATCCTAACTGGTTCGCATCTTTCGACTTGCCCTGGAGTACGGACTCCACGAGAGCCTGAGCCACGCTTTCGGTGTCAGACGCAAACGAGACTCTAATCCCCAGCGAACTGTAAATTTCTCTGACCTTGCGGATGAGAACTTGAAGAACAACTCTGTCTATGGGGTTATCCGGGCTGAAGAGGACCACACTGCGGATTTCCTTTTTGGGTTGGCCAAAGCGATCCACACGTCCATCTCTCTGCTCCAGGCGGTTTGGGTTCCATGGGAGATCGTAGTGGAGCACGGCGTCAAAGCTTCCTTGCAGGTTGACACCTTCGCTGAGGCAGTCCGTTGCTACCAGCACCCTCTTTTCGCTGTCCGCCAGTGATTTGACGGCCTCTTCACGGGCCTCGTCATCGCCTGTTTCCCCAGTCACAGCTATGACGTGAATGTTGGGGAACCTAGCCTTCAGACGCTCGTTCAGTTGGTCGGCAACGTATTTTGCCGTGGCCACGAATCGGCAGAAGATGACCGGGTGATAGCCCGACTCGACCATGCTCCGAATAATCTGAGCGGTCTTTTCAATTTTGGGATCTTTGCCCGACTCCAGAATCGCCTGCGCCCTCTTCCCAAATTCACGGAGCTTCGAACGATCGCCTGTGGCTAGATCCGCATTCCCAAGTTCGATTGCTGGCTCGGGGACGGAATCGAGCACGCCGCCCTCGTTTATCGGATCGAAAATTTCACGGGTTCTCAACTCTTCTGTTGCCGCCGTGGCCTGCTCTTCTTCAGGCAGGGACTTGGCATCGGCCGTGCGAGCCTCGAAGGCTCTGAGCGCCGCTGCTGGACTGGACATCAGACAACGCAGGAGAGCTAGTGCTGCCCAGTAGCGAACACGGCGGCGATTTTCCTTGAGTCCGGGTGCCTGTACCGTCTCACGGGTGAACTCCAGAACATCCCGGTAGAGCTTGCCGTATTCATCCGTGAGCGGGTAGGTTTCTTCGAACGGCGGTATACGAGTCGGGAACGGGGTGTCACCTAGCGGCCACTTCGCCACATCAGCCCTGCGGCGTTGTACGAGATGCTTTGCTAGGCTCCGCCGCTGATTCTCAGTCAAATTCTTGAGATCGAGGCGTCCAAAGTCTTCCTTCAGTAGACCAAGCAACGAGCGGAAGCTGTCTTCAACCCCACTATGGGGCGTGGCACTTAGAAGAATAAGTTGCCTTGCCGGGTCTTTGGCGATCTCACGGAGCAATTCATGGCGCTGCTGCTGTTCCTTTGAACTTCCGAAACGGGGCTGAGCAGCGGAGTGAACCTCGTCCACAACCACGAGGTCTGCGCAGTCCGCTAAGAATTGGAACCTGCGACGGTCGCCCTTTGCAAAATCAATCGAGACGATGGTGTGCGGATAATGCCGATAGAGGCTCGAGGAACCGATGGGGACGCTCCGCTCAAGCTTGGCAATGGTGGAAGTTCGAATGACGACAGCGTGAATGTGGAACTTTTCGGCAAGCTCGTTCTGCCATTGTTCGCACAGATGCGGCGGACACAACACACACAGCCGTTGAGCATCACCCCGGTCCAGGAGTTCACGGACAATCATGCCCGCTTCGATTGTCTTGCCGATCCCGACATCGTCGGCTATGAAGAGCCGCATCGTGTCCAAGCGGAGAGCCATGATCAGCGGGACAAACTGATATGGCCGAGGTCGGACAGAGAGCCTACCTAGCGATCGGAAGGGCCCTGCCCCGCTTCTTAGGCTGAGCCGTGCGGCATTTCTGAGAAGTTTGCCTCCGACGTAGTCCCCGGCGAAGGTAGGATCAGGATCAGGGAAGGTCGCTGGTTTAAGCTGGCTCTCTTCGAGCAGCCTGTGAACGCCGATGGTTTCTTCCTCACGTCCGCTGAGCGGGCGCAGGCGGATCACGTCGCCGCCATCAGATGGGATCACGACCCATTCCCGCCCTCGCAGACGGACTAAAGAGCCGACCTCATACGGTGACTTTTCTGTTGCTGGCATTTGTGAGCGGGCCGAAACGGATTATATCGGCGACTTGTATGCTAACTTAGGAAAGAGAGGAAGTGCAAAAGGGCAAGCGAGAAAATGTCTCCTCCTAGGCACCCGAACTACATCCGGCGCGGTGCCCGGGCGGGACTCTCGGCGGGGTAAAAAGCGATCTGTACCTTTCTACGCATTCATCTTCGATTATCTACAATCCGCTCACGAGCCTTTCTAATCGTGCGATCAATATACTCTTGTTGTCGTTTCCTATCGCCTTTGTGCGTAAGATCGCGCGAGGCGAGCGTATTGCGCGCGTCGTTCTCCGGGACGCCGTGGGCCAAAGCGTAGACTGCATAGGCGAGGTCCACGCGCGTCTGGTCGCCGTCGTAGATTGGCTTCGCTCGGAAGTCCTCGATGCTCTTGAGATTAGAACGGCAAAGGCTCCGGCACCGGAAAGAGACGGGAGGGGGAGGCTTGGATTGCTCCGATTCATATAGGGTTTTGACTTCTGCGAGAAATGCGACCGCTTTTGAATACACCGCTCCCGTAGCCTCATGCAGCCTCACGTAAGGAAAGGTCCCATCCTTCCTTCGATATTTGTCTTTGCGATTCGTAAATCCCGCAAGTCTCCCGTAGTGCCGCCAATCGGCCGAAGCGGGATCACCGCCAAAGCGTGACGCCAGCAGTCTTGCTGCAAACGTAGACAGATGTTTCGGCAGGATCTGCCCGTGGCAGAGCCATGCTTGAAAGTTCCTCGGAGATGTTTCAAGAATCACCGCTGGAGCAAAGCCCTCAGATTTCAACAGTTCGATGGTCTCAGGGCTGGCGTCGTCGATCAGCGAAAGAGCGTGTTCGCCACGCGGACGGATATAGATATTCCGACCTTGAGAATTCTTTAAGCGCAGCCAAGGCACGGAGCGAAGCAACGTGTCGAGGTCCCAGACGCGCGGGAGCATCACTCCTTGCGCAGCGGTCGGATCAAACAGTCCAACCTCGAAAGCGCTTGCGCTCATGGCGCGAGCCTGCTTCTCGACGGCTTCGGCGGTTTCAACGGTAGACATCTTTTGACTTGACAGCCGCAAATAATCGGCGTAATTATTTGTCGCAATTAGATGGTGCTGTATGTATAGTAGCATAGGTGTTCAAACAGAACGCTAGATTTAGAAGATCGAGCGAATTGGTGGGGCCAGATGCAAGAACTTCAACAAGTCACCGAACGACGAAATGAAAAACTGGTTCGGGAACTCGGGCCGCTGGTTTCTTCCTGCCTTCAAGATCATGGCACCGAAGACATCTTGCTGAATCCCGATGGGCAAGTGTGGGTCAAGCGGACTCACGAGGATTTTCGCGTTGTTGGCAAAATGCCTCCCGCACAAGCTTTAAGTGCGTTCGGCACGATCGCCGCGATTCGCGATACGGTCATCAATCACGACAACCCCATTCTCGAAACAGAGCTGCCAACGGATGGAAGTCGC
>Ga0181524_10003780_pt1 | contig 14454 bp, 7 predicted proteins | sample PEATcosm2014_Bin_34_FD_119761 | JGI IMG/M metagenome (GOLD analysis project Ga0181524, IMG submission 119761) | Peatland microbial communities from MTU Mesocosm Facility, Houghton, MI, USA - PEATcosm2014_Bin05_60_metaG | ecosystem: Environmental > Terrestrial > Soil > Wetlands > Peat | place...
AAACGGACCGGTTCGCCCCGGCCCGGCTCCGGCTCTGCCTGGAGGAAATACTCAAAATCATCGCTGACGGCGGCGGGCAGTGCTACGGAGTAAACCCCGCGCTGCAGATGTTGGAGCGGAACCCGGGCGAAGGACACCTCGCCCAGCTTGCGCCAGTAGAGCGCCGCCTGGCGCGGCGGGTCTTTGGACAGGATAATGACCTTAAGTTTCAGGGCCTCATTCGCCGGCAGGCTGGTGCGGAGCGCCGGCACGATGATGCGCATCGGCCCTTGATACTGCCGTCCGGGCTGCGCCTCCGCCGGCAGCGGCTCCCCAAGCATCCGGGCAAGCTCCTCTCCCGGCTTGAGGAGCAGGCCCGGGAGATTGTGCTGATTCCAATTCGCCACGGTCCCCAGTTCGCCCGGGGTTGAAACCGTGGCCAGCAAGTTCTCAAAAATCACGCGCGCCAACCCAACGAGCTTCTGGCGGGCAGGAAGCGCCTGCTGGCGGGCCAATTGCTTCTGCGCCGCCGGGTCTTTCTCCTGCTTGAGCTTGTCGAACACACGGTTGTACTCCGCCCAGGCGCAGTTCATCTCCCCTATGGCCCTGAAGTAGCGGAAGGTGCTCAGCCAGTAATCAAACCGTTCGAGGTTGCCTGCGCCTTTGAGCTGGGGCCGCAAGGCCGCAAACTCCTCCACAAAGGCATACTCCTTCCGCACCTGCTCCCAGGGACGCGCGTCGGGCTTGATCCCGCCCGGCCCATCCGTCCAGGTGGACGGTTTGGGCAGGTTGCCATCGATGCGCTGGAAGATAGACGCAGCAGCGGCTGCGGCCCCGGGACCGAACTGGTGCAAGGCCCAATCCTCGTAAAAGTCCTTGGTTGAGGGCAACATAGGCTGCGGCGCGGGGACCGCCACGTCGGCGGCATAATCGCCGTAGGGGGGACCTCCGCAATTAATCCGGGTGGCGAACCCGTTTCCCTCCACTGCCAGGGCAGCGATGCAGGGAAATTCGATGCGCGGCACGAAATCGATGTCCAGCCAGCCATTAGTGACCGCGACGTCGTTGAACGTGTAATCCAGCGCGCGGTTCTTGCCGACTTTGGCAAAGATGTCCAGGTTCGTGATGACCGTCCTGCCTTGCAGCTTCACGTCGAACGCCCTCTTGCCCGCAGCGTCATAATGCGGCTCGCAAAACTTCAAGGTCACCTTGCACAGCCCGTTGCTGGCGGGAAGATGATACGCGGAGAGATTGTAGCGGACCGTCTGGTAGAGCGGCGCCTCGGTCGTGTCCGCAATAGGGTTATCGGGGAAACTGGCCACGTCGCCGCCTTCCGCGCCGGCCACCCGCGGCCTTCGGCCAGGCGGGAGCAGGGGCTTGTAGGAGGCCAGCCAGGGGCTTTGGTCCCAGGCCGCCCGGGCCAGGGCGCTTATATTCGGGCCCAGTACCCGCGTCCTCCAGTGTATCCCCATCAGGCCGTCACAGTCGTAGCGCATAGCATCCGCCGCGTCCCGCCGCATGCGGCCCACCCACAACTGGGGCGAGGTCAGCGCCGGGTCGTCCTCCAGCCATGGGATGGCCCACTTCGCTCGCCCTGTCACCTCCGCAAACCCGGGGTCGACCGGCGTGTAACCGACCTCACGGTTGATGCAGCTCACCGCTATCTCTTTGGGCAGCACCCGGTCGAACATCGCCCGGTCCTGCTGCGGTCCCAGCACCCACCCGCACGTCGCCAGGCCGAAGGGCGGTCCCACTTTCTTGTGCGCCGCAATGGCCGCGGCAAAATCCCGCGTCGTCTCGGTGATTTGCTCCTCCTTCACGTTGGACCACGTCCAGCCTTCCGGCGTCCAGAACCAGTAATAATCCAACGGATACGCCTGGGCCGCCCGCCGAAAGATGCCTTCGTAAAGCTCCTGTGTCACCGCCGCGTCGGCCGGATTCCGGCCTTGCGCCTTGATGCGTTCCTGGACCAACCGCGGGACGATGAGCGGCGTTTCAGTCCCCACGCACGTCTTGACGCCCAGTTTGCGGGCGAATCCGAAGGCCTCGCGCAACATCGCCGCCGTCCGCTCGAAGACCTCGTTGTCCGCCTCGGCGGTTGCCGGCACCGGAATCCAGGCGCCCATCACTTCCGCGCCGAAGGCGTCCCTCTCGAACAACGCCGTGCTGCCGAACAGGTAGTCGCCGGTCTTTGTGGGAACATAACCCCAATTGCCGCGCAGGCTGTTCTGATAACTCGACGGGTAGCTGAACTTCACCTTGCCCCCTTCGCCAACGTCTCCCGGCAGCCCGATCCAGACCGTAGGCTCCGCGTTCGGGCCTCCCTCCGGGTAGGTGTGCAAACCTAGAAAATTCATCCGGAGCTTGGGCAATTGCCCGATGATGGCCAGGTAATCATCCCGGTTCCACCAGTCCGGGCCTTCGGGAAAATCGTGGAACGGTTGGATGCCGCGCAGGGCAAAGAGCGGCGTCGCCCACTCATCCAGGACCGGCATTTTCCAAGGCTCCTGCTCGTCAGGAATGACGTCCCCGTGCAGGTAGAAACGCACCCCAAGCCGCTCCGCGAAGCGGTACGCGCCATAGAGCGTGCCGGCGTCGTCGCCGCCGACGATCAGCAGCAGCGCGCCCCCGGCGCCCGGCGACTGCGCCGGGGCGAGCGTCTTTAAATAATAACTCTGCGGGGCCAGGCGCTCGAGTTCAGCCGCCAGCGAGGGCTCGGCCCCAATGCCTTTGAGCGCCGCCCGGCCTTTGCGCGCCACCAGTATCGCCTCGCCCTTTCCCCGGACGCCCTCGGTCGCCGAAACAATGGCCAACCGCTCGCCGGTGCGCAGGTAAATGTAGCGGCGCACCTCTCGCGCCGCCAATTGCTCCATCCACGACGCATCGCGCGGCGAGATAATCGCGGCCGGTCCCGAGGATGCCGCGTTGGCCGGCAGGGTGGGGGTGAAAAACCATTGGCCCAAGGAAGCGCCAATCACGAGCAGGATGAATTGTCGGCTCATTGCGCCCAGACCCTATCAATCCAGCCGGAGCCGCTCAAGGCCCTTTTGCAACCGTCCGGGCTGCGCCCGAAACAAGTTGCGCCGGCCATTCTCCGGCATCACATTGCCTGCGATGAATGGCACCGGTCACCAATCGCCGCCACCACCGCCTGCGTGGGAGCCGCATTATTCGGAGCCCCCCGGCACGGAACCGAGCCTGGGACAGCGGCTCAAGAAGCTCTTCGCCCCGATTGGGGTGGGGTTGCTGGTGGCGTTCAAGTTCGCGGCGAAGTTGAAGTTTATTGTCCTCCCGCTCTTTAAGTTTTTGCCGATTCTCCTGAAGACCGGCGGCACGATGGTCCTTTCCATCTGGGCTTACGCGCTGGCCTGGGGTTGGATGTTTGCCTTGGGTTTTGTGCTGTTGCTTTTTGTCCATGAGTGCGGACACCTCGTGGTCGCGCGGTTCTTCGGCCTCAAGACGGGGGTGCCGGTGTTCATCCCTTTTATGGGTGCGCTCATCGCGTTGAAGGACGCCCCCAAGGACGCCTGGATGGAAGCCTGGGTAGGCATTGGGGGCCCCTTGCTGGGGTCTGCGGGCGCTGTCTTTTGCGAGGGGCTGCACCTGCTCACCGGTAATCCCCTGTTCCGCGCCCTTGCCTTTTCCGGCTTCTTTCTGAATCTCTTCAACCTGGCGCCCATAGGCTACCTGGACGGCGGGCGCATCGTGACCGCGCTCTCGCCCTGGCTGTGGCTCGTGGGCGCCGTCGTGATGTTGGGGTTGCTGGTGATCCATCCGAACTTCCTTGTCGGCCTGATACTCGTCCTGTCGCTGCCCAGGCTTTGGTTCCTGTTTCGCAAGAAGAGCGATGAAGAACGCCGCTATTTCGAGGTCAGCCCCGGCCGCCGGTTGGTCATGGCCGGGCTGTATTTCGGCCTGATTGCATTCCTGCTCCTGGCGATGGGCTTCACGCACCTCGCAACCACTTAGACCTCGGTTCAGTAGTACCCGGACGCCAGCGTCGAGGGTCGAGTGTCGAGGGGCGGCCGCCCTGCGTTCCCTCGACACTCGACACTCCACACTCGACACTCGGCCCTCGAATGTCCGCCTGCTTGTGAACCGGGGTCTAAAAAGGGCGGCCCGGCCTCCACCGGACCGCCCCCAACCAAACCATGAAGCTGCACTGGGCTTCATTACCTTCATTGAAGCAAGCATATTCGGTGCCAATTTAGCTGACTTTATCCATTTATTGAGTGCATCATGGCAGTTCGGCAGAATCGTTGATCAAATTCGCTGCGGGTTTTCGGCTGTCCACCCCTGGCACCGACAGCGAAGAATTGCGCAGACCTCCGGCGCCCCGGAGGGGCAGCAGGACATCAAAAACCCCCGAATCGGGAAGCTCCTCACCGGCCTTTCCGGTGAGTGCGTCAAGTTCCTGGCGGGCTTTGCTCGCGTCCGCCTCAAGTCAAAGGTCCCGGAGAAAGAGTACTTTGCCTTCGAGGGAAAGGCCAAAGCCCGCAGCCCTGAAATCCGAGGTCCGAAGTCCGAGCGGACATCGGCCCGCAGTCCTGCCTAAGCATGATCGAGATGGCGGCCAGCGTTGTGACCGTTGGGGGGCGCCTAACCCGCATATTTCACGAGTGTCGCTGACCGGAAGGCGTAGCGGCCTCGGGAGCCTGGCGTCGCTCTTTGGGCATGAACTATCCGGGCTAAGGGGGAGCGGTCTGAAAGTACAGCGATGCGGAGTGAGCGCTCTCGCTGCCAAGGCTGTTGAACGAGACCATGTACCAACTGTAGGCGGTGCCGCCCACCAAAACGCCGCTCGGAATCTGATAGGAAGTTCCCTGGACCCCAAAAGTGGCCGCGACTTTTCCGCTTGGGGATTGGCTGATGACCAGGTCGAAACTCGATGCTTGGCTCGCCCCGGTCCAGGTGAACGTCGGGGTGAGGGTCGTCAGCGTAGGACCGGGCGATGTCGCGCTGCCCGGAGATACAAGGGTTGGCGGAATCGGCACCCATGCCCCGGTGGTGGTGAAGGTGGCGTCGGCCCCATCGGCGCTCCCTATGAGGTTCACCGAGTCGATCCGGTAATGGTAGGTCGTGCCGGGGGCCAGGCCGGTCACAGTGGCGGAGAAATTCTCCGCGGTGGTGCCGATGCCCGTCTGGGTTGTTATGGTCCCGTAGCTCGTGGTGAGGCCATATTCGAAATAGGCGGTGGTGCTGGAGCCGTTGGGGTTGACGCTTCCGTTCAAAACGGCCGAGTTCGCGGTGATCGAGCTGGCGGGGAGTGTCTGAACCGTCGGCGCTGATTGGACGGAGGGCGTCTGAAAGTAGAACGACGCGGACGGCACGCTCTCGTCGCCAAGGTTGTTGTACGAGACCATGTACCAACTGTAGGAGGCCCCGCCCACCAAAACGCCGCTCGGAATCTGATAGGAAGTTCCCTGCACCCCAGTGCTGAACACGCGATTTCCACTGGGGAATTGGCTGATGACGAGGTCGTAACTCGAGGCCGGGCCCGCCGCGGTCCAAGTGAAGGTCGGTGTGGAGGTAGCCAGCACAGGGCCGGGGGATGTCCCGGTGCCCGGAGATATGAGAGTTGGCGGAACCGGCGCCCAGGCTGTGGTGGTGAAGGTGGCGTCCGCCCCATAACTCATCCCGAAGGTGTTGTGCGCGTCAAGCCGATAGTGGTAGGTGGTGGAGGGGGAAAGGCCGCTGAGGACGGCATTGAAGCTCTCCGCCGAGTTCACGCCCGTCTGCGTGGTGATATTGCCGTAGGTCGTATTGGTGCCGTACTCGAAATAGACGGTGCTGCTGGCGCCGTTGGGATTGACGGTGCCGTTTAACTGCGCCGAGGTCGCGGTGACGGAACTGGCGGCCAGCGTTGTGACCGTTGGGGGCCCCAGGGCGGCAGTAGTTGTGAAGGTGTCGTCCGCGCCAAAGTACTCGTTCACGCCGGCGAAAGCCACGAGGCGGTAGTGGTAGGTGGTGGACGGAGTCAGCTCGATGACCGGAGCGTTCACGGGCACCGGGGTGGTGTTGGAGGCGCTGACAATGAACGAAGGGGTGCTGCCGGCGTAATTGGTGTTGAGGCCGTACTCAAACCAATAGGTGACGTTGACACCGTTGGGCAGGACCGTGCCGTTAAGAGTGGCGTTGGTGCTGGTGACGAGCGTGGCTGGCAGCGTTGCGATCGTGGGGGGCGGGGGGCTGCCGGTCCACGTTACGGCCACACGGAGGAACTGCGCCCGGGGCGCTCCGGGCCCGCTCATGGGAGTTGCGGTGCGTACCGTCACGAGTTGCAAGTGGGTGCCTAAAGCAACCTGGCTGGCCAAGAAGAAGGAATTCGGCGAGGCGAGCTGGTCGGTCCAATTGGTCAGGTCAAGCGAGCTTTGAACCGAGTAAGTCAAATCGCTGGCGTCATTCCAGCGCACGAAGGTAATGGCCGGACATTCTCGAACTGTTTGAGTCGCCGGATCATACGCGCTTGCCGTCGCTGCGATGGGCAACCCGCTGCCTTGCAGCACCGGCGCCGTGGCATCGGGCGCCAGGGGATTCATGTTGAAGGCGTACTTCAGCAAATTGACCACTCCGTCATGAGCAGGATCGGCAGACGGGCCGGTCAGGGCGGGATTGCTCAACTGGCTCGAGGAAAAGAAGGCAGACTCCCAAATGGGGAACGTCATGAGGACCCCTTGGGTCGGCAGGAGCGTTACGACCGTGTTCGTGCGGCTGGAGAGTGAACCGTCTGAAACGGTAAGCTGGAAAGTCAGAGCGCTTTGCGCGCTCACGGGCGAGGCGACGAAGCTGCACACCGCGCTGGCGGCGTTGCTCAAGGTAACCGAAGGCCCGGAGGTCTGGGTCCACTGGTAGCTCAAAGCATCGCCGTCCGGATCGTAACTCGCGCTGCCGTTCAACAGAACGGTGCGGGATTGGGCCAGGTTAATGAACTGGTTTGGGCCGACCAGTGCTACCGGCGGGCGATTAGACTGAGCGGGCAGTGTGCCAAAGCAGGCGGGCGCCCACGTTGCGGGCGAATTGGTATTCGCCGACGGGGGCCAGGCGTGCAGGTCCCCGGGGGAGGTGACGCTTTGTTCACTGAGCATCAAACCGGCCGGGTGATTCCAACCCCCAAGGAGGGCGTCGGGGATCATCAACTCGGCGGTCCACCCGGCGGCACCGACGACGAAGGCGGCTCTCGAACCGGGAAGGGGTGAAAGCGTTGGGGGCATGGTCGTGCCGTTGCCGGCCATTTGAAAGCGCATCCCATTCTCGTCGATGAAAAAGCCCACGTCGCTGGTCTGCGGTTTCGAGGACCGGGTGAAGTCCTGGTCCACGCGCAAGCCGACGCAACTGGGCTGGGAGGAGTTGCCGCTGAGCATCAGGCCGTGGAAAGCGGCGTAGAGAGCGCCGCCGGCGTGGATTAGCCGCGCATTGACGAAGCGGCTGCCGGTGAGCGGCACGCGCACCTGGGCAGCGTTGGCGTACGCCGGGTCGCCGCCCGTGCCGTCGAAAGCCGGCACGCTTGACTCGGGCACCACCAGTGGCAGGACTTGGAAACTGAGGCTGGCCGTGGTGCTCATCTTGTCCGAATCAATCGCGGTGAGCGACGCCGTATAGATGCCCGGCGCGAGGTCATCAAGCTGGAAGGAGGGGGTGGCGGAGGCGCTGTGAGTGGTGGGGCCGGACAAATTCCAGGTCAGGCCGGAGCCGCCGATGCTGCCGTCCTCGGCGTCAAGGGCCAGGCCGAACAAGTTCACGGCAGTGCCGTAGGCCACGCGCTGGTCCGGCACCAGCCCCTGGATCGTCACCATCGGAACATGCTTGGGCAGGCTGAAGACACTGCTATAGGCGATGGTGGTGTTGAAGCCGTCAGAGGCGAGGACGCGCAGTTGGGCGGTCGTGCTGCCGGGCAGCAGTTTCGAGCTGAAGGTAAGAGACTGCCAGGGGAAATCGATCTTGAGCGCTGTCCAGGACGCGCCATTGTCAGCGCTGTATTGGACGGTAAACCAAAGCAAATCGCCGTCGGGGTCCGTGGCGTTCCAGGCCAGCGAGATCAGTTGGTTGGCGCTGTCCAGGCTGAGCGAAGTGATGGAGATGATCGGCGCATTGGGGCTGGCCACGCGCTCAGCGAGCACGGCGCCGTTGTACCTGAGCTGGATACGGTGCGTGAGCGGATTGAACGTTGTGAACTGCACGAAGTTTATCTGCGCGCTGCCGGGGCCGCCCTCCTCTTGCTGGACGGGGAAAATGAGGACGTTGTTGGTCTGAATTGGGTTTCCGCCGGCGTCGAGAAACAGGAATTGATAGGGGTTGCCGGGCGCCATGTTCGCATCCCTGTCCAGGTCAAGCATGAGCTTGTCGCTGTCCACGTCCGCGCTGGTCAGGTGATAAAAGGTTTGGAAGGTGGCGGTGTTGCTGGAAGTGTCAATCGAGCCGTGCAGCAGGAGCACCTGCGTATCGGACATCGGCCTTGGCTGCCCAGCGGGTGGGACGACAATGGCCGGGTCGGGCACGTGGTCGAAAATAATATTCCAGTTCCACCCGGAAGCCCAGCTATCGTTTGCATAAGTCATCGTATCCGCAGCGCTCGTGGGAACGATGACCTCTTGGCTAATTGGATCGAAGCCGACGATGGCGGTTGGCCCGGATAGGGGGCCCATGGTACAAGTGTCGTACGGGTAATCCGACTGATAGGGCGACGCAGGCTGGTCCGTGCCACACCCTGCGGGATTGGCATGCGACCCGGAGGTTTCGTCGATGTGGAAGCGTCCGTAGTTATGACTCAGTTCATGCGCGAGCGTGACGCCACCGTGCGGACTTTCCCAGTCGAAGTTGCCCGGGCCGGGGTTGAACCTCACTACGGTAGTGTTGCCGAACGTCAGTCCGCTCGGGATCGCAATGGGCGGCAGCCAGGACACCAACTCGTGCAGGTTCATTCCGCTGGCGCCGCCGATCCCGTTCCAACTGTCCGACGCGGCGGCCGGCACGGTGCCCACCCAATGAACGTCGTTGCCGGGGGGATTCTTGGAAAGATAATTGCGTACCGCCATCCAAATCAGGGCCCACGTTTTGTCGCCGCCGAACTCGAACGGGTCCATGTCGATGACACTGATCGATGGGGGGATAATAGAAATGCTGACGTTGACCACGGGCTTTTCCACCTGCTCGTCCTGGTAGAACCAGTTGAAGTCATTCACCGGCAGCAGCGAGCGCGCCCGAGCCAGGATGCCGCCCAAGTTCGAGCTGGGCGAATTCGGGTCATAGTTGGGGAAGTCGGTGCGCATGGGCACCAGCACGAGGGTGGCGTTCCCCCTCTGGGTGAAGGACACTGGGGCGAGGGAAACGCTGTTGTTGGCCAGGGGATTGTTGCCGGTTTCCGGGGGGCTCTGGTCCGGGTTGATGGTCATGGTCAACTGCAGGGTGCCTGGCTGCACCCAGCTTGGGGGCAGCTTGAAGAGGAAGGTGCCGTCGAGCGAGGACCGCAGGGTGTCGAGGTTCGCCTCGGCAGTAATCCCGGCCAGGGGGCTGTCGATGGGGGTCAAGGCGGTGCCGTTGAGGGAACCGTTGAGGCGGGCGTAAATGTAGAATATGGTGTTGGGGATGCTGCTTGCCAGCGCCACGTGGGCATAGCCGCGCACGTAAGTGTCCTTGTTGGCGACCAGGTTCACACTCTGGTTGAGATCCTGGGAGGCTTGCACCACTTCGAGCGCGTCGGCGGCGAAGTCAAGGCCTACCGCCGGCGCGCTGGTTGAGACGCGGTTGATGGTGTTGGCATTGAGGAAATACAAATAGGACCCGTCACTTTGCAAATGGTCGCCAGCTACCTCACCCAGCGCGCTGGACAGGATCAGGTCCCAACCGCTGTTGCTCGTCACGGGGCTGCCGCTGAGGTTGGCCTGCCTGCGGATATTGACCGTGCCGGAAAAGTCATTTTCCGTTACAAACAGGAAGTTGTCGTCCAGGGCCACGCTGGTGACTTGATACTGCCCGGACGCCGTGTACAGCACGTTGAACCGACCTCCTGCCGGCCCGGCGTCCATTGAAGCCACCTCGCCTGGCGGCACAGCGCCTTGGGAATAGCTCACATACAACGTCGTAAAAAACTTCAAGACCCCAGGGAAGTGACCTGTTGACTCGTTGCGGATGGCAAAATCAGTCGCAGCGAAAGTCAGCCAGTTAGGTTCACTGGCTGGAGGGTTCATGGTTGGAGGGTTGATATCCACCTCAAACAGATTTCCATCGTCGGTCAACATGTACAGCCCGTCAACAGGACTTAATAATGGGGTGCGAGTGAAGCCCATGAGTTTCTTGACATGGCAGTTCACGCCCACGTTACCGTAGCCGGGAAACACATCCCACGACGGGCTCGTGCCATCCGGGTTGATGCTGTAAACCTCAAACTGATCCCCCGCCAGGTAGGTGGTCCAATATAAGCGCCCATTATACAGCGTCATGGCGCCGAACTGCCACGGGCTCTGCAACGGCGTCCAAGGCGTCGGTATCTCCGTTGATCGGTCGGTCGTTTTCGCATTGAGCGCTTTCTTGTAGAGCCGGCCGGTGTTGTTGTCGGTGTAATAATAATACGCGCCGTCCTGCACCACGCACGCAGGCGCGATCACGCAGTCGTCCAACGTGTAATTGGGCGTCTTTGGGGGATAGGTCACCGTGCCCAACGAGCCAATTCGGGCGTCACTCCTGAATTCAGGGCCGCAACTGCTTTTTCCCGACCACCAAAACAGGCTTGTATTGAAAGGCGTATGGGACAGCTCAAACCCATTGATGTCATTGACTGTCCCATCGCTTTGCTCCAAGACGATCTGCTGCACTTGGGCGGGGGCGTTCATGGCTGCGACGCCAACCAGGACGGCGGCGCGAAGGGCCAGGCAGATGAGATGGGTTTTATCTGAGGGGGCTGAAAGATTCGACATAACATTATAGGGTTGATTCTGCACTTTTGGCGCCCCGCCGGTCTGTTGACGCTGCGCCGGTGAGGGAGAATCGGTTTTCGGTCTCACTCATTATGGTCGGGCTTTTGTCGGATTTTACTCGGCACGGCGCCGGCGTCAAGCTCAAATGCGGATGCGGAGTAATGCCTCAGTAGCGGCGGGGCGCCGCAAAGGAGACGGATTCCGAGATGGCCGGGACCGCCCTCCTCGGCCTGGCCGCTCTTGCCGCACACGGGATCAGCTCGGGCTGCACGGCATCGGACGTGTCCTCCGCGGCCCTGACCGTTCTGGGCGCGGACCAGGCCGATGAGCGCTGCCGGATCGCCGGCCTGCAGATCTGCGCCCGGCTCGGGGCGCGGAAGGCCGTGGCGGCCGCTGCGCAGATCGCCTCGACCCCGGGCGGGATCCCGGTTCGCTGCTCGGCCATCGCGGCCCTGGGCGAACTGGGAGGAGAACCCGAACTCGCCTTGTTGAACAGTCTGGCCAGGGAGACAGACCCGGCGCTCGAGGTTGCCGTGAGCCAGGCTGTCCACCATTTAACCAACCGAATTGGGAGCTCGCGTCTATGAAGAAACACCGTTATCTTTTGGCCATTATGGTCGCTGGTTCAATGTGCATCGGCTCAAACTGCTTCGGGCAGCAGAATCAATGCAGTCCTCGTTGGGTCTGGGAGTGGGTTAACACGCCGTCAGCTTCGCAGATGACGATTGTGTCGGCCACCCCGGCACCGCCGTACTACACCAACCAACCGATCACGATCACTGCTTCTAACCCGATTTTCCAGGACTACCAGTTGGTCAACTGGGCGTGCCCAACCACCTCGGGCTATTTCTACCTCTGGTTCAACGCGTACGTTTGGATCCTCCCCGACAGCGTGAACCTCAACAACCTTTGGCTTTGCGAAGGCTATTCCGCGACGCAGGGCTCGGGATGCCTAGTCAACTTGGCGCCTCACCAAGCGAACGGACCGATTGGTTCGGCTCAAGAATGCCCTGTTCCGGGGCTCGGCACAGGCTGGGCAATCGACGATATCTGGATGGCATCACCTCACGCGCCCTTCAACCCCAACTGGGGCACAGCCACCTGGAACATCCCATGGTCCTGGTCATTGAGCTCTGCCGGCGCCCCGACCAATCAATTCACGACCGTCGTGCAGCAGGCAGTGCCGAGCAACGGAGGCAACACCTGGGGCGTGAGCAAGAATGCCCAGGTCGAGGCTGACATCACCGACGGCTCCAACTGCCAACCATATTGGGTAAATGAGACGAAGGTAACCGTTGGATTCAATAGCTCCATTCCTCCCTTGGATCCTGAACTGCGCAAGCGATACGACGAGTGGGCGGCCGCTCACGAGCAGCTTCGCCAGCGCGTGATGAGGAACAGGACGTTAAAGCAGTGGGGCGAGCAGTGCCGCCACAGCCTTGCCTTCTACCTGGAAGGGTTGGTCGAGCAGGGGCGCTGCGAGGCGAGTGGTCTCGCGGCGCTTCGACCCGGAAAAAGACCAGGGCCCTGTTCAGCTTCTCGGTCCTCTCGAACGAATGGTGTTCGAGCAGGTCCGATGCCCAAACGAAGCAGCACATTTTCATGCAAAACTGGAAGGGGTGCGGGGCACATTGCCTGGCAGCGCCGGGGCGGAGAAGATGACACTCTATTGCTTGGCAGAGGGCCTGAGAATGGACGCCGGAGAGTTTATCGGCCTCTTGAAGTCGGTGGTGGACCGGTTAGGCGCAGGCAGCCGGACGAACGAATCATCGTGACCTGCAAGCCTAGTCAACATGGCCGGGCGCAAGCCATGGCAGCAGAAGTCCGTGCCAGGCGTGATTATCTATGTCCTCCCGGTCGCGGCGGCGGGAACTTGGCCCGTGGTCAAGAGTTAAACAATTTCGACTGGCGGGGCCGTTGCATACAGCTCCCGTTAGTCGGTGCGGTCCATGCCAGCGGAGCCGGGACCACGAGGGACGCGCTGGTGATATGCAATAGCGCCGTGGCGAGGCTGCGAGGATGACCGTCGCCTGACCCCGAAACGGGGATCATCCTCCAGCAACCCCACCGCGAGGCGGCGTTGACTTGAACCGGCCCCTACCCGGCGCTGGTCGTTGTCTCGGAAGACCGATTGCCGGTGATTGTCGCTGCTACGGGAGTCGGTGGCGGCACGATGCCGAAGTAGGCGACCACGTCGGCCTTGCTCACGAGCTTCCAGTAGTTGGCCCGGATTTTGGCCTCGGACGTGCCTGCGTCGTATGCTGCCTCGCTCACCGAGTCCTTGAGCAACCGGTCGGGAGCCTCATTCCGGTTCACTGCCCAGTGCAGGACCGCCCCGAGGCAATCTCGGATATTGCTGATGGACCGCGCCGAAAGCGTGATCTGCTGGAACATCGCGTCCATGCGCTCGACGGTCAAATCGCCTACCTCCTGCTCGCCGAGCAGCGCCTTGACATCGGCAATGCGGCTCTTTAGCCCCCGGTAGGTATCGGGACGTATTTCACCACGTTCAAGTTTTCCCTGCTGGGCCGAGAAATACTCGTCGCAAACCTCAGCCAGCGTCAGGTCGAACTTCTGAGCCATGGCCGGGTTGACGCCCAGAAACCGGGCAGCCGCAGCGAGAACCTCGGGCGTCAGGGGCAACTGGTTTGCGCTCCTGGCTGGGGCCGGAGGTTCATCATGATTGGTGCCCGAGCAGAAGTCCTGAGCTGCCTGCCCGGCCTCGTCCTGCGTCCTGCAACACTTGAAGTGCCGTTTCCCATCCTGGTCGCGCCACGGGAACCGAAACTCGGTCCTGTCGCCCAGTTGGTAACGCCGAATTTCGATGGTATGGCCGTTGAGGCCGACCGTCTCGACTACATCATTTTCTGGCTGCACTTCGCCTTTCCGTCTGCCGGGGAAGAGGCGATTGTTTACAAATTCTTCTCGATGCTCGTTCTTCACTTCGGGAAGAACGGGATCGGCGTGCTAACACGGACCTAACAAAAACTAACACCGCTAACTGCTAACAAATCGGCGCAAGTCGTTGATTACCAATGGTCCAAAAAGCCAGGTCGAGTTCGATTCCCATCACCCGCTCCATCCCTCGAAAACACCAATAAGATCAATGGTTTTGCGCAATTCCCAGTTGCCGGAAACGCCTCACTGCTAACACCTGCCGCTAACGCGTTCAAGGCTGTTCAACCTTGCCCAAGGGCGTCGGGAATGTGTTGACCGGGAGTTGCCCGCGCTTTAAGTTGAGGTTGCATCGGGCGATGCTGAAACATGAGCACTAGCGCGCAAGAAGTCATTGAGCGGTTTAAGGCGTTGCCGCCGCAAGACCGGGCCGACGTGGCCAAGTTCATCGCCGAGCATGACGATTCCTGGGTGCCGGAATCCTTCAAACAGGGCATGGCCGACATCGCCGCAGGGCGGGTAGTGGACATGGAAACCGCCCTGTTTGAGACGCCCCCGCCGCACCTGCGATGAAGTACCGCTGCCGTACCGCTGAGCGGTGTTGGACGCACTTCTATCGCCTGAATCCGGCTTAGAAGGAAGCGGCACGCAAGGCTTGGTCCATCTTCAA
>Ga0181524_10003783_pt1 | contig 14450 bp, 9 predicted proteins | sample PEATcosm2014_Bin_34_FD_119761 | JGI IMG/M metagenome (GOLD analysis project Ga0181524, IMG submission 119761) | Peatland microbial communities from MTU Mesocosm Facility, Houghton, MI, USA - PEATcosm2014_Bin05_60_metaG | ecosystem: Environmental > Terrestrial > Soil > Wetlands > Peat | place...
GCGCGTGCGGGTGGAGTGTTATGCGGGACACCGGGACTCGGAGAGGCCGGTGCGCTTTCTGGTGGAGAACCATTCATACTTTGTCTCGGAGGTCCTGGATCAGTGGTACGGCCCGGAGCACCTCTGCTTCAAGGTGCGCGCGGATGACGGCAACGTCTACATCCTGCGGCACGACACCTCAGTGCCTGACGGGGAGTGGGAGCTGGTTTCGTTCCGGTCGGAGCGTGGTTGAGTTCCCGCCTGCCTTGGGCGGTTGCTTTGCGACTTCGACGAGTTCGTACTCGCCTTCCTTTGCGTGCCCACTTCTGAACACATCTTCCGACACACGGTATGGTCGAATGCCGTCCTTCCTAAACTCCCTGAATTCGCAACACGGGGGTTGCAGGTGAGCCGGTACATTCCCGTAGCGAACTCGCTCGGCTTGATCGCGCGGGAGGTAGCTATGAAGTACACCTTGCGGCAGCGCTCGCACATGATGCCCATGTGAACCGGCATAGCTGCTTTTCTAGTGCAAGGCGCCCGATGCCGCAGTGACTGGACGCACGGTCCGCGTAATTCCTGCCTTTGGTAGGCCTGGCCATGGTGACTTCTATATAGAATTGCTGTTTAGTTTTCGACCACTTCACCAAGGTTGCGCAAACGATGAGCCCTGGTAATAGCGGACGTCTTGTAATTCTCAGTGGCCCGTCCTGTGTGGGTAAGAGTCCGCTCTTCGGGTGCCTAGCGAAGTTCTACCCTGAGGTACGCAAGCAACTGCACAAGTTGGTCCTGGTCAATAGCCGCGATCCACGTCCTGGAGAAATCGACGGGGTGGACTACTATTTTCGGGCGCGGGCTCAAGTTGAGGCGCTAAGGACGGTCGATCGCTACGTCGTGCTGGAAGCGCGAACTGACCTGCAGGCTCTGGATATTGAGGAGCTCGAGTCTTTACTGCGCCAAGGGGACGCGTTTTTCGAAGGGAATCCGTACGTGGCCCGAGCACTACACAATAACCATGCCAGCGTCGCTTCGCTCCGACTGCTGTTCACCTTCGCTCCGGAACGCCGTTCGGCTTCCCTCCGGAATCGATGTTCACCTTCACCGGAATACCCACCATCACTAACATCACTCCCCCCGAACGGCCCGAAAGCGCTGCAGAACGAAGATAGTGGAAAGAATTGGCAGGAGACAAGATTCTACCCGGTAACCGCCATTTTCTTGATCTACCGATCTACCGATGAATTTCGTTCAGTGCAAACGGACATCCCTCCCATAAGTGGGTAGATACCGCCCAGTTCTCTGGCGCACGCCTCTAACCCCCTAGGTCTTTCAACAACCACCTCAACTGAAGGCACAGTCAGCAAAAGGATCCTCCGTCTGCCCGTTCCCTTCCCGAAACGGATTTTTTCCTCCGCGTCAGAGCCGTGCCGCAAGGCGGGGCTTTGTGCTTGCCTTCTGGGAGAGCGGATGCAACTTAGGTGACCACCGAATTCATTGCTTGGCTCTTCGGCTAGCCGCAGGAGAACGCTTTCTCTTTGTCTTGCGAATGCGAAGTCTTGTCTTGGTCTCTGTCCGGCTTTCATCCAAACTCAAAATTCGCACTCGACCGTGCGAAAGTTTGGTTATGGTGTGCTCAGGAATCTCGATGTCAGCCAAGCTCTTTACGCGGGCTACTAGGGCTGGCCTCCCCCCTCGCTCTTTGATATAGCAGGATAGCAGACTCGTGGGCATCCCTTTGATTCGCCAAATGTGTTCCTTCGTTACGTCTAGTCGCTCGAATGATGGCTCCCGCAGATAAGTCAGGTATTCGTCGACTCCGCGTCGTCGGTCGTCCTTAATAAGTGAGAGTGCCTCGGTCAGTACGTCTTTGGTGATCGCTTCTCCACGTCGGGCACCCTTCGTCAGGTTTATGGCTAGTTCACCAAGTTCGTCAAAGCGAAGCAGGGCGAACTTCGCCAACAGCCCCTCAGGCGGTACAGGTTGGTCCTGAGTGAGGCATTTGAAGGCCGCCAGTGACTTTTCGATGTCACCACGTTCTACTTCAACGCGCGGCGGTACGGTTATACCGTGCTGCTCCTTTAGCGTGCGGGTTAGCTCCCGGACCTTCGCGTCGAAAGACGGCGGGCTTATAAAGAGAACAGCATCGAACCGCTGGCTGCGGGTAATCGCGCTGTCGAAAAACTCAATGTGGTTCGTCGCAACAAAGTACATTATTTTTCTTGCTTCCCACAGCTCAGCCAGCTTCGGGAGCATGCTAGTCGTCAGAAAGCGTCCGAATGCATCCTTTTCGATCTCACGAGCGCGGACAAGCTCATCAATTTCATCAAAGAGGACGACCGCATGATCCAACTCTGAAAGAAATCTGAAAATTCGGTCTGCTGTCTTTTGGACATTGGGAAGTCCATCAGCGACGAAGTGGCTGGCGTGTAACTCCACATACTCCCACTGAATGCATCCTGCAAGGGCTTTGACGAGAGTTGTTTTGCTGGTTCCGGGCGGACCAAAAAGGATTGCAGATCTCGGACAGTGTTCGCCAATTGGTTGCCGATCCGGTTCTGTGCGGTCATCACTTTTGACCGTACACACTTGGTTAACGAACATCGACCAGAGCTGATCTTTGAGTTCTGGCCCGTCGAGGCTCCAAATGTCCGAGCGCTCGTCCAGCTTCTTGATCGACTGCTTTCTGTTGGACACCGAATGGGGCCGATTCAAAGAGGTCAATGATTCTTCCCGCGTCCAAATTCCTAGCAGGCGCCTCAGACTTTGAGCGTACGCGAATACGCTGGCCGTAGCCCAGCTTTCAATTGGCTGGTTAGCACGATGGCCCGAGGACCAGCCGAATCTTTTGCTGCCTCGATCGAGGGGAGACAGTGTCGTGCGTGCGTATTCCCAAAGCAACACCAGTCTGCCGTAGTGCTCCCTCAGTACATTCCTTACGAACTCGGCCTCGGGTCTTAGTGCTTGTCGGAGGACCGTTGCGAACGTCTCGAAAACATAACAATATGCGTTTCCGCTTCGCCTGTAGTGGAAGAGAGGTGCATACCTGGGCCACGTGCCTACCTTGGTTTGGGTAGAGAAAAGACAGCTGAAGGCCTCCCTGATAAAGTCTTGCTCTGCCAGCCTGGAAAGATAGCTCGTAGGATTGCGGAGAAAGATAGCAAGCGCCCACGCGAGCTGGTCAGAATCGAGGGCAGACGACTTTGCAGAATGCAGTGATATTTGATAAGCAAGGGCCTGTTTGGCCCAATCTTTCATTTGCAGCTCTCGATGCGGGATGTTCAGACGCTTGCCAAGGCCCGTTAGATCGGACCTGAGCAGCGGCCCGCAGGCGTCTATTACTTCTAGTGTCCAGAACGTGTGGTAGGCGTTAGGGGGATACCAGTCCTCGATCTCAACACCCTGCGGACCAAGCGGGTCGGCTTCACCGATCGCGAATCGTGCGGTGTCTTTCTCTAGCTGTGCGAAAATGCGCTCAAGGTGCTGAGCGATACTCCGGCGGAACGTTCGCTGCTGGGTCGGCGTGAGTCTCGACAGAACATACGGTAGCCCTCTGCATCTACAGTAGATGTAGGCTGAATCGTCCGATTTCCATTCGTCCTGGTCACGCGCTATTGCTTGTGCTGCGAAGGCGGCGCCATTCTCTTGAAATTTCGTCTTCCTCGACCGGAAACGCTCCGGGCAAGTAGAGAGTGATTCATAACACGTCGCGGTGCTCGTTATATGGCGGAACTGCTCCGGCTCCCTTTCGTATGTAACCTTGAAGAGGATCGGAAAGTTCTTGGCGGTAAAATGTTCGATGCTCTGGACGTGCGCCGTGCAGAACTCTCTTAACACAGCTCTTTGTTCGGCGAGATCATCGAACATGCCTAGGCTAGGGCGAGCGCTCTCATCACCGGAAGAGCTAGGCTTCAAAGAGCTACCTTCCAAGGAACTTCCTCAGGTTGATGAATTCCTTCTTCTGGACAATCTCCGCCAAATCCAAACCCAATACATTTGCCATGTGTACAACGTAGAGAAACACGTCCGCCAATTCCTGTGCTTCACTCGATTCCGGATAGGAGCCGTGTCGAACAAGCTTCTCCCGTTTCCGTAGCGCCCTAGCAAGCTCGCCAACCTCTTCCACCATCAGCAGCAAGCAGTCCTTAGGGCGCTCCTTGGTATAGCCGCGGCTAAGGGCTGCGCGTCGGTAATATTGTTGAAATGCTTTCAGCGCCGGCGCTGGCGGCTCTGGGTGGGTTGGACGTGATTCCACCGCAGTTGCAGGAGAATCTACCAGTCGCACAAATGGTCGAAATCTTGTCTCTCTGGGTAGTTCTTTTGCGTAGACCGGAACTCCTGCTGCGTGTGCAAAACCAATCTCCCATGCTGCCATCGGGCCCACATAACCATCAGGAGCGTGTAGCCAGACGAAATCAGCACGTTCGATGGCATCGAGATGCCGATCCTCGATATTCTCAGGCGGCTGTGTCTCTTCGCCTTTCATGTACACAAACCCGTCGTGCTCGTTGACAATGCTGACGCTGCTTGGTGACAACACGGTGCAGCCAAGGTCCCGGAACTGCTGGTAGGCTTCTTTTACGCTCTCGAATTGTTTTCTGTAGCTGCCGGAGATCACGACCTCGACTACGTGAGACAGATTCGTAGTGGGAGGAACGTAGACGCTGTCTACGCTGGGAAACTCGAGGACCTTTTGGTCGGCTGAAATCGATCTGGACATGAGAAATTCGTAGTTTCTGATGGTAGGTAGTACACAGTAGGCGGTCAATGTCTCGCCCGAGTTTTGACCCCGCTTATCCACAATGCTCAGACGAATATGCTGGAAAAAGTGTGAAAAAGGAATTGGAAAACAAGCCCTGCAACTATTCTGGTGCAGAAAACTGTCATTGGCAGCTAGCATCGCTGGTTCCTCAAGCGGTTCCTAATGCCCTAATGCTAGACACGTTCACCTCGCGAACTTCGTCCCCTCGTATCCTAATATCGGCCATTTGTGCGATTGAGCCGAGTTCCTGCTCGGACGAATGAGACTCCATTCTTGCCACATTCTCAGGTCCTCCTTCACCTCGATCGCTTAGTCTCTTGAGCCGCGTTTCCTCGGGGACAGAAATGTAGACGATCTTCATCACCGCTGGTTCCGTAATTCGGTGGATGATCGGGATCGTAACGAGGTGTCGCAAACCGTCGATTACCAAATCAAGACCCTTCTGCCAGCCACATGACGTGATCACCGAGATGCAAAATGCTGCCGGGTCCTTCAGGAGAAGTTCAGTCCCTATCACCTGGAGGTTCTCGCGAGTCAGCGGCAGGCCCCGATCGTGAACCTGCTGCCGAACATAGTCACCAAAGGTCGCTCGTGGGCACCCCATAGCCGCGGCCAGATCTTTGGAAAGTGTCGTCTTCCCGCTGCCCATCCTTCCCGCGATTGCCACGACTAGGGTCATTAGTGCTCACGAAAAGCGTCAATTTCTAGAATTCGCCACTTTGGATACTACACAATTGTATCCCCGTTCGCAGATGCCCGAGGTTCGCGCCCGATTTTGCGCCGCGTGACTCACACAACGTGCCTTTCGTTGCGTGCGTAGATGGAAAGCCTCTCCACTGAATCATTCGGACATCGGTTCGACCAACTCTCAATTTCCCCACTCAAGCCAACATCAGGCTTGAGTGGGCCACCTGCCGCCATAGGCCCTGTGAGCGGAGCGACTGACATTCCATCAGTCGACTAGTCGCTGATACTGGGAAGAATTAAGCGAGGGATGAGCAGCGTGTGTGCCTGCATTGGCGGATAAAATGACCGCATGAGCCATTTAAGCGGCGCGGAACTGTTCGAGCGGCTTTCGGATGAGGAAAAGGCGCGCTATGTCTCGGCCAACAGGAAGATGGTCGGGTTTGCGCTCGATCACGCGGTTCCCTTGATTATTGCGCCCCCCGTGAGCGTCGCCGGCGAAGTCAAGGGTGCGACGGGCAGCATCCTGCGTCTGCCGTCGGGAGCATATTTGCTCACCGCTTCGCATGTCCTGCGAGGGTACGAGCGCCGTGTTGGCGAGGGTGAACGGCTCAATTGGCAGTTCGGCAAGTTGCCGCCATTCGACCCCCTACCCCGAATTGCGTGGAGGGATGAAAGACGGGACGTTGTCCTCCTTCGTCTCACGGAGGACGACGTTCAGTCGGTTGGGCGATGCCGCATGGTCGCGCCATCGGCTTGGCCTCCAGCAATTCCGGCAGAGGGAGAGCTATTGCTGCTGGCCGGATACCCGGCAAAGAACCGAGAGGTTGATGCAAAGGGATGGGTGGGCGCGGGTCCGTTCTCGACGCTGTTTCGCGTAACCGCAGTGGGAGACGATTACTGCACTTGCCAGATAGAGCACGGGGATCTGGTGAGCTTTAACGGAACTCCCCCTCCTCCACAGGGAACCGATTTTGGAGGAATCTCCGGGGGACCCGTGTTTTTGCTCCGCGCGGGGAATTGTTCTCTCGTGGGAGTCATTACCGACCATGGCTACATGGACTTTGCGAGCCTGGAACTGATTCGCATTGCCACGCTCGGAAACATCCGAATTCAGGAGCGGATGCGACGGCCCTACTCCCCCTTACCTATCCCCCTACTGAGACACCACGGATACCCTGGGACACATTGACACGCGAGGACACCCACTCTTTAGACACTCGGGACACCATAATTTCCCGCTGCTCGCCCCGCGCACGCCAAAGATCGGCTCTCCTCAAGTTTGGAGTTCCGGCAATCGGCGATTAAACGCCCATCCAATAGTTGTAATTGCGATTTGTCGCCACATCGAATATCATTATGGCCCTTGGTCTGCCAAAGACAAGGCGCGTCTCGCAAATCTAGGTCGTTGATGTACCCGGAACTATTTTCAATAATGGCTCATCTGCGGAACGGACTCCCATCGTAAGGGTTGCCGGACCGCGAAGGTTCAAGCCGCGAAGCGCGCTTCGCGGCTTGGCTGATCCGAAGGAGCGTCATTCAATGTCTGAGAAATCTGGAGTTGCAGCACGGCGAGAAGAGATCCGTCATCAATACTGGCCCGACGAGGACCTATGGACGGGAGAGAAAGAGGTTGGGTGGTTTCCCGCTCCGCGGACGCTTCCGTTAATCCTGGGACTGCTCTCGTCGAAGGAGATCAGCGGAAAGAAAGACCCGTCCTCTGTTTATCTCGACCTGATGAGCCGTCAGCGCGGCGAGGGCGTAATCGAGATGGGGCACGAAGCAGACCACGCGTTTGCCTCCGGTTACGAAGGGCGCAGGGCGGTTCGCACTTGGCAAGAGCGAATGAGGATTCTCGAAGAGAATGGGTTTATCCGGACGGCCGAGGTAGGCAATCAGCGTTACAAATACGTCGCGATCATTCACCCGACAACCGCAGTGCAACGTCTCCGAGATGGCAAGAAAGTTCCTGTCCGGTGGTGGAACGCTTACGTCGCCAGAAAACTGGAGACGCGGGAAGCTACGCACGAGCAGCGTGAGAAAAAGCGCGAGAGCGCGCGGAAGGTGGTATCGCTGGTGCCGGCGCGAACACATCGTCTCGGAAAGGCAAGAGGCAAGTGAGGAAGATTGTAAGAGCTTTTCGCAGAGCCGTCCCCGAATGCTGATATGAAAGTAGTTCTTGGCAGATTATGACCGTACTAAGAGCGGATATCGAAAAAGCACTGGATGACCTTATCTCCAATGAGGAGGGGTTGCGGTTCCAGGGCCTTGCGGTAGTGCTCGCGAAACAGCACTGGCCGGAGCTCGTCGCTTCCGAGCGCAAGAAGGATCTCGGTGCGGATGCAGTCGGATCGGGGCGCGTGCTGGCCTGCTCGCTCACCGCTACCCTGGGCAAGCTAAAGTCCGACGCCGCGAAAATAAAGAAGAGTTTCCCCAATGTGACTGCGCTCATCTTTGCGACACCGCAGCGCTTGTCCAACACGGTGGCGCATGGCTGGGCGGAAGAAATAAAGAAAGCGTTCGGTTATGACCTGATCGTCGTTTCGCGCGAGGATATTGTCACGTCGCTCCTTGACCCGTCGAACCTGGCACTGTGCAGAGCCCATCTTGGGGTTTCCGTAACGCTCGATGCGAGTGCCGTCGATCAAGGTCGGCAGGTGCGAGACGCAATAGCGGAAGTATCGACCGCATGGTCACGTCCGCTTCAAGGAAGACCGCTGATTGACCTGCGGGCGGTACGAATGAATGAAGACGGCAGCGACACGGCCGAGATAGTCTCGCACGCCGATGCAGTGGCCACGCTCGCCCGAAGCGGGCGGATGGTGATTGAAGCTCCCGCCGGACGCGGCAAGACAACAACGCTTCTTCAGCTGGCAAACCGACACAACGGGTCCGGCGGAGTGGCGGTTCTCGTCGATCTGCCGGGCTGGATTCGATCCGGCAAGGGTCTTCTGCAATTCATTTCGGAGACTTTGCCCTTTCAGTCCCGTGGGCTTACCGCAGAAGCGCTGGCACGACTGCATGTGCAGGAACCATTTTCGTTCCTGCTCAATGGATGGAATGAAATCGGCGAATCCGATTCGCTGAACGGAGCGCAAGCACTCAGGGACTTGCAAAGGGATTTCCGTTCCGCCGGCATCGTGGTCGCGACGCGCACGCATCACATCGCGCCTCCCCTGCCCGGCGCCACACGGCTGAGACTCCTTCCGCTCAACGGGGCTGAGCGCAGGGCCTACCTCGACGCGCGTCTCAAAGAGCGCGGGCGTGAACTGGATGCAATTCTGAGGGGAGATGCGGTCCTGGATGAATTGACGCGAACGCCGCTTATCCTTTCGGAGGTAACCGCCCTCTTTGAAGCAGGAAATCCGATTCCGAAAACCAAAATCGGTATCCTCGAAGCCGCCACGAAGCTGCACGAGCAGTCGCAGGACCACGCGGGGCATCTGGCGGTTGCGCCTTTGGGAGGACGGGCAACGCAGTATCTGACGGCACTCGCAATGGCAATGATGGAAGAGGGAGCCGTCACCATGACCGAGCAGGCAACGCGCGGCGTCGTCAGCAAAGTCTCCGCGAGACTCAATAAGGACGGCCAGATCGCGAGCGTGCCGGAACCGCTCGCCGTTATCGCTTCGCTCAGCGCGCATCACGTCCTTGAAAGAGTGCCGTCTCCGGCCGACCCAGTGCGATTCGAACACCAGCAATACCAGGAATTCTACGCGGCTTCCGAGCTGGCAGGATACATCCGGGAGCTTGCGGCCAAGGGAACAAAACAAGAGATACTCGAATTCACGAAGAAGTACATTAACGAGCCCACATGGGCCGAACCGTTGCGAATGGTTGCGGAGGAAATCGGGGCCGCAACGTCGGAGACACCGGCAGACGCACGTGCAGTTAACGCCGGCGCAGTGCTCGTAGCTAGGGCATTCGATTGCGACCCGGTTTTCGGGGGCGAGCTTGCCTTTCTGTGCGGGAGCCGGGTATGGAAAAAAGTCGCAGGCGATGCGAGTAAGAAACTCCGCGGCCTCTATGATGCCGGAGGGCATCAGCGCGAAGTCGCCCTCACCGGGATGCTCGCCACCGGCTCCGGTGAATTCAGCGATATTATCCTGCCGCTGTTTAGCAGTGCCGATCAGCAGGTCAGGCTTAGCACCTATCGCCTCTGGGCCGATTTCCATCTGTCGAGTCTCGGCCCCGACTGGCAAAAGACGGTACGTGCATGGCCAGAGGAGATTCGCGCGGAATTTGTTTCCGACCTGATCCATTTTGGCAACGCCGCTCGGACCCTTGTTCCTTTTGCACTCGCTGACGAAAGTGTCAAGGTAAGGGTAGCAGCGATCGATGCTCTGGCGTGGATTTCCCTCGAAGGTATGAACCAGTGTTTGTCAGAGCGGGATGACTATACCTTTAGGGCGGCGGCGCGCCAGCTTCCGCCTGAGTGGGTGCGTGGAGCGAATCGCCCCCGCGCGCTGGCTATCTTCCAAAAACTTTACGATGAAACCTCAGAGCCACTAAAGCGGATTTCGCTGCTGATGAAGGCAAGCCAGCTGGGCGAGACGGACATTTCGGGGCGTCTTAAGCAAGAGCTGGACAAGTGCGAGCCCGCGCAGGCGAAGCAGTTAGTCGATTTCCGACTGAAGCCAATACTGGACACTATTCGCGGAAACGATCCGGAATGGGTAAGCCGCTGGATTGCTGAGCGAATTGTCGATGGCACGCTGTGGCATGACTATTGGATTTCGTATGTGACGAGCATTCCCCCGGAGATGCGAGAGAGCTTGCTTAAGCAGCTCGAAACCGAAGATCTTCAGCATGCGCGCCGCGGGAGCGGAATTTCGATCTTAGCAGCGGTCCCAGACAACGCGATGGTGCAGAGGGTCTTCGGCAAGCTGTGCGAACTACGGCAGAAAATCACGAGTGAGCCCGAGCGACGGCATGAACTCGAATGGGCCGTTGAGCGCCAACTTGAAGATCTCTTCCGGCTCCTTCCTGCGAAGGACGCGGTTGAGGGGCTGACCTCCGAACTCACGGGCGACATCGAGGCGCGGCGGCTCATTGTCGTTTGCCGATTGTTTAGCCGGGTCGGTCGCGAGGATACCGATCTTCGCGAGGAACTCTCCGACTCCTTAAGGCAAATGCTGCGTACCTATCTTTTGAAGGGTGTTCCCGTCATGCTCCAGCAGGAAGACTTCTCCGGGAGCATGAAAGCCGATCTCGCGTCCGCACTTGCTCGCGTCGGCGAAGCAGAAGACCTCGCCAGTCTGCATGAGCTAATCAAGGCAGATATTGAGCGCCTAAGGAAGGGGCGGGAAGCGAGGGCCAAGGGGGATCGTGGGAAGCAGGGCAATGGCGCATCGATGAGTTACTCGAACTGGCATACGCGGGCACTGGCACGTCTTGCTCCGGATCACGCGGACTCGGTTCTTCTCGAATTGCTAAAGGTACCTGAATACGAGCGCGACGCCGCGGCGACATTGGTCCAGTTGACGCGCGCCCCTGAACCGCAAAAGCTGGTCAACCCTTTCGGCAGAAAAGGGAACTACAGCGAGATGTGGGAGGCACGGACGAAATTGCAGCCCACGGGATTCAATGAGGAACGGCGCAAGCTGTATGCGGAAGCAATCAGGGACGAGCTCGAAAACCTGCTTGAAGCCGGAAAACAAGGAGGAACAGTAAACGATTATAGGGTCAAGGAGCTGGCCAAGGTTCTGGCAATCCTTGATGGCCTGGGCTCCAAAGATCTTATTTTCCGAGCTCTGCACGTATCCGGCCGCTTTAACGGCTGGCAGCTTGTCGAGACGTTGGAGACGCTTCTGTTTAGCGGAGTGACGCTACCAACCGAGCAGACATTGACGCTTTTCAATGCGATAGAAGAACAGGTGCGTCCGAACCGTTGGAACGATAATGAGCGTCATCTCCTCATGAAGGCACTGTGTCTGCTGCCATTCCTCGACCAGCAGGCTGCAGGGATCAAGAGAATTCAGGAAGTTGTTTCAAGCCTCAAAATCCGGGGTTACGAGCTGCGGGAAGTCGTAAGTGCGCTCGGCCAGTGCCGCTGCAGCGAAGCCTTACCTGCGCTTTGTAACCTTGCAGCAGATGAGATTACCGCCAAAGCGGTCGGCGATGAATGGATTGATGCGCTTGCGGTGCTGGATACGGCAGAAGCACGAAAGGTCCTGCTAAGCCTAGTGGACCCCGAAATCAAGGGGGGGTCTTTTCCCGTCGCGTTCGACCGATCGGAAACGGTCGCGGCACGGCTCGTCGAACTTGCCCGCCGGGAGCCAGACATAGAGCCGCGGCTGTCTCAGCTATGCTCCTTGCGAGTTCCAGAGCCCAAGCGCTCGCTGCTCGCCAAGGTTATGGCGTGGCTCGGCACACCGGATGCGGCTCTGTCTGCTTTGAACCTGCTCGATGACGAAGCGACTCCGCAGATACCCTACGACACCTGGAAACAGATGGAAGACGCGTTCGTCGAACGCAAGCCGTACGGGAAAGATACGAACAGCTACACCCTGTCTCCGCGAAGCTCGAATGAAGTCCGAGTTCGACTTTTTGAGATGTCAAAGCAAGACAAATTCCGCGCGAAAGCGGCGGCCGGGCTGCTCGCTCAAATCGAAGCCTGGCGTCTGGAGCACGGGCGTCCCGCAGGCGAACCGAGAAGCGTGGAAGTGGAATGTGAATCGTCCTAGCCGACTGTTCCCGTAACTGAACTTCAGCCCGACAGCGTCAAAGTCAATTGACGTGGGCCTTACTTGTCAGGCTTCAAGGTCGATCGGAAACCAGTATTTGATCGATGTCGCGTCCGCCAACCCTTAGGTAGTTCCCATCCGCGTCATAAAAGACGTACCTGCCTCGGCTCAGGCATTGTGCGAGGCGATCTTCCCGGCACCATGCGAACCCGCCCGCATAGTTCATGTTAAGCGGATACTCGAAATCCACGTATTTGCTGAAACCATGTTGTCCCCGCGGGCCTGATTCAGGCTTCTCCGGCATCAGTTGCCAGCGCTGGTTTACCGAATTCCACTGCAATCTGCCTGCAAGCTGAACAAGGGCCGGCGTCATGCCAGAAAAGCGGTGTACTTTCTCTATGAAGGATGCTGGAATCTCGATCTGAGCGCCCGAGTCTGACTTTTGGAAAAGGAAACTTTCTTCAGAATCTTGGATGACCGACCACTCTGCCTGCTCAGCCTGCCTGGGAATTATCGGCGCAATGCGTACCCGGTCATACAGCTTCAACTCCAATGAAGACGAAGCATTGGCTATTGCTGTCTTTCCGATGCGTTTGCGCGCCTCGGACTCAGCGGCGGCTTTCCATTTCTCCAACAAATCTACCGTGAAACGTGACGGATCATTGTCTACTAGCTTCGCGCAGTTTTGGCAGAGCCAGATGCCGTTCGATGGGCTGCTGCGTTCTTCGGGCACAAGTCGAGGGTCATAGCGGGGGCCTCCGGCGGATGCGGCTGTGATGTGAGCCGCTACTCCAATGTTGAGCGCTTTTGCAGGATTTTCCTGCGGGCCACTCGTCAGCGCACGGCACCCTGGATTTGAACAAACATTGCCCACCCGCGTGGCTAGAACCCTCTTAACAGGCTCGGAGAACTCGTCTGCCATTTCCAGTCAAGTATAGCGGCCGCCCTCGGCGGCGTTGCATTTGCCTCAACCCGCCGGTGTGCCACATTGCCAGGGTCGATTTAGGATGAAGAGCTCGCTCGGGTGACGAAATGGACGTAAAGCCTCCTGACACTAGCCAAATTCTTTCCCCTGACTTACTGTCGGTCAGCAAGGGCGCTGGAGATTGCCACACTGCCCAAAGAAACAGCGTGCATTGCGTGTGTCGGGATCGGTTTCCCGAACAGTTCTGGTCGCGTGGTGGCAATTAGGGCCTGCTCAGGGCTTAGACATCCTTTTCACGCCCATTTCCACAAGCCATTTGCTTATGTTCGCAGGGTCAAATCTCACGCACGAGCCGACGCGGAAGGATGGGATGGTTCCCCGTTTTGCTCGTCGAAGAATCGTCAGTCGCGAGACGCTCAAGAAAGCGGCAAGCTGCTCTGCGGTCATGGCGTGATGAAACGCCTTTATGCGGGAGGCCAGAGATTTCAGTTCATAAGAGCTTCTTTCGCCCAAGTTCTTACTGTCCATTTCTTCCTCCGAAAATCTCATTCACTTTCTCACGCACCTGTTGACTCCGGGAAGGCTTCAGGTAGCGCATTGTCGATTCCATGTCAGAATGACCGAGCCACTGCTGCACCGTGCGAAGATCAACCCCTGCCCAGAGACACCGAGTTGCAAACGTCGCGCGGAACTTGTGCAGCCAGAAATCTTCCGGGTTCAGTTCCGCACGCTCGGCGACGGCCTTCAGATCATCGAGGAAGTTCATCTTCACATTGCAGCCGGAAGTCGGAAAGACCAGGTTGCATGTCTTATCAGATCTCGCCTTCAGTGCCTTCAGGCAGCTCACCAGCTTTGCCGGAATCGGAATTTCTCGCTCTTTGTACGCCTTTGGCGTCCAACCACGGTCTGGTTTGTGGCTGACGCGAACAGTGGACGCCTTGAAGTTGATGTCCGACCAGTAGGTGTACATGACCTCCTGTTCCCGCATGCCCGTCATCAGGAAAAACTCAAACCACAACCGTTCCTTTTCATCGCAGGCGGCGAACAGCGTGTCAAGCTCGTCGTCCTCGTACGTCTCAGGCTCTTCTTCGGTGTACCGAGGCCAGTCGTTTTTTCCCGCCAGACCGCGAATACCGTTTGCCTTCAGAAACGTCATCACGTTCTCGAATTTGTTGTAGACAGAGCGCGGTGCCTGCTCCTTTTCGTCACGTAGGAATGCCGCAAACTTGAGCAGGTCTCTGCGGTCAATGTCTTCGAGGTAGAGCTTTGGGCAGGACTCGGTGAAGTAATTGAGAGCAGTCGTGTAGGCGGCCAGTGTCTTCGGCTTTTTGGTGAGCTTGGTTTCGTCCAGGAAGTCCGCGACGGCTGCGGCTACTGACCTGTGTCCGTTCTGGCTGTCAGGCGCGATGGCGACGCC
>Ga0181524_10003786_pt1 | contig 14448 bp, 17 predicted proteins | sample PEATcosm2014_Bin_34_FD_119761 | JGI IMG/M metagenome (GOLD analysis project Ga0181524, IMG submission 119761) | Peatland microbial communities from MTU Mesocosm Facility, Houghton, MI, USA - PEATcosm2014_Bin05_60_metaG | ecosystem: Environmental > Terrestrial > Soil > Wetlands > Peat | place...
CCGCCGGGCGCCACGTCGAACTGCCGCATGGTGAAGCCCGGGGCGCCGTCGTCCGGCCCGATCAGGCACCGCATCCGGCAGCCCGCCGCCCCCTCCATCTCGACCGGCGCCGCCTGGATCTGTTCGCACGCAGTGACTTTCATCGTGAGACTCGCTGGTCCATGGGGCTGTTTCCGCCATTATAACACGGGGTGGGGCAGGTGATTAGGGCTTGGGACTTGGGTGTTAGGACTTCGCAGTGTGTGATCCAAGACCCAAGGCCCAAGACCTAAGGCCCAAGGCCGCCTTCTCTCATGCCGCCTCGCAGAGTATTATGCGGTGGTTGTCCAAGGGGAGCTTCCCATGCCGCGCCGCAATATCGTCTGGTTGCTGCTGATCGTCATCGTCTCACTGGCCTGCTACCAGAAGGTGCCGGCCAATCGCTACGGACGCATCCTGGCCGGCGTGCTGGACCGGGTGGACCGCGACTATTACCGCCCGGTCCAGGACATCGAGTTGTTCGAGGGGGCGATGCGCGGCATGGTACACCTGCTGGACGAGAACTCCAGCTACGTCGCCCCCTCCAAGAAACAGGGATTTGAGGAAGACACCACGAAGCAGTTCGACGGCATCGGCATCCACATCTGGATCGATCCCAAGACCAACCAACTCACGGTCACCAGCCCGCTGGTGGGAACCCCCGCCTACGAGGCGAAGATCCGCGCGGGCGACCGGATCCTCAAGATCGACGGCCAGAGCACCCAGGGGATGGCGGTGGAGGATGCCAGCCGCCGCCTCCGCGGCAAGGCCGGCACCCCGGTGACCCTCCTCATGCTTCACGAGGGCGAGACGCAGCCGACTGAAATCACCCTGGTGCGGAGGGTCATCCAAGTGGATACCGTCTTGGGGGACACCCGCAACCCGGACGGCACCTGGAACTACTTTCTCGCCGGACCGGGGCGGATCGCCTACGTCCGCATCACCGCCTTCGCCGACGCCGAGAAGAGCGACGAGTCGGGCGCCAGGGCCAAGAGCACTGTGGCCGACCTGAAAGACGTTCTGGAACACCTTGCCGAGCAAGGCATGCGCGGGCTGGTGCTGGACCTCCGCGACAACCGGGGCGGATCGCTCCTGGCCGCCGTCGAGATGTGCGACCTGCTGATCGCCTCGGGCGAGATCGTCACGGTCCGCGACCGCCAGGGGCGCGTCGGCCACCGCTACGACGCCAGCGGCAAGGCACCCTTCGCGGGCGTGCCCATGGCCGTGCTGGTGAACGAGGACAGCGCCAGCGCCAGCGAGATCGTCGCCGCCTGCCTCCAGGACCATGGGCGGGCGGTGATCGTCGGCCAGCAGAGCTACGGCAAGGGAACGGTCCAGGAGTTGATGGACCTCGGCCAGGCCGGCACGCTCAAGCTGACGGTGGCCACCTACTGGCGCCCCAGCGGCCGGAACATCCACCGCAACCGGGGCGAGGAGGAGCCGGGCGCGACGTGGGGTGTCCTGCCGGACGAGGGATACGAGGTGGTCCTCGACAAGGAGGAGTTCGCCCGCTTCGTCCGCTGGCGGCAGGATCGCGACATGCCGCCGCTTGCGGGTTCGCACCGGCCGCCGGACGAATCGGCCAAGCCCTTCGTCGACCGCGTGCTGGGCAAGGCGGTCGAGTACCTGCGGGGCAGGGAGGCGAAGGATTAGGGTGGAGAGCGGCCTTGGGGGCGGCCGCGTGCGGCTTCGCCCGCGGCGGGTGGCCCAAAACTGCGCTTGCGGCTCTGGCGTGCCGTGCTAAGATCGCGGTGAGTTGATCCGATCGCTCCGCGGCGGGCGGGCACGGGGCATGAAGCCGAGGTGACACAGGGCTGTCATAGCGCGCGGCCCGCGCCGCCGCGGCGGCTCCGAAAAGCTCATCGGCATCCCCCGGCCCGTCGAAGAATACTCCAGGCCGCCCCCACTGGGGACCATCGAAAGGAAAGCAGCCATGCCGCGACCCAAGGGGATTGGCCCCCAGCCGGCGCCCGTGCGAGCCCGCGCGGCGGGCCGCCGCAAGGTGCCGCCGGGCCGCCTGCCTGACGGCGTGCTCGTCCTGGTCCAGCGTCCCAGGCGATGGCGGCCGGCCTCCGAGTGGGACATGCCCCGGCGGGCCGTAGTGATCGAAGTCGTCCACCGCCCAACCGCCGACCCGGCGACCTACGTCCGGCAGTACAACGCGGTTTCGTTGGACGAGTCGGGCACGACGTGGGCCGCCTGGGCCCCGGCCACACCCACCGTCGGGACCGAGGCCGAGTTGCTCTCTCCGCGGTGAAGCCGCCCGCCACCGCGTCGCGGGTCATCGCGGGCGGCCGGGTTTCGCAGGCCTTGAGCGCTTCGCCTCGACCTTCCGATAGCGGTAGACGCCGGCGATGGCGTCCTCCAGCTTCCCCGAGGCCTCCCGCAAGAGTTTCCGTAAGCGGCCCAGCGCCGCCAGCGGCAGCACGTCGTTCAGCAACAGGTCGCCGCGGGCGACCTGGCCCGATTGGCGGGCCTTCTCCCAACGCTTGCACAGCTCGGCAAAGCCGGTCGCCAGCCCGGAGAGCGGCTCGGCGAATCGCTCGCGGACTTCGTTGGCCTTGAGGTAGTGTCCCACGGCAGTTCCTCCTCCCCTTCAAGCATAGCCTTTTCGGGCGTCCTGCCTAGCCCCCCACGGCGGAATCGTCCGGAAACTCGGCAGGAAAAACCGCCGGGCGAATGCACAAATAGTACATATTAGTCTAGAAATCGGGCCAGCCATTTTGCTAGATTTTAGCCAGGCGGCCGCCCCAGGGAGGAAACGATGATCCCCGCATGGAAAGTCGAAGCCATCCAAACCCTCCTGGCGGAAGGCCGCATGACCCAACGCGCGATCGCCAAGCAGGTGCGGGTCTGGCGCGGGGCGGTGGCCGACATCGCCCACGGAACCCGGCCGGCACACCGCGGGGCGGATCGAGAAACGGCGCCCGACGCCCTGTGGTGCGAGGGGCCGCCCGAGCGCTGCCCCAGTTGCGGCGGACTGGTGAACATGCCGTGCCTGGCCTGCCGGACACGGGCCGAGCGGCCCTACAGGCCCCGCGGCGTGGCCGGCCCCTGCGACCCCAACGAGCGCCTGGAACTGCGGCTCTCCGCGATGCACCGCATCCGCTATGAGGAGATCCGCGCCCGGCGGAAGGCAGAGGTCTTAGGTCTTGGGTCTTAGGTTTCAGCTTTCATATCCAAGGCCCAAGGCCCAAGACCAAAGACCAAAGACCCGAACCACAAGCGACTAACCCAGGAGACCCCCCGATGAATCGCCATTCTTGCGAGCCAACCTGTACCGGGCCGATCGCTCCCCATCCGGTCGTTTACTCCGCCTACCGCCGCCGTCTGCGGACCGGCGACATCGCACTGGCGCGGTCCGACGGGCACTGGCCCGATCGCCTGATCGCCTGGGGCACCGGCTCCCCGTACGTCCACGCCACGATGATCGGCTGGTGCGGCGACGTGCTGATGCTGGCCGAGGCCCGCCAATGGCGCGAGAGCCACCTGGTGACGCTCAGCAGCCAGGTGAAGCGGTGGCCGGGCCTCTACGACGTGTACCGCGTCCGCCGGCCGTTCCAGTCCGGTGTGGCCTGGAACACCATGGTCCGGGCCACCGGAACACCCTACGGTTGGCGGCAACTGCTCGCGGTGGCGCTGGGCAAGGTGCTCGGCCTGCGGGGACAGGGCCCTCGGGCGGCAAACGCAGGCCCGTCGCCGTGCGGAGCATGGCCGTACCCGCAAAACGACTCGGCCGAGGACTATCCGCGGGACTGTTCGGCCCTGGTGAACTTTGCCTGCCGCGCGGGCGGCCGCGTGCCCCGGCTTGAGCTGCCCGACGCCCGGGTCGAGCCGGGCCATTTCGCCGACCCCGCGTTCGCCCGCTACCTCTGCACGCTGGTGTGGGAGGAATTTCAGATTCTCGATTTGAGACCTCGGGCCTGAGACTTGCCGGCGTGCGGCTTCGCAAGAAACGAGAACGGATCACCGAAAACTGGGGAGCCTCCCATGACTACGCCCGACACCGCCCGACTGCACCAACGGATCGACGAGCTGGTCGAGAAGATCAGCCAACTCAGCGAGGTCGTGGCCGAGAGCCTGGCGGCGTGCGACTCGTGCCGGCCGTTCGTGCTGGGGAGTCTCGGGCGGCCGTCGCTCTCGGACCGCATCGGCGGCGTGCAGCAAGAGATCTACGACGCCCGCCGCGAGCTGGGCGAGAAAATCGCCGGAGTGACCCAGGACGTCACCGTCCTGAAGACGGCCCGCGAGATCGGGGCCCGATTCTTCTGGACCGGGGTTGGCGTGGCCGGCACGCTCTCGGGGACCATCGTGAGCGTGCTCTTGAAATGGTGGCTGGGGGGCGGGTAGCTGGAGTCTCAGCCCCAGACCCAGCGCCGCGGCCCTGGGATTCCAGCCAAGAATCAGATGGCCGCCCAGGTAGGCTCGCGCACGGACTAAGGGCGATGGTTTTGGGCCCTGGGGCGGCGATCTGCGGGATCGACGCCGACCCATTTTGGGTGGTGCGGCGGCAGCGCCACGTCCGAATAGTATCACGAGAGCGGCTGTCGTGCCATGGAATTTCCGGACGCAAGACCAACCGCCGAAACGGGTTGCGGATCGGTCCGCTTTCCCGCCGGGTTGCGCGGCGTAGATTTTCATTGTGGAGAAGGGCGATCAGCCCTTGACTTCTTGGGCCCTAGCGTATACGGGAACCGCAACTTGCGGTAGACTAGCGGAATAGGACCCACGAAAGGCAAGCTTATGTATTTCCGCAGCAGCACAAAGAAGGCGGTTCAGGCGGCCTGCGTTCTCCTGGAACAAACGCCGTCTCGGTCGATGTCCTACCTGCGGTTGCTCAAGCTTCTCTACGTTGCGGATCGCAAGGCAATGGAGAGCGTGCATCGCCCCATCATCGGCACCCGGGTCGTCGCCATGCGAAATGGCCCACTCCATAGCGAGGTGTTCAACCTCATCAAGAAGGAGCACATTGACGAGCCCCTGTGGTCGGAGTTCATCCGGAAGGAAGGATACCTACTGACGGAGGTGAAAGACCCAGGTGTGTCGGAGTTGTCTCGTTTCGAAATCAGCGTGCTAACCAGTGTATCGGAAGAATTCTCGCAAGTGGACGACTGGCAGCTTGTGGAGCACACGCATTGTTTTCCCGAGTGGAAGAAGCACTACCCGGACCCTGCCGAGAACACTTCCCAGACAATCCCGCTTGAAGACATTCTCGATGCGCTCGGCCTCGCCGCCGAGAAGTCCGCCATCCTTGCCGACGCCTGGGAGGATTCCAGGATCCGCAGCCTCCAAGCACAGGTGTCACGCGTCTGAACGGTAGGCGAGGGAGGGCCGCGTGAACGCTGGGGAGAGTTTTTTCTTCGAGTTCTCGGAGCACCTGTGGATTGTGATTTCCGACCCCAGCCTCGATGGCTCGCATGTGCTCGTCGCCAACGTCTCCACAGATAGAGGGCACGACCCCGCGTGTATCTTACAGCCAGGGGACCACCCCTTCGTCAAGCACCGAAGCTGCATCCGCTACGATAAGTGCTGCCTCTGGAGGAACGCGGACCTGGAGCGGCTTGTGTCGTCCGGAAGGATCAGGCCACAGGAGCCGATTTCGGCGGAACTGCTCGCGCGGGTACGCGAGGGTGCGGGAAACTCAGATTTTATAGCCTTGGGCTGCCGGCAGTTGCTCGCCGAACAGGGCCTCATCGACGCCTGACTCTCGCCACCGCATGCCCCCCTGACGGCTGCCCGTGAGTCGGCGGAGCCGGTCGGGAGGGGTGCGCATGCTACGAGGCCTGCCCGAGGAAAGAACAATTCCGTGCGGCTTCACCGCTTGAAGTGCCGGTCGGCGAAGTCGAGGTAGCAGCGCCAGTCGTAGTCGGTCACGTCGTGTTTGCCGCGGCGGATGTGGTAGCCGATGGTGCTCTGGACCGGGTGCTCGACGGCGGGCATTGCGTCGGCGGCCAGGCCGTCGGTGCCCAAGAGCCGGTAGACCCCGTCGGCCCCCTTGGCCGACAGGAACTCGCCGCGGGGATCGGCCCAGTGGTCCTCCTCGGCACTGGCGACATAGACCGGCCGCGGGGCTACCAAGGCCAGGAGCATGTGCTGATCGACCGGCAAGTCGTCCACCCGCTCGCCGAATCGCTTGTAGCTCGCATTGAACCAATGCGGGAAGCTCTTGTTGATTTGGCCGACGGTCTCGCCGATACGGCGGCGGGCCAGCGACGCCCCGCCGCAGCCGGAGTCGTTGGACATGACGAGGGCAAACCGCTCGTCCCGGGCGCCGGCCCAGAGGGCCGTCTTCCCCAGCCGCGAGTGGCCCAGGACGGCGACGTGCCGGGCATCCACGTCCCGATCGGTCTCGAGGTAATCCATCGCCCGGGAGAGCCCCCAGGCCCAAGCGGCGATCGCACCCCACGCCTCGGGCGCCGGCTCGCTTTGGCCGGCGGGGAGCAAGGCCCCGCGGACGCCATGCCGCCAGCCGTCCGGGCGGTCGGGCTCGAGGTCGAAGTACCAGGCCGTGGCCAGGCCGTAGCCCCGTGCGAGGATCATCTCCAGCGGCCAGCGGCTCCGCTCGGTGCCGCGGGGTTTTGCGGTCGCGCCAGGTTTCCCGCCCGGAGCCGGCCGGTCCTCCGCCCCCTCGTCCGAGATCGTAATGCCCGGATCGAGCTGCACGGCCTGGTTGCCGTCGAAGTTCAGGCCGAGGAACACGGGGATGGGCTTTGCCAGCGGCTTGGGCAGGTAGAGGAGCAGGTCCATTTTCGGGCCGGCCGGGTCCTTGGTGAAGCGGATGCGGACTTCCTTCCGCACCGCCTTGCCGTCCAGGGCGTCGGCCGAGGAGCGGAGCTGGAAGGTCATGGCCGCGGGCCGGCCCGGGGCCTTCCCGTACATGAACTTCTCGAACAGCCCGAGGATCTCCGGCCGGCGGACGTTCCGCCACGTGGCCGCGTCGGCCACCCGTTGCCCGCTGGCCAGCCGCAGGGGGTCGGGCAGCGTGTACGGCGGCACTTTGCCTTCGTCGTAGTTGGGCTGGAAGTCTGCGGCCATGGTCCTGTTTGGTAGAAGGAGAGCCGCTGAGAATACCGCGCCGAAAAGGATTGCACAAGTTCGCATCGCAGGACTCCTTGGGGTTATTTTCCCGGCCCGACGGCCAGCAGGTGCGAGCGCGTGGCGACGAACAGCATACCGCCGGCGGCCACCGGCGTCGAGTAGATGGCGGCGCCCATGTTGTTCTTGGCCAGGATCTTCAGCGTGGGCGAGAAGGCGAAGACCACCACGTCGCCGTCCTCGTCGCCTAGGTAGATCTTCCCGTCGGCCACCAGTGGCGACCCCCACACGGCCGAGAGCATGTCGTAGGTCCAGTGGACCCGACCGGTGCGGGCGTCGAGGCAGTGCACCAGCCCGGCCAGGTCGGCGATCACCAGCAGGTCGTCTTTGATCGTCGCCGAGCTGAGCGTGCGGTGCATGGTTTGCTTGAAATCGCCGGGTGGGGCACCTGCCGGGGTGCCCCCCGGGGCGCCCGCCGGGCCGCGGCCCGTATAGTGCCACACGGCGGCGGAGTGGGGGTTCGCGCGGACCACGTCGCCGGCCGCGGGATCGGCCGCCCGCAGCCGCCGCGGCGGGACCGGTTTGCCGGAGCGGTCCACAACAACGTCCGGGCTCACGTCGCCGCGCTGGGTGGCGTCGATGCACCACAGGTGGCCGGGACCCTCGCCGAACTCCGGGTCGTCGCCCGTGCCGATGTACACCCGGTTCCCGTAGATCAGCGGCGTGGCGACCAGCGTCGCGCGGTCGCCTTCGCCGCCGTCCTTCCACACGGACGTTTTGAGGTTGCAGTCGAACTTCCAGAGCAGTTCTGGGCGGGGCGGCGTTGGGCCGGCGGACGGGGACCCCGGAGCCGCATCCCCGCGATGCAATCGCGGGGCCTTACCCTGGGGGATAGGGGCGACTGCCTCAGCGGCCGGAGAGCTGACCCGGAAGCTGTAGACCCAACCGTCGCCGCCGGCAAAGATCGCCTGACCCACGCCGCCGATCACCGCGAACGCGGGCGAAGACCATTGACCGTGCACGATGTTGGCTCCGGGCGAGGCGTCGGCCCACACCAGCCGCCCGGTAGTCTTCTCCAGCGCGATGAAGCTGGGGGCGCCGGGCGCCGGCACGGTCTTGTGCGACTTGTCGACGCCGTTGGACGTGCTCACCAACAACAGATCGCCGGCCGTGGTGAGCGAGCAGCAGGTCATGTTGTGCGGCACGACACCCAGCTCGCGGATCATGTCGAAGGACCAGAGGATCTCGGGCTGGCGGCCGCCGGGCCGGGCAGGGTCGGTCCCGGCGCAAACGACCTCGCAGCGATTGGTCACCAGCCAGAGTCGCTTGCTGGCCGGCTCGACCAGCGGCGCGCAGCAGATGCCCACCTGTGGATAATCCACGGCGTCGCCGCCGGCGAGTTTCTTGCGGGAAAGCTGCCAGAGGAAGCGGCCGCCCGACTCCTCGAAGCACAACAGGCAGCCGAGGTCGACACTGGCCGGGTACTGCTCGAGCCAGCCGGCCCCGTTGTTGGTGGCCGCGAACACCTTGCCTCCGGCCACCACGGGGGTCCCGTAGGTCTGCGAGCCCAGCCGGGCGACCCAGCGGACAGCCTTGGCCCCCTCCGGCAGCCACGCGCCCGTCTTGGGGTCGAACCGCCCGACGTTCCATTCGGCCGGGAGGTTGGTGGCGTCGGAGACGTTGTTTCTTGCGGGCGAGCCGCCCCATTGCGGCCAGTCGGCGGCGGGCGCGGCGGCGCCGGCCGCCCACGCTGCGCCGCACAACACGGCGGACCACAACCCGCGGCCAACCCTGGGGCGGACAACGCGGCATCGGGCAAAGGACTTCATGGCGGGCCTTCTGCGGGGGCACGGGAGGTGAACGGGACGTTCTATGTTAACCTGCATTTGGAAAGCCTGGGAGAGTTTGTCGTTTGGCGGAAGATTATTGGCCGCGCCCACGGGGTTGGCGGACCGCAGAACCGTTAAAGTCTGGCTGGTCTCCGGAGGCGGAAAGGTTTGCGCGTCAGGAGCACTAAACCTTTTGCCGAAAATACCTTGCGTGCGTTCAAGGTGATTTGGCGGGGCAGCCGATACGGTTACTGACCCTTTGCCAGTGGCGCGTGCCGCGGTGGCACGCTGCGAGGGCGCGTCAGACGACCGGATCGAGTGTCCAGCGGGCTCAGGAAGGGTCCGACGGTCCTGGCGCAGTACAGGGTGCGAACTGCGGGTGCTGACCTGCCTTCCCTACCCGCGATCTCCAACCACGCCTGAGTCGGTTCTTACCCATGGGAGGACCCGCCCACGCCATGGGGTGATGCGAGCAAACGCGACACTCCGGTTCGTGGTCGCCAGATCGGAACACCCAGCACGGCAGTTCATTGTAAAGGAGTTGTTGCTCGATGAAAAGCAAGATCATGTTTGGAGCGCTCCTGCTGAGCGTGGCCCTCTACAGCCAAGGGTTCGCTTTCGAACTCTTGGGCGGTAGCTGCGGCGAGTGTGGCTGCTGCGCGAAGCCGGCCTGTTGCGAACAGGCGGCCAAGTGCTGCGCCCCCGAGCCGGCCTGCTGCGAGAAGGCCTGCTGCGAGTCGAAGTGCTGCTGCAAGAAGCCGTGTCGCGACTTGTTCTGCGGCCTGAAAGGCTGCGGCTGCAACACGTGCTGCGAGACCTGCGCCCCGGCGAAAGCCTGCTGCCCGGAACCCGCTTGCTGCGCGAAGCCCGCTTGCTGTGAGAAGGCTTGCTGCGAGCAGCCGTGCTGCAAGTGCCGCAAGTGCTGCAAGCCCTGCTGCGAACAGCCGTGCGGCTGCACCTCGTGCTGCGAGAAGCCGTGCTGCTGCAAGCCGTGCTGCTGCAAGCCGGCCTGCTGCGAGAAGCCGTGCTGCTGCAAGCCGGCCTGCTGCGAGAAGCCGTGCTGCTGCAAGCCGGCCTGCTGCGAGAAGCCGTGCTGCTGCAAGCCGGCCTGCTGCGAGCAGACCTGCTGCGCGAAGCAGTGCTGCTGCCGCAGGACGTTGTGCGACGTGTGCAGCGGCCTGTTCGGCTGCCGCAAGTGCTGCAAGAGCACCTGCTGCGGGCAGCCGACCTGCTGCGAGACCAGCGGCAGCTGCGGCGTAACCGGCTGCGGCTGCGGCGCCGGCGCCGCCGCCCCGGCGGTTACCCCGGCTCCGGCTCCGAAGACTGAGTCGGCCCCGCTGCCCAGCGCCCCGAAGGCTGAGATCCAGAGGACCGATCCGTCGGCCTGATGGCTCCGAGCCCCGGTGCGGTAATCTACCCGGTCTGCCCAGGCCAACCCCCTGGGCAGATCGCGTTTCTTGGGGGATAATCGGTGGCCATGCTTCCCCCGTGGCACCACAGCCCGCTCATGCAAGCCGCCCGCCGCGAGCCGACCCGGCGGATCCCCGTCTGGCTGATGCGGCAGGCGGGCCGTTACCTGCCCGAATACCGCGCCCTCCGCCGGCAGATCCCTTTCCTCGCCCTGTGCAAGGATCCCCAGCGGTGCGCCGAGGTCGCCATCGGGACCGCCGAGCGGCTGGGCGTCGATGCGGCCATCCTGTTCTCGGACCTGTTGTTGATCCTGGAGCCGATGGGTCTGGAACTGGAGTTTTCCGGCAGCGGCGGGCCGCGGCTGGGCAACCCGATCCGCTCGGCAACGGACGTGGATCGCCTGCGGGAGTTGGAGGGAATGGACGGCTTGGGGTTCGTGGTCGAGGCGGTGCGCAAGACCCGCGCCGGCTTGCCCGACTACGTTCCGCTGATCGGCTTCGCCGGTGCCCCGTTCACCTTGGCGGCCTACGTGGTCGAGGGTGGGCCGAGCCGCGACTACCGCCTGACCAAGACCCTGATGTACACCGCCCCCGGGGCGTGGGATGCCATGCTGGGCCGCCTGGCCCGAGCCGTGGCGCGGTATCTCGCCGCCCAGATCGACGCCGGCGCCCAGGCGGTGCAGGTGTTCGACAGTTGGGTCGGCTGCCTGGGCACGGCCGACTACCGCCGCTACGTGCTACCGCACAGCCGGGCGGTTTTTCAGGCGCTGGAGACCCTAAGGCCGGATGTGCCGGCGATCCACTTCGCCACGGGCAACCCGGCCCTGCTGCCGCTCTTGGGCGAGGCGGGCGGCAGCATCATCGGCGTCGACTGGCGGATCTCGCTCTTGGACGCCTGGCGGGCCGTGGGCGATTCCCGGGGCCTCCAGGGGAACCTCGACCCAGCCGTCCTGCTGGCCCCGAGAGCCGAGATCCGCCGCCGCGTCCGCCAGATGATCGAGCCGCTGCGGGGCCGCGCCGGCTACATCGCCAACCTCGGCCACGGGGTGCTCCCCCAAACCCCCGTCGAAAACGTCCTGGCGATGGTCGACGCCGTGCACGAGGTACAATAGGCCCTCAGGCTGCGCGTCGCGGCTCGGCTTTGCGGTTCATGCGCAGGACCTTCGCCCGAAGAGGTGCGGCGGACTGCGTCAATTCCCCGGCAGGCGGTGCGGGGGGCGCGGCCGCCCCGGGCTCGGCCTCCACCTGCCGCGCCCGCCGCCGCTTGATCTCCTCGGCAACGCGGACGGCGAGCCATTTCAGCTCGCGCTTGGAGAGGGTGGCGAGTTGCTCGGGAATCCAATACATCGGCTTCTTTCCTTCTCGGGCTAGGCCGCTACCCTCGGCCACTGGTGCTCCCCGCTCGGCTGCGCCCGGTCCTCTCCGATCTTCAGCACGGCCGGCCCCTCGACCGAGCGGCGTCGCAGGGCTCGGACCATCCGGCGGCGGACGGCGGGCACCAGCATCACCAGCCCGGCGACACCGCTGATGAATCCCGGCATGACCAGCAAGAAAGCCGCCACCAGCAGGAGCAGACCGCTCAGCAGGTGGTCGTCAACGCGGTCATCGTTGTCCAGCCTGGTGGCCACGGCGCCCCCGTAACGCCATACGCAGTAGACCCCCACGGCGAGGCCGAGCAGTCCTGTCGCAGCCCCATTGGCCAGCGCCCAGGCCCAGCCCAGATACCATGCGACCGCAGAGAACATCGCAACATCGGCCACAATGGCCGCAATCAACAACAGGAGCCACCGGCGAGGTTCGAGCATGGGATGCAACTCCTTCTCTCCAGCAAGACCGGGCGCCCGTACGGGCCACCCTCTTACGCTGAAACACCACAACTCAGTCCAATGTCTAGGCTGCCCGGCGGGATCCCGTAGGATTGGCCTGGGGCTGCGGCAAGCCGGTGACCCGCCCACCAAGCGAGTCTCCCTCGAGGCCGAATAGGGCCAAGGGCGGCATGCGGCGGACCGGGGTGCGGCGGCGGCGCAACAGGAAGACCGCCACCGCGGCCCCCGCGGCCAGCGCCACCACCGCTCCGCCCGCCGCCAAGACCCCCCACCGGCTCCCCTGCCGATCAGGCGTTTCCCCTGCACGGTGCGTATCGGGTCGTGCGCCGTTGGGGGCGCGGTCGTCCGCCAGGTCGGAGCCCATCGCGGGATCGTCCGGCACCGGCGACGCGCGCCTGGCACGCTCGGCCGTCATGGCGGGACTCCGCAGGGGCGTCCGCGGTACCGGCAGCAGACCCTCCAGCCTGTCCCTGTCGGATTTCAGCGATTGCGCCAGCGTGGGGTCCCCTGCGAGGACCGCCGCGCTTGCCAGCCAGAGTAGGATCGCAAACCAGGTGCGCATGATCAAGTTCCCGAAGCGCTCTTGCGGAGTCCAGTCTCCGCGGGTGTCAGTCGATGGTGAGGCACGCGTCACGCCGCGCGGCGCGGATCTTTCGCCTTGCCCAATCCGACGGCCCGGATCGGCGGGGCCAACGCACCGGTCCGCCGCCGGTAGCTCTGCTCGCGGAGGAGAGCCCGGCGCCGCGCGGACTCGGGCACGTCGGCCATCAGCTCCCCGCGCCGTTGCATCTCCAAGTCAATGGCCTCGCTCAAGTTGTACAACTCGTAGTCGGCCAGTTGGTGGAGGTGTCTCATAATGGTGTTCATTCGTCAGCTCTCCCTCGTTGTGCCGGTCCCGCGCCGGCGGCGGTCCAAGTGATTCGATTGTGCCCCAGATAACAACCCCTTCGCCGCGCCCGTTCAAGCAGCCAGCTTCCGCGGCTCGCCGGGCCGGCCACCGGGAAGGAATCGCTCGAAGAAGCCCTCCCATTGCGCACTGTGGAGCGGCCCGAACAACAGCAGCACTCCCTGTCGCCGCACGAACGGCTCCAGTCCCTCGTGAATCCGCTCCGTGTACACGACGGTCCTCGCGGCCCCCACGCCTCCCAAGGCCATCACCAGCGCATCGACCGCCTGCACGTGGTCCCCGGTCGCATCGACCAGCACCGCGTCGGCGCGGTCGACCGCGTCGCGGATCCCGCGGGCCCAGCGGGCCTGGGCCGTCTCGACCCGGCAATCGCCGCGCCGGCCGGACCAGGCGTTGATCTGCCGGGCCAGCGACTGCGTGGGGTAGAAGACCACCAAATGGCACGCGTCGGATGGTAGTTGTGCCCTTGTCAAGTCCTGCTCCTTGAAAAACCCTTGTCCTCCTGACCCGGAGCCTCCCCGAGCAACTCCAAAGCCCCCAAGAAGCAATCGCCGTGCCGGAGCGCCGCACTCGGGACAGTCGGTGCGCAAGGGGCGGACCTGCAAGCGATTGCGGTTCCGGCGGCCCGCAAGGCCCCGCGCAGCCGGCCGGCACCGCGGTCGCAAAACGCGGCCGCTGGCAGTCGCAAAATGCAACCCGCGGTCGGGGCACCCGCGGAGCGGGTCGGTCGGCAGTGGGCAGATAGCCGCGGCGACCACGCCGACCATGCCACGCATGGTGCCCGATCCGCGGTGTGGAGAGCGGGAAGGATGTGAAGGGCAGTGGGCCGTGGCCGGCTTGCGAGGGCATGCCGCAAGATAGGACCTATGGGTCCCATAGGTCCTATGTCATGCCCATGGTGCTGGCGCGACGTGGGCACTACACCCAGATTTGCGGCCGGGCAACGCCGCAGGGCCCGCAGGATGGAAACCGCCGCCCTACGGCAGCCGGTGGCGTTTGAGCTTCCGCGCAAGCGTGCCGCGGTGGATCTGGAGCACGCGGGCAGCCTTCCGCTGGTTGAAGTCGGCCCGCTCGAGCGCCCGGGCGATCGCCTGCCGCTCGACCTGCTCCAGCGTCAGGTCCCCGGCTTCGTCGGAGGGAAAGGACAGGTCGGCTTCGTACAAGAGCATCTCCAGGAGCACGTCCGGCTCCAGGCCGGTCGCATAGAGCCGCTCGACCCACGCCGCCAGCTCGCGGACGTTGCCCGGCCACGGATAGCCCGCCAGCACCGCCCGCGCCTGCTCGGAGACGACCACCGGCGGGCAGTGATAGGACTCGGCCGCCAATTGCAGGAAGTGGTCCAAGAGGACCGGCACGTCCTCGGGGCGCTGGCGGAGGGGAGGCAAGAGGATGCGGACGATGTTCAAGCGGTGGTACAGATCCCG
>Ga0181524_10003787_pt1 | contig 14448 bp, 20 predicted proteins | sample PEATcosm2014_Bin_34_FD_119761 | JGI IMG/M metagenome (GOLD analysis project Ga0181524, IMG submission 119761) | Peatland microbial communities from MTU Mesocosm Facility, Houghton, MI, USA - PEATcosm2014_Bin05_60_metaG | ecosystem: Environmental > Terrestrial > Soil > Wetlands > Peat | place...
CTCGATCGCCATAACGCACGAGGCGCACACGATGCCCACAACTTCAAGTTCTGCCCGCTCCGTGTCAACGTCATAGCCTACATCTCGTATAGCCTGCACGAGCTGTTTAGGGGCAACCGTGTCAGCATCATACGTTATCGTAGCTTGTCCCAGTGCAAAGTTGACGGTGGCGCTTGCAACCCCGCGTTGACCGAGAAGCTGCCTCTCAATCGTCAGTGCACACATCGTGCACGTCATGCCAAGTATCCTTAAGGTAACAGTGGTCTCGCGCATGTTCTGCCAGACGTTTTCTACCTTACCGATATGAGTTGAGGTCTATTGAAAGTATCTTGCCGAGCGCGACATCCATAGTCCTTAAAACTCAATAGCTGCCGTTGACACGCGGCGCCGAGAGCAGCGCCGACCACTCGTGCGATGCGACAACCTGCCACACGCTCCGTTCAGTGTGCTTGGAGCTCAGTCTAGAGATCCCCGCGCTGCACTTTTTCTCCGCAGAACTTTTCCAAATCGAGGCAACCAGCTCAAATTATGCTTGCGCGAGATTACTAAGGGCACCTGCCATAATGATGGCATCGCCGAATGCAGCTCCAGCCCGGGAGGTATCAACGAACGTGTAGGGGATGCCAAAAAAAGGCGCGCCGTGTCCCTTACCGTCTCCTAGAAACACGAGTGTGCGAAAAATTAGGTTGCCGCTAACCCCGTCTGGCGCAACAAGTATGTTCGATGATTCTGTCGCGTCTTCAATAAGAATGTTGTAATTCGTTGCATCAAGGCCAGCGCTGCGGAGCTGCTCGGTTAACGCCTCTGCGCTTGCAAGTGTCCGATCAACGGCCTCCGTCCTACCTTTATCCTCAGATCTTCCGCCAGACAAAACACCTACTTTCGGACGCACGTTGAGCGCGGTTAGGAGCTGTGCGGTCTCCGTGACGAGATGAGCTCGTGCGATGGTTGATGTGCCTTCATCGATACCTACCGGAAGCAAAAAGAATTGCTTGCCGGCCGCGGTCGAGAGCAGCGCTGACCGACACATGTGACGGGCTCCGATCTGCAGTTTGAGGTGCTGCAGCGTCTTTTGTGCACTTATCGTGCCCCTTACGGCTGCGTCAATCGCGCCGTCCACAAGCATTTCGACGAGTTTTTGCTCTGGCTCAGGCGTTTTTACGACGTCTCGTCCCGCTCGTTTAACATGCCCGACGAGCACAACATCGGAGAAGCGTCCGGCCCTCGCGACTCCGCGCATGAGCCCCGAATTTGCATTTCCGACTCCGATGCCAACTCGGCTCCGCGATTGCGCGGCGCAGCGCTCAAGCTTCCTCAAGATATCGCGCGCCATCGTTACACCGTGACAATAGGCTTCTTTGTATTACATGAACGCCGATAGGCTGATAAATCCTTTTGCATCGCTCTGCCACTTATGCCGTCACTGCGAACGGCGGACAATACGTATATAAGACAAGGCCGCAAATCTTGGCTAAAATAGGCAAAAGGTGATGGGATGCGTATCGATGACATCAACAAGAAGATCTTGTACTTGCTCCAAAAAGACGCTCGCATGACGTATAAGGACATTGCCAGAGCGCTAAACAGATCAGAATCGACGATACGTGATCGTATCTCTATCATGGAAGACGAGGGCGTGATCAAGGGTTACTCCGCCGTGATAAACAAGGAGAAAGTTGGACTCAACTGCAATGCCCGGGCGTTCGCGAAGATCGATCCGAAAAATCTGGACGCCTGCATTAAAGAGCTCCAAAAGATAGAATCGGTGTATCAAATCAACCAGATTTCGGGCGGCCACAACCTAGAATTCTCAATCGCTGCAACGGATTACGACCATTTGCGGAGCATATTAAAAGAACGCGTATCTCCGTTAGGGATAAACGACCTAACGATCAATATCATCATGAATTCGGTCAAAGAAGAGGGGCCCATACAAATCCCGTGAGAACTGGACCGTCACACAAGGTTCCCGCCACCTTTTTTTGACGGCGCCGACGAAACGCTTCAGGAGGATATCCTATCAAATCCGCGTACGAGCATGCCACGCAAGACGTCCACTAGGGATTCAATGGAGCTCCGCACCTGTTTCGTCGTGTCTCTGTCCCTGATAGTCACCGTCGAATTTTCGGTAGTTTCGTGATCGATAGTAACCGCGAACGGTGTTCCGATCTCGTCTTGTCTTCGATATCGTCGCCCAATCGTGCCTGAGTCATCGTACTCGACCAAAAAACCCGCACGTCGAAGGAGGCGAAAAACCTCCAAAGCTTTTTCGTTCAGCACTTTCACCAAGGGAAACACCGCTACTTCGACGGGGGCTATATCAGGCGACAACCGCAGCACGATTCGCCTTTCCCCGTCGATTGTGTCTTCATCGTAAGCGTGTTCAAGAAGAGTGTAGATAGATCTGTCGATGCCAAACGATGGTTCGATAACGTGTGGGGTCACAAAGTCCCCTGAGACGGTCTGTCTAATAGTTTCGATCGCGTAGCCCTCGGGGTCTACGATGCGCCCGTCGAAAACGATAGGGCCTTCAGGGTCACGGATCGTTGAGAGAAAAGCTGCTACCTGTTTTGCTTTGCCCTTATATTTTGGACCCAGATATCCCATGTTTGGACGAACGATGATCCGCTCCACTTCTTTAGGTTCGTCATAAGGCACAAAAACCGCCATTTGGAGGCCACTTTGCCGCTCATGTTGTTTCAGATCGTAGTCCGTTCGGTCTGCGATTCCTGCAAGCTCAATCCAGCCGTGTTGCGTAAGTCCCTCCGCATCCCAGCAGTCGACCGCATAATGTGCCATCTCATCTGGCAAGTGCTGTCTGAACCTCAGTCGCGATTCCCGCACGCCCACGCGGGTAAAAAACGCCTGGCAGCGGGCGATGTGGTAGGCCAAATACTCGTGCGCGATGATGTTTCGTTCGCATGCAGTTTTGACTGAGGCCGTGCCTGCGAAATCCTTTGACAGAATATTGATTTCCACGTTAGCTACTTCATCGAACCGAGGATGGTGGTTCTTTTCGCGTGGATCCACAAACACTTCGACTTCGGCTTGGGTAAATTCTCGCAATCTGATTACGCCTTGGCGTGGCGATATTTCGTTTCTGTATGACTTTCCAATTTGCGCGACGCCAAAAGGCAGTCGGTCTCTGTAAAATCTCAGAAGCCTCGGAAAGTCAGCAAAAATCCCTTGTGCTGTTTCAGGTCGAAGGTACCCCTTTCGCTGGGTCCCCGGCCCTATATGAGTGGTAAACATCAAATTGAAATCGTGCACTTTCCCCAAAGGCCCTCCGCAATCCGGGCACATAATGTCGTAAGAATCCATCAGTTCCTGGGTCTTTTCGCTCGACGGCACGCACGCGTCGGCAATGTCAGGATCGCAGAGATCGGCAGCGATTCCCCTGCTTTGGAGGTACTCTGTAACGACGTGATCTGCCCTCAAAGCTGTCTGACAGTTCACACATTCAACGATGAGATCCACGAAGTTTGATAAGTGCCCGGAGGCGAGGAAAACCTCTTCAACCCCGATAGTGGGCGTTTCAATCGGGAGGGCGCTCTCGCCCACGACAAAGATGTCTCGCCACGCGCTTTCGACTCTGTGTTTCAGCATCGCACCAACAGGGCCGTAATCCCACAGTCCTGCAACCCCCCCATAAATCTCATACGAGGGCCAGAGAAATCCGCGTCTCTTTGCCAACTCCAAGACCCGGGCCTTTAAGCCATCGATGGAAATGTCCCGACGTTTGTCAAGCTGCATGACGAGTTCTTCTTTACCCCCATTTACTTCGCTGGAAACCGCGCGCTTTGAGAATTCTCACTTCGTAATGCTCGCCTTGCCGCCGCGATTGGTGCAGGCCCAACCTACTCGTGGCGCGCATTGCTGGCGAGAGAATCGATTCCACGGATAAGCTGAATGATTCGGAGCCCGCGCTCTATGCATTCGAGCTGCGTGTGGATTCGCGCTAAGTCCGTTTCAGCTCTCATCTCGATCGCCAAGTTTGATATTAGTTCGGTTATCACGTCGTCCAAGGGCACGCGTTGACGCGTGCTCTCTGATTGCGTCGATTGGACCGCTTGTGTCGAAACCTTCGCGGGACTTTCTGATGTCCGAATAGCGTTTTGCATCGCTCTGTACGTACAAACAGGACACGTCGTCTTGCCTTCGAACTTGAACAGTGGAGACTTGCAGGCGACGCAGTGATCGGCAAGCATCTTGCCACCGCGTTCGAGCATCTGTGATATTTGCTCTAGCTCTCGATCATCTAAGGCCATACGAGTTCTACATAGCGATTATCGTTGAAAAGCTTTGTGAGGGGCGCCAAACGACTGCCACGCTGCGCTCGAGCCTCGTACCTGACAGCGCGCTCGCGCTCGCCTACATTCACGTCATAGCAGCGCGACTGAAAACGTCAAGGAGCGCCAAAACGTGCTTGTTCCCCCGATCTAACTTCTCGGCAAGCCTGAGATCGAAAAGGCCCTCGCTGATTTCGCCAAGCGACAGAAAGCAGAGACTGCGCAAAGCGTACACTGACCAGTTCATACCGTGCGCGGAAATGCAACGATCAGTACACGTCAGAGCCGCAGTAAAGTCACCCAGTGCAATCAGTGAGATGGCCTTGTTGTTTGAGATCTCAAACAAACCGGCTTGTATCGATTCTGCTGCATCAAAGCACTCGATCGCGACGTCGAACTCATTCAGCCTCTGCAACGTGCAGCCTTTGTTGTTATGCGACTCTACGTAGCGCGAGTCGAGTGCGCTGGCCTTATCAAAACATTGGATGGCAATTGCGTAGCGCCCTACAAAGTAGTTGCAGAGCCCCTTCTGATTCCACGCGTGCACGTACGCGGGCTCAAGTCTGATAACCTCATCAAATCGCGCGAGGCTTTCGAGATATTTGCCTGACAGCGCCAATGCATAAGCCTCGTGGTAGACCCAACCGACTCGCCTGTCTGACAGTTTCTTGCTTGCGTAGACGTGGGGGGCAGGCTGGTGCTTCCTTACAGTAGCGACACTAGACGCAAGAAAACACGTGTCACGGGCAATTATTCTAAAATCGATACCGAAATGCCGTTTGAGATTTCCGATACCTTGAAAGTCCTCTCGAGACGACGTTTGCGTATTGTTCACAGGCAAGCTGCTGCCCTGCGATCAGCTATTGCTTTTCGCGTTCTTATGAAGTCGGGACCAACTTAAAAGCCACAAATAGAGACGCCAGGTCACGTTCCGTTCGAAAATACATCGCTAAAGTCTGAGCTCCAATAGTCGATGCCCATTTTCTTAAAGTCCTTTTCTGTCATCTTGTGAACAGGTACGATCAGTGCCGCATTCATCACATTGCAGCCTTTGCACCCGTCCGTGTAAAGCGCCTTTCTTGAACGTGCCATATGTTGCCTCTGATCAACTAATCACGTGTGCGCGATCCCCTACCATAAATATGAGCCAGTTTTTCGGATCTTTCAAACGAATGAGCTCGTACACGCCCTCAAGCTTCTTGCCGAGCAGGACGACCTTGATCTTTTCTTCGTTCTTTTCAAGCAAATAATAATGCCCGGCATCGTATATGCGGACTATCCCGGCGCCATAGTGACCTTCTGCGATCTCTCCCTCGAACCCGATGTAGTTCACATCGTGATCCTCAACCTGCACTGCGAGACGCCTAACTTTCTTCTCGCGAGGGACTTCTTTCGGAATCGCCCAGCTCTTCAATGTTCCGTCCATTTCCAAGCGGAAGTCGTAATGATGGTGCGACGAGAAATGTTCCTGAACGACGAAACGATTGCGCGGATATCGTATCATTATACGTGTTAGGACAAGGTGCAATAAACACTTTGCAGTAAAGAGTTTATTGATGCCGTAGGCAATAAACGTTGCCCGGCAGCTGCTTACAGCTGTGTGCGTCCCTGTAACGCCCCAATTGAGCCTCGACAGGCGAGGTGTTCTGTAACGTTACTGAGAGGCCGCGTCGACAGAATGAACGATTTTTATGGCCCTTTTGCGAAACAGAAAGATATAATAGCGGACGACGCTAAGGACTGCTAAAGAATGTTGGAAGGTTTCAAATGAAGGTAAACGGCGTAAAAATTGACAATACCTACGCAGAGGCATTTCCTGTCTATGCCGCACGTGTTTTAATCACAGGCGCGACGACAGCGCTTGCCGAAACTGCCGCAACGGTTGCTACCGGATTTGCCACATCAGTCATCGGCTGCAGCGCCGAAGCGGGAATTGATCGCTATGTGCAGCCGAGTGAGACTCCCGACGGCAGACCCGGGGTTATTATTATGGTTGTTCACCCGTCGAAGAAACAGATAAAGAGCAACCTCATCGAAAGGATAGGAGAATGCGTTCTCACCGCAGCAACAACTGCTGTTTTCAACGCGCTGGAATCTGAGGAAACCGTGCCCGTCAAACTCCACTTCTTCGGCGACGGCTACGAGTATCAGACCACGGTCGGCGGACGAGCTGTGTGGGCAATCCCCATACTCGAAGGAGAGTTCATCTGTGAGGAGAGCTATGGCGTGCAAAAAGGCGTTGCAGGGGGCAATTTCTTCATCTACGGCGAGACCCAAGGTTCAGCCCTGCTGGCTGCCCAGGCAGCTGTCGGGGCAATTAAGTCGGTTGATGGAACTATAACCCCGTTTCCAGGTGGAATTGTTGCATCAGGATCCAAGGTGGGTTGTCCAACGTATTCGACGTTTATGAAAGCCTCCACGCACCACCGACTTGCTCCGACCCTCAAAGACAAGATACCAGATTCGTTCGTCCCAGACGGCGTAAAGTCGATTTACGAAATAGTAATATGCGGCCTAAGCGAAGAGGTCATCGCAGAAGCGATGAAGCGGGGGATGCTTGCCGCGGCGCACGCAAAAGGAATCGTGGAGATCTCAGCAGGCAACTATGGTGGAGAGCTTGGACCATTCAAGTTCAACCTTCACGAGATACTGAGCGATTACGCTGATTCAAAATAATCGCTGCGGGCTCTGTTTGTCAATACCGGCCTGGAAGAGCCTCAGTCTTGGCGGTAACCAAAAGAGATAAGTATACTCTCCCGTAACTTACGAAAGATGATGGTTCATGGGAACCAAAGAGTAGTTCTAAGGTGATAGGTGAAGGAAAATGGTGAAATTAGGAATCGCGAAAATAGGTAATATCGTCAGCGGTTTGATGACTGATTTGCTTCTCGACGAGCGCGCGGACCGCGAGGACTTTGAAGCGGTGACCGTAACGAGCGGCACGAAGATGAAAGAGGAAGATGCAGAGAAGGTTGTCGAAGCGCTGCTGAAATTTGAGCCAGACTTGTGCGTAGTGGTGTCTCCTAATGCGGCTCAGCCAGGCCCGACAAAGGCACGAACATTGCTGAAAAATGCCGGGAAGAAAGTTGTTGTCATCACAGACTCAGGCAAGCTTAAGGACAAGCTTGAAGAAGAGGGAGGGTTCGGATACATTCTTATAAACGCCGACGCGATGATTGGTGCTCGGAGAGAATGGCTTGACCCCATAGAGATGGCCATTTACAATGCCGACCTAATGAAGGTTCTGGCCGCGACCGGTACATTTAGGGTGCTCCAAACTGCGCTCGACACGTGCATTACAGCTATCAAAGAGGGCAAAGAATGCGAGCTGCCCAAGATTGTGATGACGGCGGAAAAAGCGACGATCAATGAGTTCAGTAACCCGTACGCCCGCGCGAAGGCGATAGCGGCGTACGAAATGGCCGCCAAAGTTGCCGATGTCAACGTTAAAGCCTGCTTCATGACGAAAGAGTGGGAAAAGTACGTCCCGCTTACGGCTGCATCTCACGATATGATGCGGACTGCCGCTAAGCTCGTCGACGAAGCTCGTGAAATGGAAAAAGCTGACGACACTGTAAAGAGAGCACCTCACTCGAAAAACGGTGCTATTCTTAACAAGACCAAGCTGATGTCAAAGCCTGAGTAATAGCCCCCTCTATTACTCACTTTTTACTTTTTTTTTGACCGCGTCTGAGGGTCTATCTTCTCTTTTTTTGGCGATCTAGTTTTGATCGCTGGCGTTGCTAGATAGTCCGCTAGTCGAGTATGAACGGGCTCACGTAGAGTCCGTCGATCTGTATCAGACGTTTTAAAGAATCAGCTTTAAACGGGATTATCCAGGCGCGTTCCGCGCTGTCCCATTGAGACCCAGGCACTTGCTTTAGCTTGTCCTCGATCTCGTGCGTATCCCCGAATACCTTGACCCACTTCTTATTGCGCGTTCCCACAGCCCACGTATTTTGCGAAGACGTGCACAAGCAGTGCACGGTCGGGTGCAATACAACGCCTCCGTTCTTCAGGCTCTCAATCGATGTTCGGTTGATCGGAAATCGCCATACCCTTTCCTCTTTGTCCCAGAACCCCCCTTCTGTAGCGCTTGGCCTATTACGTTCACTTATAGTGCTTCCGCGGACAATCAAGGTTGTGCAGTCTTCATCCAGTTCGCACAGAAGCCTACCCTCTACGTGGTGTTCTCGCAGCGGCTTCTGCACCGAGTTTCTTTTTGCATCCAGATGCTGCGAGCCGTTGTTTCGGTCAGTCTTCTGGGTTCGATCTTCTTGAGAGGTGTCAAGAGTTTTTAGAGCAATCTTCGCGTGCAGCCTGACGTCTTCGTGCGCGCTCTGCATTGCCGCTTGAGTCAAGATGTCGCGCGCCGTCAAATCCGTGTTTCCAGAGGCGAGCGCAACCGCTTCGAGTGCATCGACGGCTTTAAATCGCTGGTGCTCATTTTCATCATCGAGTGCCTTTGAAAGCACGTCAACTCTCTTGTAACGGGTCAGCCGGTCGAAGTCATATTCACCCATCTCTATCACCAGCGATTCGTTTCTTATCTTAATATGTACGGGAGCAAAATATAAATATTTACCTAAACTATGCGCGGGACACGCTCACAGGCCTTCCTAACAGCCTAGGACGCGATATTGAAAACCGTCGCCCCCAACGCAGTCGTATTGTCGCATATTTCAAGCAAAAAAGGGCACCTAAAGTGAGTCTTGGCTCGCATTGGTTAGATTGTCTGCGTCAGCGTTCGCGGTCAGTCCTTCAGACGACTCTGGCGTTTTATAGTTGGGAAACGTCCATTCATCCTTTTCGATTGCGCGCATTTGTTCGCACTTTGCTTTTGCAGCCTTTAAAGCGCCGCGCCACGAGCCATAGTCTTTGACCGCTTTGTTGTACACGTCCGGATGTTCTGCTTCGGCACTGATTGCCGTCATATCGGACCGATTTCGGTACAGTGCAATAATGTCGTCAACCACGTCGTAGTTCAGGGCTGCCTCGAGAGCTCTTTCAAGGGTTCCATAAATGAGTTCAGCTACAAGCGTCAATTTCGGATTGTCATATAATCCGTCCACCCCCAGCTGCCGAATTTTCTCTCGGATGAAGTTTTCGAGCTCTGCGTCCGACATTCACAGCTAATATGCCGTATGAGTATAGAAGCGTTACGGTATTAGAAACCGTCCTAAGCGACGGCCAGCGCTTTGAACTGCGTCGTCAGCAGAACGCTGATATTGGGCGGTGAGTCACTCGCTTTCGCTGACGTACTCTCTGGCGGCTTCTAAGGCTCTTATGAGCTGATCGAGTGTCGCGGGCGTAACCTGTATCGCGAAACCGTCTTTCGTCGGATAACTCTCAGTGCCGCGCCGGATCCACTTGCGAATGCTGAGTATCTTGGTCGCGGTGTCTTCGCTCTCCGAGACGCTGATCCTCAGGGCGACGCTTTTTGAACCCTCAATCTCAACGCCCCACAGTTCTTTCCACTCCACGTGACCCTCCGTTTGCCTTTATGGCGATTAAGCTCTATCCTCACAATTTGGCGCCCTCTTGATCGTGACGCTTTGCGAGTTCTACCGGATCACCAGCTGCTCTCAGCGAAACGCATTCAATGCCTTTCACGACGAGTGCCCTCTTGCCGTCTCCGTATTTGACGCCAAGACAAGGGACAATCCGCTTTGTGAGCATCAGTGTGGGTAGCACTTATTTAAACACGTTGCATGCGTGATCCTGGAGCGACACCAAAAAGTCTGATGCGCGATCGTCGATCTCGTGCGTTGGCTTTTTTTGAGCCGACACCCGAGCACAGATGGCAAAAGCTACCTATAAATACAAGCTGGCCGAACGTCTCGGCCTCAGCGATGGCAACGCCGCTGCTTACCAAATCAAACGTCTTAAGACGCCAGCAGCTCTCACGCGATACACGATTCAAATCGATTGGCGGAAGATCGGTTTTCTCGCAGATTTTGTCATCCTTGCTGAATCGGATGAAAAAGCGGCGCTTCGGCGTTGGAAAGGCACCTCGTCCTTCTTCAGGACTAATACGAAAAGCACCTTGGCAAAGTGCTTCTACTACCAACCTCTTCTGGGTGCGTATTGCTGAGGGATATAGTCACTGTTACGGCGACAAAACGATGCTTGTAATCACCGGCAGGAGGACAAGCGATCTCGATATTGCCTCCTTCGCGGAAAACTACACAGCCCGAGCATTCCAGGGCATACGAACAACGCTTATGACGACGCGAGACAGAACTGTGGGCAACTTCGTGATACGGAGCGATGCCGTCGACACCTTACGCCTTCTTCGAGGCAACAGGCCTATCTGAAGAAAAGATCAGTCGAATGTCAAAGTGTTGAGTCTCAACCACGTTAACTAATCGTGCTTTCCCCGAAACCAGACATGAAGTTTCTAATTCTTGGAGTGATGAACCTAACAAACAAGTAAAACACGAAGGCGATGGTTGTTATAAAGAAGCTCACTGGGTACGGCTCAAAAAAAGCAATAAAGAGCCCCAACCACGTTGCTATCAGAGCAATGACTACAGAAATAATTATGACTCGCCCCGGTCGTTTTGCCAATCGCTGAGCCGTCGCAGCTGGCGTGACCATCAATGAGAAAATGAGGAGGACACCAACTACTTGAACCGCAAACGACGTTGCGACCGCGACTAGGAGCATGAAAATTATGCCGAGCAAAACTACGGGCATTCCCTTTGCTTCCGCCACATCTTCATCGAGCGATGCAAACAAGAGAGGTCGATATACAAGCGAGATGAGAACCAGAATTATCACGCCGGCAACGAGGGTTAAAAGGACATTGCTGAAACTGATGCCCAGTATTTCTCCAAACAAGATGGAGTACGCTTCAGTTGCATAGCCGGTGTAAAGGCTGAGGAACAACACACCTAGGCCAAGCATGAATGCGAGAACTATTCCGATTTCGGCGTCGCGATTAGCGGCGCGTCGGCCAAGCGCGGCTATCCCAAGTCCGCCCACGCTTGTGAAAAGGAGAAGACCGTAAACTGGGTTGACCCCGATTAATACGGCCGCCGCTGCCCCAGAGAAACCGATGTGGGAGAGCGCGTGCGCTGCGAATGAAGAACGACGCAACACAACGAAATAGCCAACAATGCCCCCGAGGATTGCGACTACTGTTCCTGCCTCGAAGGCGTGCTGCATGAACTGGTACTGAAGCATCTGCTGCAGGTCGATCCATGGATTAATGCTGAAGGTCATTCTGGTTGACACCTGTGGCTATCTTCAATGCCTACAATTGCAATGTTGCCCCTAGAGTCTCGAAGAACCTCAACTTGAACTCCGAACAAAGCCGAGAGACTTGCTGACGTCAGGACCTCTTTCGGCGTCCCGGTCGCCACCTTGCCGTTAGCGATGTAAACCACTTTATCGAGATACGGCAAAAGGGGGTTGATGTTGTGGGCGATCAAAAGTGCAGTCACGTTGCGCGATCGAACTACACCATTTATAAGCTGAAGCAATTCTCTTTCGCGCCTGATGTCAAGATTCGACAAGGGTTCATCGAGCAAAAGGAGGGTGGGTTCGCTTACCAGCGCCTCTGCCAGAAATATCCTCTGCAGTTCTCCGCCCGACAATGCTCCGAGAGAGCGATGAGCCAAGTCTGTAGCTCCAACGTCTTTCAGCACGTCAAAAGCAGCTTTGCGGTCTTCGTGGGAAAACAGGCCCAGACCCCATTTTTTGCCGGAGAATCCCAGTCGCACAAGTTCAAGGGATTCAAGATTTGTGTCATCGTCGAATATGTGACGCTGAGGAACGTAACTAATCTGCGGATTGCCACGTTTGGGCGCTGCATCGAATATCTTGATCGTGCCGCTGACGGGTTGCTGCAAACCAAGGAGCAAACGAAACAGAGTTGTCTTGCCCGCTCCGTTAGGGCCGATAACCGCTACAAACTCGCCGCGATTGATTGATAAACTGGCGTCTCGCCAAACTATGTTATCTGAGTAGCCCGCCACTAGATTCTTGGACGTGATGATCTCGTGTTGTGCACTCATTCGTTATTTCCCAAGGGCTTGTTGGTTAAGCGCGTTCTGAAGAATGATTAACTGCGCATTCATCCAGACTTGGAACGAGACATCGGGCGGTTGGATAGTCTCCGTCACTGGAACGATCGGAATGTTATGTTGAGAGGCCAATGCTTCGGTGCTCTGAGCGAGCGGCGTCACCGTTTGCTCATTATAGACCAGCACTTTAACGGTTCCATTCGTAATAAGCTGATCGAACTGCACGATGCTCTGCGCTGGGGGATCATTTCCTTCCGCGACGGCTTCCATGAATGCGAGAGGAGATACAACGTCAAGACCAGCGGCGTTCGCCAGATACACGAAGATGTTCTCTGTTGATGCTACTTTCACGCCTCCAAACTGTTGCTTTATCTCAGCGATACGCCCGTTGTATTCCGCGAGCGATGCTTTCAACGCATCATACTGCTGCGTATAGTATGAAGCATGAGAGGGATCTATGGAAACAAGATCCTGATACATAGCCTTGACTGTTTCATTCACATAAGTAGGGCTGTACCAGAAGTGAGGATTGGCATCAACTGTCTGGTTAACGAGTTCCTGCACGTTTAAGACTACTTGATGTGGAGTATTACTTGATGCTATAAGCTGCTGAGCCCATGTGTCATATCCGGCTCCGTTAATAATTACCAACTGGGCATTTGCTATTGCTATGGCGTCACCGGTATTGCTTTCGTATTCGTGAGGGTCAGCATTGGGGTCTGAAACGATGCTCGTCACACTAACCCGCGTTCCGCCAAGCTGAGTTATCAGACTGCCCCAGAAATTTTCGGCGGCAACGACGTGTATCACTCCACTGGAACTTGTACTGCTGGAAGTTGTAGGGTTTGCGAGATAAATGCCTGCGAAGGCTGCCGAGACAATCAACGCAGCCGAAACGGCGGCAATAATTGCATAACTAGTTCTCCTCATTGTATTACCCTCTCGGTATGCGCACTGCAGTCAGCCAAGTCTCCGCCGGCGAACGGCAAGTTTACCTGAAAGATTGCAAACGATGCTGCTGCCACCATCACCGTGATACCGACCGCTCTGCGGTGATGGTCTGCCGGCGCGCGAGGAGGAGGGCTGTCGTAATGAGCACGGCCGCCAGGATCCACCAAAAGATTAGAAACTGGACCGAAAAGGCCCCGTCCGGCAAATGAATATGCGCCATTGACAACTCCCGCGCGGTGCGGCGCCACACAGTGCACAGCGCCATCTTACGCGTGTGTCTTATCCTACTCTACATATATAAGTATACTCGTTTCGCTAGAGTAGGAATGAGTAGTAATACCGCGCCACGTTCGCGAAGAGCTCACTCCGGCGGTTGCACGAGCAATTCGACCCCTTGCCGTAGCGCTTTGAGAGCTGCGTCAAGCTCTGCCGCACACGCTTGGAGCATTTCATCGATTTCCCGTTGCTTTTTCCAATCTGCGATGCCCTGCCGCACTTCGTTGAGCCGTTCCTTGGGTACGTAGCGCCACTTCCCGTGCTGCCGTGAGGGCTCAAAATAGTAGTACGGGCCGTGCAACGCGCCAGACCTACAGCGACAGCTCCGCTTGCCGCATCGCAGGTGCCGTTTTCGCAGTGAGCCTGGAAGCGGATTCAGCTCAGCGCGCTTGTCGGTTAGCGCGGCAATATTATTAATGAGTTCGTTGCTCTGGTGCAACAAGCGTCTCACAGTGGCGATCTCTGTGCCGGCACCAATTGTATCTCCCAGCGCCTCAGTCAAGCCCCCGCGATCATCTGTCATCATGATAGCATTGCATTGCCTATACTAAACATATTTCAATCGGTTGCCCACTAAGTTTAGATTTCACATCTCAGGTTCTAATCGATCTTCTAAAAAACTGTAAAACTGCGTCTAAACACGTCTGGATTACATATTGCGAGCTCGGATATCGAATAGGAGCGAACAAAAGCGTTATAAAGCTACGGGAGTTATTCCTAGAAGAGAGTCCCCAACGTTATGCGCGCGTTTTACATTGGCCGCTTTCAGCCGTATCACTTCGGACATCAAGAAGTCCTCGAAGAAATAGCCCGCGAATGCGAGGAGATCATCATCGGTGTCGGTAGTGCTCAGCTGAGTCATACGTTTTCAGATCCGTTTACGGCCGGCGAACGAATACTAA
>Ga0181524_10003788_pt1 | contig 14441 bp, 14 predicted proteins | sample PEATcosm2014_Bin_34_FD_119761 | JGI IMG/M metagenome (GOLD analysis project Ga0181524, IMG submission 119761) | Peatland microbial communities from MTU Mesocosm Facility, Houghton, MI, USA - PEATcosm2014_Bin05_60_metaG | ecosystem: Environmental > Terrestrial > Soil > Wetlands > Peat | place...
CGCGGGCCCATCGCGACGAGCCGACGCTCGACATCAGCGTCAAGAGCGACGCCGAGGGGTGGGCGCGACGGCTGAACGGGGTCGTTCTTCCCACGGGATCCGTTCGGTTGGAGACGCACGGCGCGATCGCCGAACTGGAGGGTTACGCGGCCGGCGAGTGGTGGGTTCAGGACGCCGCCGCCGCCTTGCCGGCGCGGCTGCTCGGGGCCGGCGCAGGCATGCGCGTCGTCGATCTCTGCGCGGCGCCTGGCGGCAAGAGCGCCGAACTGGCGATCACGGGCGCGAGCGTGACCGCCGTCGATCGCTCGGCCGAGCGACTGAAGAGACTCGCCGCGAATTTCGAGCGTTTGCGCCTGGCGGCCGAAATCGTCGTGTCGAACGCCCTCAGCTTCGAGGCGGCGCCGTTCGACGCGACGCTGCTCGACGCGCCATGCACCGCGACGGGAACGATCCGCCGTCACCCCGACGTCGCCTGGATCAAACGACAGGGCGACCTGTCGGCGCTCGTCGAGCTGCAGAGCCGCCTTCTCGACAAGGCGATCGCGCTGACCGAGCCGGGCGGGAGAATCGTCTATTGCACCTGTTCGCTGGAGCCGGAGGAGGGCGAGGGCCAGATCGCGGCGCTGCTGCGCCGCAACCCGGACGTCCGCCGCATTCCGATCGAATCGAGAGAAATCGGCGGTCTCGACGAGTGCCTCAATTCCGCCGGCGAATTGCGCACGCTGCCCTGCCACCTCATCGGGGCGAGCCCGCGGCAGTCCGGTCTCGACGGCTTCTTCGCCGCCCGACTGCAAAGGAGGCCGTGACGAGGCGCCGCGCGGCGCCAAGGCGAGTTTCGATCCCGGCCAAACCGTGATAAGGCGCGCCGGCGTTTGCTCCTCCAACCTTGCGAGCCCCCTGGAATGGCCATCGATTCTCTTGCGCCTGTCGGCCGCGCGCTGATTTCCGTCTCCGACAAGTCGGGATTGACCGAGCTGGGCCGAGCCCTCGCCGCCGGGAATGTCGAGATCGTTTCCACCGGCGGCACCGCCGCGGCGCTCGCGCAGGCGGGAATCGCCGTCATCGACGTCGCGCAGCTCACCGGATTTCCGGAAATGATGGACGGGCGGCTGAAGACGCTGCACCCGCGCGTCCACGGCGGGCTGCTCGCGGTTCGCTCCGACCCCGCGCATCAGGCGGCGATGCTCGCGCACAACATCGCCCCGATCGATCTGCTCGTGGTCAATCTCTATCCGTTCGAGGACGCGCTCCGCCGCGCCGCCGCGTTCGGCGAAATGGTGGAGAACATCGACATCGGCGGCCCCGCGATGATTCGCGCGGCGGCGAAAAATCACGCCGACGTCGTCGTGATCGTCGACGTCGAGGATTATCCGCGCCTTCTCGAGGAACTGCGGGCCCATGACGGATCGACGCGGCTGAGCTTCCGCCGCGAGATGGCGCAGAAGGCCTACGCCCGCACGGCGGCCTATGACGCGGCGATTTCCAATTGGCTCGCGCGCGAGACCCGGCAGAGCGCGCCCAAATGGCGCGCCTTCGGCGGCAAGCTCGCGAGCGAGCTGCGCTATGGCGAAAACCCTCATCAGAACGCCGCCTTCTATGTCGGGCCGGAATCGCGCCCCGGCGTCGCGACGGCGCGCCAGGTTCAGGGCAAGGAGCTCTCCTACAACAACATCAACGACACCGACGCCGCCTATGAGCTGGTGGCGGAATTCGATCCCCAGCGCTCAGCCGCCGTGGCGATCATCAAGCACGCCAATCCTTGCGGCGTCGCGGAGGGGGCGAGCCTGCTGGAGGCTTATGAAAGAGCGCTCGCCTGCGATCCCGTCTCCGCCTTCGGCGGCGTCATCGCGCTCAACCGGCGCCTCGACGCGGCCGCGGCGCGCAAAATCGTGGAAATCTTCACCGAGGTGATCATTGCGCCGGAGGTCGACGACGAGGCGCTGGCGATCGTCGCGAGCAAGAAGAATCTGCGCCTGTTGATCGCGGGCGCGCTGCCCGACCCGCGCGCGCCGACGTTGAGCGTGCGTTCGGTCGCCGGCGGCCTGTTGGTGCAGGATCGCGACAACGGCGTTCTCGACGAGGCGGCGCTGAAGATCGTCACCAAGCGCGCGCCGAGCGCGGCCGAAATGGCGGACCTGCGCTTCGCCTGGCGCGTCTGCAAACACGTCAAGTCGAACGCGATCGTCTACGTCAAGGACGGCGCGACCGTCGGCGTCGGCGCGGGGCAGATGTCGCGCGTCGATTCCTCGCGCATCGCCGCGCGCAAGGCGGAAGACGCGGCGCGCGCCGCGGGCCTGGCGGAGCCGCTGACCAAGGGCTCGGTGGTCGCTTCCGACGCGTTCTTTCCCTTCGCCGACGGCCTCGTCGCGGCGGTCGAGGCGGGCGCCAGCGCGGTCATTCAGCCCGGCGGATCGATGCGCGACGCCGAAGTGATCGCGGCGGCCGACGCGGCGGGAATCGCGATGGTCTTCACCGGCATGCGGCACTTCCGGCACTGAGGGGCGAGGCGGGCGCGCAGGGGCGGGGAGCCGCTTTGAACGCGCGCTCTTGACTTGTTCGGCAACTCTGTAGCATAGAGTTCTCTGAACTTGGATCGCGGCAATGACCTCCCTCCCGTGGACGCCGTTCCTTCTCTGGCCCCTCGCGCTGATCGGCGTGGCCGCGCTCGCGCTCGGCGTCATGCTCGCCGCGCCCGTGACGGCGCCGCCGCCGCTCGCCTCCATTCACTCCGGCGCGATGGCGATCGGCGAGCAGGGCAAGCCGGAGCTCAGCCGCTTTCAGGCGCGCGACGGCTCCTGGCTGGCCTATCGGCTTTATCCCGCCGGGCAGGGCGAGGCCGATCGGCTCGCGATCCTCGCGCACGGCTCGTCGGCTTCGTCCGACGAAATGCACGCGATCGCTCAACAGCTCGCCGCGAGCGGCGTCGCGGCGGTCGCCTTCGACGCGCGCGGCCATGGCGCCTCGGGGACACGCGGCGACATCGCCTATATCGGCCAGCTCGACGACGATCTCGCCGATCTCGTCGCGCATTTGCGCGTGACCTATCCCAAGGCGCGGCTGACGCTGATCGGCCATTCCTCCGGCGGCGGCTTCGCCTTGCGCATCGCCGCCGGGCCGCTCGGCGCCCTGTTCGATCGGTTCGTGCTGCTCGCGCCCTATCTCGGCTATGCCGCGCCGACCAATCGACCCTCCGAGGGGCCGGGCCGCTGGGCGGCGCCCGACATCCCCCGCATCGTCGCGATCACGATTCTCCAGCGAATGGGGATCGACTGGCCGCAATCGCTCCCCGTCATCGCCTTCGCCAGCGCGCCCGAGGCGGCGATGTTCGTGACCTCGCGCTATTCCTTCCGGCTGCTCGTCAATTACGGGCCGCCGCCGGACTGGAAGGGCGCCTTGCGAGCGGCGGCGGGCCGGATCGAATTGATCGCCGGCGAAAAGGACGAACTGATGGACGCCCCCGCCTATCGCAGCGTCGTCGCGCCGCTCGGCGTCGCCGTGACGCTTCTGCCTGACGTCGATCACATGGGAATCGTCCACGCCCCCGAAGCGCTCGCCGCGATCCGCGAGGCGGCGACGCATAGGCCGCAACGATCGCCAGGAGAGGAGTGAACAATGGCCAGGCTCTTCGCCGTCGCGCGATTCGTCGCTCTCGAATTCGGCCCGCTCGTCGCGTTCTGGATTCTCGCGCTGACTCTCGGCGTGAAGGCGGCGATCGTCGGCTCGATCGTCGTCATCGCGGCCGACGCCATTTGGCGCCGCCTGCGGCGCCTCGCTTTCACGCGGCTCTATCTCCTAACGAGCGGCCTGACGCTGGCGTTCGGCGCGATCGACCTCATGTCGGCCGAGCCGTTCATGCTCAAATACGAAGCGGCGATCAGCAATTTCGCCACGGGGATCGCCTTCGCGGTCGGCGCTTTCGGCGCCAAGCCGCTGATCCAAGAAGTCGCGGAGCAGCGGGAGGGGAAGCCGTTTTCCGACGCCGCCGACATCAGGCGCTTCTTCCAACTCTTCACGCTTCTGTGGGCCGCCTATTTCTTCGCCAAGGCCGCGCTCTATGGCTGGCTGGCCTGGACCCTGCCGATGACGCAGGCGATGGCGCTGCGCTCCATCCTCGGCGGCGTCAGCCTCGGCCTGATGATCGCCTTGAGCGTCACCCAGGGACGGCGGATGTTCTTCCTCTGTCGCCGCCTCGGCCTCCTGCCGCTCGCCGCGGAACGCGGCGGCTAACGCAAACGAAGGCGCGCCAATGACCATCAGCCCCAACGAAGCCGGCGCGATGCTCGCGGATGTCGACGCGGTCGTCGCCAGGGTCAAGCAATCGCGGATCTACGCCCAAGCCGGCGCCATCGTCAGCCTGTGGGGCGTCGTCATCGTCGCCGGCAACGTCTTGGCGATGGCGGCGCCGCGCTGGGCGGGCGCGGGATGGCTCGCCTTCGACGCGCTCGGCGCCGCGGCGACGTTCGTCATGCTGCGCGGCGGCCCGTCGGGGAAATCGCGATTTTCCCTTCGCTTTCTCGCGGCCTTCGCGCTGTTTTTCGGCTTCGGCCTGATTTGGAGCGAGGGGCTCGGCCGGTTCGGGCCGCGCGAACTCGAAGCCTTCTGGCCGACGTTGTTCCTGTTCGGCTACACGCTCGCCGGCCTGTGGTTCGGGGCGGCGTTCGCGGCGCTGGGCCTTGGCCTGACCGGGCTGATCGTGGCGGGATATTTCTGGTCCGGCGAATGGTTCAACCTGTGGCTCGCCGTCGTCAACGGCGGCGGCTTCGTGCTGTGCGGCCTGTGGATGCGGCGGGCCTGAGCCATGAACGCTCCCGACGAGACGATCCACCAGCCCGTCCGCCTGCGCATTATGGCCGCCCTGACCGCGCTGTGCGCGAGCGAGGAGGGGCTCGATTTCGCCAAGCTCAAATCGCTGACCGGCGCGACCGACGGCAACCTCGGCGCCCATATCGACCATCTCGCGCGCGCCGGCTATGTCGAGGTCGCCAAGGCCTTCGTCGCGCGCCGCCCGCGCACCACCGTCAAGGCGAGCCCCTCGGGGCGCGCCGCCTTCGAGCGGCACGTCGCGTTCCTGCGCGAGATCATCGCGCAGCGCTAGCGGACGAAATCCGACGCTGGAACAGGTCGCTTCGAGATCGAGCCCAAGCCGTCGGGCGCCACCCCCGCCTCGAGTCGGCGCCGATGCGCTTTCGCGGGCATGACGGGGCGCAAGCTTACGGGCGAGGTCGAACCGATCCCTGCGAGCGCAATCCGCCCTGATACGGCGGATGGCGCTAGTTGATGTCGACGTGGATCCCGAACGCCTTCCACTCGCCTTCCGATCGGATGAACTGGAGCTGGTAGTTTACTTTCTTGGGCGTGGTGTCGAAATGGCCGCCGAGCTGCAGCACCCCGTTGCTGTCGATTTGCGCGTCGCCGGTCGGGACGATCGGTTTGGCGGCGATGACGCCGATGTCGACATGCTTGTCGACAAAGTCCTTGAAGGTCGTTTTCAGTTTGTCGGCGTCGAACTGATCGCGGAAAGGCTTCGAGAGCTTGGCGTTCAACACCGCGTAATTCCCGGTCACGTTGGCGTCGTTGAACGTCAAAAGCGTCGTCTTGACCAGGATCTCCTGCTCCATCGGGTTCGGCAGCGCCTGAGCCCGCGCCGACCCTACGGCCAGCAACGCGCCTAAGACGCCAATCGCGGCGACGCCACGAAGGCCTGGTCGAAATTTCATCACTCGGGTCATTCGGGCGTTCCGTCTAGGAGAGAAGATGGGCTTGACGTTGCGTGGCCTGCGAAGCCCCCTGTGCGCGCAATCGCACAGATACAGATAGGGAATCATGGATCGCCGAGTCAATTCGTCAACACGCCCGCGATGGCGGCCGATGGCTTGCGGCCGAGCCGGAGGCCATCGGCGTCGGCAATGCCGCGTGAATGGCCATGCCAAGGCTCCTGTCGCCGCGATCGGAGCGCGGTTCCCGACAGGCGCTTTGGCCGCCACGCCAGGACTACGCGGCGAGAGGCGATCGCGCGGACGGCGGCCATGGGCCGACGACGGTCACGCTGCGGCGGCGACTGTGCTATGTACCCGCCCATGCACGCTACGCCGGCCGGCGCGGCGTTTCGGAATCCCTGAGGTTCCATGGAGACGGGAGCCAATCGTGTCCGACGCCTTCCTGGCCCACACCCGCTCGGTTCTCGCCGAGATCGAAGCCGCCGGCCTGACTAAGCGCGAGCGGCTAATCGCCGGCCCGCAGGGCGGGCGGATCCGCATCGCCGGCCCGCAAGGCGGGCGCGAGATGGTCAATCTCTGCGCCAACAATTACCTCGGCCTCGCCAATCATCCCGAAATCGTCGCGGCGGCCAAGCAGGCGCTCGACGAATTCGGTTTCGGCATGGCTTCGGTGCGCTTCATCTGCGGCGCGCAGACGCTGCATCGCGAACTCGAGCAGGCCATCGCCAAGCACCTCGGCAAGGACGACGCGATTCTGTTCGCCGCCTGTTTCGACGCCAACGGCGGCGTCTTCGAGCCGCTGCTCGGGCCTGAGGACGCCATCATTTCCGATGGGCTCAACCACGCCTCGATCATCGACGGCGTCCGCCTCAGCAAGGCGCGGCGCTATCGCTACGCCAACTCCGACATGAATGAACTCGAGGACCGGCTGAAAGAAGCCGACGCCGCGGGCGCCCGCTTCAAGCTGATCGCCACCGACGGCGTGTTCTCGATGGACGGCTACGTCGCCAATCTCCCGGATATCTGCTATCTCGCGGAGCGCTATGGCGCGCTGACGCTGGTCGACGATTGCCACGCCACCGGGCATCTCGGCGAAAAGGGCCGCGGCACGCCGGATCTGACCGGCGTCGGCGGGCGCGTCGACATCGTCACCGGCACCTTCGGCAAGAGCTTGGGCGGCGCCATGGGCGGCTTCGTCGCCGCGGCGCAGCCGGTCGTCGACCTCCTGCGCCAGCGCGCGCGGCCCTATCTCTTCTCCAACAGCCTCGCGCCGGCGGTGGTCGGGGGATCGCTGAAGGCGCTGGAAATCGCCGCGGCTGCGGACGACCGGCGCGCCTTGCTGGCGCGCCACGCCCAGCGTTTTCGCGACGGGCTGGCGAAGGCGGGGTTCTCGCTGCTGCCGGGGACGACGCCGATCATCCCGGTCATGCTGGGCGACGCGCGCCGCGCCCAGGACATGGCCGCCGCGCTCGACGCGCGCGGCGTTTTCGTCGCCGGATTCTTCTTTCCCGTCGTGCCGCAGGGCGCGGCGCGCATCCGCACGCAATTGTCCGCCGCCTTGAGCGAGGCCGACGTCGAATTCGCGATCGCCGCGTTCGAGGACGCCGGCCGCGCGATCGGCGTGATCTGAAGCATTAGGGAGACGCCGCGATGAAAGCTCTGGTCAAACAAAAGGCGGAGCCCGGCCTGTGGCTCTTGGAACAGCCGACGCCGCAAATCGGGCCGGACGATGTGCTGGTGAAAGTGCATAAGACCGGCATCTGCGGCACCGACGTGCACATCTTCAATTGGGACGAGTGGGCGCAAAAGACGATCCCCGTGCCGATGACGATCGGCCACGAATATGCCGGCGAAATCGTCGAGCTCGGCGCCGGCGTGCGGCGCCTGAAGCTCGGCCAGCGCGTGTCGGGCGAGGGCCATGTGATCGGCATGCGCAGCCGCGCCTCCCGCGGCGGGCGCTATCATCTCGATCCGGAGACGCGCGGCATCGGCGTCAACATCCCCGGCGCCTTCGCCGAATTCGTGCGGGTCCCCGCCTTCAACATCGTGCCGCTGCCCGACGACGTCGACGACGAACTCGGCGCCATTCTCGATCCCTTGGGCAATGCCGTTCACACCGCGCTGACCTACGACCTCGTCGGCGAAGACGTGCTGATCACCGGCGCGGGGCCGATCGGCATCATGGCCGGCGCCGTCGCGCGTCATGTCGGGGCGCGGCATGTGGTCGTCACCGACATCAATCCGCGCCGCCTCGCCCTCGCGGCTGAAGTCGCCGACGTCGTCACCGTCGACGTGTCGCGCCAGGACCTGCGCGCGGTGATGGGCCAGCTCAAGATGACCGAGGGATTCGATGTCGCGCTCGAAATGAGCGGCGCTCCGGCCGCCTTCGATCAGCTCCTCGATTCCGTGGTGACGGGCGGGCGCGTCGCGCTGCTCGGCCTGCCGGCGAAGCCGACGCTGGTCGATTGGAACAAGGTCATCTTCAAGCAGCTCACCATCAAGGGCATCTACGGGCGCGAGATGTTCGAGACCTGGCACAAGATGATCGCGATGCTGCAGAGCGGCCTCGACGTGCGCAAGGTCGTCACCCATCGCCTGCCGGCGAGCGAATACCTGGCCGGGTTCGAAACGATGCGGCGCGGCGAATGCGGCAAGATCGTGCTGGATTGGACTGACGTCGGCAAGACGCGCTGACGCCGCGCGCTCAGCTCGGCAGGGCCACCAGAAATTCGACGAATTCCGGCTCGTCGATCGCAACAATGTGCCGCTTTTCCGGATAGGCGCCGGTGTGGACGTCGGCGCGGAACTCGGCGAAGGCGGCGATCCGCTCCTGTTGCAGGCGATCGTATTCGGCGCGGAAATTCCGATACGCCTTGGCGTGGCGCGGCGGGTCGCCGCTGTTGGCGCCGAGCACGTCCTCGGCGAACAGATATTGCCCGTCGGCGCCCGCTCCGGCGCCCTTCGAGAGCAGGACGAGCGAGGTGCGCTTCGAGATTTCCGCCGCGACGCGCTCCGGGACGACTTCGATTTCCGCGCCGACCGCGCCGGCCGCCTCGAGCCGTTTGACGTCGGCGAAAACTTCCAGCGCGCTCGCCGCGGTCTTGCCGACCGCCTTGAAGCCGCCGGTCCAGGTGGCCTTCGCCGGGATCAGGCCGACATGGCCGATGACGGGAATCCCTTCCGCCGAAAGCCGGGCGATGGTGTCCAGGCCCGCGGCGCAATAGCAGGCGTCGCCGCCCTTGAGGAGCGCGGCGTGGGCGGCGCGCAGATAGTCCTCGTAAGTGCAGAGCTGGCCGTAGAGCAAGCCGACCTGGACGAAACAATCGCCCGCCGCCTCGCGCATCGCGGGGCTCCACGCGGGATCGACGATCGAGAGCATGTCGATGCCCGCCGCGCTCGCGGCGGCGGCTTCCTCGAGCGTCTCGACATGGAGCATCGTCAGTTGGCGCTTGCCCTTGAGCGCCCTGAGATCGGCGACGGTCATTCGGTTGTGTCGCATGCGCGTTCCCTGCCATGGCGGGCTCGACAGGAGCCGCCGGCGACTATAGGGATCCGCCGCGCCGAGGATTAGAGCGGGATCAAATCCCGCCGCGACGGGCGACGTCGTTTGAACGGACGCCGGCGATTGCGCTATTCCCGCAGCGATCCAATCCCGGGAGCCGAGATGGCCGAACTGCAAATTCGCCGGCTGGCGCCGGCCGACGCCGAGAGCGCGGCGGCGCTGATCCGCGAGGCCTTCGCCGCGCAGAGCGTCGCGACCGACCCGCCGTCCTCGGCCCTGCGCGAAACCGCAAGCAGCGTCGCCGCGCATCTCGCCGAGGGCGGAGGCGCCGGGCTCGAAGCGGGCGCGCGTCTCGTCGGCTTGGTGCTGTGGGCGGTGCGCGACGACGGGCTTTACCTCGGCCGCCTCGCGGTGTCGCCGCCTTGGCGCGGGCAAGGCGCGGCGCGCGCCTTGATCGGGGAGGGCGAGACGGAAGCGCGTCGGCGCGGCCTGCCGCGCGTGCATGTTCGCGTGCGCATCGCGCTGGAGGAGAATCGACGCCTCTTCTCGGCTTGCGGGTTCAAGGAGAGCGAACGGGGCGCGCATCCCGGCTACGCCAAAGCGACTTATCTGGTGATGGAGAAGGCGCTGGGGGGTGAAACCCTGACCCGAAGCGGTCGTTGCCTGCAGTGGGACGGAACAGCGCAGAAGGGGGGATAGCTGCCGGTCGCGATCGGAACCGACATCCTCGATCAAACGATTTGAGCCGATCGCAGCGAACGTCTCAGTCGGGGAAACAGCTGTTCGAGCATGACGGCGCTTATATGTCGGTTGGCGATCATGCGCTGGCCGCGAACAATTCCCATGCGCCCGGCAGGCCCTTGAGGTCGCGTGCGCCACGCTCAGAGAACTTGAGTCCGGCTCCGGCGGTCAGTTCGGTCACGACACGCGAGACCCAGACTTCGCCGGGCTCTGACTGCGCCATCACGCGCGAGGCTGCGTGGACCGCGAGTCCGCCCACGTCGTCGCCGCGCATTTCGATCTCGCCAGTATGCAGGCCCGCGCGCAGCGATAGCCCGGTCGGGCGCACTGCAGGACCGAGCGCAAGCGCGCAGCGCACCGCGCGGCCGGGGCCGTCGAAGGTCGCGAGCAGACCGTCGCCGGTGCTCTTGATCCAGCGGCCGCGGTGCTTCTCGACCATTTGACGCGCGACCCGGTCATGCTCGTCGAGCCAACGGCGCCACTGCCGGTCGCCAGCCTCCGCCGCCTTGCGGGTTGAATCGACGATGTCCGTGAACAGCACCGTCGCGAGCACGCGCTCGAGATCGGCGTCCTCGGTCTCGCGGCGACCGGTGACGAATTCCTCGATGTCGCCGGCCAGAGCATCGACGTCACCGACCCAGGGCGCATGGTCGCCGGAGGGATATTCGATGAATTTCGCGCCTGAAATCTGCTCGGCATATTTGCGGCCGAGGTGAATCGGGACCATGACGTCCGTCTTGCGGTGCATGACGAGAGTGGGCGAGCGGATCGCAGGGAGAATCGGGCCGACGTCGATGTCGCCGATCAATTGGAAGACGCCGCGAATCGATCCCGGACTTGCCGACAAACGCTCGAACTTGCCGACAAGCCTGACCATGTCGGGAATGCCGGCGGCGCTCGGGTTAACGAGCCGGATCATGTCGCCGTTGCCCCAGTGGTGAACGACATTGTCGATAAAATTCCCTGGCACATTCATTCTGACAAAGCCGCCGAACAAGACGAGATGGGACACTCGCTCCGGATAGGTCGCGGCGAACAAGGCGCTCATCGCCGAGCCCTCGGAGTAGCCGAACAACGCCGCGCGCGACGAACCGATGTCGCGCATGATCGCATTCAGATCGTCCATGCGCTCTTCCAGCGGAGTGGCGCCGGGAACGCGGTCGGAAAGGCCCTGCCCTCGCTTGTCGAACGTGACGACGCGCGCGAATTTGGCCAGGCGGCGCAGCCAGTTCGTGTAGCCGGGAAATTCGTGCGCGAATTCGACATGGGAAACCATGCCGGGCACGAGGATCAAGTCGATCGGCCCTTCGCCCATCGTCTGATAGGCAATGTTCACTTCACCGCTCTGCGCGTAGCGGGTGACCGGGAGTTCGAGATCGTTCATGGGCTGCATTTCCCCAAGATCGAGGCCGCTGTTCTTCTATTTTGAGATCATTACGCCCACAGGATGCAAGGCTCTGAACCGACCTCCTCACGATGAAGGCGAAATCCAGAGCGAAATTCCCCTCTCCCCAGCCGTTTGGCAAGGGTATGTGGTCCATGTGGCGGCTGCTGGCGTCCGACCCAAATGCACGAGGCGCGGCGAGCGACGATAACGCAAGTGCGGGTTTGGCCGCGATACGCTCTTCTCCAGGCTTGAACGAATGAGCTGGAATTGCTGAGCCGTCAACGGGACGGGGCGGCCGAAGCACCGCGATCGGTCGCCAGAGGTTCGCGAACAAGCGTCTTGGAATCGCCGTCGCCGCAATCTGAAAAGCGACGTAGCATCTCGGGCCGATGACGGCCGCGCGATGTGGTCGAGTCTGACGGATTTCCCGATTCGGAGCGCCCGCTTCGCGCCGCTTTTCCCGGCGAGCGGCGAGCGGGTCGCTCAGGGAGGGGGCGCCGAACCCCACCGGAGGGCGGCCTGTTCCGAGAAGGGATAGGCGACCAATTCGCCATAGGGCGATCGGGGTTCGGCCGGCCGCGCGCCCTCCACCAAGCGCGCGCCGAAGGTCACGCTCTCAATGAGCGCCGGGCGCGCGGCCCGTTCCGCGAAGGAGTAGGCGACCAATTCGCCGTAGGGCGATCGGGGTTCAGGCGCCTGCGGGCGCTCGACGACGCGCTCGGCGACGCTCTGGCCGTCATCGGGCGCCGGGCGCGCGGCCGACGCCCCGCGCGTTTGCAGGCTCGCCAGAAGCGCCGGCTCGTCGGCGCCGGCCGGCGGCGCCTTGCCGATATAGTCGAGCCGGACCTTGACGAGGCCGCGGCCGCTGAAGTCGAGCAGCTTGGCAACGCGGGCCGACACGTCCAGGATGCGCCCGCGGATGAAAGGTCCGCGGTCGTTGACGCGCACGACGATCGAGCGGTCGTTGCTCAGATTGGTCACGCGCGCGTAGCTCGGCAGCGGCATCGTCCGATGCGCCGCAGAGAGCGCCCGCATGTCGAAGATTTCGCCGTCAGCGGTTGCGTGTCCGCGAAACTCGCTTCCGTACCAGGAAGCCAAGCCGACGGCGCTGTAGCGCTGATGCGCCGGCGGTTGCTGCGGAGACGAAGGCGAAGACATCTCCTGTGCCGCCGCGTTCACAGCGCCGAGAAGCCCCATCCCCGCCAGTGCCGCACAAGGCCAGAACAAAGGTCGCCCCTCCCAGCCGGCGGATTATCGCAGGCGGGCCGAGAAAAGCAATCCAGGCTCGAAACGGTCGGGCCGGCGCCTTGGAGGCAAGGTCCGGCCTGGGTCGACTCGCGCCGCTCGCGACGAGCATTGTTCGACGGCGTGACCGTCGCGAGTGGGGCCTAAGCGGACATAGAAAGCCGGGCCATTGGGCGACAGGCTTGCGCCCGTTCCGGTCGGTCTCGACCAATGCGGCGCATGTTGAAAGCGGACGCCATATTGGCGCGGCGCTTTGGGCGGCTACGGGGAAGCAGTCGCTCAGGCTGCCCTTGTTGATCGACGCCGCCACGCCAACGCCGACGACAGTTCAGCGCATTTCCTCTCGCGTCCGGCGGCGGGCGCGCGCCCTCATCGCACGGCCGCCCCGTCGACCATGAACGGCGACAACGTCGACAATGGAATTTCCACGTCGAACTCGCCGCCCGGCATGCCTCCGATGAGGCCGACGGAGAAAATCACGGTCGCCTTGTCCGCGCCCCACAACCATGCCGCCGAACTGCCGACCGTCGCGGCGATCTCCTCGTCGCCGAGATCGGGCGCTTCGCGTTCGGCGAATTGCTTGTGCAGGTCCTTCTTGCAATAGGCGAGCGCGGCGGCCTTCCAGCGGCTGCCTTTGACAAAAACGTCGTCGAGCGTCATCGGGCGCTGCTTCGCCATGTCCCAGGTCACGCCGATTTGACGGCGCGCGTCTTGGTTGCCGCCGGCGTAGTCGTCAGTCGCGATTTGGAAGCTTACGATGCGAGAATCGAAACGCGTCGCGGAATAGGTCCGGCGCGCGTGATATTTCATGGCGGAATCGTCGTCATCGGTCGGAAAGGCTCCCTTCTCGTCCATACGCCAGCGGTCGAGGGCATAGATCTTGCCGATCAAGGCGTTGAATGCCTCCGCCTGGGGCCCGCCGCTCATCCAGGGATAGACGTCGCTTTCTTCGACGCTTGGCTTGGCGCGCGAATGAAATCGCATGCGCGGTTCGAGAACCAGCGCGGCCGCCTTTTCGACAGCTAGATCGCTCAGCTCCCCGGCGCGATCGGCGTAGTCGACGCTCAGGCAATCGACGATGACGTTGCGGTCGCCCAAAGTCTCCGGCATCGGCGCATCGCCGACGCAGCTCTTGATCGTGAAATCGAGCCAGCCGCGCTGCGCCTTCTGCACGGTCGCGAAGCTCTCGGCCGATTCCGCCGCCTTGAGCTTCGTATAGGCCGCGGCCAACGCCCGATCGGATTTCGACAATCCCGCGTCGGCGCAGATCAGCCGGTCGGCGGTGGTTTTGGCTTTGGCGCAATCGAAACTCGGGCCGCTGAACCCGGCAATGAATTGCTGCGGGTCCATGCCCGTGGGACGTTCGAGCGTATAGAGCACGTCGCCTTCGGCCATGACGAGGTCGGCGCGTTCGTCCACGTAAAAGTCGCGGACGACCTCCCCGCAGACGACGCGAAAGGTTGTCAGCCCGCTATCGCCGAGGCGCGCCTGTTTCGCCATCGCCGCGCTCTTGTCGCCGGCGAGCCGGCCGCCGAACGCTTCGCCGAGATAGGTCTCGCCCGAGGAATATTTCGCGCTCGCGCAGGCGAGCGGCGGCGGGCCCTTGACGGCGCCCTCGACGAAATCGACGCCATATTCGAGCAGCGGCGCCTCGGCCTTGCTCAACGTGTGCGGCTTGGCCCACGGCGCCGGCTTAGCCTCGATGAACCGCCACACCCCGGCGAAGCCGGATTCCGGCGAGGGCCCAAGCGGCATCATCGGCCCCGCCGTCGCCGCGCCGCAAAGTCCCGCGAAGGCCGCTACGACCGCGGACGCCCGCCTCACGCTCGTTCCTTAAGTCGAGAGTCTC
>Ga0181524_10003789_pt1 | contig 14438 bp, 7 predicted proteins | sample PEATcosm2014_Bin_34_FD_119761 | JGI IMG/M metagenome (GOLD analysis project Ga0181524, IMG submission 119761) | Peatland microbial communities from MTU Mesocosm Facility, Houghton, MI, USA - PEATcosm2014_Bin05_60_metaG | ecosystem: Environmental > Terrestrial > Soil > Wetlands > Peat | place...
ATGCCCAACACCGGCGGCTCCGGCTACACCAACTTCAACCGCTACTTCTACTCGCAGCTCGACCGGCAGGCCCTGATTCTCGACGAGCGCTACAACGAGGGCGGCTATATCGCCGACTATGTAGTGGACGTGCTCAAGCGCTTTCCGCTCTCCGGGGCAGTCGAGCGCGACGGCAAGGCGGTCCACGACCCGGCGGGTGCGATCTTTGGTCCCAAGGTCATGCTCATCAACCAGAACTCCGGCTCCGGCGGCGACGCCATGCCCTGGTACTTCCGCAAGGCCGGCATCGGCAAGCTGGTGGGCACACGCACCTGGGGCGGGCTGGTGGGCATCGGCGGATACCCCACGCTGCTCGACGGCGGCCATGTCAACGCGCCCCGTTACGCTATCTACGGACTCAACGGCGAGTGGGAGGTCGAGAACCACGGCATCGCTCCCGACGTGGCTGTCGAAGAGCTGCCCAAGGATGTGGCGGCAGGCCACGACCGCCAGCTCGAAACTGGCGTTCAACTGGTGCTGGACGAACTGAAGGCCCATCCGGTGCCGGAGATACCCATTCCGCCCTTCCCGAATTACCACAAGAGCGATGGGTTGGGGAACCAGTAGGGTGATCCTTGGCTTGGCGGTCCAGCGTGACCCTGCCGATTCCTGGAACATCGTCGGCCACCCACTTGGAGGAGAACGTGGCCGCGACGGGAATCACGTTGCCGGACGAGTTGTTCCAAAAACTGTCGGAGGTGAACTCACCGCCGGCGAGCTTGCGATGACTCCGCACCATTGACTCCCCGCAGGGCAAACCATCGAACACGCCTACATCCACGTCATCCCTCGGCGGGTCGGGAATTCACCAGATCCTAAGTCTCATGAGCGCGATCCCGGCAAGTTTATGACCAAAGTCGCACCGAGTTGCACAGACATTGATTCCAAAGGAGATAGAGTTTCCTGTATTTCGTACTGAGTGGCACCCAAGGGCACCAAATCCGACACCAAGCCGACACCAAAACCGACACCAACAACGCGGCCCTGAGGAGACCCTCCTCAGGGCCGTGGTCAACTGTGGGCGAGGAATCCCGTCAGGAGTCCTACGTGGTGACCGACATTCCCGGGAGTCGACGGGTTCCACGAATACAACGGCGTTTCGGGGATCTATCCTGGGTGGCGCGGATCAGGCAGACAGCTGCCTCTCGTTCGTTGTGCCTCTGCTCGAATTGATACTCGGCGATTCTGCGTCAATTGAATTGGGTCGTAATGAAGATTGTGCGGAGAATCCGGCTCCGCTGCTCCACTGGACGGTTATCCACTATGGCGAAGTGATGCGCAGCACCGGTGCTCCAACAGCAAGTAGGACCCTGTTCGACTTCGCCGCATCGAGCGGGCTGTTTTACCCGAGGCCTGATACGAGGATTGCTCGCAATGATTCTGCTTGCGGGTGGGCTCAATTCTTTGCGCACAACAACGTCCGCCGGTGGTGCTCGGTGGCCTGAGCGTTGCGAGTATCGCTATCAGTACAGCAGCGATGCTGAAAAAGTTCGTTGCTAAGATCGTCGTCGACGAGAAATATCTGGTTCTAAAATACGAAGGACTGTGGCCGGGGGAGGGAAACTCTTGACTGTCATCGACTGGCTGCTCGATTCGGACCCGTCGATCCGCTGGCAAGTAATGCGGGACCTAACCGATGCGCCCGCGGAGGAGGTCGCCGCCGAGCGCACGCGGGTCTGCACCGAGGGCGCCGGCGCGAGGCTGCTCGCGCTCCCGGCGGACGATGGTCGGTGGGGTGGGGCGGCATGGAACCGCGGGTGGGACTCAACGATGCACGTCCTCATGCTGCTGCGGGACCTGGGTCTGAATCCTGCGAGCGACCAAGCCCGCCGGGCGGTGGGCCTCGTCCGCGACCGGGTGACGTGGCAGGGATGTGGCCCGCAGGAATGCGATGGCCATGCGTTCTTTGAAGGCGAGGTCGAGCCGTGCATCAACGGGCAGGTCGCGACGGTCGGCGCCTACTTCGGCCAGGATGTCCGGTGCATCGTCGACCGGCTGCTCGGCGAGCAGCTGCCCGACGGCGGCTGGAACTGCGAGGCGCCGGAACGCTCGATGCGGTCGTCGTTCAACACCACGATCTGTGTGCTAGAGGCTCTGCTGGAGTACGAACGGGCTGGCAACGGGACACCGGCGGTGGCCGAGGCTCGTCTCCGCGGGCAGGAGTACGTCCTTGAGCGCAGACTCTTGCGTCGGCGGTCGACCGGACAGGTGATTGAGCGAGATCGCAAGGGCAACGGCTCCTGGACGCGCTTCGCCTTTCCGACGTGGTGGCACTACGACGTGCTTCGGGGGCTCGAGTACCTGCGCAGCACTGGCGTCACGCCCGACGAACGGATGGCCGAGGCGATCGAGCTGGTCGCGTCCAAGCGCGACGGCGACGGGCGGTGGCTGCTCGAGACCCGCTATCCCGGCGTGATGCCGATCGAGACGGACGAGGGCGAGGGCCGACCGAGCCGGTGGAACACCTTACTCGCCCTGCGCGTGCTCCGCTGGTACGAGCGCGCTGATTCGTAAGCGCGGTGAGGTTCCGGCAACGGCCAGCGACGCGCCGCACGCCTCTGCTCCGGCAAGCTTCCTTCGTTACGGTTAAATCCTGCCTCTGGCCGCTCATTGGCACCATCGCGGCCGGATCACGTGCAAGCCGGAAGTTGACTGTCAACTGGCGGTAACAGGCCTTGGCGCGTCCCCAGAATCCGAGCGTCTCAAAATGCGCATGGGCGATAATGCAACAACTGACCGCGACATTGCCTGACTCAGCTTCCGACTCTACATCCCTGGGCTGGCAAGGACAGGGCTAAGGGGGAAATCCAGGAGCAATGCTTTCGAATTGGCGGCCGAGCGGAGGACGGCGCGGAATAGCCGGGCTGCTCGATCGCGAGTATCGTAATGACCATTCAATTCCCCTCAGCAGCGGTAAACTTCGGGCTGATCTGCCGAAGATCGAGGTTCCGGCCGAAGGCAAGACATGGAGGCAAAGGTACGCGCAGCCTACTACCATCGTCGCTCTCTCCTCTGGTCCCGCAGGCGGGGAGATTCTGCGCGATGGCGCTATCCCCACCCACGAGACCGTCGTGGCCCCGCAGCGATACCCTGGTGCACAAGAATGTCCGACCCAAGTCGAAACTTCGCAACTGGACTTTTCGCGCTATTGTTGTGCTGTTTCTGGTTTTGATTCTGGGGTTTCTGGGATGGTCCTGCTGGGTCTACGTGCAAATTGAGAACTATGCCGGTTTTGACCAGACCGCACCGTCGGACGCCATCGGCGTTCTGGGCGCGGCGGAGTACGATGGAAAGCCCTCCCCGGTTTTCCGCGCACGTCTCGACCATGCGCGCGAACTTTACGATCGCGGCATCGCACCGCTCATCATCACTCTGGGCGGTGCCAACAAAGATGAGTACTCCGAGGGTGCGGTAGGCCGCGATTACCTGATGAGCCTGGGCATCCCTGAGAGCGCCATTATTGCCGAAACCGAAAGCCGAAACACCGAAGAACAGGCCCACCGCATTGCCGTCATCGCCCGAGCCAACAATCTGCGCCGCCTGGTCGTCGTCAGCGACGGCACCCACCTGTTTCGAATACACGAAATCTGCGCAGCCGATGGCCTAAATGTACTCACTTCACCCCGGACACGCGTCTCCATCGGAGGCGGTGCCGCAGAAGCCGAGCGCATTGCGCACGAGATCCTCAGCTACACCGCCTGGCGGCTTCGCCTGGCGGCTGCTTCTGCACTGAGACGGCGTTAGCCCGCTCAGTCTGTTCCTGCGTCAATAAAGAACCGCCAGGTGCCCATTCTTCTGGGCATTTGGCGGAACCAGACACGGTGGGATCTCAGTAGATCCCACCCCGCTGGGCGACTTTCGGGGAGTAATCTTCGAGAGAACCGCTAACATTGAGGATATGGGGCACTTACGTCGTTGAAAGCCTGTTTACTTGCGTTGAGACGCATGTTGCCGAATGCGAGTCACGCGTCGCAATGCGGCCAGCAGGAGATCCAGGATAGCGAAAAGATCATCCACGCCGAAGGTGCCCGGGGCTGTTGACGAAAAGGTAACTGACGGATTGACGGTTACACGCCCGGAGCTCGGAATTTTGGCGTTCCTTGCGCTTCGGTGGGCACCTCGATGATGCAACAAGACCGGAAGCTACGCCTCGAACGGAGCTACTGCACTGTGAGAGAGACCGTGCCTGTTTGGGTAATCGCGCCGGAAGTGCCCGTCACAGTAATGGTGTAGTTGCCCGCCGTGGTGCCTGGATTGCCGACGGCGTTGCAGCCCCCTCCTCCGCCACTCCCGCCGCATGCCAGCACACCGCCTGTGAGAGTGATGAGGAGCGCCAGCATGCCAAGCCTCGCCAGCCAGCGCCTCCGCCGCGCTGGATTGCCAAAGAGCAGCATGCAAGCCAGAACCGTGCTACTCGCCGTATACCAGGGAACTCCCTTGTCGCTCACGTTGGCCGCTGTGCAGCTGCCGGCGGTAGCCGCCGTAGTGTTCACGGTCAGCGTGGCCGTTTGTGCCGTGGTGCCGCTGATCGTAACTGAAGCCGGGATGCTGCACGTGGCGGGATCAGTGGCTGCGTTCGTAGTAAACGCGCAGCTCAAGCTGACCGTGCCGGTAAATCCGCCTGTCGGAGTTACGGTGATTGTTGAGGTGTTCCCGGTGGTTGCGCGGGGAGCGACACTGACCGCTGTGCCGGTGATGGTGAAGCTGGGAATTCCCGCCGTGCCCGTGACCGTGACAGAGGAGTAGCCACTGGCGCCACCGTAGTTGCCGTTGCCGTAGCTCACATTCAGCGGGGCAATACCAACGGGAAGCGACCCCGCGGGAATGGTGATGGTTGCGCTGCCGTTGCTCAAGGAGACTGTCGGCGAGGTGTAGTTGGTGCTGAGCAGCGTCACCATCCCGGTCGGTGTTGGACTGCCGCTTCCGGCGCTGACCGTAATCGCTACCGACAGGGGCTGCGACGTGGTGATGCTGGTTGAGGATGGCACGACCGTGACCGTCACTCCGCCTACGGTGACAAGGGCGCTGCCGGCGGGGGCCAGCGGGGCGTAGTTGCTGTCGCCGGAGTAGTTGACATACAGCGTGTTGAAACCCGTGGTCAGCGTTCCGGCGGGGATGCTGATGGTCGCGTTGCCGGCTGACAACGTGGTCACCGCCGAGCTTAAGCTGCCGGTGATAAGCGTCACTGTGCCGGTTGGCGTGGGATTGCCGCTTCCACCGGTCGCGGCCAAGGCCACGGAAAGAGCCTGCGACTGGGACTGCTGCCAGGTGAGTGTTGTCGTGGAAGGCGTCACTGCTATGTAAGGCGCGATCACGTACACCGATCCCACTCCGGAAGCAAACTTGTAAATCGAGGAGCTTGCTGCGTCCGGTATGTAGTTGACCGTCAGCACGTCGGGCGAAGGATACTCAGGCGTAGTGGCAGCCAGCGATCCGGCGGGAATATCGATGGTCGCGCTGCCGCCGCTGAGAGTGGTCGCCGCGGAGGAGTACGTTCCGCTGGCCAGCGTGACTGTGCCGGTTGGCGCCGGACTGCTGCTTCCACCACTGACGGAGACCGTTACCGTCAACAGCTTGGCCGAGGTGATGGTCGCTGAGGCCGGCGTCACCATTACCGTGGGCGTCGTAGCCGTTGAAGTGGAACCGATGTCCAGCTTGCTTACAAATGCGCTGGTGCCGCTGGCGATGGCCGTCTGGAAGGCCCCGCCGGTGACCGGAAAATCGGCCGATGTGGCGGTTCCCGCCAGGTACACGTTGCCGGAGCTGTCGAGAGCCAACGCGCTCGCCTGGTCGCCATCCCCGAAGACGATGACCCCGATGAAGCTGGCCGGGTTGATGCCGTTCCCGCCCAGGTAGGTGGAATAGACGAGCGCGCTGCCCGCCGGATTCAGCTCGGTCACGAATGCGTTGTAGCCGCCGATGCAGCCGCCTGGACACGGTCCCTGATCGTTATTTGTCGTCTGGTAGGCTCCCTGGGTCACAGGAAAATTGGCGGATGCTGTGCTCCCGGTTATATAGGCATCGCCGGAGCTGTCGATAGCCAGCCCGGTCGCCTGGTCTCCGCCCAGCATCGCGAGGGTGGGCGAAAGATTGATAATGCCTCCGCTCCCGCCCAGGTATGTGGAGTAGACCAGAGCTGTGCCAGTCGGGTTCAGCTTGGTGACGAATGCGTTGCTACCGCTATTGTTCGTATTATGATTCCTTGTTTGGAAGACCCCGGTGGTCACAGGAAAATCGGTGGATTGCGCGGTTCCCGTTACGTACACATCGCCAGAGCCATCCACAGCCACCCCGGAGGCCATGTCGCCACTGCAACATCCGCCTCCGCTCCCGCCCAGATAGGTGGAGAAAACCAGCGCGCTGCCGGACGGATTGAGCTTGGTGACGAATACGTTGTTAAACTTATTCGCCGCGGCATGATTGGTCGTCTGGTAGGCTCCAGGGGTCACCGGAAAGTTGGCCGAGCTGGTTGCTCCCGCAATGTACACGTTGCCTGAGCCGTCCAAAGCCAACGCCACCGTATTGCCCCATCCGGACTCGTCGCCCATTGCACCCAGGTAAGTGGAGTAGACCAGCGCTGTGCCCGTCGGATTCAGCTTGGTCACGAATGCGGCTTGTCCCGGGCTCGTTATCTGGAAGGCTCCCTGCGTCACCGGAAAATCGGTGGAAACGGTCTTCCCAGTGACATAGGCATTGCCGGAGTTGTCTACAGCCAGCCCGGTCCCCTGGTCTCCAAACGGCGCCCCGTAGAGGTCAACGCCTCCGCTCCCGCCCAGGTAAGTGGAGTAGACCAGCGCCGTCCCGGTCGGATTCAGCTTGGCGACGAATGCGGTGGCATCCCCATTGGCCGCGGCGTTATTCGTCGTTTGGAAGGCTCCCTGGGTTACCGGAAAGTCGGTCGAGCTGGTAGAACCGGTCACATACGCATTGCCGGAGCTGTCCACGGCCACCCCGGTGGCACCGTCGCCACCGCTACCGCCCAGGTACGTGGAGTAGACGAGCGCCGTGCCGGCCGGATTCAGCTTGGTGACAAATGCGGTGTAGGGGGCATTCGCAGCACTGTTACCTGTTGTTTGAAAGGCCCCAGGGGTCACCGGAAAGCCGGTTGGGGCAGTCCGGCCAGCCACGTAGGCATCGCCTGCGGCATCCACCGTGATAGTGTAGGCCGAATCCCCGCCGCTCCCGCCCAGATAGGTGGAATACACCAGCACCGGATCGATGACCAGCGCCTTGGCGCGGTCGTAGCGCCCCAGCCGGAATCCCACGGTGTGCTTCGCCAACAGTGAAAAGTCTCCTGCAACCGTTTGGCGCTGGCCGTCCACAATTTGGTAAACCAGCGGCTTGCGGAAGACCAGCGCCCCGTTCTCAACCGTGAGCACCAGATCCCCGCTTGCTGTCCGATGCAATTCCTTGGCTCCGGCAAAGCGCAGCCGAATCAGCTTCGGGTCGGCGCCGGGGGCAGCCACAAAGTCGTATTCAAGCTGCCACTGATTGCCGTAGTAGACCAGATCGATACCGGGATAGATGCCCGCATAGCGAACCTGGGCGTACGTGGGAACGCCCGCGCGCCACCTGGCCGAATCGTTGCCGATAAAGTAGTTGGCCGTGCCCGGCAACGGCTCCTCGCCCACCGGAGCCGCCGCCCCGCCGCCGGCTCCCGCCAGCCGCATCAGCACCACTTCAGACGGCGCGGATTCCTGCATGGGGCGCAGTTTGCGCTGCAAGCCTGCTCGGGTTGTGCCGGAAACAGTCTTGCGGAGCGTCAATACCGCTTCGTTTGCAGTGAGAAACAGACCATAACCGCTGCCCCGCGAAAGGAACTTCACGCTCTTATCCGCCTGCCCGGTGTTGGCCTCAAAGCTTAGCGGAAGCTTTCCATAGTTTTCCTCAATCCGCACTGTTTGTGCAGGCAGGGTCTTTTGAGATGGGCATGCGGAGATTGCCGGGAAGAAAGTAAACGACGTTGCTACAACGAGTCCGGTTACAAACAGGGCCCGCAGAGGTGAGGCTTGCGCGTTTGCGTACATGAGCGCCCCTAGGTTTGACGCGGAAACTCGGGGAATTGCTACCGGAGCTTCCAAATTTTGCCCACCGCTCCGTGCCTGTTCAGTTCGGTTGGTACAAGATCGCCGAGGCACTCGTGGACCGGTGCGAGAGGTTCTTTTTGGCGGGTTCCGGGCGGATCACCGCCTATTCAGAAATTACTTTTTGATAAACATTCCCGCTCGCCAGAAGCTGTGGATGACGCTGAACACGACCGCAGACTACCGGTGGCGGCAAATTGCTGCACCCAATTGCAGGTCTCCGTGCCCCTGGTGGCAGATTTCAATGTTTTCAGCAGGTGGTTCACAAGGTCTCATTCCCAGCCCCCCGTTTTACGGGGCTTTTTGGCCTCCAAAACGCGGCCTCGGCGGTGGTCTACAACGATTAGTCTGTGAACCAGAACTTGACTGAAGTGGACACTGGCTCGTGGTTTTGCTGTTGCACCGGCGCCCTTCCGATTCCCCGTCCGGGCGGCATCGCGACCTCTGTTCACTTCCCAGCCGGCGATTGAAGATCGCCGGCGCAAAGGGCGTTTGATCGGCATAGGAGCGGCAGTCACCTGCCGACCCCTGCCACACCACCGTGCGAACGGGTCCGTACACGGCGGTTCGAGAAGTTACGCCTTCACTCACCGACCAACGAAGGAAGACCGAGCGATTTGAAATAGGCATTGGAGAGGCCCACGGAAAGGGCCTTGGCCTTGGCAAGATACCAAGGGCCGAGTCCGCTGCCGGCTGTGTTTCGTGCCAGCCGTAAGCGAACCCCCAGTTCGAGTAGAGCCTCACGGCGACGGCGTGGTGTTTTCCACTGCCGCCACATTGCCGCCCTGAGTCTCAACCGAACCCAGCGAGTAAGAGACACCAACACTTCAGGCGTTTCACAGTAGCCAAAATAGCTGCGCCAGCCTACGACCATTGAGGCTCATTTCTGGGGGAAAACCAGTATTTGCACGGCGTCTAATGTAGTGGAACCCTATATGATGCGACGTTTTGTTCTACTACTGTTTGGATGGGGCACCCGGCTCACGGTGAGTGAAAGTGCATGAATTTCCCAGCCGCGGCGATCGTTTCGCGGTAAGATTGCTGCAACACAAATTCAGTTTGTCTATTCTGTATTCCGAGTGCTCCGCGGGGAGGAGTAAGGATGCTCTTTTTGCGGCTTCTTCATATACCGGGAGCGAATCTTCAGCTTCGAAAACGGTGTTGGGTTCGCTGCTCCACCTTCAGCTTCCTTATGTGCTTATGCCTGGCAAGACCCTGCTGTTCGCAGGAATATACGAAGTTTCAGCGAGCAGAGGTCCAGGATATGCTCCACGATGTGACGGACGACGTAAAGAAGCACTACTACGATTCGAAATTGCACGGCGTGGACTGGGACGCCAAGGTCCGCGAGGCAAAGGAAAAAATCGACAAGGCGGAATCGCTCAACCGGGCGCTGACCGCTGTTGCCGTCGTTCTTGACAGCCTGAACGATTCCCATACGGTCCTCGTGCCCCCGGGGCGGCCCTATGTGCACGATTACGGATTTCAGATGCAGATGATCGGCGATCGCTGCTATGTAGCGCGCGTCCGCCCCGGCAGCGACGCGGAAACAAAAGGTATCAAGGCCGGCGACGAAATCGTCACCTTGAACGGTTACACCCCCACCCGCGCTGACTTTTCGGAGATGGCATACCTCTTTTGGGTGCTGCGGCCGCAGCCGGGATTGCGGCTGAATCTTCGCTCGCCGGAAGGCGGCGAGCGGCAGATCGATGTGATCGCGAAGTTCCGCGAGCGCCAACGGGTTCGAGACATTTCGGGCAGCGGGATCTTCGACTTGATTCGCGAGATGGAGGATGAGGAATACCTGGTTCGCGCGAGGTACGCCGAACGAGGCGACGACCTGTTGATTGTGAAATTCCCCGTGTTTCTGCCTTCTTTTGGCGAAGTCGAATCTATTGTGAGCAAAATGCATCACTACAAGTCTGTTGTGCTTGACCTTCGCGCCGATCCGGGAGGCAGCGAAGATGCCCTCATTTCGCTTCTTGGCGGAGTGTTCAAGAACAAGGTCAAGGTCGGCGACCGGGTCCGCAGGAACGCGACTCATCCCATCGAGACCGAGCCATTTCGAACTGGATTCGACGGTAAGCTTGTTGTGCTGATCGACGGCAGGTCCGCTTCTGCAGCGGAGCTATTTGCGCGCGTGATCCAACTGGAGAAACGGGGCACGATTGTTGGCGACCGGAGTGCGGGCGCGGTAATGGAAGCGGAATTCTTTCAACACAAGACTGGCGGCGACACGGGACGTGCATTTATCGTGTACGGCGCCGAGATTACCGTGGCCGATATCGTCATGACCGATGGGAAGAGCCTGGAGCATACGGGCGTGACTCCTGACGTAGTGGCTTTGCCCACGGCGTCGGACCTTGCGAGTGGGCGCGATCCGGTGCTGGCGAAAGCGGCGGAGTTGGTTGGCGTGACGATGACGCCTGAGGAGGCCGGAAAGTTGTTTCCCTATGAATGGCCGAAAGAGTGATCGAGGCGGAGTGGATTCTGCAAACTTGGCAGGGAAGGGTCTGGCACCTGATCCTAAGCCGCGGGTCTTCTATCATCGAATCACTGTGCAAACGATACGGGTAGAGACGCAGTCGGCGAAGTACGATGTGGTTGCGGGGAGCGGGTTGCTGGAGACGTTGGCGCGGCGCATTGAAAGAGCAGCAGGCAAGCTGCCGCAGCGCGTTTTCTGGTGACGTCGCCGTCGACGTCGTGTCCACCGCTCCTAGCCGGCGAGATTCAAAGTAGCCCACTTGACGGATTTTTGATTTCCGGGCGGATGACCGGCTAACCGGACAGAACTCGTTTTTCGGCCTACCGGGAACCGCCAGCAGCCAGAAAGCAGGGTTCTGTCCGGTTTGCCGACCAACCGTCCGGAACCCACACGACCGCGTCGAACCAAGGCTGGAAACCTGCATCGGACTGTTCCAGTGGGTTAGACGTCTTCTAAAGCAATGCATGCACCGATCAGCATTCTCGGCTGGATCAGTATTCACGGGCGCCGTCCTGTGCGGAATGGAAGATAAATGAAAACTCTACTCGGCGCCGCAGATCTCGATTGGGGTCGCGCTCCGGCACGCCGCGCTGGCTGAAAGCTGACCGCCTTGCCGATAAGCAGATGTCATCGCCGACCGCCGTCCGCATCAGTTGACCAAGCCAACAGCAACCTCTGGTTGAATTGCAAAATCGCGGAACCGCCGTCGCCGGATTTAGCGCTCTGGGATGACCTGTATTTCCAAAGCAAAAGATGCATCCCTGATCGCGCTTTCTACCTATCCACAAGTTTCTGTGCCATGCTAAAATCCTCCAACGCGAGGGAGGTTAACCATGGAAGCATCATTGCGTCGATGGGCAACGCTCGTGGCGTTCGGGCTATTGGCCGCGCTGCCCCAGGTTGTGAGCGTCGCGGAACCGTGCAACCTGTTGACTGTGCAAGAAATCGCCCAGGTGCTCGGTAACCCGGTTTCATCCATGCCGATTGGCACTACTGGCTGCATCTGGAACGGCAGCCCGCAAGGAGTAAACATCACGCTGCGCAATGCCTCCGCCTGGCCACGAATTACAGCGCAAGGCCCCGGCATCACCAAGACCGATGTAAGCGGAATCGGGGATGCAGCGTCATTCTCTGGCATGCAAAATATGTGGACGCTCTCGGTGAAGCAGGGAAACAACGTTATCGTCCTGACGGTCACCGGCGCAAAGACCCCCGATCAGCAGCGTTCATCGGAGGAGTCCCTCGCCCGGCTCGCTATCAAGCGCCTCTAGGCCCTCGATTGCAACGCACCGTCGGACTGCCCACTCGCCGAGCGTTTCTACATTGGCTTCCCAACTCTCAGTCAACAGAATTATGCCTAAATGACTTCGCCAGACCGCACATTGGGAGACAGCGACCTCGCGATACGCCCAAGTTGACAGCTGATTGCGGAAGCTCTCATCGAGAACTCGAACGAAAAGTCCGCCAGATTTCGCACTTCCGGGTGAGTAACCGCTAGCCAAGATGGGAAACGCCTCGCGCATGATGCGCAAGGACGGCACGCTGCTGAAGCGAGGCGTTTTCGATTTGGAGGTAAGCTTCGACGGCATGTTCCATGGCATCACTGGCACCAGAAACTTGCCTGAAGTTTCTGGGGAGAAGGAAGCCGCAGGCGTTTGCCGCGGACGCGGTGAGTCAATGGAGATTCAATCAAAACTAGCCTGTAATCAAATATTTAGCACGAAGCGACGATTGCCGATGAAGCACGCTCTGCAAGCCCATACACTCCAACTATGGCACAACCGAGCGTCCGCGGCGCCTGCGGCTTCGTTCTGGCCGACAAACCGGAAACTGCACTACAGCCGGTCGCAGAACTGGCTGGAAAAGGCGACAGCGCACGTGGTAGAGTAGCGCCATGAAGCGCATTTGGCGTGCTCTCCTTATCGCAATCCTCATTGCGAGCCTGTTCACACCGGCAAGTGTGTGGTGCGCCGCGAAATGCCATTTGGTGCCGCACACCTGTTGTGCTGGCAGACCGCAAATGGTCGACGATTGCTGCTCCTACCAGCTCAGTTCTGTTAGCGCGAGTGCCGTACAAAACGAACCCACTCGGGCCTTTTCGGTGACCCCTTCAGCGTGGACTCAGTTTGCGAGCTTGCCAGCTCAGATCAACTTCAACTCCTCCACATTCTCGAAGTGTCCGCCTGTCCATCAAGCACCTCCTATCGTCCTTCGCACCTGATTCCTCCAATTCAGCTCAGTCTTGCTAGCATCTTATCCTGAGGCGCGGTCTTTTCTCTGTGCAAATTCGCGGAGGTATTCGTGTTGCGTTGCCGGTTTGCTGTGCTGACATTGCTTGTCGCGCCGGGTGCTTGCGCCCAAATAAACATGAATATGGGCGGACCCTCAGGATCGTTTGTCGAAAATGTTCTGAACCACACCGGCTCTGGCACCAGCATTGAGCCTGCGTCGCGGGCTCCGTCGATGCTGATGCAGATGCGGCCGAGCGGCTGGATGCTTATGCTGCATGGCGAAGCTGTCGTCACGGAGCAGCAGCAGACCGGACCGCGCGGGCACGACAAATTCTTCGCCATAAACTGGCTCATGCCCATGGCACAGCGCAGCTACGGACGCAGCCAGCTTACCCTACGCGCCATGTTCAGTCTCGAACCGGCCACCATCACCGGCCGCTATTACCCTGAACTATTTCAAGAAGGCGAGACAGCCTTCGGCAAGCCAATCGTTGACGGACAGCACCCGCACGATCTCTTCATGGAACTGGCCGGGCTTTTCGACTTCAAACTTGCTCCGAGCACGCTTCTCACGCTCTATGCCGCGCCTGTGGGTGATCCCGCTCTCGGACCTGAGGCATTCCCGCATCGCGCGTCGATTGGCGACGATCCTCTCGCGCCTCTGGGCCACCATTTGCAGGATTCAACCCACATCGCCGACGATGTCGTAACTGCAGCAGTGAGCTACGGCCATGAGCAGAGCGGTATCCGCATCGAGGCCAGTGGCTTCCATGGCCGCGAGCCCGACGAGAATCGCTGGCACATCGAAGTGGGCGCTATCGACACGTGGTCGGCGCGGCTCTCTGTCACGCCGTCAAATGATTGGGTGGGGCAGTATTCATTGGGCCATCTGCACTCGCCTGAAGCAGCGCACCCAAATGAAGACATCTTACGCCAGACCGCTTCGGTCTCATTTCACCACGCATTCCACCAGGCATCTCTCAACGCGATTGGCGTTTGGGGTCGCAATCATACCGATGGTACTTCAATCGTGGCGGCGGGTTACCTCTTTGAGGCCGCATTGCACCGGAGCGATCACGATACGGCTTGGACACGCATCGAGAATGCCGACCGGACTGCCGATCTGCTCGCACCCACCGCGCCGCCGGTCGAAAGTGGTGTAGGACGGGTTCAAGCCTACACCGGCGGATATGCGCACCAAGTGTGGAATTGCAAACGTGGATCGGCGGAGTTGGGCGCGCAACTCACCGGCTACGGCGTTCCGGCGAGGCTGCTGCCACTTTATGGCCCGCATCCGTTCGGTGTTGTGGCGCTGCTGAAAATCCAGTTGGGAAGTGGCGGACGCTGATTTTCCGGGTTCCGGGTGACCGGCAAACCGGACAGAACTCATTTCTCGGTCTCGATTGCGGCGCACATCCGTAAACTCCTGTGAGGCAGATCACAGGGTTCTGTCCGGATAGCCGACAAACCGGGAGCCAAGTGGCGAGAAGCGCGATTCTCAGGGCCCATCTTCATGCGAGAGATCGTCTTGCTCTATCCTGCCTCTGTGGGGATAGCGATGAAGCCTTTGATCTTTGCTCTCTGTGTTGTGTTTGCGTA
>Ga0181524_10003802_pt1 | contig 14399 bp, 20 predicted proteins | sample PEATcosm2014_Bin_34_FD_119761 | JGI IMG/M metagenome (GOLD analysis project Ga0181524, IMG submission 119761) | Peatland microbial communities from MTU Mesocosm Facility, Houghton, MI, USA - PEATcosm2014_Bin05_60_metaG | ecosystem: Environmental > Terrestrial > Soil > Wetlands > Peat | place...
AGGCGTGACAACGCGCACGGTCTGAAATCGTTCGCGGTCAAAGTGTCCGGGAGCGGTGTTGACGGTGACGATAAAATCGGCGTTGGCCGCGAACGCGCATTCCAAAAAACGGTTGTCGGGCTCATGCCGGATGATGCGCAATTCGGTCAGGGGATGGCAAATACGACAGTTCTCCACAATTTCGGCCACGAAATCCGGCCGGTCAGCCAGCACGTCCGCGTATTCCTCCAACATCGCGGGGCTGGCCCAGGCCTCAGCCAAACCAGCACGCGCCAATTGAAAGACCAGGGCCGAGGCGTTGTTCTCGCTGGGGAACGTGGCGAGCTTCAGGACGCAGGTGTCAAGAACGACTTTCAAGATACGGTTTAGCGCGACGCAAGGCCCGCGACCGCCGTTTGGTTTCGACAAACTCGACCGCTTCCCGTTCGGTCAGGTTCCTGCCGAGGTTCGCGCGTTGCGCGCGCGCCAGCGCTGGGGAGAGCTTAAACCGGACGACTTTTCCTTCCACTACGGCTGTCGCATACATGACGGGAAATTAGTTGAAAGCTGCGGACGAAGCAACACCACTTTGACTGGGCGCAATCCGCCGTCCAGCGCCAGTTCATCAGCAGCCATATCTTTGTCCAGAATGTGGCCTGCCCAAGGTCCCTTTCACAGAATCCCAATCCAGGAGCCGCGTTGCGCCTTCGCGCGCCCTGGCGCGACGGCGATCCAACAACTGCTTCTGCTGTGGGGAAATCCCCGACCGCTCAAAGCGCTCTCGAAAGTCCTCCCAGATCGCCTCCATAATCTGAATCTTGCGCTCCACCGGCAATGCTCGGACCTCTTCCATCGTCATGCCGCGGGCATACCGCCTCTCAGGATGCGCTGCCAATGAGTTTTTCGCTATCTCACAGGCTGGTGTCGCGAGGGCGTGAGGCTTGGCCATTGTCGGGCTTGACATCGGACGCGTCGTAAGTCCATCTTACCTCGTGACGACGACGATTTCGAGCAAAGGACAAATGGTCATCCCGCGGCCAGTGCGCCAACGCCTGGAAATCCGCGCGGGTGACGACTTTCTGCTGTTGGAACTTGCCAACGGCGACATTCTCCTGCGGCGCGCCCGGCCCCCGAGGAGGTCGTTGGCGTGGCACCTGCGCCAGATGCGGGGGCTGAAGCTGGAGCGGAATCGACAGCCCGTTCGGAGGATGGCCTGGTGAAATGGCTGCTGGACACCAACACTCTCTCGGAGTTGACCAAAAGCCCGCCGCACCCGGGTTTGTTGGAGTGGTTGGAGGCTAACGAGGCGGAGAGCGCCCTGAGCGCGATCAGCATCGGCGAGATAGTCCTCGGCATCCAGCGGTTGCCCGAAGGCAAGAAACGCCGCCGATTGGAGCGGGCTCTGAAATTCCTTCGGGAGGACTACGCGGGGAAGCTCTTCGATTTTACCGAGGGCGCCGCCGTGGAATGGGGAAGGCTGGTAGCACAGGCACAGAAACAGGGCCGGAATCTATCGGCCCTGGACAGCCAGATCGAAGCTGTTGCCTTGCATTTCGGCTTGACCGTTGTCACGCGCAACCGCGCGGATTTCTTTCACCCGGTTGTCAATCCGTGGGAGCCGGATGCCTAGTCTCGCGGGCCGACCCAGGGCCGGTGGCCTGGCGGCGCATGGTGTGAGAGTTGGCGCTCGACGACAGCGTGCGCGCGGTCAAAGCCACCCAAAAGGGGTCGTCCAACATAACGACATATTTCGCCCGGTGGACATCTCGTTTTCCGTCTTCACCCTCGGCATCCGGTCCGGCGCGGTGGCTCGCTCTTACTCTCGCAGTTGTTCTCGTAACCACGCCGGGTCTCTTCTGAGGCCGAGCACCGCCCACACCACGGCGCCGCCGCCCTCCATCGTGTAGAACACACCGTAAGGAAAGACCTTGCTGAGGAGCCGGTGATAATCAGCATAGACCACTCGGTGCGCGCCTGCAGACACCCTCAATCCTTCGATACCAGCCCGAAGGCAGGCGATGAAGTAATCGCCCAGGCCCGGCTCCTACGCCTCGTAAAAAAGAAACCCATCGTTGAGGTCCGCCTGCGCGTATTCCGAAATCTCGGCCCGAATCATGGCCTGCCCAAGGGCGTTCACGCTACTCGAGTTCCTGGCGGTGATGGCGGTCCTCGGCATCCTGGTGGCCTTGCTGCTGCTGCCGCCACTGGCAGCAGTTCGCTGTTCCAAAAGCGCCTCGAGCCAGGCGCGGTCTTGGTGCAGCGCGCGGCACCACGGTGCCAGGAGATTACCAGCGTCCCTCTTTCATCAGGCTTGCCCGGAGGCTCGTCATGATTTCGGGCGAGAGTACTGCGCCCGGCAGCCGGCAATATTCACACCGCCCGTCCGCCCGCTCTCGAACAGATTCGCGCAGGCCAGCCATCATGCCGGGCCAGCTTGCTGGCCAGGAAACCAACGCTTTTCCGTCTTCGGGCCAGTTGAAGGGCGCTTTGACATTGGTCCTTTGGCAGGGCATGCTTGGGCAATGAAGTCGGAAATCATTTTAGAGGTCACGGACGCGGAGGAGGGGGGCTATTGCGCTTCGGCATTGGGCTACGGCATTACCACTCAAGCTGAGACGGTCGAGGAATTGCGCTCTAGGGTGCGTGAGGCGGTGGATTGCTACTTCGATGACCCGTCGCTGGCCCCGAAGATTATCCGGCTCCATTTTGTCCGCGACGAAGTGTTGGCACGATGAAGACGCCGCGAGACCTCAGCGGCGCGGAGTTGGCGAAGGAACTGCGGAAGCTCGGCTATGTCATCACTCGGCAGAGCGGTTCTCACCTCAGGGTGACAACCCAAGCTGGAGGCCAACACCACGAGGTCATCCCAAACCACAGCCCCATTAAGATCGGAACGTTCAAGAGCATTTTTGCGCAACGTCCCCGCCCACCATCGGATGAGCGTGCCGGAAGTGCTGGAGCTGCTCAATCTGCGAGCCGCCTTTGCTTTTTGCGGCAGCGCGAGGGCGGCGTCAGGGCATAACTTCTCCGTCATTGGGTCGGTTCGACTCGGCTCGGGCATCGACAGCCGGAGAACGCTCCATTTCCTCATTGCGCTTTCCCCAGGGCTCGCCCATAACTTTGGCATGTTGGCCAGGGTCTGTCTGGCGGCGGTGAATGGCATCGAAGGGTATCCGGTGGAGGTGGAAGTCAACGCCGGGTATGGCGACACCATCATCGTGATTGTCGGCCTTCCCGATGCCGCCGTTAAGGAATCCCGCGACGGGGTCATGACCGCGCTCATCAACTCTGGGTTCAACTTCACCTTTGGGCGAACCACCATCAACCTGGCCCCGGCCGATGTGAAGAAGGAGGGGCCGAGTTTCGACCTGCCCATCGCCATCGGCAGGGTCGCCGCGAGCCAGCAAATGGCGTCCGACCAGTCGGGCAGTATCATGATGGTCGGCGAGTTGGCGCTCGGCGGCGCAGTGCGCCCGGTCGAAGGGGTGCGCACGCTGGAGATCGCGGCCAGTGGCGGCCACAATCTGCTGGAGTGAGGACCACCGGGTGGGGGGCGGGGCGGGATTGGGCGGGGGCTTGAGGGTGGTCATCACCGACGGTCCGACCGCCGCCCTTGGACAGGTCGTGGCGAGGACATCGCGGAACCGGCTGGCGATCCTCAGAGCCGTTCAGGGCGCCGGGTCCCGCCGGGGCCAGCCCGGCGACAACGGCCGGCCCCGGCCATCTTCCTGATTCCAGGCTTGAATCCCCGCCGGCGCCATGGAAACGTCTGCTGAAGCCGTGAACGCCAAATGCACATGCGCCAGATTGCTTACGAATTGAAGATCGGCACCCGCGGCCGCGGCCTTTACCCGGTGACCCGGGAGGTCGAGCGCTGGGTCTCGGAGCAGGGCTTCCGCGACGGCTTGCTGACGCTGCTCCTTCGGCACACGTCGGCCTCGCTCCTCATCCAGGAAAACGCCGACGCCGACGTCCGCCGCGATCTCGAGGCGTTCTTCGCCCGCCTGGTGCCGGATGGCGACCGGCTTTTCATCCACACGGCCGAGGGCGACGACGACATGCCCGCGCACGTGCGCACCGCGCTGACCTCCGTCTACCTCTCGATCCCCGTCACCCGCGGCCGTCTGGCCCTGGGCACCTGGCAGGGGCTCTACCTGTGGGAACACCGCCACGCAACCCATTCGCGCTCCCTGCTGTTGCACTTCATCGGCGAATAGACCCGCGGCACGATCCGGCTCAGGCCTTTTGACCCGGTTTTGCGGAAAGGATGGTGGGTACATATTCAAGCGAGAAGCTCCTGGATGAGGTTCCGAGCGAGGGGTGCGAACTCGCCCGGCTCCCCGCCCAGCTCGACGCGGTAGCTGGAGTTGACCGTCGCGCCCCGGCACTTTTGCAACACATTTGCTGACGTTTTTGCCGACAGCGACTTAGCGGAGAGTCCAGTCGAATAGCCCTGTAGATCGGCCCCCGAAGCCGAGTTTGTCCCCAGACAGATCGAATTTCAGACAGTCGGGAATACGGATCGGTTTCATAGTTTCCGACATTCACTGTCCATCCGTCAAATCGAGGAAAGCTCCGAGATCGAGTCCAGGACCTCAGCCGTTGTCACAATGGCACTGGCGTAGTTGGGCATATTGACGTCGAGAGCTGCGTGCATTGCCTCATTCGAGTAATCCGCCGTCGCGTCTTTTACCATCGTGACCCCGTAGCCAAGCTCAGCGGCATACCGAACAGTTGCCTCCACACAGGTGTGTGCTATCAGCCCGATGATGATGAGCTTTTGGATGCCGTGCTTCTTGAGCTGCAAATCTAAATCCGTGTTGGCGAAACCACTGGAGCACCAATGCTCCTGGGCGACGATCTCGCCCGCCTGAGGTGTGAATTCGCTACGGATTTCCCCGCCCCAGGTGCCGTTTTCGAAAGTCTTGTGCGACCACGCCGCTTTTTGGATGGGCGCAATGTATTTCCAAGTCCCATAGTCGCCTTGGCGGTACCGATGATGCAGTGCATAGAAGATGCGAAGCTCAGCCCGCCGCGCACCGTTCAGGACCTGCAGCATGTTCGGAATGCATCCGTTTGATTCGGCGACCGCCTTCAAGCGGTTCCAGATTTTGCCGCCCTCGGAAATGAAGTCGTTGTACGGATCGATGACGACTAGTGCAGTGATCTCTTTCTCGAACTTTAGGTTTGTCATGCTTTTTCCTCCTGTGTTCACTTTGATTCTGCGTTGTTGTTAAACGTGGTCGCCGAGTCACCCAACATGCGCGGCAAGGCCATCTCCGGTTCTCGGGTCTGAAAGCCGCGCTTCATGGCTGCCTGGATCCGATTGCGTGCTTCAGGATTGCTCGCACCGTCAAGGAAGAGCTTCGAATCATGGTGACGAGCATTCGGCATTACCTGGCACATTTGGCAGCATGCGCGGAGATGGGAGGGACGTTACCAAAGAGCGGGATAAGCCCTTCCGACATGGTGGGATGAGCGATGACCGCGTCGCGTACCGCGGTGTACGGCAATCCGGCAATTATCGCCATCTGCACCGCTGCCATGACCTCACCAGCGCCAGCGCCAAACATGGTGAATCCGAGGATGCGGTCGCTTTCCGTCTCGATCAACACCTTCATAAATCCGCGCGTCTCAGAAATCGTCATCGCGCGAAGGACGGCAGCCATGGGCAACTTGGCCACGCGATAAGGGATGCCGCGCTGTTTCGCCTCCGTTTCGCTGAGTCCGACACGGGCCAACTCCGGGTCGGTGAACATACAGAACGGAACCTGGCGTCCGGTCGTCACGCGATTGCCGCCACCGGCCAGGTTATCACGCACGACCACGAAATCATCGGCTGAGATATGTGTGAAATGGGGGCTTCCGGCGCAATCACCAATGGCCCAAACACCCTCGGCGGTCGTCTGCAATCGCTCGTTCACCTTCACATGCCCGCGGTCGGTCGTCGACACTCCCCCCTTGTCGAGACCGATGCCGTTAGTATTTGGCGTGCGTCCTCCGGCTACCAGCAGGTGCGTGCCTTCCAGAGAAAGTTCGCCTCCGTCGCGCGAGCCAAGGAGCCTGATCCACTCACCGGAGTTGCCCTTGACGCGGGTTATCTTTGCATTCGTCACGACGGTAATCCCTTCGTCCCGGCACATTTCTTCCAGTCCCAGCGAGACATCTTCGTCCTCGTGGTGGGCGAGGCGGCTATTGCGGTCGATGAGCGTTACCTCGGCACCGAAACGGCGGAAGGCCTGGGCGAGTTCGAGTCCGACGTAACCGCCACCCAGAACCAGGAGATGTTTCGGGAGGTGATCCAGTTCCAGGGCCTCGATGTGGGTAAGCGGCTTCGCCTCCGCCAATCCCGGAATTGGCTCAAGGGTGGCGCGCGAGCCGGTGTTGATGACGACATTCTTACCACGGAAGGTGCGTGTCCCGCCGTCGTTCAAGGCAACTTCGATGGTTTTCGGGCCAACGAAGCATCCTGTGCCCATCACCAGTTCCACGCCGCTCTTCGTGAAGTAGGTGTCGCGAAAAATGTCGACAACGTTCCTCACCATCTTGCGCTTGCGCTCACGCACGGCTGCCAGGTTGATGCGGACATTTTCTTTGCTGATGCCGAATTCGTGGCTGCGATAAAAGAACGAAGCAACCTTGGCGCTGTGGATGATATTTTTGCTGGGCAGGCACGCGATGTTCGGGCACGAGCCGCCCACATATTTGCGCTCGACCACGACCGCGCGTTGTCCCTTTTGTGCGAGGTCCGCGGCAAGAACTTTGCCGCCAGCACCGCTGCCCAGCACGACGAGGTCGTATTCTTCCGTTGAGGTTGATGTTTTCATAGTTCTATAACCTTATTTCCTGAAACTAGCGTGTTATCTTCCATTTTCGTCTCTTCATGCCGAGTTCGGAAATCCAGGGCGACGATCAGTCGGGCTGCGTATCCGTGTCATCGCCGTCCGCCCGCCCGAGCGCAGGCAGGTGCCTGCCGAAGTTAAACTCGAAGTCGCTCGGAACGCCGTAACCCATACCGCGGATCCTGGCACGGCGCCTCTGCTGACCGGGCCAGGCTAGGGCGGAGAAGAATATATCGGTGCTCGACTGGAGCTCGGTAACTGTCGGCGTCCCGAACCGATTGATCTGGGCCTTCGCCGCGGCTAGCGCTTCACGGTCGAACGACGCCAGACGCCGGACGAGCGCATCGACAAACGAGTCGAGATCGTCATCGTCCAGCGTGCGGTTCACCCAGCCATAGCGCTCGGCGACATCAGCATCGAAATCGTCGCCGCTGAGGACGATCTCAAGTGCGCGCGAGCGGCCGACCAAGCGCGGGAGCCATTCCAGCGCTCCGCCGCCCGGGACCAGTCCGACGCCGACCTCGGGGTTGCCGAACAGGGCACTTTGCCGGCTGGCGAAGCGCATGTCGCAGCCCAGCACAAACTCGTTGCCGATGCCGCGCGTGCGGCCGCGAATCTTGGCGATGCTCACGACTGGCGTGGACGAGAGGCGCAGCACAAAGTCGCGCCAAAGGCCCAGCGCCTCGGGCCGTTCAACTGCCTTGGCTACGTCGAGATGGGCGATGAAAAAATCGGGATTCGCCGACTGGAACACGACGACCTTCACGGACGGGTCGGCCTCGAGGTCGTTCATCAGCGCTCCCAATTCGACGATCGTTGTGGGAACAAACATGTTGATCGGCGGGTTGCTGAAGGTGATCGTCCACCGGCCCGGATAGGTGCGGTCGATGTTGAACTGCGAAGGGTTTCGGCGTCCGGTGACGCCTGGTGTCAATTCAGCTTGATCTGTGGTTTTCATATTCCTGTTTGGTTCATTTGTGACTTTCCTTTTGTGGAGGGTTGATTTTTAAGGCCTGCCGCGTACTTGCTTGCGACATGACAGGCTGGAATATTATTTGCTTTCTGTTGTGACCTGAGCGCCGCGAAGCGGTTTGAATCCTGCTCGAATCTCTTCAACAAAGAGTTCCGGCTGCTCCCACGCCGGGAAGTGTCCGCCCTTGTCGAGCTTGTTGTAGCGGATGAGCTTGGGATATGCCCGCTCTGCCCAATTCCGCGGGCATTGAAAAAGCTCGTCAGGAAAAGCGCTTACGGCAACCGGGACTGACACGCCTTTGGGGCTGAAATACGCGAGCTTATTCTCCCAATAGAGACGGGCCGCAGAAATCGCCGTGTTTGTCAGCCAGTATAGCGTGATGTTATCGAGGACGTCGTCTCTTGTAACGCAAGCGGCATCCCCCGCAAAGACGCGTGAGATCAGCGCGTAGCCGCGCGGTTCCAGGTCGAGCTGATAGGCCGCCAGGCCAACGGGTGAATCCGCCAGCGCGCAGAGTGTCTGCGGGCGCAAACGCATCTGGGTTGCGTACCCGATGCCTTTGCCATACAGGAATTGAAGCCGCTCGAAAGCCACCTTCTCATCGGCTGAAAGACCGGATGGAATCGGCGCACCGCTGATAGCCGCTTGGTCAATGTCGGCTGGAACCGCACCCGGCATGTTGGTGTGAATGCCGAGCAATTCTGGAGCCGACTGCGCGCCCATTTGATCGGTGACGAGCGCGCCCCAATCGCCGCCTTGCGCTACGAATGTCGTGTATCCAAGGCGCTTCATCAGCACGTCCCACGCGCGTGCGATGCGGGCCGGATCCCAGCCGGTGGTGGTCGGCTTGCCGGAAAAGCCATAGCCCGGCATTGACGGCATCACCAGATGGAAAGCATCCGATGCGCTCGCGCCGTGAGCCGTGGGATTGGTCAGTAGATCGACAATCTTCAGTTGGTGGATGATCGAGCTGGGCCAGCCGTGCGTGACGATGAGCGGCAGCGCGTTTTCATGTTTCGAACGGACGTGGATGAAGTGAATGTCCAGCCCGTCGATCTCGGTGATGAACTGCGGCAGGGCGTTCATTTTTGCCTCGATCTTGCGCCAGTCATAATCTGTAGCCCAGTACCGCGCGAGTGCCTGAATCGTAGCGAGCTGCACCCCCTGCGTCGCGTCCGTTACCGTTTCTCGGTCAGGCCAACGGGTCCCGTTGATGCGCCTGCGCAAGTCGGTGAGTTCTGCTTCCGGAACATTGACATGAAATGGACGGATTTCGTTGAGGTCTTCCCTGGTGGGGTCTCCTGAACCGTCGCCGCGCGATGCCACGCGCGGAGTGAATTCAATTTGATCTATAGGATTCACATTTTGCATTTGCCCTCTTCTTGGTGGCCGCAGGTCGGAGCTCAGTTGGGTTAGTTTTCTCGGTTCGCGTCCAGCTCAGCGATCCGAAGGCGGCGCGCACGCGCGCTACGCGCCGCCGCTTCGTTTTGATCAGCGCAACGATCTGAACCCCGCGCGAACCTCCTCTGAAAAGAGTTTCGGCTGTTCCCACGCCGCGAAGTGCCCGCCCTTGGGGAGCTTGTTGTAGTGAACGAGCTTCGGATAGGCCTTCTCCGCCCAGCTCCGCGGGGCTGGATAGAGCTCGTCAGGGAAGACGCTCACGGCGACCGGGATGGAGACGTCTTTGGCATTAAAATACCCTTTGCCCCAATACTCCCAGTAGAGACGAGCGCCAGAAAGCGCCGTGTTCGTGAACCAGGTGATCGTGATGTTATCGAGGATGTCATCGCGCGTGAGGCCCTCGGTTTGTCCGTGAAAGACGCGTGAGATCAGCTCGTAGCTGCGCGCGTCGTGATCCAGGAAATAGGCCGCCAGGCCGACGGGCGAATCGGCGATTCCATACAACGTCTGCGGCCGCAGCCCCATCTGGAATCCGTAGGCGATTCCCTTCTGATAAACGAACTGCACCCGCTCGTAGGCGAGTTTCTCATCGGCTGAGAGGCCCGAGGGCGCCGGCTTGCCGGAAAAGGCCGCCGCGTCAATGTCCGCCGGAATGACGCCAGCCATGTTGGTGTGAATGCCGAGCAATCCGGGGGGCGCCTGCAAACCCATCAGATCGACGACGATCGCGCCCCAATCACCGCCTTGCGCCACGTACCGCTGGTAACCGAGGCGCTTCATCAGCACGTCCCACGCGCGTGCGATATGCGCGGGGTCCCAGCCGGTGGTGGTCGGTTTGCCTGAATACCCGTAGCCCGGCATCGACGGAATCACCAGATGAAAAGCATCCGATGCGCTCGCGCCGTGAGCCGTGGGATTGGTCAACGGATCAATAATCTTCATCTGCTCGATGATTGAGCCCGGCCAGCCGTGCGTGACGATGAGCGGCAGCGCGTTTTCATGTTTCGAACGGACGTGGATGAAGTGAATGTCCAGCCCGTCGATCTCGCTGATGAATTGCGGCAGGGCGTTCATTTTTGCCTCGATCTTGCGCCAGTCATAATCTGTCGCCCAGTACCGAGCGAGTGCCTGAATCGTAGCGAGCTGCACGCCCTGCGTCGCGTCCGTTACCGTTTCTCGGTCGGGCCAACGGGTCCCGTTGATGCGCCTGCGCAAGTCGGTGAGTTCTGCTTCCGGAACACTTGTCACTTGAAACGGGCGAATCGCATTTCTGTCAGTTGCTTGTTCGCGTTGTGGACGGGGCGATGCAACCGCTGTTCGTGTGTTGAGATTTCGCCGTGAGGCGAGGCTCGGAGTGAGTTCGATTTGATCTTGGGTGTTCATATCTATACTTGGTTTGTTTGTTGTTATGTTTTTGCGGACCTTGTTTCTGGGCACTAAGGCGAGTATCGGGTGAAGACAAGGTCCCGAGATTTGACTGCCTCGTGGCAGGGAAAGCAGGTCTTGAGAATTGCCTCGTGGGCCACAGAGATCAATCTCCAGTCGCGGTAGCCGCGGGGAATGTTGGTTACGAAAACCGGGGAACTCTCCTGGTTGTTGGCCTTCGTCCCGACAGCGTCAGCGATCATGACGCCCGTTTGGCTCGTAGGGTGAGGGCTGGCAATCTGAGCTCGCGCTCTTGGTCTGATGAGCAAGACGCAGAGGCCCGGCGCAGAGACGGCGATGATGGCAGCGAACCTTCTTCTCATGTTTTTGGAATGGCTGTCTTGGTTGAGGATCGACGACGGCCGAACGCATCCTCATGAAGCGACACAAATTCCAGGATGCCCACCTGCTTGTTGCCGGTATTCATGCTCAGATCCCTTCAGAGGAAACCTCGCCTCTCGCGGGGTCTGCCGCTATTGACCGAATGGGCGGATTCTTGCCCTGCAAACGAACGAGGCCCTTCTACTACTTTCGACCTAGGCAACCCCCTTGGCTCGATCTGCCAAAGTCCGTCTCACATATGCGTTTCGTCCCCGAGGTGCTCGTTTGCCTGCTCGCGAGCCAAAGAGACGGTCTCAAACACAAGCCAGGCTCACAGGAAGGGCCGTTCCCCGTAGGTACCGCTCCCGAAAATAACCTGCTCTCTCTCATAACTTTTTCGAGTTGGGAGCTTAGAGGAGACCGGCCATCCGCGTTACGGTGCTGTCGGCGGGTCCGTCCGGTGCTGGCCCGGTGCGGTCCTGGTGTCGGCAGATTTGCTGCCATTCTCCGCTGACAGTCGCCTCGTGATTCCCCCTAACTCCTTACTGCACAGACGGTTCGGAATGGACGCGAGGCCCGGAACTCACGCGCCACGCGGTGTTGTGGGTTGAGGCCACGGGATAATCGCGTGCAGGTTTCCATATTCGCCAGTTTGTTAATCCGCCCAGTTAAGGCGCAGGCTTGGTTGAACAAGTATGAAGGTCCTTCATGAGTTGCAGAGCGCCGCCATCCTGGCCGGAATGCTGGCCTGTTCCTTTTCCCTGGGTGCCGCCGCTGGCCACGCCCCGCATAGAGCCGGCGGGTGCGCTCTCGTCCTCACGGCGTCCGGCAAAAACCGGCGGAACTTGGCCCTTGATATCCTCGTTCCCACCTGGCACACGCCTGGACGGGCGCAAGTCCGTTCTTGAGCACCCTCTGCGTTTTGAGCGTCGCGTTTCCCCTCACCCCGGCCCTCTCCCTCGGGGAGAGGGAGAATCTTCGCCAGTCGGTCGACCAATCCAGCGGTGTGGGAATGCACGAGAGCCGGCCCTGGCTGCTCCCTCTCCCCCCGGGGCGGACATAACTTTCGCATGTTGGCCAAGATCCGTTTTTTGTTTTCCTCGATAGGGGGCTGTGCTAGCTTCTGGCAAATGAGCACGGTGCAGGAAATCGAAGCCGCCATCCCCCGCCTCTCGCGGGCGGAACAGGAGCAGTTGCGCGCCTGGTTTGACGAGTTCTTCGAGAATCAGCTCGAATTGACTGACGAAGTCAAAGCCAAGCTCGACGAATCCCGCGGCGAGATCGCCGAGGGCAACTACCGGACTCGCCAGCCTGGATAATCCCAGTGGCTGCAGCCCTGCAAATTTGGTCGGCCACCTACTCCAAGGCCTTCGACGCCCTGCCGGCTTCCATCCGGGAATCCGTTCAGCGCAAGGTTGACGAGATGGGCCTTCAGCTTGCCTCGTTCTCTCACCAGCGCCTGAGTGGGCGTCCCGAGTTCAGGCTCCGCATTGGAGACTACCGCGTTCTCTATGAGATGGATCTCAGCCTCGGTCGAATTTACTTACACTACGTCGGCCACCGCCGGGAAATCTACAAACGAACCTGAAAGGCCAGTTCGGAGGGGGAACATCCTGCTGGACGAGAGCCCTGACTGGCGGCTCCGGCGAGTTCTCGCCGGCCACACGGTTGACTCAGTGCCGCTCGAAAAAGCGCATTGCCCTTTGCCCCGTCTGCGCCATAACTTGACGCATGTTGGCCAAGGTCTGTTCGGCGGCCGCCCGCCTCGCCGTAGCTTTAGCGAAGGCAGGTGAATGGCATCGAAGCTTACCCCGTCGAGGTCGAGGCGAACGCCGGGTATGGCGACAGCATCATCGTGATTGTCGGCCTTCCCGATGCCGCCGTCAAGGAATCCCGCGACCGGGTCATGACCGCGCTTATCAACTCCGGGTTCAACTTCATTTTTGGGCGAACCACCATCAACCTGGCGCCTGCCGACGTGAAAAAGGAGGGGCCAAGCTTCGACCTGCCCATCGGCGTCGGCATGGTAGCGGCCGTCGATAGGCTGAATAGGGAGGTTCCGATTCCCGGAGGGGACTCGCCAACGGACCTGGCGCTGCTGGTTGTGGAGGAACGCGAGTGATTGTTTACTGCGACACGAGCTTTCTGGTCAGTTGGTTCCACGAGGCCGATTCCAACCATAAGGCTGCGGTGCAACTCGCGGAAAAATGGGATAGCCAGGATTTTGTCCTTTGCCAGATTCACCAGATTGAGCTGCCGGCTTCGGTGAGGGCAGCCGTCCACCGCACGGACTCACCGCTTGCGCCGCACATTGCCCGCGGCGTCATTAACCGTAGGTCATCCTGAAGACCCTGACCGGGAACAGCCAACAGGCGGCGAAGGGCGCCGGTCATGCGTTCTTTTGCCCAGATTGACATCGCGCCTGTCCCGGGCGGCGTCGGAACGCCTTGCTCCCCGCACGGCTAGTTGGCGCCAGCTTCGCTCACCCTCGGATTTGCGCGAGGGCTGTGTTCGGGTTTGTCAACCCTAACGGCCCACGCGCCAAGCAACGGAGATCTACTCCCGCGAGTTCGACACGATTCTCCTCCGGCTTCCGCCTTCCTTCAGTGCGCCGCGTCCGTGAAGCAAGTGGCCGGGTTTTATCCGCTCCCCTGGCCCGCGTGGTTCGTCCGGGCCCGCCAGGAGGACATGCGGCAGGTCCGCCTTCGCCGAGGCTACGGCGGGACAAGCGCGGTTCGCCCTGGTGGAGCTATGCGCCCTGCCCATCCCGCCCGACTGGCCCCAGTTCGGCATCGAGCTCGCCGCCGGCTGGGCGCGCCGAGGCTGGCAGGGCGGCATCGCCCACACGCTACTTCACGCGTGATCGCCGGGGAAGCGCGACCGGAGGGTGGTGAAACGGCCCTGCCCCAGATCCCGACACCAGCCCAATCTATGGTCTGACCCCTCGCCCGACCTGGTGAACTGGGCCGCCGTGTCCACCAACTATCTCGGCTCGGACGGCACGGCGCTGTTCCGCGACGCCGCACCCGCCGGCCAAACCCAGCGCTTTTACCGCCTGGCGCTGCCCTGAGAAAGACTGTCGCCCGCGAAGCGCTGGAGAATTGCCGCGCCCGGCTGCGTCAGGATGTTCTGGGATGACCAGCGGGCTGAGGCGCGGTTCCTGGTTTGCCTTTTGCGCCCCGCTGGCCCATAACTCTCCTTATGCTGGCCAAGGTCTGTTCGGCGGCGGTGAATGGCATCGGAAGCGTACCCGGTCGAGGTGGAAGTGAACGCCGGGCATGGGATGCCATTATCGTCATCGTCGGCCTTCCGGATGCCGCGGTTGTTCTACCCTCCCTTGGATGCCGAGCGTCTGACCGGTTCTGCAAGGCGGATTTGCTGAGCATTGATGATCTTGAAGCGCCCCTGTTTGTCGTAGAGAACCACGGTCTGCCGGTCGGGGCTGATCATCAGGTAAT
>Ga0181524_10003811_pt1 | contig 14357 bp, 16 predicted proteins | sample PEATcosm2014_Bin_34_FD_119761 | JGI IMG/M metagenome (GOLD analysis project Ga0181524, IMG submission 119761) | Peatland microbial communities from MTU Mesocosm Facility, Houghton, MI, USA - PEATcosm2014_Bin05_60_metaG | ecosystem: Environmental > Terrestrial > Soil > Wetlands > Peat | place...
ACAGAAGCCCTGTGGCTACTGCTTCGCGTCTGTCTTCGTTCCGATCTCAGACGAGAACCGGGACGGTTTGCCGGTCGCTTTCCGCGATTTCACGGAAAGGCCAGCGCCGTATCCCGCTTCCGGCCCGCATAGCCCCTCCAAGGTGGGGAACGCGCGGGCGCCGATGCGAGTGTTTCCTGCCCTCCGCAAGAAGAGAGCGATTCCGGAAACCTGTCTGGCCGGTTGACTTCACCTGGCCTGGGAAACCCGGCCCAAACCATCCTGCCCGACCGGGCATTTCCCTACGCAACCAGCATAGAAACACACGCCTAGCTGCGTTCTTGCGAACCTTTAAAAGATAGCAGGAAAGCGCCTGCCGCGTCAATTGCAGGAACAAGTGTCCGGTGAGGGAGCTATTCCCGGGCGCGATCCCGCCTCTTCCTTCACAATCTGGCCGTCGCGCATGTACAAAATGCGCCCCGCAATCGCCGCCGCCTCGGGATTGTGCGTGATCATCAGGGTCGTCTGGCCCAGCTCGCGGTTCGAGCGCAACAGCATGTGCAGCACGGCGTCCGATGTTTTGGTGTCCAGGTTGCCCGTGGGCTCGTCGGCCAGCAAAATCGCCGGCCGCGTGATGAGCGCCCGCGCGATGGCCACGCGCTGCTGCTCGCCGCCACTCAATTCCGAAGGCCGATGATCCAGCCTGCCCTGGATCGCCAGCATGTCGCACAAATGATCCAGATATTTGCGATCCATCGGCTCCTTGCGCCCGCTGATGGTGTAGGCAATCTCGATATTGCCCAGCCCCGAAAGCGTTGGCAGCAGATTGAAGCGCTGGAAGACGAAGCCGATGCGGTGCTTGCGCAGCCGTGTCCGCTCGCCGTCGTTCAGACTGGCAAAATCCACGCCGTCAATCACCACGCGCCCCTCGGTGGCCCGCGTGAGCCCTCCTAAAAGATAGAAAAGGGTGGACTTACCAGATCCAGATGGCCCGACGATGGCGACAAACTCGCCTGGCTCGACGGCCATCGAGACCCCACGCACCGCAGTCACCTGGATGCGGCCCGCGGCGTACACCTTGGTCAGATTTTCGGCAACAATAATAGGGTTCGACGGTTCAGTTTGCACGTCTGCCATTGTAAATGCGCAGCTCGGTCCTGCCGCGCCCGCAGGTCGCCGGACGAACCGGGGCAGTCGCATGAATCGAATTTGTTGACGGATTGGGGTTCCGATTGCCCTCGCGCCGGAGGCGCAATGATTGTTAGCCCCGCGCTTCAGCGTGGGGACCGGGATCGAAAAAGGGCGTGAGCCCCGTAGGGGCGCTGCAAAAGCGCGCGCAAAACGCTTCAATGCTTTTCATGCGATTGCTCTACAGGCTTCGCCCCTCGCGCGACCGATGGCCGCAGGTTCTACAATAGTTCTGCATCGATCTCCAACGCAGGATTCCCCGCATGGCCACCGAACTGAAATCCTCCCTCGTCACTTCGCTCGAAGCGGCCGCTGCCAAGGCCGGCCTCACGCTTGTCTCCGTCACCCAGGGCGCCGACTTTCACGGCCGGCCCACCGCCGTCTTCGAGCTCGGCTTGCCCGGCAAAGAGGCCGCGGGCCGCTCCCTGAAGCTCGAACTGACCGAGACCTTCGATTTTGACAAGCCGAATCTGCTGCCGGAGATGACCGCGCATCTGGCCGGCGAAGCCAAGCGCCTGCGCAATCCGCGCCCCGAGTGCTACGTCACCCTGGGCGGATTGCCCCTGGCCTTCGGAAAATTCGAGTGGCCCTTTCACCGCTCCACCTCGGGCGCCGACACTCACATCGTTCACGGCGAGCTGCAACTGGCCGACGGCGGAACGCACGGCCTGCACGCTAAAATCTCCGCCTCTGTCACGCTCACCTTCGCTGAGATCGTGCCCGCAATGGAGCAGCCCTACGCCGAGACCTTCATCTACAACGCGGTGCGCAAGACGGTCGACATGGGCCAACTGGAGTTCGTGAAGTCCGGCAACCGCCAGCCCGTGCCCGTCACCACGCGCTATTACAGCCGCTGGCAAAAGAAGTTCATCTTTACCGAGACCGATGACCAGGAGCGCCTGCGCTACCTGTTGAGCAAGGTCTACTGGCTCTCCGGAGTTCTCGGCGGCAATCAGCCGGTGTGGATCGCCGACCCGAGGGACGCGCAATACCTGAACACGACTGAGGCTGACCTGCTGCGCATGGCCAATCACGAGGCAGGCGAGGGACTGATGGTTGTCGAAGGCGAGTTTGCCGCGGCCACGCCCGCGCTCATGGCCCGCGCCGCCGAATATCAGGCCATGCTCGAAGCCGCCCTCGACTTCACCAAGCCCAAGTTCAACGAGTCCATGCGCGCCGGCCACGCGAACATGTAGGACCGTCCGCCAACGATCTCGAATCAGCGACGTCTGCACCCCACCCCATGCCCTGTCATCCTGAGGAGCGCAGCGACGAAGGATCTGCGGTTGCATTGAACGCCGGAACTGGCTCAAAATTCCGATCACTTCCCCGATTGCCGACCACCTGCTCAGAACTACAATCAGCCTGAGCACCATCAGTTGAGGTAACGCGATGCGATGGGGAATGCGTAGTGCCTTTAGTCTCGTGCTTTTCTCTCTTTTCACCAGCTTGGCGCAAAGTCAGAGCCGCCACTGTATCGAAGTGGCCGTCGCGACCAAGACGCGTTGGGGCGGCAATGAGAGGGTTGTGATCGACCTTCGGGACAAGCCAGTGCGAAGGGTGAGGGGCGCCGTTGTGGGCCCGGGGCTAGGAACCTTGAATACCTTGGTTCAGGTCTTCCCCCGAAAGCCCTCCGATCCGCTCTACCGGGCAGCGGATCAGGAGAATGAAATGCCGGTGGCAGCGTGTGTTACCGGAGACGATGGGGTTTTCGCCTTTTCCCTTCCCCCTGGCGAGTACGAGCTACGCATGAGCCAGAATGTCGGTGTAGATGTCACGTCAGTCTTCGTGACAATCGAGCAGGGGTCCCACAGTTCCAAGAAAATCAAGGTCGTAATGCACGTGGGCACTTGAGCCGGGTACCCCATCCAAGCTTAGCTGGGGTGGGAAAGCAAGAACCTTCGCCGACTTGCGGACTCGCTTTCCGTTCCCTATTCCCTACTGGCTACTCCCTGTCTTTTAGAGCGCTCCCCCGCACCCCGAGCAGAATCGCGCCCCGGGCACATTCGCCTGCTGGCAGCGCGGGCAGGCCGTCATCGGTCCCGGTTGCGGCGCAACCACCGGTGGCGGTACGTTCACCATCACGTTCACCTGCGCGCCCCACATCGGAACCGGAATCCCCAGCGACGCCGCGATGGCCGCCGCCTGCATGGCGTTGTACTCGCGCACCCGCCCCGGCATCAGGAAGCACTCAATGAAGCTGGCTATCCCGGTGTAGATCGCGCCGACGACGGTCAGCGTCAGGCAAATATAGAGGATCCCCAACCCCGTCCGCCTCAGATAGAATTGGTGCATTCCAAACACGCCGAAGAACAGCGCCAGCAAAACACCCACCACCTCGTCGCGGCGCACCGCCTCGTATTGCTGGTAGAAGATGGCTTGCGGGTTGGGACTTGCGTACGTGCTCATGAAGGGTCCTCCTTGCCTCGTTCAGGGCCTACCCTCATTACGCAGCTGCGCGCCGCGCAGTTCCCGGCCCAACGCAAGCATTGTCCCACAACCCCTCGCGCCGTAACATCGAAATTGCCATGAATTCACCCTCCGCATCCACCCCACCCAATACCGCCCAGCCCAATGCCGCATCGAGCGGTACCTTTCGCATCGGCGGCGATCTGCCCGTCGACCGGCTCGGCTACGGAACCATGCGCCTGGTGGGCGAAGGCGCGTGGGGCGAACCGGCCGACCCGGAAGAGTGCCGCCGCGTGCTGCGCCGCGCCGTCGAACTCGGCGTCACCCTCATCGACACCGCCGACGCCTACGGTCCCGAAATCGCCGAGCGGCTCATCGGCGAAGCGCTGGCGCCCTACGCGCCGGGCGTGGTCATCGCCACCAAGGGCGGCATCACGCGCCAGGGCCCCGCGAAAACCGAGTACGTGGGCCGCGCCGGCTATCTCATCCAATGTGTCGAAATGAGTCTGCGCCGCCTCAAGCTTGAGCGCATTGACCTCTACCAACTTCACCGCATCGACCCGCGCACCCCGCTCGAGGAATCCTTGGGCGCGCTCCGCCGCATGCAGGAGCAGGGAAAGATCCGCCACATTGGCTTGAGCGAAGTCACGCCTGCCGAGATCGAAGACGCCGAAAAGATCGTTCCCATCGTCACGATTCAGAATCGTTACAGCCTGGCCGACCGGCGTCATGAGGAAACGCTCATGTATTGCGAGCGGCGCGGCATCGGATTTCTGCCGTGGTATCCCTATGCGGGCGGAAAAATGCTCAAACCCGACCACCCTGCCGCGCAGGCTCTCGGCCGCATCGCCGCGCGCTGCGGGGCCACGCTTCCGCAGCTCTCGCTGGCCTGGCTCCTGCATCGCTCGCCGGTCCTGCTGCCCATTCCCGGAACGTCAAAGGTCGCGCATCTTGAAGAAAACGTCGCCGCCGCCCAGCTCCGCCTCACCGCCGAAGACTGGGCCGAAGTCGAATCTGCGGCCAAGGGCGATTCCTGATCTCTGATCTCTGCTCTCTGATTTATCCTTGCCTCGATGCCGAAGACGCTCTCGGTCGCGCTCATTACCCGCAACGAAGCGGCCAATCTGCCGCGCACCCTGGCTAGTGTGCGCTGGGCCAACGAAATCGTGGTTGTCGACTCCGGCTCGACCGACGCGACCCTCGAAATCGCCCGCGACGCCGGCGTGCGCGTCTTCGAGGAGCCATGGAAAGGCTTCGCCGCGCAAAAGAATTCCGCCATTGCTCACGCCACCGGCGACTGGATCCTCTCGCTCGACGCCGATGAAGAGGTCAGTCCGGAGCTGGCCCGCGAAATCCAGGCCCTTCTCGCCGGCGAACCCGCGTTTAGCGCCTTTCGCATCCCGCGGCTCAACCATTTTCTCGGCTGCCCGTTGCGCCACGGTGGCTACTGGCCCGATCCCAAGCTGCGCCTCTTTCGCCGCGGCGCGGCGCAGTTTGCCGACCGCCCGGTCCACGAGACGATGCAAGTCATTGGGTCAGCCGCCGGGCCCGTGGGCCGGCTCAAAGGACCTCTCATCCACCACTGCTATCCCACGCTTTCCGACTACATCGAGCACATGAACCGCTATAGCTCGATCGCCGCCGAGGCGCTCGTCGCCACAGGCCGCGCCCGCCGTTCCTGGCCCTGGCTCGCATGGAATGCGCTGCTCAACCCCGCTGCAACCTTCCTCTACAACTATGTTTTCCGGCTCGGCTTTCTCGATGGCCGCGCGGGACTCCTGCAGCACATCAACCACTCGTTCTACATCCACTGGAAGTTCGCGAAAGCCTGGCACATGGCGCAGAAGAAACGCTCCACCGATCGCTGATTCGCATCCGCCCCTCAGTCCCTCAGTCCCTCAGTCCCTCAGTCCCTTTAACGCCCACGCACATGCGCCACATACGTTGCCATTCGCAGCAGCAGGATCACCACCACGAATGCCACGCCCAGAATCAGCAGCAGATTGCCGCCGCGCGCCGTGGCTTTTCTCGTTTTGGCTTTGCGATTCATGCAAAAAGTTGAACCTCATCATACCGCGGTTTGCCCCGTCCAAGCTTCGCTTGAGCGGGATATGCCGGCTCGCTGACTTGCTGGCTCACTTTCTACTCCCTATTCCCTATTGACTACTCCCTGCTCGTCGCTTTCTCGCTGCCCGAGAGCGATCCGTTATTCTTTCTTCTAAGCGAGGTACGACCTATGCCCATTGCCATGCTGTCCGGCGCAAGAAACAAGAAGATCCTGGCTGCCCTTGAGGGCAACTGGCAGGCCGAGATGGAGGGCTTCCACACCTACACCACGCTGGCCGACCGCGACACCGATCCAGTGCGCGCCCAGGTGCTGCGCCACCTTGCCCAGGCCGAAATCGAGCACGCCATGCTCTGGGAGGGCCGCATCAAGGAGCTCGGCGGACCCCAGCCCGTCTATGCCGGCTCGCCCGGCGGCCAGGCCGATTCGCTCGCCAGCCGTGCCGGCGGCATGGGCATGGCTCTGCGCCGTCTTGAGATCGAGGAGAGCCGCGACATCGCCCGCTATGGCGAGCAACTCAAGGCCCTCGGCGACGAGGGCTCGGTCGCCATCCTCGAGCACGTCATCCAGGACGAAAAAGATCACTATCGCGAGCTGGGTTCGCTCATCCGCGGCCACTACACCGCCCCCGCCGGCGCGCCCAAAATCGATGCCAAAGCCGTACTCGAAGAGATGCTGGCCAAGCGCAACCAGGGGCGCAAGCAGCCGGGCGCGTGGATCGGCGATGCCATCTACGGCGTCAACGACGGCCTCGGCGCCATCTTCGGCATCGTCTCCGGCGTCTCCGGCGCCACGGCCGGCAACGCGCAATACGTGCTTCTCGCCGGCCTCTCCGGCATGATCGCTTCCGCGCTCTCCATGGGCTCGGGCGCCTATCTCGCCGCCAAGAGCGAGCGCGAAATCTACCACGCAGAAATTGCCCGCGAGCGCGAAGCCATCCAGATGAACGGACCCGAGGCCCGCGAGCTGCTCCAGCTCTACTACCAGGTGAAGGGCCTTCCCGAAGAAGACGCCATCCACATGGTCAACCACATCGCCAGCGACCCCGAGCAGTTGCTCCGCGCGCTGGCCGCCGAACGCCTCGGCACCAATGAAGAGGCCCTCGCCAACCCCCTCGTCTCCGCCACCTCCGGTGCATTGTCCACAGCCGTCGGCGCTATCATCCCGGTCATTCCCTTCTTTTTCATGCAGGGAATCCCGGCCGTCATCGCCGCGGCCATCATCTCGCTCGCCGCACACTTCGCCGTCGGCGCCGCCAAGTCGCTCATTACCGTGCGCTCCTGGTGGTCCTCCGGCCTCGAAATGACCGTTGTTGGCGCAGTCGAAGGCGCCGTCACCTACGGCATCGGCATCCTACTCGGCAAAGGCGGCATGTAAGCCTAAGATTCATAATTGTTTATTCAAGATTTTGTGGCTATGGCAAACTTGACACATATTATGTGCGCACATATACTGTGTTCATGAACATTACCCTCTCCATCGATGAGCAGGTCGTCAAACGCGCCCGCCAAAAGCTCCAGGCAGTAGGCAAAAGCGTGAACGAGGAGATCCGCGAACACCTTCAGCATGTAGCAGGGGACGACGATCTGGAGAAAGATATCGAATTTCTTAGAAGTTCGGCGGGGCTGGGGAACTCCGGCGATTGGAAGTGGAATCGGGAAGAGCTCTATGAGGATCGACTGCAGTGGCCTCGCAAGTGACTTCTGGCGCTAGGACCTCGCGCGCGTTTATTGACACGAACGTTCTCGTCTACGCAGACGACTCGAAGTACCCGGCAAAGCAACAAAAAGCCATTGACCTGATCGAGCAGCACTTGCGCATGCGAACCGGGGTGGTTTCGATTCAAGTGCTGCAGGAGTACTTTGTTGCGGTTCTCCGAAAGCTCCAGTTAGATGCGGGCTTGGCAAAGCGAAAGATTGAAGTGTACGCAAAGCTTCAAGTCGCCGAGCCCAGGGTGAGCGACGTGCTTGGCGCGATCGATCTTTACCGCCTATGCGGACTTTCCTTTTGGGATGCGCTCATTGTCCAGTCCGCCAAAGAATCAGGCTGCAGCGTCCTGCTTACCGAAGACATGCAGCACGGCCAGGTCATCGACGGTATCAGAATCGTCAATCCATTTATTTAGATCACTCAGATTCGCGCTAAAATAAAAGCTGCAGTGACCCTTCACCAGCCCATCCCGGCGCTCCTCTAGCGGCGCCCGCCGCCCACGCCCTTCCTGCGCCAATTCACTCATTTCACTTTCTTCACTTGATTCACTCTTTTCACTTCATTCACTGCTTCACCGCCCGGAGGGCGCCATGATCATCGATCGCCTGGAACAAATGGAGCAGCGCTACAACGAATTGCAATCCCAGTTCGCCCTGCCTGAAATCCTCAACGACCGCGAAAGGTATCAGAAGGCCAGCAAGGCACTCAGCGACCTGGAGACTCCGGTGATGAAGTTCCACGAGCTGAAGCAGGTGCGCCGGCTGCTGGCCGATGCCCGCGCAATGCTGGCGGAGAACGACCTGCTGGGACGGCTCGTCCCTCCCCAAGCCCAAGCCCGCGCAATGTTCGTCGCCGAGAACGACCCCGAGATGCGCGCCATGATTGAGGAAGAAATTGCCGCGCTCGAGCCGCGCGCCACGGCTCTCGAAGAAGAGCTCAAGGTGCTGCTCCTGCCTAAGGATCCCAACGACGAGAAGAACATCATCCTCGAAATCCGCGCCGGCACCGGCGGCGACGAGGCCTCGCTCTTTGCCGCCGAAATCTTCCGCATGTACACGCGCTTTGCCGAGCAGAAGCGCTGGAAGGTCGAAGTGCTCTCGCTCTCCGAATCCGGCATCGGCGGCTACAAGGAAGTCATCGCAATCATCGAAGGCGACCGCGTCTACTCGCAGCTCAAATGGGAGTCGGGTGTGCACCGCGTGCAGCGTGTGCCTGCAACCGAGCAGCAGGGCCGCGTGCACACCTCCGCCATCACCGTTGCCGTGCTGCCCGAAGCCGAAGAGGTCGACATCAAGATCGAAGCCAAGGACATCCGCATCGACACCTTCTGCTCCTCCGGTCCCGGTGGCCAGTCGGTCAACACCACCTACTCCGCCGTGCGCATCACCCACCTGCCTACGAACACCGTGGTCAGTTGCCAGGACGAGAAGTCGCAGATCAAGAATCGTGAGAAAGGCATGCGCGTGCTGCGCTCGCGTCTCTATGAGATGGAAATGGAAAAGCAGAACGCCCAGCTCGCCCAGGCCCGCAAACAGCAGGTCGGCTCTGGCGACCGCAGCGAGAAGATCCGCACCTACAACTTCCCGCAAAACCGCGTCACCGACCACCGCATCGGCCTCACCCTGCACCAGCTCGATCTGGTGATGCAGGGCCGCCTGCAGCCCATCGTCGACGCGCTTATCGCGCACTACCAGGCCGAGCAGCTAAAAGGCGAGACGCAGGCGGCGTAAGCGCCAAGCTCCCGTAGGGAGCGCAAGAGAATAGCCCAGGGCAACCCTGAGTTCGCCGTGGCGAACGAAGGGGCAGCCCTGGGAAAGCATCAGAAAAATCCCAGCCCCGTAGGGGCGACAGAACCTCAAGAAGCCTGTTCCTACACAAACAGAATCCGCATCGGCGCTTCGGCTTCCACGCTGCTCTTCACCTCATCGGCCAGCTCGCCGGTCTTCGGGTCCCGCGCAAACACGCTGATCAGGTTCGAATCCTGGTTCGCCACCAGCATCCATCGCTCCGTGGGATCGAGCGTGAAATTCCGCGGCGTCTTGCCTCCGCAATTCGACCGCTTCATCGGCGTCAGCTTGCCGGTCGCGAAATCGGCCTTGAACGCGTAGAGGAAATTGTCGCCACGGTTGGCAAAGTAAACAAACCAGCCGTCGCGGCTGATCACCGTGTCGCAACCGGTGGAAGCTACCGCGGAGGGCTTGGTATCGGCTGGCAGCAGCTCAATGCGATCCACAGGCGTCAGACTGCCGTCGTTCTTATGCCAATCAAGCACATCCACCGTCGAAACCAGTTCGTTCATGCTGTACGCGGTGCGGCCGTTGGGATGGAAATGCAGCGTCCGCGGCCCAGAGCCGGGCGCGCCGCGATAGATTCCCGCAGGCTTCATCTCCGCCGTCGCTGGATTGGGCTTGTAAATGTGGATCGAGTCCCCGCCCAGGTCGTTGATATACGCAAAGCGATTGTCGGGCGAGAACGAAGCAAAATGCGCATGTGCGATAGGCTGGCGCACCGGGTTGGGCCCATGCTCGGTGTAGTGCTCGGTCCACACCGCCTCGCTCAGCTTACCATTATCGATGCGAAAGCTGGCTGCGCTCGCTCCCGTGTAGTCGGCGGCCAGCAGCATCTGCCCCGTCGCATCCGCCGCCACGTGGCAGGTCCCCGTTCCCGCCGAATTCCGCGCCGAGAGCGGCTGCAACGTCCCACCCATCACTCGAAAGCTCGCGACCTCGCCGGTCCACTTGCCGTTGAACGTGTCGAGTTCCGAAGCTGAGTAGACGAAGTCGTGCCCATGCGAAAACGCGAGCCAGGCCACATTCTCGACCTTCGCAGCCACGCCCGCCGGCGTCAATTTTGCCGCTTCCGGGTCCCAGTCGTAAACCAAAATCCCATTGGGCGCATGCGAGCCGACGAACACACGGTGGCGCGGGATGCGCGTTGGCGATAATCCAGCAGCGCGCAGAATACGCGGCGCGGCGAAAGCTGCAATGGTGGCGGAGACGGTGCTGAGAAATTCGCGGCGGGTTGTTTTTGTCATGGCAGAAGCCATTGTCGCCCACCGTGGCCGCCGCGCGCCAGACCGTAAAAAATGCGGGCGCCTCGAGCTTCGCCCGCCGTGGAGGATGAAGTCCGGAAGGATAGGCGCCCGCGCTCGCGGAACAGCAAAAGCAAAGCTGCCGATTTGCGCTAGTCCAGCGTGAAGTCGACGTTGACCGTCGTTTCCACCTCCACTGGCTCGCTGTTCAGCAGGTAAGGCCGGTAGCGCCACTGCTTCACGGCATCGTATGCGGCCTGCCGCAGCATCGTCGGCCCGTCCACCACGCGCAGGTTATCGATCGTTCCATTGCGCGAAATCGTGGCCTGCAGCTCGACCCTGCCCGCGATCCGCATGGCTCGCGCCACCGCCGGATAGACGGGAAGAACCTTGTAGATCAACATCCCTTCCATCACGCCTGAAGAGATGTGCCGCGTCGGCTGCACCGCCTGCTGCACTGTCGTCCGCGCGGCACCGCAGTTGAACGGGTCGCATCCGATGCCCGGAATGCCTACGGGACCGGAACCGCCAAGGCCCACTACATCCGTTGGCAGCGAAGGCTCTCTCGAATTCGGAATCCACAAATCCCTCGGAATCCTCGAGGGCGCTTGCAAAACCCCTGCCGGCATCTCGGTTTGCGACGTCGTCGCAGGCGCCTGCCGAACCACCGGCTTGGTTTCCTCAACGGGCGCAGGCGCTTCCATCAGAATCGAGTTCACCATCTGCGGCAGCATCGAGGGGTGAAGAAGGGGAATCGCGATCAGCGCCGCCAAAATGGATGCGTTCAAGCCGAACGTCGCAATCATCCAGTTGCGGCTGCGCGTGTGGATCGTACCCATCGATTCAAACGTTGCGTCTTCAAACATGGCCGCCTCCCCGAAACCCGAAATTCAGCCGCGCCGTTTGGGAGGCGGAAAGGCGCGCCGCAAAGCGCAAGCGGCTCACCCGCCACAAGCGCTCAGCGCTTCGGGCGGGGATTCACGGCCCTCCGATCATCCCATTCGGTACCACTGTGCTTATACAGACACCGCGCAAGCGAAAACTGTTCCCAGTTCTTCGGAAAAATCCACGCCGTGCGGTACACTCCAGGAATTCACACTGCTTCCGGAGTCGGCATGAAACTGTCTCGCTTGCTGTTCTTGGCTGCGCTTGCGGCTTCCCCCGCCCAGACGCCCACCCCGGCCGCGCCCTGATTCTGGATGGAACTCCGGCGCACGAAAGATGATGAAAACCGACTTTCGGGAAATCGAAGCCGAGAGCGCTTTGTAATAAGGGCACGGCTTTAGCCGGGCCGCAACAGCAAGAAAAAGGAATGCGGGCTTTAGCCCCTGCGCGATTCTTCCCTCGCGAAGACGCGCTTTTCAGCAGCCTGCTAAGGCGCAGGGTCAGCACGAAGAAGCTGAAAGCCGACAGCTAATAGCTGAGAGCTGGCCTCTCCAGCCGCGCTTCCACCTGCCGGTTGAAGCGGATCAGCGCGATCCACATGCCGTCGTCGCGGCGCTCCCACACCAGCGCTCCGCCCAGTTGCTGTGCGATCAGTTCCGGCGGCAGATCGTGATGCAAACCGAAGTAGCGCTCTTCGAGCGCCTCGCCGCTCAGGCTCGGAAACGCCAGGGGCGGATCGTACTTGGTGGAGAAAACCAGCGCCGCCGAATATTTCTCCGGCTCCGCGGCCGCGCGTGCAATCTCATCGGCAGTAAAGTCGTCGATGTCGCACACGTCCCACGGCTTTTTCACGTAACCCAGTTCGGGCCGCGTCAGCTCGTCGCTCATGGGCCACGCCGTCAGCACCGTCGCGTCGGGATAAAGCTTTCTGAGCTGCGCAATGCCCGCCTGGTGCATGCGAATCACGTGCGCGTACGCCAGGTTGTCCTCCGGCGCAAACCCGTAGGGCGGATTCACGAAGAGCCCGGCAACGAACGCCGCGGCGGCCAGCAGCGTCAGCCCGTACCAGTAAGGCGCGCGCCGGTACAACGTGTACACCGCCAACAGTAGTACCAGCGGATACATGGGCAGCAGGTAACGCGTGAGCAGTGCGCCGCCCAGTACGCTGAAGAGCGCCGCGTTGGCCAGCAGGAGAGAAAAAATGCGCAGCAGCACCAGCGGATCGAGCGACGCCCGGTCGTGTCCTTCGGCGTCGACGCGCGGGTTGAGCAGTAATGCGGCCAGGGCCATCATCACCGGCACAAAAAGATTCATGTGCGCCGTCAGGTGCAGAATGCGGTGCCCAAATGCCGCCAGAATGCGCAGCGGCGTCAGCGTCGCCTGCGCGTTGTAGCGCAAAAACTCCGGATTGCCGAAGAGAAACCCGGTCTTCGCGTAATGGTATGCGTACCACGCGCCCAGCGGCACCACACAACTCGAGAGCCACGCCGCCTCGCGCCATAGCCGCCCGCGCACCGGCCCTCCGCTCCTGAATCCCACGGCCAGGTTCACCGCGGCCAGCGTCAGCGGAATCACGATCGCCGTCTCCTTCGAGAGCGCGGCGGCGGCAAACCACAACGCGGCGGCCCACGGCGTGCGGTTGCGATTGGGCAGCGCGTAATTCAATCCCCACAGCGAACAGGCCGCGGCAAAAATGTCGGCGTGGGCCAGCGAGCTTTGCGCAAACCAGATGGGATAGAGGCCCGTGAGAAGCACGGTCCAGAAGGCCACGGAGGCCACACCCACCAGGCGCATCGCCAGCCGCCACACCGCCAGCAGCCCCAGCGTCGCCACCAGCAGCACCGCCTCACGGGTCACCTCGGGATAAAAACCTGCAGCCTTCCAGCACAGCGCCAGATAGATGCTGGGCAACGGCGGATGCGCGTTCGTGAGCGTGCTGGTGGGGATGAGCGAGCCGGTGCGGAAGAAGTCCCACGCCGCGGGAATGTAGTACCCCGCCTCATCCCAGTAGTAGGGCAGGCGCAGCAACGTAAAGTGGCTCAGGTACAGCACCACAAAGATGACCGGAAAGATCATCCAGAGCGGCAGCGGCGCATCCAGCCGCGGATTGAGGATTCCTCTCAGGCGCAAGGGCTCGCTCCTCGGCCGCCCGCGGTTCGTGGGCTCGCGTCGTTTGCCGGCTCTGCTCCGGCTCTTGGTTTTGAACTTTCCATCTTTTTTGATTCCAGAATCGGACCGTGGACTATCGGTAATCTTCCGCGCCGCCTCGCGACCGCGGCCGCATCGGCTTTCTGTTCCCTGTTGCCTGTTCCCTGTTCCCTGTCTAATTCACCGGTCCACGCGGGAAACCCTGATTCTGTGGCTCCAGGTTGAGCGCGCCGAAGGCCTGTTCGTATTGCGCAATGTTCTGGCCCAGCACGTTCCACAGAGCTTTGGCTTGTTGCGGGCTCAGAAAAACGGCCTGGTGGTTGCGGATGGTCACCTGCTCGGGGCTTTCGCTGGAAGCAAGGCCGAAAACGAGCTGGAAATCCCACACACTCACACGCACCTGCACGCTGTTCGCGTAGGACTCGCGGTAATCGGCAGTCTGGGTCAAATTCACTTGTGGCTGTTGCGGAGTTGGACTCATGATGTTTTCAGATTACGCCATACGGCAGCTACTAGCTTCTAGCCTCTAGCTACTAGCTTCTCCGTGCAAAACCGAAAATTTGCGCCCCCGCATGGAAGAGCTGGAAGCTAGCAGCTAGAAGCTAGAAGCTGTTTTTTATGTCTCCGGCCAGCGGACATTTTTCGCAGCGTGCCATCCTTCCGCAGTGCGCCTTGCCCACAGCCACGGTCAGCGCGTGAAATTCATTGTAGAGCCGCCCGTGGTCTTCTTCTGGATCGCCGGAAAACGCGCGCCTCGCCAGATCGGTCAGCTCGTCATACGAGATCCTGGTGCGGCCGGGCGCAGTCTCGATCAGCCCGTGTCGCTCGGCAATGCGCCTCAGATACTCGTCGGCCATGGGAACCGCATGGCCGAGCGCGTACAGCAGGATCGCGTCCGCGGTTTCGGGACCCACGCCCGGCAAGTCCAGGAGCCGCCCGCGC